>Ga0308163_10003862_pt1 | contig 12278 bp, 6 predicted proteins | sample PhyTR1_FD_201037 | JGI IMG/M metagenome (GOLD analysis project Ga0308163, IMG submission 201037) | Phyllosphere microbial communities from UC Gill Tract Community Farm, Albany, California, United States - DLSLT.R1 | ecosystem: Host-associated > Plants > Phyllosphere > Unclassified | place: USA... | reverse complement strand
ATCACATCTATTAATATTCTACTATGCTAAAAGAACTAAAATTTTTCTGGGAAACCGTCAAAGAAACATTTACAGAATGGAATAATTCATCAGCGTCCAATGACTCAGCAAGTCTTGCTTATTATGCCATTTTCTCAATCCCGGGTTTACTGATTATCATTATCTGGATTGCAGGATATTTTTTCGGTGAAGAAGCAATTCGTGGACAAATCAGTACACAGATCAGCGGACTGATGGGACAGGATGTTGCGCAAAGTATTCAGGATATGATTGCAGGAGCGCTCATCGATAAAGAAAATATTTTCATGAAAATTGTAGGAATAGGATCATTGATCTACGGTTCTACAACCCTATTTTTTCAGTTGCAGAAGTCTTTGAATAATCTTTGGGATGTAGAAGCGGCACCCAAGAAAGCTTTGATAAAATTTCTCCTCGATCGAGCCAATTCTCTGGGCATGATTCTTATTTTAGGATTTTTACTGATGATTACAATGGTTTTATCATCGTTAATTGGATTATTTAATAACTTTATCACGACCTATTTCGGTCTTGAAACTTACGTAATTGTTGAACTTATTAATTTTTCAGTAGGATTTTTAATCATTGTTGTTCTTTTTGCATTGATGTTTAAAGTACTTCCTGATGTAGAAATCAACTGGAAATCTGTTTGGAAAGGTGCTTTGCTTACGGCAGCACTTTTTACTTTAGGTAAATTTTTACTTAGTCTTTATTTCGGACAGTTTAAACCTACCTCAGCATTCGGAACTGCAGGAACAGTAATTTTAATTATGATGTGGATTAATTATTCGTGTATGCTGATTTTCTTCGGAGCCGAATTTACCAAAGTCTACACCTATAAAAGAGGCTATAAAATCGAGCCCTCAAAACATGCTAAATGGAGCAGTGCTAAACTTTATAGACAAAGCCAAAACCAAAACGAATCTAAACCGGTTTAAAATAAAAATCCTCCCGAAAATTTCAGGAGGATTTGTTTTTACATTCTGTTTACAGTTCTTATTCCCAGTAAACTTAATGATTTTTGTATAGTTCTTGCAGTGAGATCTGATACATTTAAACGGAATTGTTTAAGATCTTCATCCTCACTTTTTAATATCGGATTGCTTTGATAGAATGAGTTATATGTTTTAACCAAATCATACAGATAATTGGCCACTAAAGCCGGACTTAATAACTCTGCTGCTTTTTCAACAGTTGCTTTATAATTAGATAAAAGCATAATCAGTTCCTTCTCATATTGATTAAACTCAATATTGCTGACTTCTTTATATTCATAATTTGCTTTAGCCAATAAAGACTGAGTTCTTGCATAAGTATAAAGAATAAACGGACCTGTATTTCCATTAAAATCAATACTATCAGCCGGGTTGAACAACATCTTTTTCTTTGGATCTACCTTCAACATAAAATACTTCAATGCAGCCTGCCCGATAATCTCATAAGAAACTACCTTTTCTTCATCTGCAAGCCCCTCAAGTTTTCCAAGTTCTTCTGTTTTTTCTTTTGCAGTTTCAAACATATCCTGCATCAAATCGTCTGCATCAACCACTGTTCCTTCACGGGATTTCATTTTACCTTCCGGAAGTTCAACCATTCCGTACGACAAATGGAACAACTGGTCTGCCCATTCGTAACCGAGCTTTTTCAGAATTTTAAATAAAACCTGGAAATGATAATCCTGCTCGTTTCCTACCGTATAAATTAATTTCTGAATATTATTTTCTTTAAAACGCTCTACCGCCGTTCCCAAATCCTGAGTCATATATACAGAAGTCCCGTCTGAACGAAGCAGAAGTTTCTCGTCTAAACCTTCATCCGTTAAATCACACCAAACCGACCCATCTTCTTTCTGGTACAAAACGCCTTTATCTAAACCCTCCTGAATAAGGTCTTTTCCCAAAATATAAGTATTACTTTCGTACTGTACCTGGTCAAAATCTACTCCCAATCTTTTATAAGTCTGATTGAAACCATTGTAAACCCAAGAATTCATTTCAGCCCAAAGATTTCTTACTTTTTCATCGCCATTTTCCCAGTCGAGAAGCATTTTCTGAGCTTCTTTCATTAAAGGAGCATCTTTTTTAGCCTGATCTTCTGTGCTTCCATTCGCAATAAGTTCAGCTATTTCTCTTTTGTATTCCTGGTCAAATTTTACATAATAGTTTCCTACGAATTTATCTCCTTTCACCTGATCCGTTTCCGGAGTTTCCCCTTTTCCAAATTTTTCCCAAGCCAACATCGACTTACAGATGTGAATTCCTCTATCGTTAATGATTTGACTTTTTATTACATCATAACCCGCTTCTTTAAGAATCTGAGCTACAGAAAAACCTAACAAGTTGTTTCTAATATGTCCCAAATGCAGCGGTTTGTTGGTGTTTGGTGAAGAATATTCCACCATTACAGTTGCGTTTTTCTTTTCTATATTTGAAAACTGTTCAGCCACCGTCTTAAATTGATCAACAAAGAACTGATTTTTAACTTTTACATTTAAAAATCCTTTTACTACGTTAAAACTTTCGAGCAATTCTGTCTGAGTTGTTAAACCTTCTCCTAATTCTACCCCAATACTTTCAGGATTTTTTTTCAATTGTTTTACCAAAGGAAAGGTAACGATAGTAAAATCTCCTTCAAATTCAGTTTTATTTTCCTGGATTTCGAGTTTTATATCTTTCAACTGATATACATTAAGGATAACCTCTGCCAGTTTTTGTTCTAATATATCTTTAATATTCATGGGTTTATATTATTGTTGAGACCACATATAAGTAGTCTTAATATCATATCACAATTTTCAAGGGCAAATTTAGTGAAATAAAAAAGACTTCGTTAACGAAGCCTTTTAAAAATTGTTAAGGATTGAGACAATTAAAGTCCCAACTTCTACATTCTCTTAAAATGGGGTTCCAGCTTAAACAGCATGGAGGAGCTTGCCCACCTTGAATTTTTTTAAGATCTTTTTTAGAAAGTTTTTTTAAATTTTTCATAAATATTTTATTTTAAATGGTTAGCAAAATATATCACTAATTCAATATAAAACCGCCTGAGTGCGGTTTTATATGAATGTTGAATGCCGTTTAGTTGACGTCCCAGAAAACTTTTGTTGTTAATTTATCTCCGCCGATTGCTGAAGATGCTGAGTTCCAGTTCGCTCCATTAACAGTCTGTTCATTGATCGGGTAAGTTAATCTTGTAGGAACTTTTCCATCAGCTGCTGGTATAGCATTCGGTGCTGTTAGGATAGGAGAGTCTAATCTTCTATAGAAATTCCATGATTCAAAACCTCTGTTGTACATTGCAATCCAAGCTTGTTGCCCAATCTTCATTTTCCAATTTGCAGTAGAAAATACAACATTCGGATTTGCCAGATAAGCAGTAATATCAGCTGTAGGCACCCCCCATTGTTGCATTGATCTTTCGATTGCTGTTTGATAATATTGAGCTGCAGGACTACCAACAGAATATCCTCTTGCTGCTGCTTCTGCTAAGTAGAAGTTAACTTCTGCTGCATCAAATAATACACCTGTTTTATTTGGAGTTAATAAAGTCGTTGCAATATGAGAATTTGCACCGTAACCATTAGTCAAGCCAACAGTTCCACCAACATATCCGCCTCCTGATACTTCTGTAAAATAAAATGGTCTTCTTGGATCATTTAGATCATTCATTGCATCTACAATACCTTCTTCAGCTACATAATCATTTCTATTACTAGCAACTACTTCAGCATATAGACGATTAAAATTTGGAGATGTGCCGTCATATTTAAATAAAGAATTCTTAGGATTTGTAAGCATTACTCCTCCAGTATATGCTGCCTCTACAGTTTGTTTAGCCAAGGTAGGATTTACATCAGCAAGATTAATTCCCAATTTAAGTTTTAAGCTATTGGCAAAAATAATCCAATCTCCAACGTTGCCATTATAAATATTGTCTCCAGATTCAAAACTTGTATATCCTGCATCTAAAGTAGATAATGCTGAATTAATCCTAGTGATTAAATCTTCATAAATTGTTTTAGCATCATCATATTTTGGCAAAACAATAGTTTCTGGCTTTGCAGCTTCCGAATAAGGAACATTACCAAAACTATCTACTAAAACCTGATAGGTATAAACTTCCAATAAGTTTATAATTGCCAGTTTATTAGCCTGTTGCTTTTCCCAAGTTGCCTGAGGAGTTAAAGTAGGTTTCACTTCTGTAGTTATTACCTTTTTCGACTCATTAAGGTTTCCTAGTACATCTGTATATAAAGCAAGCCACATATTATCCGGAACCTTTCTTGTTCCAGTAAAATTAAATCTCGCATCATTTCTATATACTGTTGTGGCAAGATAATGTTGAAAAAATCTGAACACATTAAGGTTAACACTTGGTGTCTCCATCTGGTCCATTAGCTCTTTCTGAGCATTGGTAAATAATGGTTCGGCTGGAACCTCATAAGGTTGACTCTGATTATTATTAAAATCTTCATCTCCGTTTACACATCCCGTAAGAACAGTTAACGAGCCTATGGTAAGTATTGAAAATATCTTTTTCATTTTTTTATTCGATTTAGAAGTCTAATTTAACGTTGAATGAATAAATGCGTGTAGTAGGCATTACACCGGATTGAAAGCCTTGAACATTACCTGAAGAAGTTCCTGCTTCAGGATCTGCATCAGGAAGATTTTTATGAATAATCCATAAATTCTGCCCCATCAGACTTAAAGTCATTCCCTTAATAAAAGTATTCCTTAATAAATCAGCAGGTAAGCTGTAAGAAATTTTTGCTTCTCTTAATTTCACATACGAGGCATCATAAATAAAGGCTTCTTGTGGTACACCTGCGTCTGTACCAAAAGCTCCACCCGCATAAGACGCGTCAATTCTAACATTATTTGGAGTACCATCTTGTTTTACTCCTGAAAGAACTATACCTCCACCATTGTCCAGTGTATTTCTAATTGGATTTCCTAGGTCATTTAATCCTGCACTATATTCATAAATACCTGTTAAACCACCGTATGATTGATCTAAAGAATACACACTACCGCCTTTTCGGACATCAATTAAAAACCCAAGAGATATATTTTTGTATCTAAATGAGTTGTACACACCACCAATCCAATCTGGCTGTATGTTTCCTATAACTTTATCTGTAGCGACTAAGTAATACCCATCATCATCCACAACTTTGTTACCATTCGCATCATACACAAATCCTGTTCCTCTAAATGTACCATATGCTTCACCGACAGTAGCATTTAATGATGTTTCCTGAAAACTTGCTAATTGTAAATTATCTCTTCCTTGATTTAAAGCTTTAACTATATTTCTATTACGAGACCAGTTCACATTAATATCCCATTGGAAATTTTCACTTTTTAACGGCACTAATCCTAATGCAACCTCAATTCCTTTGTTTTCTGTTTCTCCAGCATTAATAAGCGAAAAACTGTATTTAGTAGATGGTGATTGTGGTACACTGAACAATAAGTCTTCTGTATTTGTTTTATACAATGATACATCTAATGTCACTCTTCTCTTAAACATTGAAGTTTCAAGACCTACTTCCCAGCTTTTTTGCCTTTCCGGCTTTAAGTTGTTAAAGTCTACATAAGTTGTACTAATATCTGCCATTGGACTACCACTAACTGTTCCTCTATTTGCAAAGAAACCAGGTCTTCCAAATGCCATATCATTACCTACTTCTGCGTAGCTTAATCTTACTTTTCCAAAGTTTAGCCAACTTGGCTTAACTAGTTCACTAAACACAAAACTTGAACCTAAGGAAAAATAGGTGTAATTATTATTTGCTTTTGGAAGTGCACTTGAGGTATCATTACGCACCGTACCTTCTAAATACAAAAATTTATCATAATCAAAAGATGCTTGTGCATAGACTCCTGCTTTCTGTCCTTTAACATTTGTTTCAATTGGTGGAAAGTAAGCTCTTGAATTTCCTATTGTAAATAGATCAGGAATAATTAATCCCCCTGTAGTAGAATTTTCTATACTTCTTTGATGTTGATCCATAAACTGACCTCCAGCTACGAAAAGAGCATTCATTTTATCCGAAATACTCAAATTATATCGTCCAATCACATCATAAGTCTGTCTCATAATTGTATCATCAAATACCCAATATCCTGAAGTTTCATCTGCTTGAGATAGACCAAACTCTTCAGCGTGACTACCTACAGCTTTTCTAATTTCCTGCTTGCTATTTGTATAATCTACAGTAGCTCTACCTAAAATATTAAATTTATCTGTAACATCGTAAGACAATTCACCCCCAGCTATTAATCTTGTTTTATCATCAGAAGAATAATTTTTATATCTGTCCCAATACGGGTTGTTCCAAAATGCTGCAGAAAGATCCCCATTCAATGGATCATTCATATTCCAGGTATAATTTTGATTTGTTCTAAAAAATTCATCTCTTAATTCCAAAACATCTACATTTATTGGCCACCATTGTCTGAAACCAGTCATGATATTATCTCCGTAGCCTACAGAGTTTCTGCCTATTGTTGTTTGATCATTAAATGTCAAAAAAGTACGGGCTGTAAGTTTATCCGAAAATTTACGACTATAATTACCGCTTAACATATTTTTATTTAATCTACTGTTTGGTAGAATACCTGTCTCGTAATTATTTGTAAAGGTAAGATTGTAAGTATTCAGTTCATCTCCTCCATTTAAATTAAAACTGTTTACAAATGATAGAGATTTTTGGAAAAATTTAGAAGGATCATTTCTTGCAGCTGTCCAAGGTGTCGCTTTTCCAAAATTAGAGTTACCCGGAACAAAAGAATTCCATTGATAAACCAATAAATTAGGATTAAATGCAGCTCCATAAGAAGCATCATCAGCTGTTGGTGCAAGAATATCGATAATTCCATCACCATTTACATCTTCGTTGAAAAAACTATCTGCTCCTGAATATCCTGCTCCATATAATTTTTGATATTTAGGAAATGTTGATCTATCAATCTCTCCAACTGAAACTGTTGAGTTTACGGTAAGACCTAATGATTTACTTTTTTTACCTTTTTTGGTAGTAATAATTACCGCTCCATTTGACGCCAAACTTCCATAAAGAGCCGTTGCAGCAGCACCTTTTAGCACGTTTATTGATTCAATATTGTTGGGGTCAATATCAGAAGTTGCATTCCCAAAATCAAATCCATCACGTCCTTTTGATGCATCGCTTGAGTTTAAATTACCACTGATAATAGGTACGCCATCTAAAACAATTAATGCCTGATTATCTCCAGTTAAACTTTTCGTTCCTCGTAAAACAATGTTACTAGAACCACCAAAGTTTCCATTATTTTTAATCTCCATACCAGCAACTTTACCCGATAGGTTATTGATAAAGTTATTGGTTGGTACAGAATTGACTTTCTCTGCATCGAGAGTCTGGGAAGAATATCCTAGAGCTTTTTTTTCTCTCTTAATTCCAAGTGCAGTAACAACTACACCTTCAATTTCTTGTGTTTTTAGGGTATCCCCAGGCTTTGTTTGCGCTTGAGCGACCACAAAAGACGAGGAAAGCACTAAAATTAGTACCCCTGCGGTTAATTTCTTCATATTAATATTAATTTTGCGTTAACAAAGTTGTAAAAACTTCTCGTATAAAACTGTTAAAATTTGAAAAAATTATTATTTTTAACATAACATTTGAGGTTTTACAGCATTTTTACAACTGTTAAATGTTAAAATTTATGGATTTACTAAAGAAATGGTCAAATAATTATATCGAAGCAGGTTGCGATGAAGTGGGAAGAGGTTGCTTATGTGGACCGGTAGTTGCGGCAGCTGTAATTTTAGATGACAGTTTTGAGCAGAATCTTGTCAATGATTCAAAAAAATTGAATTTTAAAACAAGGATGGATTTGGATAGTTATATTAAAGATAATGTGAAAAATTTTGCGATTGCCGAGCTTCCGCCCTCTTTTATAGACCAACATAATATACTGAATGCCAGCATTCATGCAATGCACAATGCTTTAGATAAGCTAACTCTAAGACCAGAATTTATACTGGTAGACGGAAATAAATTTCACCCTTATAATTTCATTCCGCATCAATGTGTCATTAAAGGTGATTCTAAATTTTTATCGATTGCTGCAGCTTCTATTTTAGCAAAAAATTACAGAGATAAATTAATGATTCAATTCCATGAAGAGTATCCGGAATATGGATGGAATACTAATTTTGGCTACGCCACAAAAAAGCATCAGGATGCCCTGATAAAGCATGGTATAACAAAATATCACAGAAGATCCTTCCGTTTAAAATATGACTGAGAATAATTCAACTAAATTATCATTCTGAAAACCACTAACATTATAATTTAAAATATTTCTAAACAAAATTCTTAAATTACTAATAAAATTACATATTTTAAATATTTAAGAATTTTGTTTTGTTAATAAAGCATCAATGATTAAATATATTTATCATAATGATTTATCAGTTATTAGAATTTAAGATTAATTTTCACTATTCAAATAACTTTATGATAACTATTTGAATCAATTTGATTTTTATCGATCTTTTTAAGTTCAGATTATTCTAAAATAACAAATAAAAAAGGGAAGCAATATGCTGCTTCCCTTTTCATCTATTGTAAATTATTTCCTTTTACCTTTTTGTTGCTCTTGGGATTTCTGTGCATCCTGAGCTTTCTCCATCATTTCTCTCATTTTCTTTTGGAACTTGCCTTCTGATTTTGGCTTTTCTTTGTTCGCCTGAATCTGGGCGTGAATTTTCTTTTCATCCAGAATTACATACTTAATGACAAGGATAATCAAAATATTAATTGCATTTGATACAAAATAATACCAAGATAAACCAGACGCAGAAGTATTAAGGAAAAATAAGAATGTGATCGGGAAAATATACATAATCACTTTCATATTCGGCATTCCCTCCTGTTGTGGCTGCTGCATATTTCCTGAAGTCATCACGGTATATATTAAGATTACAATTGTACATGCAATCGCGAAAACACTTAGATGATCTCCCAAGAAAGGAATTTTAAATGGTAATTGAATCAAATCATCATAAGCAGTAAGGTCTTTTGCAAACCAGAAACCTTGCCCTCTCAAGTCGATAAAGTTCGGGAAGAACCTGAATAATGCGTAGAAAATCGGAATCTGCACCAACGCAGGAAGACATCCCGCCATTTGATTCACTCCTGCTTTTCTGTAGATTTCCATCGTTGCCTGCTGCTTTTTCATCGGATCTGCATCCTTGAATTTAGCATTAGCTTCGTCGATTTCCGGACGAATTACTTTCATCATCGCACTCAATTTATGCTGCTTATACATAATTGGCGATAAAATAAGCTTCACAATAATGGTCATTAAGAAAATTACCCAACCTGCAGATATTCCCCATCCAGCTATAATGCTGTAAAGCCACATGAAGAAATAACGGTTCATTGCACCGATGAATGACCAACCTAATGGTAAAATTTCATCAAAATTTTTGTCGTAAGATTTTAATAAAGGTAAATCTAATGGCATAAAATACCACGTGAAATCCTGATTAAATTCTCCTCCATTCATGGCAACAAAGCCTTCGAAGTTTAATTTTTTCAAATATTCACCTTCTTCTATAGACTCTTGGTTTCCTTTGCTGTTTGTGAAACCTGTTTTAGATTCGATTACAGAAGAGAAAAACTGCTGTTTTACACCAATCCAGTTCAGCGTTTCTTTTTCCTCATTCATATCTGTTCTGCCGTCATAATCATAATCTTTATAATTATTAAAAGCATAAGCAAATTCTGAATGAGTCTGTTCTTGAGCTCTACCTTTTTCCAGGTTTCTCACTTGGTAATCCCAAATAAAATCTGCTTTGTTATCAGAAGTTACTTTTGCTAGACCTTGAGTTCTTACTTTAAAATCTAAAGTATATTGATCTTTAAGCTCAGCTTTAGGATTATTATTTAAAGTATAAACAAACTGAATTATCGCACCGCTGTAGTTTGCCGTTAACGTAACAGAATTACCATTAACAACCGGTGAGAATACCAAATCTTTGGTATTGACAGTTTTTCCTGATTTATCTTTGAACTGAAAACCGTAGCTCGAATTATTTTTAGTAATCAGATTAAGCGGAAGATCGGCTTTGTCGGTTTTTTGATCGTAAGCTTTGTATTTTAAAAGCTCGACTTTTGAAACCTGACCTCCCAAACTTGAAAACTCAAGCTGCAGCTCGTTGTTTGCCAAATTGGAAACCTGAACCGCATTCGGGGTTACATTGGGGTTGATATCAGCTGCCGGAGTTTGTTTTACGGGAGTTTTTGCCTGTTCTGTTTTCTGTTGCTCAGCTTTTAGTTTTTCTTCTTCAGCACTATTCCTCTGGAAATAAAACATGAATCCGAAAAGGACCAAACATAAAACCGCAAAACTAATGATCTGACTTTTATCGAGTCCGTTGTTCTGTTGCATTTTATTTTTATTAAAATTTTTAAATTTAATCAAGTAATCAATTTATTACTTTTTAGAGTCGACAAAAATACTGTTTTTTTATCAAAACTCTATACTATAATGTGTTACTATATAATAAACTCAGGCTGAGAATAATCAGTCTGAGTTTATATATGACGTTTGTAATTTTAGAATTACTTTATTTAGCTGAACATGCTTTAATGAACGCTTTAAATAAAGGATGCGGTGTTGCAACCGTACTCTTATATTCCGGATGATACTGTACCCCAACGTAGAACGGGTGATCTGTCATTTCAAGCGCTTCTACCAAGCCAGTTTCAGGATTTGTACCTGTAGCTAAAAAGCCGTTTTTCTCGAATTCCTGAAGATAATCACTGTTGAATTCATAACGGTGACGGTGTCTTTCAGAAATATTTTTTGTTCCGTAGATATCATATAACTTAGAAGCGTTTTTTAATGAACATTTCCAAGCACCAAGACGCATTGTACCTCCTTTGTCCACAACATTTTTCTGCTCTTCCATAATTGAAATTACAGGATCCGGGGTAGATGTATCAAATTCCATTGAGTTAGCTTTTGAATGTCCTAAAACATTTCTCGCAAATTCAATCGTCATAATCTGCATTCCTAAACAAATCCCCAACATCGGAACTTTATTTTCTCTTGCATATTGAGCAGTAAGAACCTTACCTTCAATTCCTCTGTCACCAAAACCTGGAGCAACAAGAATTCCGTCAACACCTTGTAAAGTTTCTTTAATATTTTCAGCAGTAATATCTCCACTGTACACCCATCTTACTTTTACTTCAGTTTCAAGGCTTGCCCCTGCATGCTTGAAGGCTTCAGCAATAGAAATATAAGAATCCTGTAAAGAAACATATTTACCAACTAAAGCGATTTCTATCGTTTTCTTAGGATTTTTGAATTTTTTAAGGAACGTTTTCCAGTCTTTAAGATCTGCTTCTTTATCATTTTTAAGATCTAATTCTTTAAGAACTACATCATCGAAATTTTGTTTTTGAAGATACATTGGAACTTCATAGATTGTTTCCAAATCTTTACATTCGATCACATTATCTAAAGAAACATTACAGAATTGAGCCAGTTTTGCTCTCTGATCTTTCGGAATATTGTGCTCTGTTCTGCACACTAAAACATCTGCCATAATTCCGCTTTCCATCAATTGACGAACAGAATGCTGAGATGGTTTTGTTTTTAATTCTCCACTTGAAGCCAAATATGGCAACAAAGTAAGGTGAATGACCATAGAATTTTTCTCACCCAATTCCCACTTTAGCTGACGTACAGTTTCAATGTAAGGCAAAGATTCTATATCTCCCACAGTTCCACCGATTTCAGTAATAATGATATCGTAATTCTGTTTAGAAAGAATTTTAATTCTACGTTTGATTTCGTTCGTGATATGAGGAATTACCTGCACTGTTTTTCCAAGGAAATCTCCTTTTCTTTCTTTTTCAATTACAGTTTGGTAGATTTTTCCCGTGGTAACGTTGTTGTTTTGAGAAGTAGGAGCATCAAGATAACGCTCATAGTGTCCTAAATCCAGATCCGTCTCTGCGCCATCTTCGGTTACATAGCATTCTCCGTGTTCATAAGGGTTCAATGTTCCTGGGTCTATGTTAATATAAGGATCAAGTTTTTGGATGGTTACATTAAAGCCGCGTGATTTTAGCAGAAGTCCCAGAGAAGCAGAAACGATTCCCTTTCCCAAAGATGAAGTTACACCTCCTGTCACAAAGATGTACTTTGTATTCTTTTTACTCATTAGATTAGGTTTGTGCAAAGTTAGGG
>Ga0308163_10003860_pt1 | contig 12289 bp, 12 predicted proteins | sample PhyTR1_FD_201037 | JGI IMG/M metagenome (GOLD analysis project Ga0308163, IMG submission 201037) | Phyllosphere microbial communities from UC Gill Tract Community Farm, Albany, California, United States - DLSLT.R1 | ecosystem: Host-associated > Plants > Phyllosphere > Unclassified | place: USA... | reverse complement strand
GCGGCCTGCAACTGCAGCACGTCCCACTGTACACCCGCGATCTCCTCGAGCGTAGCTGTCGCAGTCGCCAGGTTTTCCAGCGTGACGAAGTTCATCACCAGGTGCCCGCCCGGACGCAGGCGCGCCACGATCATGGCGATCAGGCCGGCCAGCTCGCCCCCGGAACCGCCGACGAACACCGCGTCCGGGTCGGCCCAGGCATCCAGTCCCTCGGGCGCCTTGCCGTGGAACAGGCTGTAGTTACTGAGACCGAAGGCCGCGTGGTTCTGGCCGGCGATGGCGAAGTCGGCCTCGTTCTTCTCGATCGCGTACACGTGGCCTTGCTGGCATATTCTCGCCGCTTCCAGGCCGACCGAGCCCGAGCCGGCGCCGATGTCCCACAACACGCTGTCCGCACGCAGCTGCAGGCGTGCCAGGCTCACCGCGCGCACTTCCTGCTTGGTAATCAAACCCTTCTCCGGCTGGCGCTGCACGAATTCCGCATCCGCCAGGCCGAAACGTACCGGGCGCGGCGCCGCCGCCGTGCGCCACAGCAGCACCACGTTCAGCGCCGCGAAGCGCATCCCGGCGGCATCCGCCGGGCGCAGTTCCGCCAGCACGCGCTCTTCCGGCTGCAGCAGGTTTTCCGCCACCGCCATGTGGAAGTCCTCGCCGAGACCCTCGGCCAGCAGCAGGCGCGCGATGCGGTCCGGGGAATTGTCCGGACTGGTCAGCACCAGCAGCCGCCCGTGCGCCCGCACCGCCTGCGCCAGCGCGTACAGGCCGTGCGACGGCAGGCTGCCGCGCGTCCATTCGCCGGCATCCTTCGCATGCACCGAGACGATGCGCGCATCCTGCCAGGCCAGGCCAATGCGGGCGCAGGCCAGCTGCAGCGTCGACAGGTTCGGCAGGATGTCGAGCGCCTGCACGCACAGGTGCTGGGCGAGATAGGGTGCGATGCCGTGGCACAGCGGATCGCCGGTGGCCAGCACCACGCAGGCCAGGTGGTCGGCGCGCGCCGCACGCACCCACTCCGGCACCACCTTCAGCTGCCCAGTCAGGTCGTGGCGGACGGCACCGGGTTTCAGTTCGCGCGCCAGCAGGGCCAGCGTGCGGGTGCCGCCGATCACCACGTCGGCGTTGCGCAGGTAGGCCAGTGCGCTGGCGTTCAGGCTGGCGGCGCCGTCGTCGAGCACGCCGATCACGCGGCAGGGGTTGGGGTCTTGCAGGCAGGTGTCCATGTTCTAGTCGATATCCAATAGGTGGTCGATGCCGATACGGCCGCTGCCCTGCGCCTCCGGCAGGGCCGGCAAGGACCACACGTCGGCCACTTGCTGGTTGTTGAAGTCGGTGACGATCACGCGCAGTTGAAACGCGCGGCCGTAGCGGTCCGGCGCGGTGAGCGTGTCGATCGCGGCCTGTGCCAGTGCATGATGAAACGCGTCGCCGAGGCCGCGCTCGACCATCAGCTCGGCGCCGAAGCGCGCGGTCTCGGCAGCGGCCATCGCCGCGCAATCTTCCGGCGCGGCGCCGATGCGGCGGCCGATCTCGGCCACCAGGTCGGTGTCGACCTCGCTGCGGTTGGCGTGGGTGATGGTCTCGCCCTGGGCGATCTTGGTCAGCTTGCCAACCATGACCGCCAGCACCACCAGGCCGATGCCCTGCGCCGCAGCTTCGTCCAGCGCGTAGCGCAGGAAGTCACCCATCTGCACGAAGCAGGCCGAGGGCAGTTCCGGCCGTTCGGCGCGCAGCGTGGCCATGGCGAAGGTCTCGGTGCGCCCGCCGGTGGTCAGCGCGACCAGGTCGTGGCCGGTGGTGGCCGCCACCTGCACGCCCTGCACCACGCTGGCGCGCCAGGCGGCCGTCGAATACGGCTTGACGATGCCGGTGGTGCCGAGGATGCTGATGCCGCCCAGGATGCCCAGGCGCGCGTTGGTGGTCTTCTTGGCCATCACCTGGCCGTCCGGCACGCTGATGGTGACTTCGATGCCGTGTTCGAGCAGCAGTGCCGGTGCGGCTTCGCGCAGGTTGTCCGCGATGTTCCGGCGCGGCACCGGGTTGATCGCCGGGCCGCCGACTTCCAGGCCGAGGCCGGGCATGGTCACGGTGCCGACGCCGTCGCCGGCGAGGTAGTTCACCACGCCGGCCTGGCCGGGCAGCAGGCGCAGGTCGACCGTCAAGTGGGCGCCGTCGGTGCAGTCCGGGTCGTCGCCGGCGAATTTCACGACCATCGCGTGCGCATGCCGGCCATCGCAGCGGCCGTCGTGCACGTCGAAGCGCACCCGGGTGCCGTTCGGCAGCAGGCTCTCGATCGCGTCCGGCACCACGCCGCCGGCCAGGCCCAGCACCGCCGCGCGCGCCGCCGCCGCCGCGCAGGCGCCGGTGGTGAAGCCCGTCCGGGTGCCGCGCTCGGCCGACTTGTCCTTCATGCTTGCTGCGCCTTCTGCCTGGCCTCGGCCAGCGACAGCAGCGCGTGCAGGGCCGCCACCACCAGCGTGGAACCGCCCTTGCGGCCGCGGATCACGATCCACGGCACCTCGCTCAGTGCCGCCATCAGATCCTTCGACTCGGCCGCCGAGACGAAACCGACCGGCATCCCGACCACCAGCGCCGGGCGCACGCCTTCCTCGCGGATCAGGCGCACCAGCTCGATCAGCGCGGTGGGTGCGTTGCCGATGCCGACGATGGCGCCGTGCAGCAGGCCGCGGTCGGCTGCCTTGCGCATCGCCTGCACCGCGCGCGTGGTGTCTTCCAGCCTGGCGCGCTCGATCACGTCGGCATCGCTGATGAACTGGTACGTCTTCATGCCGAAGTGCGCCAGGCGCGGCTGCGACAGGCCCGAGCAGATCATCTCGACGTCGGCCACCACCGGCGTGCCGCGCGCCAGCATGGCGTTGACACCGGCCGTGACCGCGTCCGGGTGGAAGTCGGTGAGGCCGTTGAAATCGAAGTCGGCGTTCGCGTGGATCATGCGGCGCACGATCGGCCATTGCGCCTCGGTGTAGGCGTGCGGGCCGACCTCGGCATCGATGATGGCGAAGCTGTCGTGCTCGATGGCCTGGCCGGCGCGGGTCAGCTGTTCGGTGACGGTGTTAATCGTGCTCATGCCGGCTGCGCCTCCGGATGCGGATGAGGATGCGCGTGCCCATGCGGGTGCTCGTGCTCGTGCTCGTGCTCGTGCGGGTGCGCGTGGCCGTGGTCGTGGGTGTGCGCATGCGAGTGGCCGTGGCCCAGGTCGTGGGCGATCTCGCGGTAGCTGCAGCCGTCGCACGGCAGGCGGCTGTCCGGCAGGCCGGCGCGCAGGTCTGCCACGCGCGCGTCCATCAGTTCGAAGATCTCCTTTTCGAAGCCGAAGTGCTCGCCGCAGAAGAAGCGCACCTGCGGGTACTGGGCACGCAGGTGCTCGACCTGGCGGTGGATGCGCTGCATCAGGGTGCCGGTGTACAGGTAGTAAGGCAGCACAACCACCTGGCGCATGCCGAGCAGCACCTGGCGCTGCACCACCTTTTCCAGGCGCGGCCAGGTGATGCCGGTGAAGGCCAGGTCGACCAGTTCGTGGTCGCCCTCTTCCAGCAGCCAGCGCGCCATCTTCGCCATCTCGCCGTTGGCGCCGCGGTCGGACGAGCCGCGGCCCAGCACCACCACCCCGGTGGTGGTCGGGTCCGGCATGTCCAGCTGCCCCATCGCCTTGCGCAGGCGGCGCTTGAGGATGGCCAGGATCGGGTCGCAGGCGGTCAGGTGCGGCGCCAGCAGAATCTGTGCCTGCGGGCAGGCGATGCGCGCCTGCTCGACCGCTTCCGGGATCTCCATCTTGACGTGGCCGGCCGCGTTCAGGATCAGCGGCACCACCAGCACGCGGGTCGACGTGCGCGCGGCATCCAGCAGAGCGGCGTTCAGCTCGGGCGGCGCGAACTCGATGAAGCACAGTTCGATGCGCAGCTCCGGGCGGCGCGCCCGCCACTGCGTCACGAAGTCGCGGATTTCCTGGTTGCCGGCATCCTCGCGCGAGCCGTGGCCGACCACCAGCACGGTGTCGTCCGCGTTCAGCGCGGCGGAAGGAGTAAAGAGAATAGTGTTCATGCGCTGGCTTTCCTGAAGCGGTGGGTGAAAGTGGGGTCGTACAGCTTGGAGCGCACCAGGGTCTCCCAATGCAGCGCGCCCAGGGTGGGACTGGCGACGATCATCGCCTGGCTGGCGACGCCGGCCTCGCGGCAGCGCGCCTTGATGTCGGCCAGGGTACCGCGCAGGATCTTTTCCTCGCCCGGCCAGCTGGCCTTGTGCACCACCAGCATCGGAGAGTCCTCCGGCCAGCCGGCGGCGCGCAGCGCGGCCTCGACCTTGTACATCAGCGTGATCGACAAAAAGATGCACAGCGTGGTGCGGTGGGCCGCCAGGCTGGCCAGGTCTTCGCCGTCCGGCATGGGCGTGCGGCCCTCGACGCGTGTGAGGATCACGGTTTGCGTCACTTCCGGCAGCGTCATCGATTCGCCCGCCACCGCCATCGACGCCATCGCCGACGACACGCCCGGCACCACGGCCCAGTCGATGCCGGCGTTTGTCAGCGGGCGCGCCATCTCGATCAGCGCGCCGTACAGGCCGGGGTCGCCGGTCTGCAGGCGCACCACGGTGGCGTGCGCGCGCGCCTGCTCGATCAGCCAGGCGGTCATCTCTTCCAGGGTCATGTCCTTGGAATCGCGGATGGCGCAGCCGGGCGGCGCGTACAGGGTGACGGCGCGGTCGACCAGCGAACCGGCGAACAGCACCGCGCCGGCCTGCGCCAGCAGCTTCTGCCCCTTGACGGTGATGAGTTCTGGGTCGCCGGGACCGGCGCCGACGAACCAGATTTTTCCGGTGGATGTCATGTCGTTGTTTTCGTGAGAGGTTTGAACGGCAGCATGCGCAGCGCATCCAGCACGGCGTCGACACTGCGCGGCGCCGGCCCGGCCGCCAGCACGCCGCGCGTCACCAGGTGTGCATGCAGCGTCAGCGCCACCGGCGGGCGCTGGCCGGCGGCGTACAGGGCATCGGCGTCGGCACCAAGCTGCACCGCCGGGCCGGACGCGATGCAGCGCCCGCCCGCCATCAGGTGCAGGTCGTCGGCCCAGCCGTAGGCGAAGTCGATGTCGTGGGTGGACAGCAGGATCGTGGTGCCGCGCGCGGCCAGGCGGTCGAGCAGCGCCGCCAGTTCGTCCTGCATGGGCGCGTCCAGGCCCGCCATCGGCTCGTCCAGCAGCAGCACCTCCGGCTCCATCGCCAGCACGCCGGCGATGCAGACCCGTTTCTTCTGCCCGAAACTCAGGTGGTGTACGGCGCGCCTTGCCTGGCCGCGCAAGCCGACCGCGTCCAGCGCGGCCGCCACGCGCGCGCGCACGGTGGCCTCGTCCAGGCCCAGGTTGAGCGGTCCGAACGACACGTCTTCCTCGACCTGGGCCGAGAACAGCTGGCGCTCCGGATTCTGGAACACCAGGCCGACGCGGCGGCGCAGCTGCGCCAGGCCCGCGCGGCCGTAGTCGACCGGTTGGCCGTCCAGCAGCAGCCGGCCGGCGCCTGGACGCAGCAGACCGTTCAGGTGCTGCAGCAAGGTGGTCTTGCCGGCGCCGTTGGCGCCCAGCAGCGCATGCTTGCGGCCGCGCCCCAGCGCCAGGCTGCAGCCGCGCAAGCCGCTGCTGCCGTCGGCAAAGGTGTGGTGGACAGCCTGCAGTTCCAGCAGCGCGCTCACAGGCGGTCCTTCAGCGCCAGCGCCAGCAGCAGCGCGGCGCCCAGCGCCGCCACGGCCTTGTCGCGGCGCGCCTGCGGGAACACGGCCGGCAGGAAGCGCAGGCTGCCCTGGTAGCCGCGCGCATCGGCCGCGGTCTGCAGCGCGGCAGCACGCTGCCACACTTGCACCGCCATCTGCCCGGCCAGCAGGCCGGTGGAGCGCCAGGCGTGGCGCCAGCCGCGGTAGCCGAGACGCGCGCGCTGCGCGGTGACACCCTCGTCCCAGGCCTGGCGCAGCACGAACAGCATGCGGTAGCACAGCGCCATCAGGTCGAGCAGCAGTTCCGGCACGCGCAGGCGGCGCAGCAGCGACAGCAGGTCGGGCAGCGGCGTGGTGAGCACGAAGCCGAGCAGCGCCGCCAGCATGGCCAGCGAACGCAGCGCGGTGCGCTCCACCGCCGGCAGCATCCCGGCAGCCAGGTGCCAGCTGCCGTCGGCGCCGGGCGTGACCAGCATCGTCAGGCAGGACAGCAGCAGGAAGCCGAGCGGCGGCAGCGCCACCGCGGCATAGGTACGCAGCGGCACGCGCGCGCCGGCCAGCGCCGCCAGCCCCGTCACGGCCGCCAGCGCGGCCAGCGTGCCGGGCCGTACCGCGATCCAGGCGGCGAGCATCGCCCCCAGCGCGAACAGCGCCTTGGCCGAGGGCGCGACGCCCAGCCAGCGGCTGGCGTAGGCGGCGGTTTCAATCTGCACGGTGGTCCTGTTGCGCCGGGTCGTGGGTCTGGCCCTGTGCGCGGGCGCGTTCGCGCGCCACCGACAGGCCCAGCCAGTAACCGATCACGCCGGCGCCGATGGCGGCCTGCAGCGCGAACAGCAGCGAAGCGATCTCGCCGCTGGCCGGCACGAACACCGGCGCAAACCACGGTGCATAGTGCGGTGCGATCGCGCCGATCGCCTGCTGGGCGCGGTCGTCCGAGCCGCCGAACAAGCCTTCGCTGCCGGGCGGCGCGTTGACCAGGCACAGCGGCAGCACGGTCAGCAGGATGACGCCCGCCCACAGCAGGCCGGTACGCAGCTTCATGCGCCCTCCCGTCCGCGCGGCGCCATGACCGGCAGCGCGCGCAGCTCGTGCGCATTGAAGCGCGCCATGGCATTCACCACCAGCACGGTCAGCAGGCCTTCGCTGACGGCGATCGGCAGCTGGGTCAGCGCGAAGATGCCGCCGAACTTGAAGAAGGAGGTCGTGAAGCCGCCGACGGCATCCGGGAAGGCCAGCGCCAGTTGCGCGGAAGTGGTGACGTAGGTCGCCAGGTCGCCCAGGCAGGCGGCCAGGAACACGGCGACGGTGCGCGACAGGCCCAGCGCGGCAGCGGCGCGGAACACGCCGTAGGAGACGAAGGGACCGACGATCGCCATCGAGAACACGTTGGCGCCCAGCGTGGTCAGCCCGCCGTGGGCCAGCAGCAGCGCCTGGAACAGCAGCACCACGAAACCGACCGGCACCATCGCCGCGGGGCCGAACAGCAGCGCGCCGAGGCCCACGCCGGTCGGGTGCGAGCAGCTCCCGGTCACCGAGGGCAGCTTGAGGGCGGACAGCAGGAAGGCGAAGGCGGCGGCCACGCCGAGCAGCATGCGGCGTTCGGGATGCGCGGCCAGGGTCCGCCCCATCGCGCGCAGGCCCCAGGCCAGAACCGGTAGGGAAACGGCTGCCCAGCCGAGCGCGTGCGCCGGCGGCAAAAAGCCTTCCATGATGTGCATTCGAAACCTCCCGTCGAATGGTCGATAAGGACACCAGACGGAGGCAATGACAAGACGGTCGACACGGATCGGGGGTGTGGAAGCACGCCGAGAGCCGGTCGACAGCGGCTTCCCGTCACCCCGGGGAATGGTGCTGACAATTTGGGCCGGTATTCTGGCTCGCCTTCATCCTTCTCCGGGCCTTCCCGCGATGGTTCGCAGTGGCGTGTTGCCGGAGTCGTCAGGCTTACAGCAGCGGGGGCTGCACCGGAATGATCACGCAAGTGATGTCACCGGTTTCCCGTTTAACGCCATTCCCGGGCGGGAATGGACGCACCCAAAGTCGGGATATTACACGGATGAGGAAAGGCGTGCCAGTCTTGCGACAGCGCCGGGATTTTTCCGTTGTTGACGAGGTCTATATGGCGCTACCAATCCAAAGGAGAACGATCATGCCCTATGTCGATGGTTTTGTGGTCCCGGTCCCGAAGGCCAAGCTCGATGCCTACAAGGACATGTCGCGGAGAGCCGGCGCCGTCTGGCGCGAACACGGCGCCATGGAGTTCCGCGAATGCATCAGCGACGACGTCAAGCCCGGCAAGCTGACGTCCTTCCCCCAGAGCGTGATGCTGGAGGATGGCGAAGTGGTGGCGTTTTCGTGGATCGTCTACGAATCGCGCGCCAAACGCGACGAGGTCAACGACAAGGTGATGAAGGATGCGCGCATGGCCGAGTTCATGAAGCCGGAGAATATGCCCTTCGATGGCAAGCGCATGATTTATGGCGGATTCGAGATGGTAGTGGATGTTTGACGCCACTTCGAGTGCCGGCGAAAATCCTCGCAGCGTGCGCGAGGATTTTTATATGAACAAAGGCTGCCGCTGCGGGCGACCGGCACAGGATGAGAGGTGCTACAAGGTTGCCCGCCTTTGCTGTTCAGGCAAGCGCATGCTGCAGCAAGCGTAAGCGGGATATCACTCGCTCTTCTACGTTTTCGAGATGGCGTAAGGATTTGATCATCTCGATCAAGAGCCGGTCAAAGTCGCGTTCGATAATCTGTTTTACTACCTCGAGCGTGTTTCCACTCGCCATCTGCCGAATATCCAGTCCCAGCAAATAGACGCCCGCCACGTCCGGATCATAGTCACCCGCTTCGATAACACCATCGACCTCATATACCCGGTCAAAATTTCCAGCCGCCGCATAGCTGTCCATGATGAAAATGAGATCTTGAGCATCTTTTGGATTATCTCGCCCACGATCGGACCAGGCGACGATCTTCAGGATCGCCAGTCCGGCTATCGAAACCACCTTCTGGATGAATCCAGGCGAGAACGCCACCAACTCTGCCGCCGCGAGTACATCCTCATAGCCCGCCACGCTCATGATCGTCTTCAGATCAGGAGGCCAGGCTATTTCGTTCGATCCTTTCGAGATAGCGCCGAACGGAACCAGATCCACGTGGTAGTCGTACTCACCATTTTCACCTTGATAGTAAAGGCGTTGCTTTGCTCGCCCGCCGTCCTTGAACGTTTTGCGCGCCAGCAGTGCGGTTCGCAATGCGTCGAAATGCGCCCAATTCTTCACGGCGACCGCGAAGTCGACGTCGTATGTCGCACGCCTGGCCTCCAGTCCGAACACATGGGTCAACAGCACATCCCGCGCGGTTGCGCCGACAAGCATGTGGTCTATCCCCTCGGCTTGCGCGGCTGTTGCAACTTCTCGCAGGATTTCGACCGTGATCGGATCGACGGGCCGATCAGCCCGGATGGAGTGCAGGCTCAATGAACTTTTCCTTGACGATGTTGGCCGCTTCTTTTGCTCTTGGATCGAGCAATGCGAGAAGATCGGAATAGACCAGCAAAGGAGGCGCAATCCCCGGTTCCGATTCGATGACCGGAGACCAGAATCTCTCCAGGATTTCAATCGGCCCGTCGGCGTCAGGCTTGAGCCGAAACTGCTTCGCAAGCTGATTGATCGCATTGCGCATGTCCGCCGCATCCACGTACAAGGTTTGACTCGATGGTTTCAGGTGCTTGAACATCTTTGTCGCTGCCACCTCCGATCCCCACGCTGCCTGAAAGTCTGCGATGTCGGTATGTTTCCACCAGTAAGGATCAGGTGAACTAAAGCGGCGGCTGTTGAGCTTCGTGCGAAGTGTGGTGGGGAAGTTGGTCACCCATTCGTCGACGAGACGATACGGTTCCAGCAGTTTTCGGGAGTGCTTCGAACCGGCGATCAGGTAGCCGCGCCGCTCGAGGTCTTCCAGGACATTGTACGCGGTACCCAATGCAACACCTGAAAGTGCTGATATCTCTTTGAATGTCGCGCTGACAAATTCCGGTTTTGATAGCAGAGTGAAAATCACCCGGAGCGCGGCCTGGTTGGTGAGGCCCTTGGGTGCCTTGGCGGTTTGACGCCGATGTTCGTTCTTTTCTCCTGTCGTAAAAACGAATAGCCCTGGCGCTCGCAAGTATGCGTTTCCGTGGGTATCAATGAATTGCAGGCCAACGGTGCGGCAGTGCGCGGCAAGCTCTTTGCTGATGTAGTCGGTCACGAGCAGGAGCTGCAAATTGCGTTGTCTCAGCCTGTAGTCGATCTGATGGATCTGATCGACTTGGGCTTTTCGATCGACATATTTTTTGCATTCAACAATGTAACGACGTGTTTGACCGTCGAGTACAAAGGTCACAGCGGCATCTGGTCGGTAGTCAATCGCTTCCACCGGTGGAGCCTGAACTATCTTTCCTTGGAAGTCGGTCTTCTCCCAAAGAGCTTCAAGTGCATCGGATAGCAATTTCAACTCGGATTCATGCTGGTCTGCAATACTGATGAGCCCGTTCATTCAACTTTCTCCATTTTTCACGTTCCGTGAATTTTTAAATTTTATGAAAATCCTCAGGAATTTTCAATAATTATAAATTTTCACGGAACGTGAAAAATCCTAAAAAGTGAAAAAAAAGCCCGCGTCTCTTGCGAGAGCGGGCTTTATCAGAAATACAATGTCGTAGCGTTTAGAACGGAATATCGTCATCCATATCCGAGAAGTTCGCAGCCGGCTTCGGTTGCGGACGGGCTGCCGGTGCCGGCGGCGCCTGGCGCTGCGGGGCCGGACGGCTCGGCGGGGCGTCGTAGCCGCCACCACCACCGCCACCGCCATAGCTGTCGTCGCCGCCGTAGCTGTCGCCGCCGCCCATGCCCTGACGGCCGCCCAGCATCTGCATGTTTTCAGCGATGATGTCGGTGGCGTAGCGCTCGATGCCGTCCTTGTCGGTGTACTTGCGGGTCTGCAGGCGGCCTTCGACGTAGACCGACGAACCCTTCTTCAGGTACTGGCCGACGATCTCGGCCAGGCGGCCGAAGAAGGAAATGCGGTGCCACTCGGTCAGCTCTTTCTGCTCGCCGCTGTTGCGGTCCTTCGACTTGTACGAGGTCGCGACCGCGATGTTGGCGATGGCGTCGCCGCTCGGCATGTAGCGGATTTCCGGATCGCGGCCGAGATTGCCGACGATGATGACCTTATTGACTGATGCCATGGTGAAACTCCTATGGTAAGTCCCTGACTCTGCGCGTTGTCTAAGCGCCAGGGAAACTGTTGATGTGCGTCCGATATTATGCCTGTTCGGCAGGCCTTGCAGGGCAACTTTTTGAGCCTGGTGCAAGACTGGCGGACACCCGTTTTCCGACATCCGCTCAGACAGCGAAGATGGGGACCGAGTGCCCGAAATGGAAGAGATTCGGATCAATACCGCCCAAAAATTTTTCCGTTTCTAGCCACTCTGTCCATTGAATTAGCGCATACCCGGACCACATACGGAACACACTGGTTATCCGGGCGCGCGCGGTGTTTGCAAGCCGGCATGCCATCGCGATAACGCGGCCACACTTTCTGCATGGCCTGCAACCACTGTGAATAAAAACAGTTAAACTAGTCGGTTCCCTCGTCCGGCCTGCTCACCAGCTCGTGCGCCGGCCCCGCAACCATTTGAAAGCCTGCCTACATTAATGGAAGAAATTCGCATCCGCGGTGCTCGCACGCACAACCTCAAGAACATCAATCTCGATCTGCCGCGTAACAAGCTGATCGTGATCACCGGCCTGTCGGGCTCCGGCAAGTCCTCGCTCGCGTTCGACACCCTGTATGCCGAGGGCCAGCGCCGCTACGTCGAATCGCTGTCGGCCTACGCGCGCCAGTTCCTGCAGTTGATGGAAAAGCCGGACGTCGACATGATCGAGGGCCTGTCGCCGGCCATCTCGATCGAGCAGAAAGCGACCTCGCACAACCCGCGCTCGACCGTCGGCACCGTCACCGAGATCCACGACTACCTGCGCCTGCTGTACGCACGCGTCGGTACGCCCTACTGCCCGGACCACTCGCACGAGCCGCTGGCCGCGCAGACCGTGTCGCAGATGGTCGATGCGGTGCTGGCGATGCCGGAAGGGACCAAGCTGATGATCCTGGCGCCGGTCGTGGCCAACCGCAAGGGCGAGCACGGCGACCTGTTCCAGGCGATGCAGGCCCAGGGCTTCGTGCGTTTCCGCATCCAGAGCGGCACCGGCACCGCCAAGATCTACGAGATCGACGACCTGCCGAAGCTCAAGAAGACCGAGAAGCACACCATCGACGTGGTGATCGACCGCATCAAGGTGAATGCCGAGATCAAGCAGCGCCTGGCCGAGAGTTTCGAAACCGCGCTGCGCATCGCCGACGGCCGCGCGGTGGCCTACGAGATGGACACCGAGAAGGAACACATCTTCTCGAACAAGTTCGCCTGCAACGTCTGCGGCTATTCGCTGCAGGAGCTGGAGCCGCGCCTGTTCTCCTTCAATAACCCGATGGGCGCCTGCCAGGAATGCGATGGCCTGGGCCACATCG
>Ga0308163_10003858_pt1 | contig 12291 bp, 12 predicted proteins | sample PhyTR1_FD_201037 | JGI IMG/M metagenome (GOLD analysis project Ga0308163, IMG submission 201037) | Phyllosphere microbial communities from UC Gill Tract Community Farm, Albany, California, United States - DLSLT.R1 | ecosystem: Host-associated > Plants > Phyllosphere > Unclassified | place: USA... | reverse complement strand
CGCTCTAGCTTGTACTGCGCCAGGAACGCGGCGGCAACCGACTTGCCCACCCCGCCCTTCCCTTGCAGCAGCATGTGGATCTTGGCCATTATATTAAATCCTCCTTCCTTGGTACCGGGTTGAATGTGAAGCCGCGTATTCCATCCGACGATTCTTTTTGCACTGCCGGCTTTGGCGCCGCAGCGGAAAAATTCCGCGCAGGTACTGGCGGCGTTTCTTTCGACTTGGGCGCGCGGGCGCTACGTATATGGCGGTGTACAAAACTGAGAAACGCATCGTACTTGCAGGGCACTTGGCCGCTTTCGTGCAGGTAGCGCCAGACCGTGCGAACAGCATAGCCGGCGTCCAGCCCGGCCTGGATATCGTCCCGTACTGCCAGCAGCGCTACAAGATTCTTCTCGCTTCTGCTTGATGTGCGTCGCGCTGCCCACTCGTCCAGAGATTCGTTATGGCGCCTCTTCATGCCTGTTTTTCGCCTGCGTGAAATGTTCTGAAATGGCGCCGCCGTGGCGCTGTTCCAGTATAGGTCGGTCGTTGTAATTTTTTCGATATACCGGTCCGTTACCCGCTCAAACCTTGATCAAATCGGCATGCGTCCGGCTTCGCTACCGTACTCTTTCGTGGAGTAACCGGCGCGAAGAGCCGGGCAGGATAGGTGAAGTAGGCCTACCCGCAAGCGGGTATTCCTCCTTCACAATTCCTTATTCGCACTTGGTGCTCAACGGAATCCTGCTCTGCGAGGCCAGGCGGCTGCCGCCGCCCAAATTCAAGTAACCAAATGAAAAACACGACAAGGAAAAGCATGTCAGCGGTCCGGGTGTATTGCCTGCCGGAGGAGCGCGCGCAGCTGCAAAAGCTGGCGGATGCCGCCAACAAAAGCCTCTCGTCCTACCTACTCCAGGTCGGGCTGGGTTACCGGGTCAAGGGAATACTCGATCACCGCCGCATCGAGGAGCTGGCGCGTATCAACGGCGACCTTGGACGACTCGGAGGATTGCTCAAGCTGTGGCTCACCAACGATGAAAGGACCGAGGCGTTTGGCGAAGCGACGATCCGCGCTCTGCTCGGCAAGATCGAGGCGACGCAGCAGGCCATGCACGACGTCATGCAGCATGTGCTGCTGCCTTCCGCGCAGTCGGAACACCTTTAGCGGCTGAATTACCGGGGAATTGCCATGATCATCAAGCACGTCCGGATGAACGCCGCCAGGAGGAGCAATTTCGTTACGCTCGTCAATTACTTGACCGGCCCGCAGGGAAAGGAAGAACGGGTTGGCGTGGTACGGATCACCAACTGCCTGACACTTGACGCGCAGACAGCGGCGCTCGAAGTACTCAGCAAGCAATTGCAGAACAGCCGTTCACAAGCGGACAAGACCTACCACCTGGTTGTCAGCTTCCGTGCGGGCGAAACGCCTGGCACCGACATACTGAAATCCATCGAACAGAAAATATGCGACAGCCTCGGCTTCGGCGAACATCAGCGCATCAGCGTCGTACACCACGACACCGACAACCTGCACATGCACATCGCCATCAACAAGGTCCACCCTGACCGCCTGACCGTTCATGAGCCTTACAACGCCTACCACACCTTCGCCAAGCTGTGCGACCGGCTGGAAAAGGCGTTCGGCTTGCAGCGCGACAATCACACGCCGGGCAAAACCGGCAGCGAGAGCCGCGCGGCGGACATGGAGCAGCACGCGGCTGTTGAAAGTCTGCTTGGGTGGATACGCCGCGAGTGTGCGGCCCAGATCAGGGAGGCGCGCACCTGGGCGCAATTGCACCAGGCGCTCGACGAGCATGGCCTGCAGCTGCGCGCGCGCGGGAACGGCTTCATCATCAGCAGCAAGGACGGCATAGCGGTGAAGGCCAGCTCCGTGGCCCGGGAATTTTCAAAAGAAAATCTGGAGAGCCGGCTGGGCGCCTTCCAGCCTGCCCCTCACACCCCGCCGGGTCGCCAACCTGGAAAACGCTACCGCAAGCAGCCCATTGGAACGAACGCGGACACCACCGCCCTGTTCGCGCGCTACAAGAGCGCACAACACCTGGCAATGGCGACGCGAGCCGACGAGTGGCGCAAGGCCGCCGCACGCAAGCAGCGCCTCATCGAAGCAGCCAAACGCACCGGCTGCCTCAAGCGCGCCGCCATCAAGCTGGTCCGCGCTTCGCGCAGCGGCAAGAAACTCATGTACGCAGCCACAAGCAAGGTGCTGCGCGAAGAGATCGCTGCGGTCAACCGGCAATACTTGAAGGAGCGGCAGCAGATCCACAACAAGTACCGGCGGCTGGCGTGGGCTGACTGGCTGCGGCAGGAAGCCCATGCAGGCGATCAGGAGGCGCTGCAGGCGCTTCGCGCGCACAGGATGGCCTCTGCTGCCCACGGCGACACGCTGCGCGGCACAGGTGCGCAGCAGAAGCCCTTTGCAGGCGCCCGGCACGACAGCGTGACCAAGAAGGGAACCTTGATCAACCGGTTCGGCGCCAGCGTGGTCCGCGACGACGGCACCAGGCTCGACGTCGCGCGCGGCGCCAGCGATGCGGAACTCGAAGCGGCGCTGCGCCTGGCGATGGCGCGCTACGGCAGCCGCATCTCGGTGACCGGTTCGGACCAGTTCAAGGAGCACATCGCGCGGGTGGCAGCAGCCGCCCATCTTTCCGTCAGCTTCGACGACGACGCGCTGGAACGGCGCCGCCAGTTGCTGGCGCAATCCACCACCAGGAAGGAGAATCATCATGGCAACGACACGCACCACACCGCAGGCGCAGGACGACGACCTGATCGAGGCCGCCATGGCAGCCGCGCAGCAGCCGCAAGCCGCGCAGCAGAAGGCGCAAGCGCCAGGCCGCCGGCCGCAGAACGACAGCAGCAGCATTCCCACGGCGCCCAGCCACACGCTGGAAACCCTGGAGCCACGCCGCCGGCCGCAGCCCGCCACCATCTGCGAGGGCTGTCCAAACTCGGTGTGGTTCACGTCCCCGAGCGAACTGAAATGCTACTGCCGGGTGATGTACCTGATCACGTGGGCAAGCCGGGAACCGAACCAGCTCACAGCGTGCGACGGCATCTTCATTGGCCAGGAAGACGCGCTGCACATGTAAAGCGCGCCGGCCATGCCGCCGACGGCAAGCCGCTGGTGGCCAGCGCGGGCACGGCGCCGCCGCCAGCGAGCCAGGGCCGCCTGCTGCCGCTGTCCCGGCTTGGCAAGCTGGCAGTGGACAACGCGACGGCCGCCGATCCGCATCCGGCAGAAGCGCGCGAGGCAAACACGCCGGCGGCGCTACACGAGGCGCACCTGGAAAGCGCCGACCATTGTGCTTGGCCGGATGCGCGGCCTGCGCCGGCACGCCCCGGGAGCGCACAGAAGACACGCAGGACAACGCCTGGGCGCGAAGCCGAAAAGGAGACCGGGCTATCGGCAGCCTCGACAAAAAATATCCCAACTTCATCAAAAAGCCGTCCGCTGCATGCAGCCGAGAAATACGTCATTGAGCGAGAACAAAAGCGCGTCGATGGGTTCGATATACCGAAGCACAAGCTCTACACTTTTAGCGAAGATACCTCTGCCGAGTTCGTCGGCCTGCGCCGCATCGATGCGCAGTCGCTGGCCCTGCTGCGGCTTGGCGACGGCATCGCGGTGCTGCCCGTGGACGACGCCACGGCGCAGCGTCTCAAGCGCTTGCCGCGCGGCCAGACGGTCACCGTTACGGCCGCAGGCACGATCAAAAGGAAAGGACGGAGCAGATGAAAGACCGTTTCAACAACGCGGTAGGACCGCAGGTGCGCACGGCACGTAAGAGGTCCGGGAAACTGGTGCCGGTGCTGGCGGCGTTGACGCTCTACGCCGCGCTGCACGCCGCCACCCAGATCTTCGCGCGCGACATGCACTACCAGCCATCGCTCGGAGCGCATTTCCGCGACATCTACCCGCCGTGGGCGATCGTGCAGTGGGCGGCAAAATGGTACCAGCAGTACCCGGATGCCTTCCGGCGCGCCGGCGGCGCTGGCATCTCGATCGCCAGCCTTGGACTGATCATCCTGGCCGTTACCAGGATGGTGATGGCCAATACCTCCAGGGTGAACGAATTCCTGCATGGTTCGGCGCGGTGGGCCAACAAGCACGATATCGAGCAGGCCGGCCTGCTGCCTGCGCGGCGCTTGCTCTTCGATCGCCTGCGCGGCACGCCGTCCAAGCCGCATGCGGGCGTGTACGTCGGTGCATGGCTCGACAAGGGCGGCGCCCTGCACTACCTGCGCCATGACGGCCCGGAACACGTGCTGACCTACGCGCCCACGCGCTCGGGCAAGGGCGTCGGGCTGGTGGTGCCTACGCTGCTGTCGTGGCCCGAGAGCGCCGTCATCACCGATCTCAAAGGCGAGCTGTGGGCGATGACCGCCGGCTGGCGGCAGAAGCACGCGCGCAACAAGGTGCTGCGCTTCGAGCCGGCAGCGCCAGACTGCGAAGTGTTTTTCAACCCGCTCGACGAGATCCGCATCGGCACCTCGTACGAGGTGGGCGACGTGCAGAACCTGGCGACGCTGGTCGTGGACCCGGACGGCAAGGGGCTGGAGACGCACTGGCAGAAAACCAGCCAGGCGATATGGACAATCATGTGAACCACCTCGCCGATCAGCGGTTCAATGTCTGCGGGCGCCGCGTCGTTGCGGCTGACGAGGGACTTCAGGCGCCTGAGCGCTGCGCGCGAGTTGTTGGCGTGAAGCGTGGCAGCACCGCCCTCGTGGCCGGTGTTCCAGGCGTCGAGCAGGTCGAGCGCTTCGGCGCCGCGCACCTCGCCGACCAGGATGCGGTCCGGCCGCATGCGAAGGATGACCTTGAGCAGCGCCGTCATCGTCACATCGATGGTGGTGTGGTACTGGACGTAGTTCTCGGCCGTGCACTGGATCTCGCCGATGTCTTCGATGATGCACATCCGCTCGGTGGGAGCATGCTTGACCATCTTGCGGATGATGGCGTTGATGGCGGTGGTCTTGCCGGACCCGGTACCGCCGCTCACGAGGATATTCAGGTGACGGTGGATGGCGTCCACCAGCGCCTCGTAGTGGCGCTGCGACATGATGCCCGCCTCCACGTACTCCTCCAGCGTAAACACGGCAACCGCCCGCTTCCTGATGGCGAACGTCGGCGCGGTGACGATGGGGCCGACCTGGCCGGAAAAGCGCGAGCCGTCGATCGGCAGCTCGCCTTCGACCAGCGGCGTGCTGGCGGTAACAGTCTTGCCGAGCGAGCTGGCGACGGTGCGGATCAGGGCCTCGCCTTGCGCGGCGCGCAGGCTGCCGATGCAGCGCATCGATTCGCCCAGGCGTTCGTGCCACAGGCGCCCGTCTGCGTTGAGCATGATCTCGACCGTGCGCGGGTCGTGCAGCGCCGCGAGCAGGACCAGGCCCATGTCCCGTTCGAGCTTGCGCTGCGCGCGCGCCAGTGTTTCATTGTCTGCCAGACCGTCCATGACTTGCCTCCGTCGATGGATCTAATCTAGCGCAGGCAAAAACTGGTGGACACCGCAATCTGCACGAAATGGCGCGTAACGTGCGCTGTGTTTGCGTGGGCGCAAATCACACGATCAGGCATATTGATCAGGAGAAAAGTGTATTACCGGAAACGACGTGATCGACGTGCTAGATCGTTGGCGGCCTCGCACAGCGCAACACACACCTTTTCAAATAAGTGACAATGTGTGATATTTCATAATGGAAATTTTGTTACCCTTAATCGCTATCGTCGACGATCATATGGAATTAGCAAATTTTCGTAAGGTCATGTCACCTACGAGACGCGGATGCCTATCTATCCTAGCTTAACGAACACGACATATAGGCAGTCAGCGACGTAATTTACTAGTCGGTGGCTAACCCGGACAGTGGCAGATTCGATCAATCCTTGGAGACAGGTAAGTGAGAAATTTTTTTGGATCGATACAGCGCTGGTTTGGCGGCGAATACTACGGGCGTCACCTCGGTCTCATCCTGCAAGAAATTGGCCAACGGCGACCTGAAGCTCTTACTTCCTACTTGGCCATCACGTTCGGGCTTGATCGTCGGGCATTGAAGGGCGCCAGGTTTCAAGCTGAATACTCGTTTTCAGGGGTAAAAGGCTGGCGTCGGGCAGACCTCGCGGTATTTCTAGAAGATGATATTGACCCATTCGCACTTATAGAAATAAAGTATCACGATAAACCGATCCCGAAAACGGATACAAAACCGGCACAGCTATCAGATTACCAATCATGGCGCAACCGCGAGAAAGAAAAGCGCTACATACTTTTATTGTCCAGAGAGATGCATTCAGCACCAGGTATAGAGATTAGACGTTGGACTACGCTAGCGCGGCATTTACGACCTTATGCGCTCAAGTCCGACTTGGTAGCAATGCTAGTCGATTATTTGCAAGAGGAAGGAAATGCAATGCAGGACATAAATGGAGTTTGCCTTACGAAATATATTAAACGGTACCTATGCCACCGGAAGCAAGGCGCGAATAATGTAGAGGGACCTGTGGAGTTCTCGAATCTTCTCAAAAACATGCAATTAATGTCGGGCAACTTTCACTTGCATTTCAAAACTGCTTGGAAAAATGCTGGTATTAAACTCGAGGGTGAGGATTATAGCCGACGCTCAAAGGTTGCCAGTATTGACTTCAAAGTCTGGAATCGAGTGAAAGAAGGTAAAGTCGGAAAGGCAATTCTCGATGACAACAACGGTTTGCGCGACGAACTTAAGGATGGAGGAGTCGTTTCTGTGTATGCTCAACATGCTCTGGGCCACAACTCGGATTGGATTCGCGTGCGTTATGGGATAGATTTCAACGTTGCACCACACGATAACGAAGCTAGCCCTCCCGTTGTAAGTCTGTTCGTCAACATTGTTGGCCGCGCTGTCCAGCGAGCGGGCGCCGACACGTTTCACTCGAAATCAATGCAATTCAAGTGGGTAACTACGGATGCAGAGCGCGGCGCTGAGAAAGTTGAAAAAGTATTCAGGGAACTAATATTGGAGTCAATCGAGAGTCTGTGCAAGCAAAACGTAGCGTTGCTGGCGCAACAAAAACGGGCCTTCACACTTCTAACGAAGTCACTCCGTAGCGGCAAGCAGCCGCCTTTTTAAAGAAATATGCGAATAATTGGATCTACTGGTTGTACTTGGCCGCGCTTAGCCTCTTAATGTCCGCGCTTGATCTTACTGAGGTTTTCATCGCTCCAACGCTTGATCTTAAACGCCTGAAATGGTGTAAGCACAGCGGTCACGCGCACCAGGCCACCGGGCAGGCTCTGGCTGGTTTGGCCATCCATCAGCGCCGCCATGGTGGCCTCATCAAGGTCGGTGATTTCCAACAGTGCCGGCAGCGCGGTATTGAGGGCGCGGGCGATCGCGTCGAGCACTTTGAGGGAAGGATTCGCCTTGGCGTTGGTCAGATCGGACAGGAATGACACCGAGATGCCGGCCCTCTCGGCCAGCTCGCTCTTGGTCATGCCCTGTTCGTCGAGCGTGCGCAGGACATTGGTGAAAAATATCTGGTTGTACATGGTGTGGTGCTGTCTCCATTGCCTCGCCCTGGCGCGTGGCGAACATTCCTCCTTCGGTGGGCGCTAACACCTGATGCCGCGCCGCGCCTGTTGCCCTTCCTGTTCGCAGGTGGCCCTACCCTGCCCGTACTCGATCCGTGCAGCTGCGCCGTGCGCGGGTGTCTGCGCGAACGCGTCGGCATCGTGCCTGATGAGTGACTGCCCCGACTGCTGGAAGACTGACTGCCGGTCCGCGTGGACGATCACGCCAAGATGGACCTTGGCCCTGTCTGCTGGCTGGGCGGCGTCGAGGCGGTAAATGCCCGGCTTGAGCTGGCCCGCTTTATCGACCTTGATCGTCACCCATTTGCCGTCGCTCTCGCTTTGCAGCAAGCGCTGGCCGTTCATCACCAAGACCCTCTGGCTCATCTATTTCTCCCGGCACGGCGTGTTGTCGTGGTCACTGTCGTTTCCGTTCACTATAGTCTTTTTCGCAGGAATTCTGCCCACGATTGCGCCGGAGACCATCTGCATCAAGTGCAGCATCTCGGCGCGAACTGCAGCAAGCTCCGTCTGGCTGGCTGCTTCCTTTGCCGCCTGGGCGGCATTGGCGGCATGGGCGCGGTCAAGCTCAGTGCGCAGCTCGTCGGCGCGACGTTCAATCTCCACCGCACGCGCTGCGTGGGTGCGAACCTCTGCCTGCGCCGCGCTCAAGTTTGACTCCATGCGCGACATCGATTCCAAGTGGGCGTGGGTCTGGGCCTCCAGTTCGGCGATGCGCTGCCTGCACGCTGCTCGCTCACCGTTGGCTTCTTCCAGTTCAGCCGCCTGCGCCTCGAAGGCTTCGACCATTTCGCGGTTCAGTTGTTCGGTCTCGGCGCGCTCGGCGTCCCACGCCACCTGCATGTTGGCCATGCTCTGGCTGGCGTAGCCCTGCGCCGCGCGCCACAGTGCCTCCAGGCCCGTACGGTGGATGTCTTGCAGGGCTGGTGGCACATCGACCGGGACCGGCTTGGCGCCGGCGAGCTGCGCGCGGCGCCAAGCCTTCATGACTTGGCTGGCGTCGTTCATGCTCACGCGCGCCGCCTTGCGTACAGCATCAACGGTAGGAAACTCGATGCCGCCACCCTGCGCGAACAGAGTGTCGGCGGCGGACATGATGCGGCCTGGAATATCGGTAGGGGTGTTCATGATGCGCCCTCCCATAGCAAGAATAATATTCTTATTACTGGCGTGGACCTTGAGGCGTATCAAGCAGTAGGAATAATAGGAATAATAGGAATAATATTCTTACTACTATTATTGATGCTTGGAAGATGCGTGCCCCTGGAAGCACGAGCTTGTGGATGCGACAGGTGGGCGGCCTTCACGCAGGTCGGCGCCTGATGAATGACGAGCACGATCATGGACTGGATCGCATTGGCGGCAAGGTCGGTGACTGGCAAGCGTCGCACCCGTAGTGCCGGCACCAACGGCGACAGCGCGCGGCGAAGCTGAAATGAGATAAATCGTTTCTTGGATCAGAGACCGCGCCAGGTATCGCCCTGCAATTCCGACAGCGCCACCTCAGCGGTGCGCCCGTCGTCGTAGCGCACCCATGCCAGCTGGCGGCTCGACGGGCGGCGCATCAGCAGCTCGCACGAGAGCCCTGCATGCGTGAACAGCAGCGCGCCCTTGAAGGCCGGCTCCCTTGCCTGCCGCGCCAGCGATGACGCGTCAGGAACGCTGTCGCTGGCTGCCGGTTCCTGCGGATCTCTGGCCAGCGTTTGAAGTTCGATCGACTGCGCCAGAAACTCGCGCAGCATGCGCACCGATCCGCGGGTAATTTCCTGCTGGTCGTCATCGAGCCACGCGGTCACCACGTCGGGCCGGTCCCTGTAAGCCTGCACCAGTTCATTGACCAGCGAGACGTCGCGCACGCGCGCCGAACTGAACGCCCGCGCCACCGGCTCCGGCAGGTCGAGCAGCGTGGCATGCTGGGTGACGTAGGCAGCCGACTTGCTGATGCGCTGCGCAATCTCTTTGCGGCGCAGCCCGCGCGCCAGTTCTCGTCCGATGTAGTCGGCGATCTCGCGCGCCATCAGGTCGTTGCGCTGGAGGTTCTCGATGACCTGGTCGGTTTCGTTGTAGTCGTTGTCGATGAAGGCGGGAATGGTGAGCAGGCCGGCCAGGCGCGCGGCACGGAAACGGCGGGCGCCGTGGTTGACGATGTAACGCCCCGGCCTGCCCGGATGCTCGCGTACCGAAATCGGCGTCTTGACGCCGCGCAGCCTGACCGACTTCGCCAGTTCACCGAGGCTGGCGGCGGAAAAGCCCGGGCTGTCCGCCGCGCGCGGCTGGCGCGGATCTTCGTCGATGAGATCGAGCGGCAGCTGGAGCGGTGCGCCCCGCGTCGCCGGCTTTAACATGGATGTGCCATCGTGTTGCCCTCCAACATTGCTCAATTCCACCATGCTGACCGGACCGTCACGAGGCGCGTTGAGAAAAGTCAACTTCAGTAACGCGCGTGAATTTAGCGGCTGAAACACTCACGATACCTTCCGCCGACAAGGACGCCTACCGCATTTGATCCATTCGATATTTCCGTCGCCTTTCGCTTGGCCGCGTACGCCAGCCCTCGCATACTGGCTTCGTCATTTCGACATACTGATCGCGCGGCAGTTCCGCGCCAGGCCAGGAGGCTATGATGAGCGAACGCATGCTGCATTTCATGGGACCATCGCGCTGGGACGAAGTCGGCGCCATCGTGGGGGACAGGGTCGCGCTGCTCGAGCTGCGCGCAGCCGTCGATACGGCGCTGAGAACCGGCGCGGGAGGCACCTACAGTTTCCAGTCGGACGGCGAACTATACGCCCTGGTGGTGGCCCTCGAGCAGGACATGCACCCGGTGCACACGGCGTATGCGGCCGAGAAGCCGATAGGCCGCTCCCTGCGCGAGACGGTCCCGATGCGCACCGTGGCACACTTCAACGACGGCTATCGCAAGGCGCTGGAATTTCGCGACCATCTGTTCCGGGGCGATGTCATCGTCCCGGCGCTGTCGGTGGAGGTCATGAGCGACAACGCGCGGTCGTCACACGGTGCCTGACCATGGAAGCCCAGGACACCTTCAACGCCCTGGGTGCGGCCACCCTGCTCCATGCAGACGTGGAGACGGTGCTGGCGCTCGCCCGCAAGGGCGAGTTGCCGGGCACGAAGATCGGCAAGTCCTGGGTTTTCCTGCGTACCGACATCCTCGATTTTCTGCGCGAGTGGGTCAGGCACGATACCGCGCTGCGTCTGCAGGCACAACGCGCAGCCTCGCTGCCCGCGCCTGCCGCCCTGCTGGTGCCACGGCCTGCGCCGCGCAAGCGGCGCGAACTTCCTGTGCTGCCATCGCTGCCGGAGCCATCTCCCCTTTCCGCGCGCGCCGGCACCAAGTAATCTTCTACCAGAGATGGCTGGCCAGATCGCTGCCGCGCAGGCTCGCATACCGCTTGAGCTGGCGCAGGTCGCGGTGACCGGTAATGCGCGCAATGAGCACGTCGGTCAGCCTGGTTTTTTCGTAAAGCCGGCACGTCGCCTCGTGGCGCAGATCGTGGAAGTGCAACGTTGGCGCGCCGGCAGCCTCGAATACCAGTGCGAACACGCGCGAGAGGTCACGGGTAACGATATCGAGTTCCTTCTCAGCGCGCGTCCCGCTCCAATAGGGGAACAGCCGTCCGCTGCGCTCCTTGATGGCGGCGCGATCGTTCGTCATGTGGTCCGCCAGCGCCCTGATCGCTGTGGAAGACAACGGCACCTGGCGACGGTCGCCGTTCTTGCTGCGGTCAAGGTAGATGGTGCGCTGGTCCAGGTTTATTTGTGTCAGGTCGAGCGTGTAGCATTCACGCATGCGATTGCTGTCTCCAGCGCCAGGATAAAAAACGTCAGCTCCACCGGCCGGTCGGCCAGCACTGCGCGGATCCGCACCTCCTCCTCGATGCCGAGCCGGCGGTCGCGCTCTTCGGCCACCTTGGGCTCCTTGCCGCGCGCCGCCAGGTAGGCCACGTCGTCTAGGGTGTAGGTGGCGAAGCCACGCTTGAGCAGACGCAGGGGATTCTGCGCCATGATATCCGGGTGCTTGCGCAGCATCCAGTCAAAGCAACGTGCCAGCGCGCCATGGCGGTGGCGGATCGTCGACGGCGACAGGTTCGCCTCGCGTTTCATGCTGCGGATCCAGCTGTCTGCCCATTCGTAGTTCAGGTAACCAGTGCTCACCTTGGCCAATTGCGGCTGTATTGTGTCGAGCAGCTTGACCTCGGAGAGCGGCAGCGCGTTATGCCGCTGGTATTCGACGATACAGCGGGTGACAGTCCAGATTTCCCGTGACGGCGTCGTTCGTTCGAGCAGCATGGACGGCACTATTCCCTGCCCCAGCAATGCCTCAAGCTGGTGCGCATACGACTCGGCCTGCGCTTCCGTATCGAACGTGGCCCACAAGGTTTTGGGCAACAGGCGATGGCGGACGCAGATCTGGAACGTGCCGGACGAGAGCTTTTTGATCGTAGCCATACCCACGATGATAGCGGGGCGCGGCGGAGGGGCAACGGCAAGATGGCCGTTGCATACGAGGTATACCTCACTTTTTTGCGAAGTATACAGCCATGTTGAGCTTGCTCAGAAAACGCTAAGTACTTGATTTTATGGAGGCGAGGATCGGAGTCGAACCGACCTAGACGGCTTTGCAGGCCGCTGCATAACCGCTTTGCTACCTCGCCGGAGGAAGACTTGACACGAGAACACAGCCGGT
>Ga0308163_10003857_pt1 | contig 12292 bp, 13 predicted proteins | sample PhyTR1_FD_201037 | JGI IMG/M metagenome (GOLD analysis project Ga0308163, IMG submission 201037) | Phyllosphere microbial communities from UC Gill Tract Community Farm, Albany, California, United States - DLSLT.R1 | ecosystem: Host-associated > Plants > Phyllosphere > Unclassified | place: USA... | reverse complement strand
AAGGAACCAATCACTACCTGACTTGCCTTTCTTGCAAGATGGAGCGCTTTAGTACCATTCGTCGTAGTTAGCACGACAGTTTTACCCGCTACTTTATCAGCAGTATAGGAAAATGGGGAATTACCAAAGTTATAGCCTTTAACTACTTCACCATTTCGTTCTGCCGCCAGCAGGTAACCCCGGTCTGCATATGTCAGACAATCTTCCACCTGCGCTACCGGAATAATTGCCTCTGCCCCGTTATCTATTCCATATACGATGGAAGAGGTCGCTCTTAAGATATCAATCACTACAACGATGCTGTCTTCTATGGCGTATAAATCAATGAGGGCGGGTGTAAGGCAAACTTCTATTTTTCTTGGCATATCAGGAGGGATCGGAAACTACGTTGGTTTATTTAAAAAAGGGGAACTTTACTACTTTGGCTTTGATATTATTGTTGCGGATACTGATATAGATCTCAGCTCCTTCTTTTGCATTTTCTTTGGTTACGTAACCCATTCCTATGGCTTTTTGCAGGGATGGCGACTGAGTACCTGAGGTTACTTTTCCGATGACATTTCCATCAGCATCTACGATCTCATAGTCATGACGGGGAATACCGCGGTCGATCATTTCAAACCCAATCAGCCTGCGTTTTACACCGGCTTCTTTCTCAACCTGTAAGCTTTCAGAATTTGTAAATGCTTTACTGAATTTGGTTACCCAGCCCAAACCGGCTTCAATCGGAGAAGTGGTATCATCAATGTCATTTCCGTATAAGCAGAAACCCATCTCCAGGCGAAGGGTATCACGGGCACCTAAACCGATAGGTTTGATACCGAAAGCCGCACCAGCTTCAAAAACAGCATTCCAGATGGTCTCTGCATGGGCATTGTCACAATAGATCTCAAAGCCTCCCGCACCCGTATATCCGGTAGCAGACACCACTACATTTTCTACACCGGCAAATACGCCTTTGGTAAAAGTGTAATATTCCATAGAGGCAAGGTCAATCCCGGTAAGGCTCTGTAAAGCTTCGGCAGCTTTTGGCCCCTGAACAGCTAAAAGAGAAGTTTGGTCAGAGATGTTGTGCATCTCCACCCCTTCGGTATTGAATTTACTGATCCAGTTCCAGTCCTTCTCAATATTGGAAGCATTCACTACCAGCATATACGATTTTTCATCTATCCTGTAGATCAGCAGATCGTCTACGATGCCGCCTTCTTCATTTGGAAGATAAGCGTACTGAACTTTACCGTCATATAACTTCGAAGCATCATTACTGATGACACGTTGTATCAGATCCAGTGCATTTTCACCTTTAAGAATAAACTCTCCCATGTGGCTTACATCAAAAACACCTACAGCTTTTCTTACTGTAGCATGCTCTGCATTAATGCCTTCATACTGAACTGGCATATTGTATCCTGCAAATGGTACCATTTTGGCTCCCAAAGAAATGTGTTTGTCTGTTAATGCGGTATTATTCATGCGTCATCGGTTAGATTTTGGGCAAAAGTACATATTTTTTATCCATTTACTAACCGCTCATATACATTGAGCATCCTTTCAGAAACCGTGATCAGGTTGTGGTCGCGCTCCGCAGTTTTACGTGCATTTTCGCCTATTTCGCGCCAGCGGTTGGGATGGGTAACACACTGAAGGATACAGCGGTAAAATTCATCCGCAGTATTGGCTATAAGGATATCTTTTCCGTTTTCGCAGTTGAGTCCTTCGGCAGCATAGGTTGTGGCAATGACGCATTTTTTCATGGCCATTCCCTCGATGATCTTTACCCTCATCCCACTGCCCGAAAGCAGGGGCACAATCATGATCGCTTTGGAATTCATGAACTCCACAGCATCAAAGATCTCTCCTTCTACCACCAGGTTATCGGAATCATAATCATAGAAATGCTGCTGCATGCTCTTCCCGGCGATATAAAAACGGAGTTCACTGTTCAGCTTTTCTATATCGGGCCATATCTCTTCAATAAACCATTCCAGTCCTTCTTTGTTGGGCCTGTAATCCATCGCCCCAATATGGAAGAGCGTAGGGAAACTTGTCTTTTTTGGATCGACTACGTATCTGTCAATATCCAGCGCTACAGGAAAAACATCGAGACAGGTCTCGCAGCCAAAATGAAGGATGGCCTGGCGATCAGGTTCACTGATGGCAAAGATCTGGTGAAAACGGTTGATCTGTTCTGTTTCATATTCCTTCAGCCGGCGGGCCAGGAACTGTAGGTATTTACGTCTTGGAGTAAAGCGTTCAGAATTTGCAAGCCGTTCCCATACATCAAAAACAATATTATGCGCACGGTAGATCAGCTTTGCATTGCTGTTATTCTTGACTACATCGAGATAAGGAACTACAAAAAGACCCTCAAACTGGATGATATCAAACTCGGTTTCCCTGAGGATATTTTCCAGCAGTTTGGCTGCATCATCATCATAAAAGCGCGATACATTGTAGGATTCATTAGAGAAAATATTAAAAAATGCACCCCAGAGATTGACTTCTGTATCCACATCAAAGGAATGAAATTTTATTTTTTCAAAGACGGGATCATAAATGTCGTCTACATCCACCCGGTGTTTATTGGTGTTAATACTGAACAAAGTGATATCCACACCCACATTGAGCAGCCCTTTTATAGTGTTATACACTACAATCGGATAGCCGCTGTTGGGCGGAAAGGGAACACGGTTACTGAGTATTAATGTTTTCAATAAGGTGAAAATACAAATTATAGCTCATTATCTGCAACGAAAATAAGATCAGGATCACTGATGCTAAAAGTTTTACGGTGATATGGTGAAAGCCCATGTAAGATCGCTGCAGAGCGGTGCACTTTTGTAGGATATCCTTTATTGGACCTCCACTCGTAGTGCGGATATTCATCAGCAACGTTATCCATAAATTCGTCGCGGTGTGTTTTTGCCAGGATCGACGCGGCAGCAATATTAAGGTATTTACCATCGCCCTTAATGATACAGCTATGTGGTATATCCGGATAGGCTTTGAAACGGTTTCCGTCAATACTTAGGTACCGGGGCTGGATATGCAGTTTTTCGATCGCCCTATGCATGGCCAGGAAGGAAGCATTCAGGATATTGATCTCATCAATCTCATGGTTGTCTACCGAGGCTACTGCCCAGGCTACAGCTTCTTTTTCTATGATCAGCCTCAAAGCTTCACGCTGGGTATGCGTCAGCTTTTTGGAGTCGTTCAGCTCTCCTGCAATAAAATCAGGCGGCAGGATCACTGCGGCAGCATATACCGGTCCTGCGAGGCATCCCCTGCCTGCTTCATCACAGCCTGCTTCTAAATGTTCCAGTTGAAAACAGTTCAATAACATGGCACTAATTTAAGAAACCTGCAGGAGAATTCCATTCATAAGTTTTAGACAATGTTGCGCTGATAGTTAAACAGTAATATTCTGCGATTTGATATCGAAGGCATCACGCAGCCCTATAGCCATCAGGTTGAAGGCGTAAACGGTTAGCATAATGGCCATTCCGGGTAAGATAGCCAGGTAAGCGGCATCCATTACAATGTATCCATAGTTTTCCTGGATCATGCTCCCCCAACTGGGCATGGGCGGCTGGGCACCAAAGCCCAGGAAGCTCAGTCCGGTTTCCAGCAGGATAGCGGAAGCGAAGTTTGCAGAGGCGATTACAAGAACGGGGCCGGCAATATTTGGAAGGATGTGTTTCAATAAGATGCGGTGTGCAGGAAAGCCGAGTGCACGGGCAGCCTCTACAAATTCTGCCTCTTTGATCGCCATCACCTGCCCGCGTACCAGACGGGCGACATCTACCCAGGTAGACAATCCTACGGCAATAAATATCTGCCAGAACCCTTTGCCCAGGGCAAAGGAAATTGCAATGACCAGCAGCAGGGAGGGCAGCGACCAGATCACGTTCATCAGCCAGCTGATTGCAGCATCTGTCATTCCGCCGAAATAACCGGCCAGGGCACCTAAACTTACACCTATGCTCATGGAAATTATAACTGCGATCAATCCTACTGAAAGTGACACCCTGACACCCAGGATCAGCCTGCTGAGCAGGTCTCTTCCGTAGCCGTCTGTTCCCAGCAGGAAAGTCTGTCGGTAAATATGCTGACTAATAAATTCTTCCGGCTTGCCGGTTACCGGATAACTGCTTTCTGCAGCTTCCTCGTCATCACCAATATATTCTTTTACATAGATCTTGTTTCCAGAGATCCTGTAATCAGTGACCGGGATACTTTTGATGCCCGACTCCTGGCCATACATCATCTTTTCAAGAAAACTGACCTGCGGAACATGCTCCTTGCTGCTGACCACAAAAAACTGAAAGCTGCGCCCCGGTTTTTTGTTGCTGAGCTGCAAATGCATTGAATTGGCCATCGGCGTTTGATCTGGCGTCATCACATATCCTAAAATACCCATCAGCAAAAGCAGGATAATAAAGATCAGTCCCCCAAGTGCAGGCTTATTTCTTTTAAACCGGATCCATATTTTTCTAGCGGGACTGCTGCTTCTCTCCATTATTTAACCATTCTGCCTTTCCAATTGTATTTGCCCGAGTTTCCGGCCACACCAATATAAATAATATATAGTACATGAAGTACATTCAAAAAGGGCAATAATACAAGTAACTCTGTTCTTTTTGCAAACCTGGTGACTCCTGTAAGGAACAGGAACTCTATGGCAATCTTGAGCAGCAGCTGGACCAGTGCAATTTTCAGGAAACCAATAAAAAATACTCCTGCAAGCAGATTGAGCAAGATACTCAGGTTAAAACACCAGATGAATACACCAAGCACAATGATCGATTTATTCTTGTATCTCGTACTTTTTGATGCCCATCGTTTCCGCTGCTGCAAAAACTCATTTAAATTGGGCTTGGCATGGGTATATACGATCGCATCTGTGTTCCTTAGAAACCCAATCTGGTTATCGTAACGTGCCGCTATTTTGTGCAGTAACAGTTCATCATCGCCCGAGGCCAGGTCATCTATTCCCTGGAACCCGCCCACTTCGTAAAAGGCCGCCCTTTCATAAGCCAGGTTGGCTCCGTTACAGGTGGAAGGCTTATTGTTGCCTATTGTTGAAGCACCCAGTCCGATCAGGTATAAAAACTCAAGGGATTGTGACCGTTCAAAAAAACTCTTCTCCTCATCATAGGCCACCGGAGAAGAGATCATTTTAAAATCTTTCTCCTCATAATAAGCTACAATCGTTGTAAGCCAGCGTGCACCCATTCTGCAATCTGCATCAGTAGTAATGATCAGGCTGCCTGTAGCCTCTCCTATCGCTGTCTGGATGGCTTTTTTCTTATAGGAGTTGAGTGCCCTGTCTTCTTTAAGGGAAATCAGTTTTACCCCTGCATACGAACGGACGATCTCCGCAGTATTGTCTGTGGAATGGTCGTCAATAAAGATGATTTCTGTAAGCTCCCTATCGTAATCCTGTGCAAGCAATGCCTCGATGGTACGGTGGATGCTCTCTGCCTCATTGCGTGCTGCAATGATAATGGAAACCCTGGTTGTTCCCTTTGTTCCCTTGTACTGAAAAGGCGATAGTTTGTGCCAGCCGCGGATAAATCCGAAAACAACGAGCAGATATACCAGGGTTAAAAATGATGACAGGTAACTAACGGCGGTTAAGACTTCCAAAAAAATTTAATTTAAAAACGAAATATGAGCCTAATATAGCAGGAATAATAATATTTATCAGCCATATACTTGCAGTACATGCAATAACTGCTACATCTTGACTGGTTACAAAGCTAAAAAAATAGGAGGCGGTGACACTTCTTACCCCGATATCAAACAGATCGAGCGAAGGCAGGGTTGATTGCACAAAAAAAAGGATGCAGACCATCATCAGGATATCCAGGTAATGAATATCGGGAATCAGCCAGTAAAACATGATAAAATATTGGGTACTGAACACTACATATCTTGCCAGGCAGAGCGAAAGTATATGCAGCAGTTCTTTCTTATGGTACCTGCCTAGGATGCTGTAGAATTTCTTGTATTTCCTTGTGAAACGCATGGACAAGAGCAATCCGTTGAGCCAGCGGATATTGAAAAAGAAAATCAGAAAAAATATACAGAACATGACAGAGAGCGCAACCAAAGCATAATTAAGCCGGTAATCAAGATCTACAAACCGGTAGATGAACAGGCAGACGGCTATTGCACCAAAAATGTTTGTAAGTACCATCTGGCCGATATTTCCGACAGCCATGGCCACTACGCCGATGATGCGTCGTTTTGGGGATAAAAAGAAGACCCTGCCCCCATATTCGCCGATGCGGTTTGGTGTAAATACTGCCCAGGTAAGTCCGCAGAAAACCGACTCTATGGAGCGCCACAAACTGATGCTCTCAATTTGCCTGAGTAACCTTTTCCATTTTACTGCTTCCAGCCCCCAGTTGAGGAACATCAGCAGTACAACTAAAGAAAGCACAGCAGCAATCTCCGGCGCAGGGATACCTGAGAGGATATTTTTAAATTCTTTCAGGTTTGTATTGGCAGAGAGCTTATGGTAGATGAACCAGAAGGTAAAGGCAACTATCGCCACTTTCAGGACATTGGAAAATATACCTTTATATTTGGATATCAATTGATCGTTTCTTTTATTTCATGCAAATATGCTTAATATTGTTCTATGTTGGTTGGAAAAAAGGAAAGGGTGATCATGGGTATAGACCCGGGCACAGCGATTATGGGCTATGGTGTGATTTTAGAAAAGGGCAGTAAGATAGAATTGATTGCCATGGGCATTGTGAAGATGGACCACCTTGACGACCACTTTCTAAAACTGCAGCGCATCTTTGCAAAAACAGTGGCTTTGGTAGATGAATACAAACCCGACGTGGTTGCGCTGGAGGCCCCCTTTTATGGAAAAAATATACAGGTGATGCTCAAACTGGGCAGGGCACAGGGCATAGCCATGGCAGCTGCTTTGTCGAGAGATATCCCGATTACGGAATATGCCCCAAGAAAGATCAAACAATCGATTACAGGGAACGGAAGCGCCGGAAAAGAGCAGGTAGCTGCGATGCTCCAAAGATTACTGAACTTTAAAGAGACGCCGGAATTTCTGGATGCAACAGACGGGCTGGCGGTAGCAGTATGTCATTCCTTTCAACGGGTATCTACCACCGGTGGCAGCGGCAAGTCCTATTCGGGATGGGATACCTTTGTAAAAGACAATCAGAAAAGAGTTAAATAGAAAAAGCCTTCATCAGCAGCTGCTGTGAAGGCTTTCCCTTATAAATATCTTTTGGTTAAGCGCCAAGTATTTTGAATACTGCTTTGCAGCATACAAATGCTCCAACGAACAGTATTACCCATGAAACGATTGACAAAGTCATAGAATCACCTGCGAAACGCAGAAAAACTCCAACCATGCTTAACAGGATACCAACAACCAATAATACGTATATTGATGTTTCATTTGCGTTCTGTATACTTTTAGTGCTGCGTTTCGGCTGTTGCTCCATTTGTTTATTTTTAAAATCCTGTGCAAAATTAATATTATTTCAACAAAAACAGCATGTTGGTCAGAGAATTATTTCTTTAAAAACCTTTTAATCCCCGTATCCGCTGTCTGGATTTCTCTGTTTCATCGAGATTGTAACCTCTGTACAGCAATTTTTCCCAGTCGCCATACATCGGATTAGGCAATACAATAAACTTTGTTCCAAAGGCTGCCTTCGCCGCATCAACTTCTTCCCTGGTATTTTTACCCTCCCTGTAAAACACATTGGAGAAATCGCTTAAGTTATCGCCGCATAATAACAGTACATTATGCTGCTCCATCACCTTCTTTCTGCGGTCCTCCTTATTGGATGTGCCTTCGGCCAGCATCAGGTGCTCCGCATCAGCGAAGGGAAAACCAAGCCGCTGCAGGTTAACCAGCGTTGCCTTGGCATCGGGCTGTATCCTGTTGGACACATAAAAAGTTTCTACCTGTTTTGAGGCCGCGTATTTCAGGAAGGTCAATGCTCCCGGTACGGTATCAGCTGCTGCCAGGCTTGTCCAAGCCGACCAATCCTTAGGATTATAGGCTACCCCTTTTTGTACCTGCATGGCAGAGAAAGGTGAATTATCAAGCAGGGTCTCATCTATATCCACAATTACACAGTTCGCTTTGCCTGCCACTGTATCTTTTAACTTTTCATTCAGTGAAAGTTTTGCAAAGTTGTAGGCCTGGAAAGACAGGGCCCTGTACTCTCCCGACTGCTGTTGCCATGCGACAGCAGCGGTGTAGTCTTTTTGTGCGATCTGATCAGGAGTCATTTGTGCAAGTAATCCAAGCGGAAATAACAATGCAGCCAAAACAGGAAACATATACTTTTTCATCATCTGTAACTTTAAAATTCAGGGAAAGTTCGCAGTATAAACCGGATATCCAAATCCCATGTTCCGGTGATTAGCGGGTGAAAAAAAAGAGGCCATCTTTTTGCAAGACAGCCCCTTAAAATTATTTATAACATTGAACTATTAACCATTCAGTGCTGCTGCACCACTCACGATTTCAGTCAGCTCCGTTGTAATCGCTGCCTGACGTGCCTGGTTGTATGAAAGTTTAAGTGCTTTCAGCAGGTCGCCTGCATTTTCAGTAGCCTTGTCCATCGAAGTCATTCTTGCACCGTGTTCTGATGCATGCGAGTCCAATACAGCTTTATACAACTGGATTTTGATCGATTTAGGAATCAATTCCTTAACGATTTCCTCCTGCGAAGGCTCCAGGATATAATCTATCTGTTGTTTGGAAGATTTTTCTGACGATTTGGCTTCTGTTTTAGGCAATGGAAGCAATTGTTCTGTAGTTACGATCTGTACAGCTGCGTTTTTGAACTGGTTGTACACCAATTCTACTTTATCGAAGTCACCTGCCTTAAAACCAGCCATGATAGCCTCAGTAATTTTGGTTACGTTCTCAAAAGTTAATGCAGTAAACACATCATTGTTGTTTCCAATTACCTTGTAGTCTCTCTTTTCGTAGAAATCCTGAGATTTCTTACCGATAGATACGATACTTACATTACCGTTTTTATACTGGTTGCTGTATTTCTCTGCGATCAGGTTGTTGGTTGCTTTAATCACGTTCATGTTAAAAGCACCTGCAAGACCACGGTTAGAAGATACGACTACGATTAAAACTTTGTTCGGCTCGCGTTCCTCAATATAAGGGGATGAAGATCCTTCGAGGTTGGCAGAAAGATTCCCTAAGATCTCTTTAAGCTTCGTAGCATACGGACGTAACTGTATAATAGCATTCGTTGCGCGCTTCAGCTTTGCGGCCGAAACCATTTTCATGGCTTTGGTAATCTGCTGCGTAGACTGCACCGATGATATACGAATTCTTACTTCTTTTAAATTTGCCATTCTTTTTTAATCTTCTTCCTGTATAATTAGTAGTTCGATGAAAGTTCTTTAGCTACTGTTTCCAATACTGATGTAATCTCGTCATCCAGTTTACCGGCTTTTAAAGCAGCCAGCGTTTGCGGGTAACGCAATTCAAGCTGTTGTAAATATTCAGCTTCAAATGCCCTTACTTTATTTACAGGAACTGAACGCATCAGGTTTTTTGTACCGATATAGATGATCGCTACCTGTTTTTCTACAGACATTGGAGAGAACTGACCTTGTTTTAAGATTTCAACGTTTCTCGAACCTTTATCCAGTACAGATTTCGTAGCTGCATCCAGGTCTGATCCGAATTTAGAGAAAGCCTCTAATTCACGGTATTGAGCCTGATCAAGTTTCAGGGTACCTGCTACTTTTTTCATTGATTTGATCTGTGCATTACCTCCTACACGTGATACCGAGATACCTACGTTGATAGCCGGACGTACACCTGCGTTGAACAGGTTAGATTCCAGGAATATCTGACCGTCAGTAATTGAAATTACGTTGGTAGGGATATATGCAGAAACGTCACCTGCCTGGGTTTCGATAATCGGAAGTGCAGTTAATGAACCACCACCTTTAACGATACCTTTGATAGACTCAGGAAGATCGTTCATTTGTCTTGCGATCTCGTCATTGGCGTTGATCTTTGCAGCACGCTCTAACAAACGACTGTGCAGATAAAACACGTCACCGGGATAAGCCTCACGGCCCGGTGGGCGACGTAACAACAGTGAAACCTCACGGTAAGCCACAGCCTGTTTCGACAAATCATCATAAACGATCAGTGCAGGGCGACCTGTATCCCGGAAGTACTCGCCAATTGCAGCACCCGAGAACGGAGCATAAAACTGCAGTGGAGCAGGATCTGCTGCAGAAGCTGAAACAACTACTGTATAAGCCATCGCACCGTTCTCTTCTAAAGTACGCACAACGTTAGCTACAGTACTTGCTTTCTGACCACAAGCTACATATATACATAAAACAGGGTTGCCTGCTTCATAAAATTCTTTCTGATTAATAATGGTATCAATACAAACAGCACTTTTACCTGTCTGACGGTCACCAATTACCAACTCACGCTGGCCACGGCCAATAGGGATCATCGCATCGATAGCTTTGATACCTGTTTGTAATGGCTCAGCAACCGGCTGACGGTAGATTACACCGGGAGCTTTACGCTCGATCGGCATTTCATAAGTCTGACCAACGATCGGACCTTTACCATCAATAGGTTCGCCAAGTGTGTTAACTACACGGCCTAACATACCTTCACCAACCTGGATAGATGCAATTTTTTTGGTACGTTTAATAGTGTCACCTTCTTTGATCTCAGCTGAGGGGCCTAATAAAACCACACCAACGTTATCTTCTTCAAGGTTCAAAACAATACCTTGCAGGCCATTTTCAAATTCAACGAGCTCACCTGATTGAACTTTAGTTAAACCATAAACACGGGCAATACCATCACCCACTTGTAATACGGTACCAACTTCTTCAAGTTCGGCTTCTGATTTAAAGCCCGACAATTGTTGTCTGATAATTGCCGATACTTCGTCTGGTCTTACCTCTACCATAATTTTATATTATTTCTTTTGTAATTCTATAAATGATTCAGGATCTAGACCACACCGTGTGACAGTTCCTTTTTTAGTTTATTTAAGCTGCCAGCAATACTGGCATCAAATTGTTTATCGCCAACTTTAAGAATAAAACCGCCGATCAGCTTTTCGTTTACCTTCTCTTTGATGATGACTTCTTTTGCTCCAATCTCCTTTTTCACTACAGCAACGATCTCTTCTTTGTTGGCATCAGTTAGTGCAATGGCAGAAGTAACTTCAGCAGTTACAATTCCTTTGATCACATTGTATTGTCTGATAAACGCTTTTGTAGTATCAAATAAAATAGCAGAACGGCCTTTGCTCACAATCAGTTTCAGATAGGCTTTTGTGATGGCATGGATACTTTTGCCGAAAATCCCTTCTAAAATTGAGTACTTTTTGTCCAGAGGGATAACAGGGTTCTGAAGAATGGCCTCAAGCTCATTGTTCTGGTTCACCACCTGCTCAATAAGAACCATATCATTTCTGATTTCTTCGAAAGCATTCTGCTCTGTGGAAAGGTCGATTAATGATTTGGCGTATCTTGATGCTGCTTTATTTTCTGACATGTTATTTTTTATTAGAGTAGCAAGAATTAATTCAATTCAACATCTTTCAACAGTCCTGCAACCAATTCCTGTTGCTTGGCTTTATCAGCCAGCTGGGTACGCAATACGCGCTCAGCGATATCGATTGATAATGTTGAAACCTGATTTTTCAATTCAGCTAAGGCAGCTTTCTTTTGGTTCTCGATTTCGATCTTTGCTTTTTCAATTAATTTAGCACCTTCGGTATGAGCCTGTTGTTTTGCTTCATTAACGATGGCATCCTTTAATGTTTTCGCTTCTTTCAGGATCAGGTCTCTTTCAGCACGGGCTTCTCTCAAAGTTTCCTCGTTCTGGGCAGCAAGACGCACCATTTCCTGTTTAGCTAATTCAGCCTGGTTTAAGGCTTCATCAATGGTATGTTCGCGTTCTTTGATCGAAGCCAGAATAGGCTTCCATGCAAATTTAGCCAAAACAAACATCAACAATAGAAATGCTATTGTCTGAAAAACAACTAAACCAATTTCCGGTAATAATAATTCCATCTAAGTATATATATGTAAATCTTCTTTCTTAAACAATAGAATTGTACTTTGTAGCAATCCTACAAAGTACAATACCATTTTTAGTTACACTAATGCAACTACTACCGCGAAAAGAGCAACTGCTTCAACGAATGCAGCAGCGATCAACATCGCAGTTTGAATTTTAGAGGCTGCTTCCGGTTGACGGGCAATACCTTCC
>Ga0308163_10003854_pt1 | contig 12295 bp, 10 predicted proteins | sample PhyTR1_FD_201037 | JGI IMG/M metagenome (GOLD analysis project Ga0308163, IMG submission 201037) | Phyllosphere microbial communities from UC Gill Tract Community Farm, Albany, California, United States - DLSLT.R1 | ecosystem: Host-associated > Plants > Phyllosphere > Unclassified | place: USA... | reverse complement strand
ACGACATCCTGCCGCCCGACTCGGCGCGCTGGGAATGGCTCGAGGCGATCGTGCGCGATCTCATGGGTCGCTATGCCTATCGCAACATCCGCACGCCGATCGTCGAGCAGACGGCGCTGTTCGTGCGTGGCATCGGCGAGGTCACCGACATCGTCGAGAAGGAGATGTACTCCTTCGAGGACCGCCTCAATGGCGAACGGCTCACCCTGCGCCCGGAGAACACCGCCGGCGTGGTCCGCGCCGTGACCGAGCACTCGATGCTCTACGACGGCGGCAAGCGGCTCTGGTACACCGGTCCGATGTTCCGCCACGAGCGGCCGCAACGTGGGCGCTATCGCCAGTTCCACCAGATCGGCGCCGAGGCGCTGGGCTTCGCCGGCCCGGATGTCGATGCCGAGCTGGTCCTGCTCGCCGCCGCGCTCTGGAAGGCCATCGGCCTGACCGACGTGCGGCTCGAGCTCAACAGCCTGGGCCAGCCGGCCGAGCGCGCCGCGCACCGGTCCGAGCTCATCGCCTACCTGGAGCAGCATGCCGACCGGCTCGACGACGACGCCCGCCGCCGCCTGCACAGCAACCCGCTGCGCATCCTCGACACCAAGAACCCGGCCATGCAGGAAGTCGTCGAAGCGGCGCCGAGGCTGATCGACTTCCTGGGTGCCGGGTCGCTCGCGCACTTCGACGGCCTGCGCGCCATCCTGGATGCCAACGGCATCGCCTACACGATCAATCCCCGGCTGGTGCGCGGTCTCGACTACTACAACCTGACGGTGTTCGAGTTCGTCACCGACCGCCTGGGCGCCCAGGGCACGGTCTGCGCCGGCGGCCGCTACGACGACCTGATCGCGCAGATCGGCGGCAAGCGCGCGCCGGCGGTCGGCTGGGCGATGGGCGTCGAGCGTGTGCTCGAGCTCGTGAAGGAGCAGGGCGGGGCGGTGCCGCCGGTGGTGCCGGACGTCTATGCCGTGGTGCCCGATGCCGCCTCCATGCCGGTCGTGCTGCGCGTGCTGCAGCAGCTGCGCGATGCCGGCGTGCGCGTGCAGATGCATGCCGCCACGGCCGATGGCCTGGGCAGCTTCAAGTCGCAGTTCAAGAAGGCCGATGCCAGCGGTGCCCTGCATGCGCTGGTCTTCGGCGCCGACGAGCTCGCGCGTGGCGAAGTCATCGTCAAGGCACTGCGCGACGGCGGTGGTGCCCAGATCGCCCGGCCGCTGGCCGATGTCCCCGCCTGGGCCGCCACCCTACAATCCCCGGCTCTCAACTCCTGACAGCGCATGGCCACCCATCTCGACCTCGAAGAACAGGAACAGCTCGACCAGCTCAAGCATTTCTGGAATACCTACGGCACGCTGATCACCTGGCTCGTGCTGCTTCTGGCTGGTGCCTTCATCGCCTGGAACGGCTGGCAGTACTACCAGCGCAGCAAGGCGGCCCAGGCGTCCGCGCTCTACGACGAAGTCGAGCGTGGCACCCAGGCCGGCGATGCCGAACGCGTCGAGCGCGTGCTCGCCGACATGAAGGAGAAGTTCGCCCGCACCTCCTATGCGCAGCAGGCCGGCCTGCTGGCGGCCAAGACCCTGCGCGAGAAGGGCAAGCCCGAGGCATCGCGCACCGCGCTCGAATGGGTGGCCCAGAACGCCATCGATCCGGGCTACCAGGCCATCGCCCGGCTCCGCCTGGCCGCCGAACTGATGGAAGCCAAGGCCTACGACGACGCCCTCAAGCAGCTCGCCGTGCCGGTGCCCAAGGAATTCGAGGCGCTGGTGGCCGACCGCAAGGGCGACATCTACATGGCGCAGGGCAAGCGCGACGAAGCGCGGGCGCAGTATCAGAGCGCCTGGTCCGGTTTCGACAAGCGCGTCGAATACCGTCGCCTGGTCGAGATCAAGCTCAACGCGGTCGGCGTCGACACGAAGACCCTGGCGTCCGCGGCGGCGACTCCGGGCAAGAGTGGCGCCTCCACCCAGTGAATCGAATCATGCTGAAGATCCCCCGTTTCGCATCGTCCGCGGCGCCGGCGCTCCGCCTGGCCGCCTCGGCGGTCGTGCTGGCCATGCTGGCCGCCTGTTCCGGCGCGAGCAAGCCCAAGCCGGCCGAACTGCCGTCCAACCCGGCGCTGTTCGGCGTGCGCCAGGCCTGGAGCCTGCGCATCCCCGCCGTCACCTTCCCGCTGCAGACCGACGTCAGCGGCGACACCGTGACGGTCGCCGGCGCCAATGGCGTGGTGGTGGCGATCGACGCGCGCTCCGGCCAGGAGAGCTGGCGCGCGAATGCCGGCGCTCCCCTGAGTGCCGGCGTCGGCAGCGACGGCACGATGGCCGCCGTCATCACCAACGCCAACGAGCTGGTCGCCCTGCGCGATGGCAAGGTGCTCTGGAAGCAGAAGCTCACCGCGCGCGGCTATACCGCTCCCCTGGTGGCGGGCCGGCGCGTCTTCGTGCAGACCGCCGATCGCACCATCAGCGCCTGGGACGGCGAGAGCGGCCGCCGCCTGTGGGGCCAACAGCGCACGGCCGAGAACCTGGTGCTGCGCAAGCCCGGCGTCTTCCTGGCCGTGGGCGACACGCTGGTGGCCGGCATCGGCGGACGGCTGGTCGGCCTGAGTCCGGCCAATGGCGTATCGCGCTGGGAGTCCCCGATCGCGGCGCCGCGCGGCACGAACGACGTCGAACGCCTGGTCGACCTGACCGGCTCGGTGAGCCGCACGGGCGACACCGTCTGCGCGCGGGCCTATTACGCCAATGTCGGCTGCGTCGACACGGCGCGCGGCGTGCTGCTCTGGAGCAAGCCCGCCACGGGCGCCGAGGGCCTCAGCGGCGACGAGAATTTCGTCTATGGCACCGAGTCCAATGGCGATGTCGTGGCCTGGCGCCGTTCCGACGGTGAACGCGCCTGGACCTCCGAACGCCTCAAGTACCGCGAACTGACGGCACCGCTCGCGGTCGGTCGCTCGCTGGTCATCGGCGACGACAAGGGGCTCGTGCACCTCGTCTCGCGCGAGGATGGCTCCACGCTCAACCGGCTGACGCCGGACGGCTCGCCGATCGTGGCGACGCCGGTGCTCGCCGGCAACACGGTCGTGGTCGTCACCCGCAATGGTGGCGTCTTCGGCTATCGCCCAGAATGAACATCTCGTGAAGGTCCGGCCATGAAGCCCGTCATCGCCCTGGTCGGGCGCCCCAATGTCGGCAAGTCGACGCTGTTCAACCGCCTCACGCAGAGCCGCGACGCCATCGTCGCGGATTTCGCGGGACTCACCCGCGACCGCCACTATGGCAATGGCCGCCAGGGCCGGCGCGAGTTCATCGTCATCGACACCGGCGGTTTCGAGCCCGACGCGGGCAGCGGCATCTTCAAGGAGATGGCCAAGCAGACGCGCCAGGCCGTCGCCGAAGCCGACGTCGTGGTGTTCGTGGTCGATGCCCGCGAAGGCATCTCGGCACAGGACCACGACATCGCCAACGAACTGCGGCGCCTGGGCAAGCCCTGCATCCTGGTGGCCAACAAGGCCGAGGGCATGCAGGACGGCACCCGTCTGGTCGATTTCTACGAACTCGGCCTGGGCGATGTGCATGGCGTCTCGGCCGCGCATGGCCAGGGCATCCGCGATCTGGTCGATCTGGCGCTCGAACCGCTCAACCTGCCGGAACCGGAGGACGACGAGGACGACGGCGAACTGCGGCCCATCAAGCTGGCCGTGGCCGGACGGCCCAACGTCGGCAAGTCGACCCTGATCAACACCTGGCTCGGAGAGGAACGCCTGGTCGCGTTCGACATGCCCGGCACCACGCGCGACGCCATCACGGTGCCCTTCGAGCGCAACGGTCAGCGCTTCGAGCTCATCGACACCGCCGGCCTGCGTCGCAAGGGCAAGGTCTTCGAGGCGATCGAGAAGTTCTCGGTGGTCAAGACCCTGCAGGCGATCGAGTCGGCCAACGTCGTGCTGCTGCTGCTGGACGCGACGCAGGGCGTGACCGACCAGGACGCGCACATCGCCGGCTACATCCTGGAGTCCGGTCGCGCCGTGGTCATCGCCATCAACAAGTGGGATGCGGTCGACAGCTACCAACGCGAGCAGCTGCACCGCCAGATCGAGACGCGGCTGCCGTTCCTGAAGTTCGCGGCGCTGCATTTCATCTCGGCCATCAAGCGCCAGGGCCTCGGTCCGGTCTGGCAGGCGATCGCGCAGGCGCACAAGTCGGCCACGCGCAAGATGTCGACGCCGGTGCTGACCCGACTGCTGCTGGAAGCGGTGCAATTCCAGTCGCCGCAGCGCTCGGGCATGTTCCGGCCCAAGCTGCGCTATGCGCACCAGGGGGGAATGAACCCGCCGGTGATCGTCATCCATGGCAATTCGCTCGAGCACGTCACGGATGCCTACAAGCGTTTCCTGGAAGGCCGGTTCCGAAAGGAATTCGACCTGGTGGGCACGCCGATGCGAATCGAATTCAAGACATCGCACAATCCTTATGCTGACAAGGAAAAGGATTAACGGCCGTCACGTCCAATAGCGACCCGCCGCTATTCAATTGGTCGCGGCCTATTCCGAATTCGAGACCCCGGGCATCGTGGTCTCGGAGCGCGACCCGGGGCCCCGTCCGGTGAGTGCCTTTATTTTGAAAAGGCTTTGAGCCTCCAATGCTGCAGCGCGGAATCGCTGTGTTAAGGTTCCTCTTCCAACAACTCTTCCTGGAACACGGAGAATATCGTGAGCAACAAAGGGCAACTTTTGCAAGACCCGTTCCTGAACACATTGCGTCGGGAGCACGTGCCGGTCTCCATTTATCTGGTGAACGGCATCAAGCTGCAGGGTCAGATCGAGTCCTTCGATCAATATGTCGTGCTATTGCGCAACACCGTGACGCAGATGGTCTACAAGCACGCCATTTCCACCATCGTTCCCGGCCGCGCGGTGAATTTCTCGGCTGCCGAGAGCGAAGACACCGCCGCCTGAGCGTCCCCCGGCGCAGCGGATCACGATCCGCCGCGCTGACTCATTTCCCCGCAATGCCTGAACCCGCTTGTCTGAAGTCATAACTCGCCAAGATGGCGCCGTCATCCTCGTCGGCGTCGATTTCGGACTGCCTCATTTCGACAACGAACTTGAAGAGCTCGGCCTGCTGGCCCAGACAGCGGGACTGATCCCGGTCGATCGCATCGTCTGTCGGCGCAAGGCACCCGACGCGGCGCTCTTCGTGGGCAGCGGCAAAGCCGACGAGATCCGCGAGCTCGCCGAGATGCATCGCGCCAGCGAGGTCATCTTCGACCAGTCGCTCAGTCCGGCGCAGCAGCGCAATCTCGAGCGCACCCTCAACGTCGCCGTCTACGACCGCACCTTCCTCATCCTCGAGATCTTCGCGCAGCGCGCGCGCTCGCACGAAGGCAAGCTGCAGGTCGAGCTGGCGCGGCTGCAGTATCTGAGCACGCGCCTGGTGCGGCGCTGGTCGCACCTCGAACGCCAGACCGGCGGCGCGGGCGTGCGCGGCGGTCCGGGCGAGAAGCAGATCGAGCTCGACCGCCGGATGATCTCCGAGTCGATCAAGCGCACCCGCGAACGCCTGGCCAAGGTGCAGAAGCAGCGCGGCACGCAACGACGTCAGCGGGAGCGGCGCGAGACCTTCAACATCTCGCTGGTCGGCTACACCAATGCCGGCAAGTCGTCGATCTTCAACGCGATGGTGAAGGCGAGGGCGTATGCCGCCGACCAGCTCTTCGCGACGCTCGACACCACCACGCGTCATCTCTACCTGGGCGATGCGCGTCGCCAGGTCTCGATCTCGGACACGGTGGGTTTCATCCGCGACCTGCCTCACGGTCTGGTCGATGCCTTCAAGGCGACACTGCAGGAGGCGGTCGACGCCGACCTGCTGCTGCACGTGGTGGATGCATCGAATCCGCATCATCCCGAGCAACTGGCCGAGGTGCAGCGCGTCCTGGGCGAGATCGGTGCCGACGCCGTGCCCCAGCTGCTGGTGTTCAACAAGCTCGATGCCCTCGACGCCGGCCAGCGGCCCCTGGCCATGGTCGACGAGATGGAGATCGATGGCGTGCGCACGCCGCGCCTGTTCGTCAGCGCGCGTTCCGGCGAGGGCATGCCGGCCCTGCGTGCCGAGCTCGCCCGCCTGTCCGGCTCGGTCGCCGAGGAGATGTCCTTAGACCCGAGCGCCCCATTGCATGACGCGCCCGGTTGATTGGGCACAATCTCCTCACCGACGAGAGAAGCGAATCGAATGAATGCAAAGCCAGTATGGAGCCGTCTGCAAGGCATGTTCAACCTGAACGATGGACGCTGGGGGAGAAGCGACGAGCCTTCGTCCGGCAATGAACGCCCGAATGCCGGCTCGTCCGACAACGATCTGCCGCCTTCGAGCCAGAACAACCAGCACAACAACCGTCCCCGCGGACAGGGCCCGAACCAGGGTCCGCCCGATCTCGACGAACTCTGGCGCGACTTCAACCGCAAGCTCGGTGGACTGTTCGGCGGTGGCCGCAATGGCGGCAACAACAACGATCCTCGTCCCGGTGGCGGGGGTGGTGGCGGTTTCCGGCCCGACATGAAGAACGCCGGCTACGGCATCGGTGTCGTGGCGCTGGTCGCCGTGCTGATCTGGCTGGGCACCGGCTTCTTCATCGTCAACGAAGGCCAGCAGGCCGTCATCACCCAGTTCGGGCGCTACAAGACGACCGTGGGCGCCGGCTTCAACTGGCGGCTTCCCTATCCGATCCAGCGCCATGAACTGGTGGTGGTGACGCAGATCCGCTCGACCGACGTCGGCCGCGACAGCATCGTGCGCTCGACCGGCCTGCGCGAGTCGGCCATGCTCACCGAGGACGAGAACATCGTCGAGATCAAGTTCGCCGTGCAATACCGCCTGAGCGATGCACGCGCCTACCTCTACGAGAGCAAGGCACCGGCCGATACCGTGGTGCAGGTCGCGGAGACCGCGGTGCGCGAGGTGGTGGGCAAGATGCGCATGGATGCGGCCCTGGCCGAGGAGCGCGACCAGATCGCGCCCCGCGTGCGCGCGCTCATGCAGACCATCCTCGACCGCTACAAGGTCGGCGTGGAGGTCGTGAACATCAACCTGCAGCAGGGCGGCGTGCGTCCTCCCGAGCAGGTGCAGGCGGCGTTCGACGACGTCCTGAAGGCCGGCCAGGAACGCGAGCGCGCCAAGAACGAGGCCCAGGCCTATGCCAATGACGTGGTGCCGCGCGCCACGGGTACCGCATCGCGCCTCAAGGAGGAGTCCGAGGCCTACAAGGCGCGCGTCGTGGCCCAGGCCCAGGGCGATGCCGGCCGCTTCGCCTCCGTGCTGGTCGAATACCAGAAGGCACCGCAGGTCACGCGCGACCGCATGTACACCGATGCCATGCAGCAGATCTACGCCAACACCACCAAGGTGCTGGTGGACTCCAAGCAGGGCTCCAACCTGCTGTATCTGCCGCTCGACAAGCTGATGCAGACGACCGGCGCCCAGAATGCCGGCGCCTCCACCGAGGCGGCGCTGCCCGGCGTGGCCGGAGCCGCGACCTCGCCCGCCACGACGTCTCCCTCGTCGGTCATCCCGACCTCGCCGACCAACAATGACACGCGCCTGCGCGGCGACGGCCGCACGCGCGACCGCGACGGCCGCTAGATCGCCCTGGGACGCACAAACAAATGAACAGAATCGGTTTCATCGCATCGTCCATCCTGGTAGCGCTCGTGCTGCTGAGTTCGATGCTCTTCGTGGTCGACCAGCGCCAGTTCGGCGTCGTCTACCAGCTCGGCCAGATCAAGAACGTGATCACCGAGCCCGGGCTCAACTTCAAGCTGCCGCCGCCGATCCAGAACGTGTCGTACATCGATAAGCGCTTGCTGACGCTCTCCAGCCTCGAGGCCGAGCCGATGCTCACGGCCGAGAAGCAACGCGTGGTGATCGATTGGTATGTGCGCTGGCGCGTGACCAATCCGTCGGAATACATCCGCAATGTCGGCCTCGACGAGAACGCCGGTGCCGTGCAACTCAACCGCGTGGTGCGCAACGCCTTCCAGGAGAACGTCAACAAGCGCACCGTGCGCGACCTGATCTCCGTGCGGCGCGAGGCCCTGATGGCCGACGTCCAGCGCGAGGTGCTGGCGGTGGTGAAGGGCGCGAAGCCGTGGGGCGTCGACATCATCGACGTGCGCATCACGCGCGTCGACTATGTCGAGGCCATCACCGAATCGGTCTATCGCCGCATGGAGGCCGAGCGCAAGCGGGTCGCCAACGAGCTGCGCTCGACCGGTTTCGCCGAGGGCGAGAAGATCCGCGCCGATGCCGATCGGCAGCGCGAGGTGATCGTGGCCAATGCCTACCGCGAAGCGCAGAAGATCAAGGGCGAGGGCGATGCCCAGGCCGCCGCGGCATACAGCGAGGCCTTCGGCCGCGATCCGCAGTTCGCCCAGTTCTATCGCAGCCTGGATGCCTATCGCCAGAGCTTCAACAAGAAGAGCGATGTCCTGGTGGTGGATCCGGCATCGTCGGAGTTCTTCCAGGCCTTCCGCAACCCCGGGGCACCACGGCGCTGATGCGGTCGTGAGCGCCGCCGCATTCTGGAGCGCGCTCGGCTTCGTGCTGGTGATCGAGGGACTGCTGCCGTTCCTGTCGCCCGCGCGATGGCGGCGCGGCATCGGGCAGCTCATGGAGCTGCGCGATGGCCAGCTTCGTTTCGTCGGACTCGGCGCGATCGTCGCGGGTCTTTTCGTCCTCTGGCTGGTGGCCTGAGTCCCGCTTTCGACGGCGATGCCGGGAACGGCGGAAGTCGCGCCCGGTAGAATTCCGGTTTAACCACGTCCCGCTTGCCATGTCCGCCTGGGTCCTTCCGGATCACATTGCCGATGTGCTGCCTTCCGAGGCCCGCCACATCGAAGAACTTCGACGCGAACTGCTCGACACCGCCCGTGGCTATGGTTACGAGCTGGTGATGCCGCCGCTGATCGAGCACATCGAGTCGCTGCTGTCGGGCACCGGCGAGGCGCTCGACCTGCAGACCTTCAAGCTCGTCGACCAGCTCTCGGGCCGCACGCTCGGCCTGCGCGCCGACACCACGCCGCAGGTCGCGCGCATCGATGCCCACCTGCTCAACCGCCAGGGCGTGGCGCGCCTGTGCTACTGCGGCCCGGTGGTGCACACCCGGCCCGATGGTCCGCACGCCACGCGCGAGCCCCTGCAGTTCGGTGCCGAGATCTACGGCCATGCCGGACTCGAGGCCGACACCGAGATCCTGTTCCTCGCCCTGGACTGCCTGCGGTCGGCCGGTGTCGCGCGCGCGCAGACGCCGCTCGTCGACCTGGCCGATGCGCGCATCGTGCGTTCGCTCCTCGCCGATGCGAGCATCGACGCGGCGACGCTGGCGCGCGTGCATGCCGCGCTGGCCGCCAAGGACGACAGCGAACTGAGCGTCCTGACGCGCGACTTCCCCGCCGCCTCGCGCGATGCGCTGCGGGCGCTGGTGAACCTCTATGGCGATGCCGACGTGCTCGACGAGGCCGCCCGCGTCCTGCCCGACACGCCCCTCGTGCGCGAGGCGCTCGCCGACCTCCGGCGACTGGCCGCGCGCCTGCGCGACGACGCCCCGGACGTCCGCGTGAGCTTCGACCTCTCCGACCTGCGCGGCTATGCCTACTACAGCGGCATGCGCTTCGGCATCTATGTCGAAGGCGCCGCCGATGCCCTGGTGCGCGGCGGCCGCTACGACGAGGTCGGCGCCGTGTTCGGCCGCAACCGGCCGGCCGTGGGCTTCAGCGTCGACCTGCGCGAGCTGGTTGGCGTGCTGCCGGCGCGGCCGCTGCGAGCCGCCATCCGGGCACCCTGGAGCGAGGCGCCCGGACTGCGCTCCGCCATCTCGGCACTGCGCGACGGCGGCGAGACCGTGGTCTGCGCGCTGCCGGGCCACGACAGCGAAATCGACGAATTCCATTGCGACCGCGAGCTCGTCGAGCAAGCCGGCCAGTGGCATGTCCAAGCCATCTGAATCTTCGAGAGCACACACACATCATGAGCGTTACCACCGGTAGAAACGTGGTCGTCGTCGGCACCCAGTGGGGCGACGAGGGCAAGGGCAAACTGGTCGACTGGCTGACCGAGAGCGCCCAGGGCGTGGTCCGCTTCCAGGGCGGCCACAACGCGGGCCACACGCTGGTCATCAACGGCGTGAAGACCGCGCTGCACCTGATCCCCAGCGGCATCATGCGTCCGGGCGTCAAGTGCTACATCGGCAACGGCGTGGTGCTGTCGGCGGCCAAGCTGTTCGAGGAGATCGAGGGGCTGGAGAAGGCCGGCGTGGAGGTGCGTTCGCGCCTGCGCATCAGCGAGGCCTGCCCGCTGATCCTGCCGTTCCACGCCGCGCTGGACATCGCGCGCGAGGCCTATCGCGAGAAGGGCGGCATCGAGAAGATCGGCACCACCGGCCGCGGCATCGGCCCGGCCTACGAGGACAAGATCGCGCGCCGCGCCCTGCGCGTGCAGGACCTGAAGCACCCCGATCGCTTCGCGGCCAAGCTGCGCGTGCTGCTCGACCTGCACAACCACGTGCTGACGCAGGTGCTGAGCGCGCCGGCGATCGATTTCGACACCGTGTTCGACGAGGCGATGCGGCACGCCGAACTGCTGCGGCCGATGATGGCCGATGTCTCGCGCGAGCTCAACGACGCCCATCGCAACGGCGCCAACCTGCTGTTCGAGGGCGCCCAGGGCACCTTGCTCGACGTCGACCACGGCACCTATCCGTATGTCACCTCCAGCAACTGCGTGGCCGGCAACGCCGCCGCCGGTTCGGGTGTCGGCCCGGGCATGCTGCACTACGTGCTGGGCATCACCAAGGCCTACTGCACGCGGGTCGGTGGCGGTCCGTTCCCGACCGAGCTGGACTGGGAGACGCCGGGCACGCCGGGCTACCACATGAGCACCGTGGGCGCGGAGAAGGGCGTCACCACGGGCCGCAGCCGCCGCTGCGGCTGGTTCGATGCCGCGCTGCTCAAGCGCTCGGCGCAGGTCAACGGACTCTCCGGCCTGTGCATCACCAAGCTCGACGTGCTCGACGGCATCGAGAAGCTCGAGCTCTGCACCGGCTACGAGCTCGATGGCGAGACCACCGACATCCTGCCGATGGGCGCCGACGAGATCGAGCGCTGCACGCCCATCTACGAGACCCTCGAGGGCTGGACCGAGAGCACCGTCGGCGTGACCCAGTACGACCGGTTGCCGGTCAACGCGCGGCTCTATCTGCAGCGCATCGAGCAGGTCACGGGCGTGCCCATCCACATGGTCTCCACCAGCCCCGACCGCGACCACACCATCATGATGCGCCACCCCTATCTGGCCGACTGAGCAGGACCATCCCCATGTTGACCGAAGACGGCAAGCACCTCTACGTCAGTTATGACGAGTACCACAACCTGATCGAGAAACTGGCGATCAAGCTCCACCAGTCCGGCTGGGAGTTCGACACCATCCTGTGCCTGGCGCGCGGCGGGCTGCGGCCCGGCGACGTGCTCTCGCGCATCTTCGAGAAGCCGCTGGCGATCATGTCGACCAGCTCCTACCGCGCCGATGCCGGCACGGTGCAGGGCCATCTCGACATCGCGCGCTTCATCACCACGCCCAAGGGCGAGCTGGCGGGCAAGGTGCTGCTGGTGGACGACCTGGCCGACTCGGGCCACACCCTGCACGCCGTGGTGGACCTGCTGCGCACCAACTACAAGCCGATCACCGAGCTGCGCAGCGCGGTGCTGTGGACCAAGGCGCTGTCGACCTTCACGCCCGACTACTCGGTCGAGTTCCTGGCCACCAATCCCTGGATCCACCAGCCGTTCGAGAGTTACGACAGCATGGGCGCCGAGAAGCTGCTGAAGAAGTGGTCGGTCTGATCGTCGCGCCACGCATGCCTCGTCCCCCCCGATCCGAGCATCCCGGTCAGCCGATCACCGAGCTGATCCATCATCCCTACCAGCCGCCGGCGCACTTCGAGGCGCCGCAGCCCGGCGTGTACAAGGCCTCGACGGTGTTCTTCGCCGACGTGGCCGCCATGCGGGCCCGCGACTGGAAGACCAAGGCCGGCTACACCTACGGCCTGCACGGCACGCCCACGACCTTCACGCTCGAGGCGCGCATCGCCGCGCTCGAGGGCGCGAGCGAGTGCCTGCTGGTACCCAGCGGGCTCGCGGCGATCGCGCTGGTGTCCTTCGCATTGCTCAAGAGCGGCGACGAGGTGCTGATCCCCGACAACGCCTATGGCCCCAACAAGGCGCTCGCGACCGGCGAGCTGGCGAACTTCG
>Ga0308163_10003853_pt1 | contig 12296 bp, 10 predicted proteins | sample PhyTR1_FD_201037 | JGI IMG/M metagenome (GOLD analysis project Ga0308163, IMG submission 201037) | Phyllosphere microbial communities from UC Gill Tract Community Farm, Albany, California, United States - DLSLT.R1 | ecosystem: Host-associated > Plants > Phyllosphere > Unclassified | place: USA... | reverse complement strand
CGATTCAAAATATCAAATATGAACAAATTCATAAAAAGTATCATAGGATTTTCCCTTAAAAATAAAGCTTTTACCTTCATCTGGGTGGCGATTCTCGCAGTGGCAGGTTTCATCAGCTTCAAGAATATGCCGATCGAGGCTTTTCCTGATGTGACCAATACACAGATTGTCATCATCACACAATGGAACGGCAGAAGTGCAGAAGAAGTAGAACGCTTTGTCACCACACCGATCGAGCTGGCAATGAGTCCGGTTCAGAAGAAAACCAGTGTCCGGAGCACCACCATGTTTGGCCTTTCCATCGTCAAGATTTTATTTGAGGATGGTGTAGACGATATTTTTGCACGGAATATGGTCAACAACCAGTTGCGGACAGTGAGCCTTCCGGACGGCATAGATCCCGAAGTCCAGCCACCATATGGGCCGACCGGTGAGATCTACAGGTATACTCTGGAAAGCAAAGACCGGGATTCCAGAGACCTCCTTACGCTCCAGACCTGGGTGGTAGACAGAGCTTTGAGAAGTGTTCCCGGCGTGGCAGACGTCAATGTCTTCGGAGGTCAGGACAAGGTTTTCGAATTAAGTATCGATCCCAGAAAACTGGATAAGTATAATCTCACACCCACAGAAGTGCTGGAAGCCGTCACCAACAGCAACCTGAATGTCGGCGGCGATGTGATTGAAAAAAGTGGTCAGGCGTATGTAGTCCGTGGAATTGGACTGGTGAAATCTATTGCAGACATCGAAAATATTACCGTTCATAACGACAGTGGTAATCCTATCCTCGTAAAATATGTTGCAGACGTGCACGAAGGTTCTTTGCCGAGAGTCGGGCAGGCTTCCCTCAATAATGAAAATGACACGGTCGAAGGCATCGTCGTGATGCGAAAAGGCGAGAATGCTCAGGAAGTGCTCAAGCTGGTAAAGGCCAAAATAGACGATCTCAACCAAAAAATCCTGCCAAAAGATGTCAAAATGAGAACCTTCTATGACCGCCAGAACCTGATGGACTTTACCACCAGCACCGTGATGCACAACCTGTTGGAAGGCATTATTCTGGTAACGGTCATCGTCCTGATATTTATGGCAGACTGGCGTACGACGCTCATCGTGTCCATCATCATTCCCTTGTCTTTGCTGTTTGCCTTTTTCTGTCTCAAGATGGCTGGAATGAGTGCTAACTTACTATCCCTGGGCGCAGTGGATTTCGGAATTATAATAGACGGCGCCGTGGTGATGGTAGAAGGACTATTTGTAATGCTGGACCACAAAGCAAAGAAATATGGAATGGAACGCTTCAACAAAATGGCCAAAGCGGGTTGGATAAAACAGACAGGAACGGGACTTGGCAAAGCTATTTTCTTCTCAAAACTAATTATCATTACCTCGCTTTTACCCATCTTTTCCTTCCAGAAGGTAGAGGGTAAAATGTTTTCTCCACTGGCCTTCACGCTTGGTTTTGCCTTGGTGGGCGCGCTCTTGTTCACGCTGACTCTGGTTCCGGTGATGTCCCATCTGTTATTAAAGAAGAATGTAAAAGAAAGACACAATCCATTCGTAGAATTCTGGGACAAATATGTGATGAAGGGTCTGAAGTTCACATTCAGATACAAGAAGCTCAGCTTGATAGCAGCCACATCGGCGCTTGCAGTGACGTTGTTCTCTGCAACATTTCTGGGAACCGAATTTTTACCGCAACTAAATGAAGGCTCCCTTTGGATCACAGCGGAGATGCCGATGAGCTCCTCTCTGGACAAATCTCTGGTGACGGCAGACCAGCTCAAAAAAGACATTATGAGTTTCCCGGAAGTCACAGACGTTCTTGCGCAGACGGGCAGGAGTAATGACGGGACAGACCCGAACGGTTTCGGCTTTGTACAGTTTGCCGTCAGTCTTCAGCCCAAGGGAGACTGGAAACGGAAGATCACTTATGATGAGCTTATTGCGCAGATTGATAAAAAACTGAAGAACTATCAGGGTATCACCTTCAACTATTCCCAGCCGATTTCTGATAATGTTGCAGAAGCGGTGGCAGGCTTCAAGGCGGAAAACGGGATTAAGATCTACGGTGACAACCTGCATACGCTGGACAGGCTGGCAGACGAGGTATTGGCTGCTATCAAAGATGTAGACGGTGTAAAAGAGCCGGGAATTATAAAAAATATTGGTCAGCCCGAGATCAGCGTAGTTCTGGACAGAAGCAAAATGGCAGCATATGGCGTACTGCCTGCCGACGCCCAGGCAGTTCTGGAAATGGCTTTTGGAGGGAAAACAGCCTCGGAAATGTTTGACGGTGAAAGGAAATTCCCTATCCGACTGCGCTACGCCCAGGAATACAGAAAGAACGAAACCGATATTGCTTCCCTGATGGTTCCCACACAGGACGGTGCAAAAATCCCGTTGAAAGAGATCAGTACAATCGAGAAGGAAAACGGTGCCGCGTTCATCTACAGAGACGATATCAAACGTTACATTGGCGTCAAGTTCTCGATCCGCGACCGGGATTTGGGCGGAACCATTGCCGATGCCCAGAAGAAAGTTGAGAAGATCAAATTGCCCGACGGTTACTCGGTGGGGTGGACAGGACAGTTCGAAAATCAGCAGCGGGCAACCAGCCGGCTTACGGAGGTTGTACCCATCAGTATCATTGGGATTTTCTTCCTGCTGTTCATCCTTTTCGGTAATATGAAGGATTCGCTTTTGGTGCTTGCCAATGTGCCTTTTGCTTTGATAGGCGCCATTATCGCGTTGCATCTTACCAATATGAACTTCGGGATTTCTGCCGGCGTCGGGATGATTGCGCTGATTGGGATCTGCATCCAGAACGGGGTGATTCTGATTTCGGAGTTTCATCAGAATCTCAAAAACGGACTTGCTATCGACCAGTCTATTATGGAGGGCGTGAAGGTGCGGACGCGGCCTGTTGTGATGACGGCACTGATGGCTTCTATCGGACTTCTGCCGGCGGCTCTTTCTACCGGCATCGGGTCTGAGTCGCAGAAACCGCTGGCCATCGTCATCATTGGCGGCCTGATCACGGCAACAGTCCTCACGCTGCTGATCTTCCCGATTATCTTCTGGATCTTCAACAGACGTAAGAATGAAATAATTGATTAAGATACAGATAGTCCTTCGAGAGCTTCAGTATGACAACGCTAAGCGAAGGATCGTCTGTCTGAGGCTCCCGAAGATATATAAAACTAAAATTCCTTATAATATTTAATCTCTCAAAACTTATCTATTGCGTTTTGCGATTTTTTTTAAGAATGCCAATCGCAATAATTCTATAGGAATATATTAAACTTCCAGGCCGATGAGGCTCTCGAAGATATCTAAAAACTAAGTTATAGTTGTAATTTCCTTTTTCTTCAGCGTTCTCCCGAATTATTTTGGGAGAACGTTTTTTTTGTATTTATTAGACGATAGTCATATGAGACTAATGTGTTTTGAAATAATGTACTGTATGTTTTATAAAAAAGCTACGTGTGTCTTAATTAAAAGACACGTGTGTTTCTTTCAAAAGACACGTGTGTTTTCTGATGGCTTGTGAAGCCTTTATTGATGGGACTTGGCGAGGTTCGATTTTAAAGGCTGGAAAAGCGGTGTACTGGGCGGAATCTTCTTCTGAAATCCGAAGATCTCTAAGAGGCGAAGCGCACCCCGGGCTGAGTGGAGCTCTTTTTCTGTTGTTGCGGTTGTAGGCAACTTCAACAAAGAGCCAAACGTCTGCCGCAACGACAGAAAAAAGCGGGAACGGAGCACGGATAAAGGTGCCCAAATTATTATCTTTGAAATAAAAATAAACGATGCGGAATTTTACGGTTTTAATATTATTGTTCCTGGGAATCTTTGCTTCTTCTCAGAAATTTTCAAAAGAAGAGAAAGAACGGATCCTCGCCGGAGATCCGAAAACGGCACTTCCGATATTCCAGACAGATCAGGCAGATCAGCATCAGGTGCTGCTGAGCCAGTCTCTGGAGATCTCGCCCAAAGACAAAAATCTGGCGGTCCTGATAGAGAGGATGCGTCTGGCACTGGCTGCGACGGGCGGCGGCGTGGGGATTGCGGCGCCACAGGTGGGAATCAACAGGCGGGTAGTGCTGGTGCAGAGGTTTGATAAAGAGGGTGCTCCGGTAGAATATTTTATCAATCCGAAGATTGTCTGGCGGTCGGAACTGCTGAACAAAGGGCCGGAAGGCGACCTGTCTATCGAGAATTTCCGTGGTGAGTTTTACAGAAGCTACAGCATCCGCCTGGAATATGATGATCTGGAAAATAAGAAACACGACGAGATGGTGGAAGGTTTTACAGCCGTGATCTGCCAGCACGAAATCGATCATCTGTCCGGAATTCTGATCTCGGATAAGTTGCAGAATGAGAAGGATTTGCAGTACAAGGAGGTGAAAGTTTATAAGAAACCGCAGTATTAGGTCTGGTTTTTGAATACCAATTTGTAACTTTTAAATACAAAAAACTATGAACTTTATTATCCGTTTACTGATCACCGCAATATCAGCTTTCATTCTCAGCAAAGTCCTTACAGGCGTACATTTTGACACCTTTGGCTCTACCATTATTTTTGCCGTCGTGCTCGGACTTCTGAACCTTATTGTAAAGCCGATTTTATCTATCCTATCCTTGCCGGTAACGATTATCACGTTGGGACTTTTCTCATTCGTTATCAATGCATTGATCATCTTACTAGCCGATTATCTGATGGACAGTATGCAGGTAGCTGGCTTCTGGTGGGCACTTCTGTTCAGTATTCTGCTGTCACTGGTGACGTCTGCCTTCTCAACGATTTTTGAAAGCAACGATTAATATTCACCATAAAAATAGAAAAAGAGTTTCAGTGATCTGAAACTCTTTTTTTATGTTGTGATTTAGTTTTTAATACTTTCTATAAAGTCTTTCCCTTTTTCTTCCCAATTATCATTTTGGAGGAGAACGTTTACGAAAGCTGTTCCTATGATTCCGCCCTGCGCCTTCTCAGTTACATTCTCGAAATCTGCTTTGTCTTTGATTCCGAATCCGATGAACACTGGATTGGTTAATTCTAAAGAAGCCAGTTTATTAAGGTAATCTTCGTTCTTCAACACGGCATTTGCATTTCCTGTTGTACTGGATGAACTTACCGCATAAAGAAAGCCCGAACTGAGAGAATCGAGGTATCTGATGCGGTCTTCCGACGTTTCCGGCGTTACGAGAAAAGTAAAGTTTAAGTTGTATTTCTTAAGGATTTCGCCGTATTTTGTTTCAAAAGCGATTGGAGGAAGATCAGGAATAATCAGTCCCGAAACGCCAACTTCTGAACATCTCTGACAGAAATTCTCGAAGCCAAACTGTAAAACAGGATTCAGATAGCCCATCAGAATTTTCGGAATTGTTACAGAATCTTTGACTTCAGCCAGCTGTTCGAGGAGTTTTTTGATGCTCATCCCGTTTTTCAAAGCCAAAGAATGCGCCTCCTGAATTACTGGTCCATCGGCCACAGGATCAGAATATGGAATCCCGATTTCCATCATATCGGCGCCGGAATCCTGGATCAGTTTGGCAATCTTTGCGGTATCTTCCAGCTTTGGAACGCCTGCTGTGAAATATATGTTTAGTTTTTTCATAATTAACTTATAGTTGATAGTTGTTGGTTGTCAGTTGATAGTTAGGTATTTGTCTTTGACAGCAATGAAAGCTGTCAACAAACACCGATCAACCATCAACTAAATTTTTTAGATAAGTTTCCATATCCTTATCGCCTCTTCCGCTCAAACAAATCACGACCACATCATCTTTCCCGAATTTCTTTTTGTCCAAAACTGCCAAAGCGTGCGCACTTTCCAACGCTGGAATAATGCCTTCAATTTTTGTCAGTTCAAATGCAGATTTCAAAGCTTCATCATCGTTGATGCTGAAAAATTCAGCTCTGTTTGAGGTGAAGAGATTCGCGTGCATCGGTCCAATTCCTGGATAGTCCAAACCAGCAGAAATAGAATGTGGCTCGATTACCTGACCATCTTCAGTCTGCATTACTAAACTTTGACTGCCGTGCAGAATCCCTAAAGTTCCTAAAAAAGTAGTCGCTGCAGATTTTCCGGAATCTACGCCAAAACCGCCTGCTTCTGCGGCAATCAGTTTTACATTTTCGTCATTGGCAAAATGGTAGAAAGTCCCTGCAGCATTGCTTCCGCCACCGACGCAGGCAATCAGATAATCTGGATTTTCTCTGCCAATTTTCTCATTCAGTTGTTCTTTAATTTCTTTCGAAATTACACTTTGGAATCTCGCCACCAAATCTGGAAAAGGATGTGGCCCAACTACACTTCCAATGATGTAGTGTGTGCTTTCAGGGTTGTTGATCCAGTCTCTTAATGCTTCATTTACAGCATCTTTCAGCGTTTTGGAGCCTGAAGTTGCGGGAATTACGGTGGCACCAAGCATTTTCATACGGCCGACGTTTGGTGACTGTCTTGCAATATCAACTTCGCCCATATATACGATGCATTCTAATCCAAGCAAAGCGCACGCTGTAGCAGTAGCAACGCCGTGTTGACCGGCTCCGGTTTCCGCAATAATTCTTTTCTTTCCCAGTTTTTTCGCCAGTAAAGCCTGTCCCAGAGCATTATTGATTTTGTGCGCACCAGTGTGATTCAGATCTTCTCTTTTGAGATAAATCTGAGTCTGGTATTTGTCGCTCAGATTCTTAGCAAAATAGAGTGGTGTTGCGCGCCCGACGTAGTTTTTGAGCAAGTCCTGAAACTCTGTTTGAAATTCGTCGGATTCGATGATCTGGATGTATTTTTCCTGTAATTCGGCAACATTTGGGTAAAGCATTTCGGGAACGAATGCGCCACCGAAATCGCCGTAATAGCCGTGTTTATCTGGGTTTTGAAAGTTCATAACTGTAATTTTATTGTTGAGCTTCTTTCGGAATGACAAAAATTATGTTTGGATAAATGTACACTCTGTCATTCCTTAGAAATCTAAATTTTTAATAATTTTTTAAATTCTCTTATTTTTTCTATATCCTTATTTCCAGGCTCCATTTCGAACTTTGAATTGATGTCGAGCGCGATTGGTTGATGGTTGATGGTCGACAGCTGATGGACGTTTTCTAATGAAATTCCGCCACTCAATAAATAGGGAATTGGGATTTCGATTTTATTTAAAATATTCCAATCGAAGGTTTGTCCGGTTCCGCCAAAAGCTTTTGAATCCGTATCAAATAGGAGATAGTTAATAGTTTGTGGTTGATGGCTGATGGTTTTTTGAAGTTCGCCAGATGTTTGATTTCCGATTCTGATAACTTTTATAATGTTAATTTGAGGATTCAGTTTTTCTCTTAATTCTGAAATATAATCTTCATTTTCATCGCCGTGTAGCTGGATGAAATTTAGGTTTGCTTTTTCTGAGATTTCTATAATTCTTTCTATGTTTTCATTGACAAAAACTCCAACTTTTCCTTGATGATCGATATCCGAAATCTGTTCAAAACTTAAATGATTGAGCACGAATCTTGGTGATTTTTCATAAAAGATAAAGCCAAGGAAATCAATTTTCAAAGCAATTAATTCCCGAATCTGATCAAGTTTTGTCAGTCCGCAAACTTTAACTTGCAACTGGCTGTTAGCTTTGGGCTTTTGGCTGTCCATCATTGGTAAATTGTTAGAAGTTTAAATTGTTACATTGGAAATAAACTCTCCAAATTTCTTTCCGGGATTTTCTTCCTTCATAAAATATTCACCCATCAGGAAACCGTCAAAGCCTTTTTCTCTCAGGAATCTGAAATCTTGTTCGTTATAAATGCCGCTTTCTGCGATGGACAAAATATCCTCTGGAAGCTGGTTTTTCAAATTGACAGAATGTTGCAGATCGACTTTGAAATCTTTCAAATTTCTATTGTTGATTCCGACAAAATCTACATTTTTATTAATATGAACAAGTTCCTCTTCGGAATGAATTTCCAATAAAACTTCGAGGTTTAATTGATGAGCCAAGTCCGTAAATTCTGAAACCTGAGTGGGAGAAAGACACGTCGCAATCAGCAAAATAACATCGGCGCCTATTGATTTTGCTTCGTAGAACTGATATTCATCAATCATAAAATCTTTTCTCAAAATCGGAATGTTGATGTGATTCCGGACGCTTAAAATATCTTCAAAACACCCACCGAAAAAGTCTTTGTCGGTCAGAATAGAAAGTGCACTTGCTCCGAACTTTTCGTATTGAGTAACGACTTCCACTGGCGAAACTTTGTCATTGATGATTCCTTTGCTCGGTGATTGTCTTTTGAATTCTGTGATAATTCCGGATTTTGATTTCAAGGTTTCTTTCAGCGAAAAAGTTTGCCTTCCAAAAAATTCTGAATCTTTCAGCTGACTGATAGAAATCTCAGATTTTGAATCTGCAACTTCCTGTTTTTTTCGTTCTATTATTTTATCTAAAATTGTCATTTTGTGGACTAAATTTTATATTGATGTTGAAGCTGCGACCCGGCTTGAGTGGAGCTCTTTTTGTAAGCCTCGGCAAAGCATTGGCACAAAAAAGCGGGAACGGAAGACGGAAAAGTCGCCATAATAATTCTAGTTAATAATATTCTTGAGACTTTGTAGTGCTTTTCCGCTTTCTAAACTTTCCTTCGCCAGCGCTAGACAGTTGTCGTAATTGCCGTATTTTTCTGTGTTTTGAAGGGCGATTGCAGCGTTTGCCAGAACTACAGAATTCTGTTCTTCAGTTCCTTTTCCTTCCAGAATATTAACGAAAATCTTCGCTGCTTGTTCTTTTGTGTCGCCTCCAAAAATACTTTCCGGTTCTATGTTTTTGAATTTCAAATCTGCTGCGGAATAGATTTTTTCGCCATTTTTGTTGATGATTTTTGTGTCGCCAGTCAATGAAATTTCGTCATAACCATCCAAAGCGTGAACCAGCATAAACTCGCTTTTCTGCTGCTGCAAAAGGTATTGGTAGACTCTGGCCGTCTCCAGATTGGCAACGCCGATCATAGAAAATTTTGGTTTCGCAGGATTTACAAGCGGGCCAAGGCTGTTGAAAAACGTCTTCATACCCAATTGTTTTCGCAAAGGCGCAACCGATTTTAAAGCTGGGTGAAAAAGCGGTGCGTGGATAAAACAAATGTTTCCTTTTTCCAGATCTGCTTTCAATTCATCGGAATTATCTTTGAATTGATAACCCAATTCTTCCAAAATATTTGACGAACCAGAGATTGAAGATGCACCGTAATTTCCCTGTTTTGCCACTTTTTGTCCCGTTCCTGCAACGATGAAACTCGCCAAAGTCGAAATATTGAACGTGTTTTTTCCATCACCACCGGTTCCGACAATATCAACCAAGTCGTTCGTGCCCATATCGATAGGTTTTGATAATTGAAGTAATGCTTCACGGAAGCCTGTGAGTTCTTCCAAGGTAATACTCCGCATCAGGAAAACGGTGACGAAGGCCGTAACTTCGCTTTCATTGAATTTATTTTGTGAAATCTCTGTCAGAATGGCTTTGGCTTCGGCTCTTGTCAAAGTCTGGTGGTTGAAGAGATATTGTAGTATTTGTTTCATAATATAGTTGTTAGTTGATGGTGACTGGTTGTCGGTTTTTCTGTGATGTGACAACAGTCAATTATCAACTATTTAAAAAATTCTCTAAAATCTTTCTGCCATCGGGTGTCAAAATACTTTCCGGATGATATTGTACAGCGTGAACATCATAGGTTTTGTGTCTCAAACTCATAATCATTCCATTTTTGTCTACGCTTGTAATTTCTAATTCTACAGGGAAATCGTCACCATTTACTGCCCAGGAATGGTATCTTCCTACTTCCAGCGTTTCCGGCAAACTGTCGAAGATCTTGTGAGCATTGATTTGAATGGCTTCTGTTGCTACGCCGTGGTAGATTTCTGAAAGATTAATTAAACTCCCGCCGAAAGCTTCCGCAATCGCTTGCTGACCAAGGCAAACACCGAAAATTGATTTGGTTGGTGCATATTTTTTAATGACTTCAAGCAAAATTCCTGCTTCTTCCGGAATTCCCGGTCCTGGAGAAAGGATAATTTTATCGTATTTCTCTATGTCTTCCAAAGCAATTTTGTCATTGCGGAAAACATCTACTTCTGAACCGACAATCTGCTCGATGATCTGAACCAGATTGTACGTGAAGCTGTCGTAATTATCGAAAACCAGTATTTTGGTTGATTGTTGTTGGTTGATGGTTGATGGTCTTAAAATATCTTTCATTTTACTTTGTTCTATAATAATTTATAAATCCGTTCAATAATTTTTTGCAAATTATTATTTTATCAAGACTTATTTCAAGCTCTTCTTCACTCAAATAGTTTTGGTCCGATGATATGTAAAATTGCGTTTCAAGTTCATAAAGCGAACCTCTGGCAATAAAAAGAAAGTGAATTGTATCCTTTGAACTGCTTCTTCCACAACCCTCTGCAATATTCGAGGGCACTGAAACGGCACACCTTCTCATTTGATTTGTTAAGCCGAAGATTTCTTCTTTCGGATAATTTTTAGTTGAAGTGTAAACAAGGCTTGTCAGTTTTCTTGCCTCAGTCCAAACTTCAAGATTTTTATATTCCATAATTGTGTTTTTATTTCTATCAACTAATAACTATCAACCATCAACCGATTTTCTCTGCTTTTAAAACGGCTTTTTTCAAAGCGCCTAGTTTGTTATTGACTTCCTGCAACTCGCTTTCTGCAACAGATTTTGCTGTAATTCCTGCGCCGGCCTGGTAAAATAGTGTATTGTTTTTACTGAGGAAAGTCCGGATCATAATCGCCTGATTGCAACTTCCGTCAAAACCTACAAAACCGATACAACCAGCGTAATAACTTCGGGAAGTTTTCTCGTGTTCATCAATCAATTGCATTGCCCTGTATTTTGGTGCACCACTTAAAGTGCCTTGTGGAAAGGTGGTTGCAATCATTTCGTAAGGATTCTGATTTTCCTTTACATCAGCAACCACTTCCGAAACCATATGGATCACGTGTGAGAAAAAATGAATTTCCTTCAGCTTTGAAACCGTTGTATTTTTCCCCTGAATGCTCAAATCGTTTCTTGCAAGATCTACCAACATCGTATGTTCCGCATTTTCTTTTGGGTCTTTTTTGAGTTCTTCGGCGGATTCCAAATCTTTTTCGATATTTCCGGTTCGTTTGAACGTTCCTGCAATTGGATGAATTATGGCTTTTCCGTTTTTGATGATCAACTGGCTTTCCGGACTTGATCCCAATAATTTGTAGTCGCCGTAATCGAAGAAAAACAGGTAAGGAGAAGGATTGATATTACGCAAAGCACGGTAGACATTGAACTCGTCGCCCTGAAATTTCTGCTCGAATCTTCTGCTCAAAACCAACTGGAAAACGTCGCCTCGGAAACAATGTTTCTTCGCAAATTCAACCGATTCCAAAAATTCTTCATCTTTCAAATTTGAAGTTTCTTCCGCTGTAATTTCGAAAGGAAAAACCGGCGCATTTTTTTGGTTGATGAAATTCTCAATTGTTGAAAGTTCAGATTTCAAGCCATCGATTTTATTCTCAATTAAGAACATTTCGTCGTTGTGATGGTTGATGGCGATGACGTATTGGTACAATCTGTAACGCATCAACGGGATTTTATTGTCCTCCGAAAGTTCTTTGAATTTTATATTCTCAAAAAACGGAATGGCGTCGTAACTCGTGTATCCGAAAAATCCCTGCGCACTTTTTCCGATCTCGTGGTTTGGTTTTTCACATTCGAAAGTGTCTGAAAATTCCTGGAGCAAATCAGATAATTTTTCATTTTCCAATTTTATTTTTTCCGGATTTTCAAGCGGGAACTTAAATTCAGCTTCGTGATAATCTCTGATTTCGATTCCTGCGATGGCATTGACGCAAATGAACGAGTATGAGTTCTCCGAATTTTGATTGCCTGCATTTTCCAGAAGAATAGTATCCCGAAAATTGTCGCGTAGTCGCAGGTAAATTCCGATTGGCGTGAAAAGATCTGCCAATTGGGACTTTACGGTAGTTTTTACTTTTATGGTTTTACTGAATTTCATCAGAATAATTTTAAAATTAAATAAAAAAAAGACTTCAACAGAAAATGTCGAAGTCTTATTATGATTGAGTTATAGTACGTTCAGAATTTAGAACACCGATAAGCCTTTCAGACCCGACAAAGAGTTTGAAAGCCACCACCAGTTATTTGTATTCATAAGTTTCATTGGGACAAATTTAGAAATGATTTTTAATTATACAACTATTTTATTGAAAAAATTCTAAACTAATTCACTTTTTAT
>Ga0308163_10003852_pt1 | contig 12296 bp, 12 predicted proteins | sample PhyTR1_FD_201037 | JGI IMG/M metagenome (GOLD analysis project Ga0308163, IMG submission 201037) | Phyllosphere microbial communities from UC Gill Tract Community Farm, Albany, California, United States - DLSLT.R1 | ecosystem: Host-associated > Plants > Phyllosphere > Unclassified | place: USA... | reverse complement strand
GAGCACCCCGCACCCGGCGAATAGCGCGACGCTCGCCGCAAGCCGCAAGCGTGGTCTGCGTTCAGCGCCCGATCGCAGCAAAAGAATCTGGTGGATCGTCGACGTCAGCATCCTCGACGGTGTAGGCTCGGACGTCCCGCGGGGCAACGCAGAGGCCACCGCGTACCACCCGATAAACGCCTCGCAACGTTACCGGCCGCCTCGAAATTCGAAGGTGAAGCGATAGGCGTCGTTCCTTGCGGGACCAGCATCCACTCGCCGCGCCGGACTGGCCGCGACCAGGGTCAGCGCGCCGTCCGCGACCTTGACAGGCATGCCGAGCGTCAGATCGATCTGCTTGGACCAGCCGCCGCCCATGACGGTCGCGCGTACCACGAGCCGCCCCGCCCAGACGCATTGCGCATCAACCGGGCAGCGACTGTCTTCGATGACCCGGTCCGCGCGCACTTTCGGTCCGTCGACGAACGCGGTCTGGCCAAGCGCTATCGGACCCTCGACCGGGACATGCGCCGTGCAACCCGTGATGAACGTCCCGGCCAATGCGCAGATAGCCGCTCGCATCAAGACTGGGCGCTCAACCACAGGATGCGGAAACTACTCGGCCGTCCGCGACGATGACGGTCACGCGCTCCTGCCGATAATCGCGCGTCATCGGATCGCCCGGTGCGAGCCGGCGGACCACGGCGCTCCCCGTCTGGCGAAGAATATCCGTGTCGCTAGGCGCGGTCTGCCCGACGAGCGTCGCGGCGGCATCGGCGCGGCATAGTCTCGTACTCGCACGGTCGTTCGTGCCGGTCGAGGCGCAGGCTCCGAGGCACGCCAGCCCAAGCATCGACACCAGCATGCTTCCCTTGATCGTCGTCATCGTCACATCCCCGTCCCCGTAAGCCGCGCCCTGATTAGCGAGCCGAACCTGAACGGTAGACGGTGCCGACAACGGATAGCCTTGATCGAACGGGCGGGGGGCGTGCCCCGGTATCCAGTGCAACGGCGTGCAAGGCCGACCGTCCGCGGAAGGCCTTGCACCGCCCGGTCAGCTGATATGCACGGCCTTCGTGACGAGATGCGCGGCAATGCCCTCCGGGCCGTCCTCGGAACCGTGCCCGCTCTCCTTCACGCCGCCGAACGGGCTGTCGGGATAGCTCAGCCGGACGTTGTTGATCGCGATCATCCCCGCCTCGATCGCGTCGCCGAGCATGTTCTGGCGACGGCCATTCTCGGTGAAGCAATATGCTGCCAGCCCGAACGGCAGGCGGTTGGCTTCGGTCACCGCGTCCTCGTCCGTCGCGAACCGGCTGAGCAACGCGACCGGACCGAACGGCTCCTCGTTCATCGCGCGCGCCGACAGGGGTACGTCGGCCAACACGGTCGGCTGGAAGAAGAACCCGCCCTGGCCGCCATAGTCGCCGCCCGCGAGCAGCTTGGCGCCGTGCCCGGTCGCGTCGCCGACCAGCTCAGCGATCGCATCGGGACGGCGGGCGTTGGCCATCGGGCCCATCTGGCTCGCCGCATCCATGCCGTCGCCGATCTTCAGCGCGCGCGTCCGCTCGGCGAAACCGGCGGCAAACCGGTTATAGATGCCATCCTGAACATGGAAGCGCGTCGGCGCGACGCAGACCTGGCCTGCGTTGCGAAACTTGTGCGCGACCAGCGTATCGAGCGTCTTCTCCAGGTCGCAATCGTCGAACACCAGCACCGGGCCGTGCCCGCCCAGCTCCATCGTTGTCCGCATCATCGTATCGGCGGCCAGCTTCATCAGCGCCTTGCCGACCGGCACCGATCCGGTGAAGCTCAGTTTCCGCGTGATCGGCGAGGCGAGCAGCTGGCGCGACACCATGTCCGGCACGCCGAACACGCACTGCGCGACGTCACCGGGCAACCCGGCGTCCTGGAAACAGCGCATGACCTCGACCGCGCTACCCGCGGTTTCCTCGGATGGCTTGATGATGATCGAGCAGCCGGCAGCAACCGCCGGCGCGATCTTCCGCACGACGTTCATGATCGGGAAGTTCCACGCGCAGAACGCCGCCACCGGGCCGACCGGCTGGTGCAGGACCAGGCTGCGCGTACCCGATGGGCGGGGCAGCACGCGGCCATAGACGCGCAGGCCCTCGGCGGCGTGGAAATCGAGCAACGCGGCGGCAAACGCGACCTCGCCCTTCGCCTCGGCCTGGATCTTGCCCTGCTCGAGCGTAGCGATACGCGCGATGTGATCGCCGCGCTCGCGCAGCAGTTGCGCGGTCCGGACCAGGATCGCGGCACGCTTTTCCGGTGGGGTCGCACGCCATGCGATAAAGCCGCATTGCGTCGCCTCCAGCGCACGATCGAGGTCCGCGGCATTGGCGAGCGGCAACGCCGCCTGTCCCGCACCGGTCGCCGGGTTCAGCACGTCGCGCGTGTCGCGACCGTCGCCGCTCAGCCATTCGCCGGCGATGTAGAGCCCGAGCTTGGTGTCATAGGCGGTGGTCATAATCGTCTCCGTTGTTGGCGTCGCGTTCGGCTGAACCGTCATGTCGTCGTCGATCGTCGCCGCGGTAAGACCCAAGGCGTGATCGAGGGATCGTACGTGGCAATCGCCGGATCGATCGAGCGAAATGCCGGGATCGCCCGGCATGGCGACCGCAGCATATGGCAGCGGGTCTACAGGCTCAATCGGAGCGATGCGATCGTCGTGCCCATCATCGGTGCGGACGCCCCGCCCCGCGCGACGCCTCGTGTCACGTACATGACACGCATCGGGCATACGGAGCAGGCGCGCAGTACCTTGTGCGATCCCGCGCGTTTGCGGATCGTGCGCGTTCATCATTCGGATCGTGGCCATGACAGAAGTTTCTCGTCGCACGCTGCTCGCCGCCGGCCTGTCCGGTGCGACGCTGTCCGCGTTTCCCGCAGCGATCGCGCGGGCGGCGGCGATCGCACCCGACGTGAAGACGGGCTCGATCATGGATGTCGAGCACGTCGTCATCCTGATGCAGGAAAATCGCGGCTTCGATCATTATTTCGGGTCGCTGCGCGGCGTCCGCGGGTTTGCGGACCGGTTGCCGATACCGGTCCCATCCGAGGCCGACGCGACGAAGCCGGCGCCGGTCTGGTACCAGAGCGATCGAACCGCCCCCGGCGGTGCTCGGACGGTCTTGCCGTTCCACCTCGCCACGCGGACGAATTTCGACCTGATGCGGATGGAGGGCACGCCGCACAGCTGGCCCGATGCGCAACGCGGGTGGGACGACGGTCGGATGGCGCACTGGCCCGAAGCCAAGAGCCAGCGCGCGATGGGGCATTATCGACGCGAGGACATCCCGTTCCAGTTCGCGCTCGCGGAGGCGTTCACGGTCTGCGATGCGTATCATTGCTCGGTCCAGACCGGCACCAACACCAACCGCCTGTTCCTGTGGAGCGGCACCAACGATCCCGGTGGCACGTTGGGCGGTCCGGCGATCGGCAATTCGCACGACAGTTTCCCCGCGGACGGTGGCGCTGCCGATCCGTATCGCTGGACGACGGTGGTCGAGCGGTTGCAGGCGAAGGGTGTCGACTGGCGCATCTACCAGGACATGGCCGACAATTTCACCGACAACCCGCTGGTCGGCTTCGCCGCGTTCCGCGATGCGCACCGGGGTAGTGGGGATGCCGCATTACGAGAGCGCGCGCTCACAACCCGCGGGCTCGACGTGTTGCGCGCGGACGTGCTCGGCGGGCGGCTGCCGCAAGTGTCGTACGTCATCGCCACCGAGAAAGGCTCCGAGCATCCCGGCCCATCGAGTCCCGCGCAGGGCGCCGCCTACACCGCGGACGTACTCGACGCGCTGACCGCCGACCCCAAGGTCTGGGCGCGAACCGTGCTGCTCGTGATGTTCGACGAGAATGACGGCTTCTTCGATCACGTCCCGCCGCCGGCGCCACCCTCGCACGCCGCCGACGGCACGTTGCTCGGCGGATCGACGGTCGATCTCGATGGCAGCTATCACCTCCACCCGAGCAAAAGCGATGCCGCGCTCGATCTCCCCGCCTATCGCGGCCGGGCGTATGGCTTGGGACCGCGCGTGCCGATGTACGTCGTCTCGCCGTGGAGCCGGGGCGGGTGGGTCAACTCGCAGGTGTTCGATCACACCTCGGTGATCCGCTTCCTCGAACGCCGGTTCGACTTCCACGAACCCAACATCGCTCCGTGGCGCCGCGCGGTCTGCGGCGACCTCACCTCCGCGTTCGACTTCACCGCGGCCGACCCTGCGCCGTTCATCGCAATGCCCGATCCACGGCCCGATGCCGTCCGGGCCGCAGCGATCCCCAAGCAGATAAGCCCCCAGGCGCCAGCCGGGTCGCTGCACCCATGGCAGGAACCCGGCATCCGCCGCGCTCGTCCGCTGCCTTATGCCTTGGCCGTCAGCGAGAGGATCGCGGATCGCGCGCTCCATCTACGCTTTGAAACGGAAGGGACGCAGGCGGCGGTGTTCCACGTCTACGACCGCACCGCCCTGACCCAAGCGCCGCGCCGCTTCACCGTCGAGCCCGGACACGCGTTGGACGGGCACTGGCCGTTCGACGACGCGGGCCTTTACGATCTGTGGGTGCTCGGCCCGAACGGCTTCCACCGCCATTTCACCGGCAGCGAAAACGATCCAGCGCACCTGTACCGGATGCAGTGGATCACCACCGCGGACGATCTCGTTCTGCGACTGCCTGGCAGCCAGCGCGATCATGGTCTGGTGGCGAGCGTTGCGGCAATCGGCATGCCGCCGAAGGTGATACCATTGGCCGAAACACGCTATCGCTGGCCTCTCCGCGACAGTTTCGGCTGGTACGACGTCACGGTGACCACGGCGACGGCCCCCAAATTTCGGCGTCGCGTGTCCGGCCGCGTCGATGCGCCGGGCCGGATCACGTGCAGCGATCCGTTTCCGCCTGACGCGCACGCGTAGACCTGGTCGGTCCACCGAGGCCAACACGACCGCACAGCCGCTGACGCGTCATCCGGCGGGAGACTTCTGATCGGCGTCTTCCTCGCGCAGGAACTGGAGAAGCTCCTCGATCTCATCCGATCCATAGCGCAGTGCCATGTCGTCCACCTCGATCTCGACCGTAGCGCGATCCTCTGACGACCAACCGGCCAGGATGTCGGCACAGTCGGCCAAAGACCCGCGCGCAACGCTCTTCCGCTCCTCACCCGATTTGTCGGTGCGGTAGATCGTGGCTGGCTCACTCAGCGGATAGGTCGTCATGGATCTCGTCTCTTCCGTCCAGCATTGTATGGGATGCGGATGCCCGCCGACTGCATGCCGGCGGGCATTCGACGTCATTCGTCTTCGTCTTCGGCGTCGATGTTGACGGTCGTCTCGGCGAGCTTCGTCATATATTCGTCGCCACCGTAGATGTCCTTCGTGGCCGCGCTGAGCTTCTTGTGGTCGTCCTTGAGCCCCAGCGCCTTGGCGTACGCCGTCGCCGTGCCGAACCCGGCGATCCCGTAATGCGTCATCCGCTGATACTGTGCGATGATCATCACATCGAGCAGCGGACCCTTTTCGGGACCTTCCTCGAGCACATGCTTGGTGGCTTCGGCGACGAGGCCTTCCATGCCCTTGCAATGCTCCTTCGAGACCTTCTCGTCGTTCGACGCGATCAGGTCCTTGAGCAGGTCGGTGTGCTTCTCGATATCCGCCTGCGACTTGGTCAGCATCTCCTTCAGCGATGCGTCGCTCGCCTTCGACGTGATCTTCTTCAGTACCTTCTTCATCTGGTCGTTCGCGGACCACAGGTCTTTCAGCTCGTCGGTGTAGATTTCCTGGAGATCTTCGGGTGCAGACATGGGATCATCCTTATGGGCTCACCGGCGGAATGCGCGGCGGCTGGTTTGGAATTGCGGGAAATGCAGACTTGGGCGCGGCGACCTCAGCCGGCGCCGGGCTGCTTCTGCTCGTTCTCGTAGTTGGCATCGGTGCCGATCTTGCCGCTGGCCTCGGCCTCGGCGATGCCTGATGTCTCGACGACCTCGATCGTGCGACCTTCGCCAGCGATCACATGGGGCTCGCGATCCGCATCGGGGTCGGCGGCGATCGTCGTGCGGTCACGGCCATCCGAGCCTGCGACACCGTTTCCGGCATTGCCGCCATCTTCGCCGGCCTGACCACCGCCGTGATAGGCGATGTCGGTCTGGCCGCCATGCGCCATGAAGCCGGTGTTCGTCTCGGTCTTGCCGGCATGCGGGTTGAGATAGGACCCACCACCGCTCTCGCCGCCTTCGCTGCGGCCGTGGACGTCATCGTTGCCGCGTGGCGAGTCCGAGACGCCGTCCGGTGCGCCCTTGCTCGCTGGATTGCCGGGAACGGGGGTATGAACCTTGTCACTCATCGGTATGTCCTTCTGAATGTAGCGGATCAAAAACCGGCCCGGTCCGCTCGCCGGGAGCGGACCGGGCCGAGGAGGGGTTACGGCCGGAGCACGACCTTGATGACCCCGTCCTGCTTGTCGCGGAACTTCTGGTACATTTCGGGCGCATCCTCGAGGCTCGCCGGGTGCGTCACGACGAAGCTCGGGTCGATATCGCCCGCCTCGATCCGGGCGAGCAGCGGCTTGGTATAGGCCTGGACGTGCGTCTGGCCGGTCTTGATCGTCAGCCCCTTGTTCATCATCGCGCCGATCGGAATCTTGTCGCCCATCCCGACATAGACGCCGGGGATCGACACCGTACCGCCCATCCGGCAACTCATGATCGCCTCGCGCAGCACGTGCACGCGATCGGTCGCGAGGAAGGTCGCTGCCTTCACCTTGTCGATCACCGCATCCATGGCGCCATGACCCGAAGCCTCTGCGCCGACCGCGTCGATGCAGCTGTCGGGACCGCGGCCCTTGGTGCGGAACTGGAGCTCGTCATAGACGCTGTCGACCTCGGCGAAGTTGATCGTCTCCGCGCCGCCTGCCTCGGCCATCGCCAGACGCTCGGGCACCTCGTCGATCGCGATCACGCGGCCCGCGCCCAGCATCAGCGCCGATCGGATCGCGAACTGGCCGACCGGACCGCAACCCCAGATCGCCACGGTATCGCCCGGCTCGATCTGCGCATTCTCGGCGGCCATATAGCCGGTCGGGAAGATGTCGGAGAGGAACAGCGCCTGCTCGTCGGTGACGCTGTCGGGCACCTTGATCGGGCCGATATCGGCCATCGGCACGCGCAGGTACTCGGCCTGGCCACCGCAATAGCCGCCGAGCATGTGACTGAACCCGAACAGGCCGGCGGGCGAATGACCCATCGCCTTGATCGCCATTTCCGCATTCGGATTGGTCCGCTCGCACGCCGAGAACAGGCCCTTGCGACAAAAGAAGCAATCGCCGCAGCTGATCGTGAACGGCACGACGACGCGGTCGCCGATCTTCAGATTGGTGACTTCGGAGCCTAGCGCGACGACTACGCCCATGTTCTCGTGGCCCAAGATGTCGCCCGCCTGCATCGCCGGCTGGTAGCCGTCGAGCAAGTGGAGATCGGACCCGCAGATCGCGCAGGCCGTGACCTTGATGATCGCGTCGCGCGGATGCTTGATCTCGGGATCCGCGACAGTATCGACCCGAACATCGCCTTTTCCATGCCAAACAAGTGCGCGCATCAGAAGATCTCCGTCATAGAATTGCAGCCTAGTGCTCACGCACGACACGGCATCGCGTCAGACATGACTCGGCAATGACGAAAACGCCGCCTGATCATCATCAGCACTATGCAGTGTCGCCACGAAGTCTCGGCCGCGACGTTTCCGCGTCGCCGCCGTCAGCGTGAACATATCCTGGGGAGTATAGCGATCAAAGTGGCGTCATCGTTCCTGCGTCACGCCAATATCCGCAGTTAAAATTTCATGTTGATTGTGATCAATATCGAAGAACTTAAGCTAAATCGAGATGCCGCAATGAAAGTCCATAGATCGTAAGGACTTGTCGGGCTTGATCGCTCTGCGACATCGTTGCGGTTGCGACATTGATGCTGCGGCTTCCTCTGCGCGACGGCGATTGCCCTACCAAGTTTGCGGACGCCGGGGCCAATTCGGAGTGTGGACCGTTAAGACGCTATCGCAGTCTGTCGACGCCGTTCGCCCGCCACGCCTTGCACGGCGCCGCGGCGTTCCGACGGGCGGGTGCACGATTTCAGGTCCGGGATAGCCTCATGCAGATCAAAGCCATTCTCTTCGACATCGATGGTACGCTGGTCGACACCAACGACATGCACGTACTCGCCTGGGAGGAGGCCTTCGCGACCGTCGGCGCGTCGTTCGACCGGCACGTGATCCACGACCAGATCGGCAAGGGGACCGACATGCTGGTGCCGACGCTGCTGCCAGACGCGGACGAGGCGCAGCAGGAGAAGCTCGGCGACACGCACGGCGCAATCTTCAAGGCGAAATACCTGGAAACCGCCAAGCCGTTTGCGCAGGCGCACGACATGCTGGCCCACGCGCATGGTCTCGGGCAGCAGGTCGTACTGGCATCGTCGGCCTCCGAAGCAGAACTCGACCATTACATAGACCTGCTCGACGCACGCGACCTGATCGCCGCGACGACGAGCAGCGACGATGTCGAGAAGACCAAGCCCGCGCCCGACATCTTCGCGACCGCGCTGAAGAAGCTGCCGGGGATCGACCCCGCCGAGGTGATCGTCGTCGGCGACACCCCCTATGACATCGAGGCGGCGGCCAAATGCGGGATCGCCGCCGTCGCCGTCCGATCGGGCAAGTTCAACGACGAGCAACTGCACGCGGCAGGCGCGATCGCGATCTACGACGACGTTGCGGCCTTGCTCGCCGGTTACGCAAATTCGCCCCTGGGACGCTGATCGACATGGCCATCACCCTGAAACCCCTCCGCGATCAGATCATCGTCGTCACCGGCGCAACCAGCGGCAACGGTCTCGCCATAGTTGAGGAAGCCGTGAAACGCGGTGCCGCCGTCGTCGCGACCGCGCGTAACGAAGGGGCGCTGCAGGCCTTGCGCGATCGCCTCACAGCCGATGGCGGACGCATCGCGATCTGCGTCGCGGACGTCAGCGACATGGCCGCGGTCGAGCGGATCGCCGCCGTCGCGGTTGAGGCGTTCGGTGGGTTCGACAGCTGGGTGAACAACGCCGGGGCAGGGACGTACGGTACGCTTGAGCAGGTTCCGGTCGCCGATCACCGCCGCGTATTCGACGTCAATTATTTCGGCGTGCTGCACGGGTCGCTAGTCGCCGCGCGGCATCTGCGCCGCCGCGGCGGCGGAGCCATCATCAACGTCGGCTCGATCCTCAGCGACCGCGCGATCGTCGAACAGGGCCCGTATTGCGCGACCAAGCATGCGGTTCAGGCGCTGACCGATACGCTGCGGATGGAACTGGAGCAGGAGGGCGCCGGCATCTCGGTCACGCTCATCAAGCCCGGCGCGATCGACACGCCGTTCCCCGAACATGCGCGCAACTTCATGGACCAGCCACCCCGCCTGCCGCCGCCGCTCTACGCACCGTCGGTCGTTGCCGACGCGGTGCTGTTCGCCTGCGGAACACCGCGACGCACGCTGTATGCCGGGGGCGGGGGGCTGATGTCCTCACTCCTGTCGCGCGCGGCGCCACGGTTGAGCGACAAGATCATGGAACTGGTCGGCACCGTCGCGCAGCAGAAGCCGGACGATCCCGGCGACCCGGCGCGCCGCGACAACCTCTATGAGCCGCGTGTCGATGCGTTGCGCGGAAGCCAAGACGTCCACGCGCGGAAATCGAGCACCGTGTTGCAGGCCCAGAAACTCCATCCCGCCATCTTGTTGCTCGGTGTCGTCGGAGCCGGGATTGCGGTTGCCCTGAGCCGGCCGAAGGATACCAGCCGGTGACACCGGACGCCGAACGGGCAGAGGCCGCGCGCGACTTCGACGTCGTGCTCGTCCTCAGCGGCGGCAACGCACTCGGCGCATTTGAAGCCGGCGTCTACGAGGCGCTGCACGCGCACGGCCTCCAGCCCGACTGGATCATCGGCGCCTCGATCGGCGCGATCAACGGAGCCTTGATCGCCGGCTCCGCTCCCGATCGCCGGATCGAGACGTTGCGAACGTTCTGGCGACCCGCACCGTCGGGCGCCCCGGAGCTTCCGTGGCTAGGCGCGCTCGAAATCAGCCGCCGCACGAACGCAGTCGGCTGGTCCGCAACGCTGGGTCGTCCCGGCATCTTCGGCCCCCTGATGTCCTCCCTGACGCCGTGGACCGACAGCCAGCCGTCGATCTTCGAAACCAACCAGCTTGCCACGACGCTGGAAACGTTGGTCGACTTCGATCGCCTCAATGCCGGCCCGTGCCGCTACACCGCGACCGCGGTCGACCTAGAAACCGGCGACGACGTCCTGTTCGACAGCGCCGCGATGCAGATCAGACCCGATCACGTCCGCGCCAGCGCCGCGTTGCCGGTTGCCTTCCCGCCGGTAGAGATCGACGGCCGCTGGCTGGTCGACGGCGGCCTGTCCGCGAACCTGCCGCTCGACCCGGTCCTCAGCGCGCCGCCATCACGACCGACACTTTGCATCGCGGTCGACCTGTTGCCGCTCCACGGTTCGCGCCCGACGACACTGGGCGAGGCGACGAGCCGCATGCAGGATCTGATCTTCGCCGCGCAATCCCGCCGCACGATCGAACGATGGCAGGCGGCGCATGCCGGCCGCGAGGATTTCGCGCTGTCGCTGGTCCGGCTCGCTTATACGGAGCAGGCCGATGAAGTCGCCGGCAAGGCACTCGACTTTTCAGGCCCCACGATCGAACAGCGCTGGTCGGCCGGCCATCGCGCAGGGATGCTGGCCGTCGAAGGCGTAAAGGCCGGAACGCTGTCGATCGGCGTTCCCGGCTTCAACATCGCCAAGATCGATTACCAGCAACCCAGCGGCGCCAACCGATGAGCGGTCAGGCAGGTCCGGTGAGATAAATAGGATTGGTGCGGACGGCGGGACTCGAACCCGCACTCCTAGGGAGGGAGATTTTAAGTCTCCTGCGTCTACCGGTTTCGCCACGTCCGCACACGCGCCCAACAAGACGAGGTCGCGCGCAGCGTCAACCCATCTTGCCAGGCCGGCAGCATATTCTTCGACTGTCTACGGTTCCGCGCAGTGGTACCGCTCACACGTTCAGGCGTGAGCGCATTTCCTTGCCCGGCTTGAAATAGGGCACGCGCTTGGCCTCGACCTCGACGACTTCGCCGGTACGCGGGTTGCGGCCAGTCCGGGCATCGCGCGCACGCGTGGAGAATGCACCGAAACCGCGCAGTTCGACTCGACCGTCGGCGGCCAGTCGCTTGGATATCTCGTCGAAGAAGGTGCTGACGATCAGCTCCACTTCGTTAGGCTGTAGGTCCGGATGCGCCTCGGCGATCTTAAGGACCAGTTCAGATCGGATCATTCGAGCCCCCGCCCATCTAAAAAACACTTGCGGATTGATACAGGTCAACCTGCGAGGCATTAGCACTTATTACCGAACAGTCAAAAACCAAAGTGGATCTGACAATAAAAAGCCCGACATGTTCGAGACATGCCGGGCGTTTTCATCGATAAGCCGTTAGGCTTTTCTTAACACTTACTTCTTCTCGGCGTCCGTACGAGCCTTGAGAGCCTCGCCCAGGATGTTGCCGAGGGTCGCGCCGGAGTCCGACGAACCGTACTGAGCGACAGCCTGCTTCTCTTCCGAGATCTGCATAGCCTTGATCGAGAAGGTCGGCTTCTTCGAACGATCGAAGCCGGTGACCATCGCGTCGAACTTCTGGCCGACCTGGAAACGCTCCGGACGCTGCTCGTCGCGATCGCGACCCAGATCCGTGCGCTTGATGAAGCCGGTCGCGCCATCGTCGCCCTGCTGCACTTCGAGGCCCGCGTCGCGGACTTCGAGAACGGTGACCGTGACGATCGCGTTCTTGTTCAGCTTGTCGCCTGCTGCTGCGATGCCGCCGGCCGAAGGCCCGCCGCGCTCGAGCTGCTTCATGCCGAGCGAGATACGCTCCTTCTCGGCGTCGATGTCGAGCACGACTGCCTCGACGGTCTCACCCTTGCGATGCAGGTTGAGCGCGTCCTCGCCCGAAACACCCCATGCGATGTCGGACATGTGGACCATGCCGTCGACGTCGTTGTCGAGGCCGATGAACAGACCGAACTCGGTCGCGTTCTTGACTTCGCCTTCGACGGTCGAACCGATCGGATGAGCGGCAGCGAACGCCTCCCAAGGATTGGCCTGAGCCTGCTTGAGGCCGAGCGAGATGCGACGCTTCTCGGAATCGACTTCGAGGACCATGACGTCGACTTCCTGCGAGGTCGACACGATCTTGCCCG
>Ga0308163_10003847_pt1 | contig 12308 bp, 8 predicted proteins | sample PhyTR1_FD_201037 | JGI IMG/M metagenome (GOLD analysis project Ga0308163, IMG submission 201037) | Phyllosphere microbial communities from UC Gill Tract Community Farm, Albany, California, United States - DLSLT.R1 | ecosystem: Host-associated > Plants > Phyllosphere > Unclassified | place: USA... | reverse complement strand
ATCAAGGTCGGCGACAGCGGCTACTTCTACGTGCTGTCGGCAGCGCCAGGCAAGACCTACGGCGACCTGCTCGTGCACCCGAAGAGCGAAGGCAAGAATATCCTCGACAGCAAGTCGGCCAACGGGCACGAGTTCGTCAAGGAAATGCTGGAGAAGAAGGAAGGCACCGTCCGCTACGACTGGCAAAATCCCGACGAGACCGGCGCGCGCGAGAAATTTGCGGCGTACACGCACATGAAGGACTGGAACTGGGTCATCGCCGGCGGCACGTATGTCGACGAGATCACCGCCGCCGCAACCCAGCTGCGCAACCGCTTCATCCTGTTCGGCATTGCCGCGCTGGCGGTACTGGCCACGCTGCTGTACCTCTTGGTGCGTGCGACGGTGACGCGCCCGCTGGCCGAAGTCGAAGAAGTGGCCCGCCGCATCGCCGGCGGCGACCTGACCGCCCGGATCGCGCCCCGCAACAACGACGAAATCGGTCGTCTGACCGTTGCCATCAACGACATCGGCGAGAGCCTGTCGGGCGTGGTCGGCAAGGTGCGCGACGGCGCCGAGCACATTGCGGCCGCCTCGCAGCAGATCTCGACGGGCAACCTGGACCTGTGCAACCGCACCGAAGAACAGGCGGCCAGTCTGGCCACCACCGCGTCGTCGATGGACGAACTGACCACGACCGTGCGCCAGAATGCGGACAATGCGCGCCAGGCCAACGAGTTTGCCCGCACCGCATCGAGCGTGGCCCAGAAAGGCGGCGACACCGTGTCGCAAGTGGTCGCCCGCATGGATTCGATCACGATCGCCTCGCGCAAGATTTCCGACATCACGAGCGTCATCGATGGCATCGCATTCCAGACCAATATCCTGGCCCTGAACGCGGCCGTCGAAGCGGCGCGCGCCGGCGAACAGGGTCGCGGCTTCGCGGTCGTGGCGTCCGAAGTGCGCAACCTGGCGCAGCGCTCGGCCGCAGCGGCCAAGGAAATCAAGGGCCTGATCGACGCCTCGAACCACGAAGTCGGCGCCGGCAGCGCGCTGGTGGCGCAAGCGGGTACCACAATGCAGGAAGTGCTCACGAGCGTGCAGCGCGTCACGGCCATCATGGCCGAGATCAGCAACGCCAGCCAGGAGCAGACCCAGGGCATCGAGGAAGTCAACCGCGCCGTGGTCGAGATGGACACGACCACGCAGCAGAACGCCGCGCTGGTCGAAGAAGCCAGCGCCGCGGCGCAGGCGATGCACGAGCAGGCCGATGCCCTCGCCCGCTCGGTGCGCAGCTTCCGCCTGGCCGAAGACGGCCCGAGCCTCGGCTACGATGCACCCGCACCGGCCCCGCGCCGCGCGGCGCTGACCCACGGCTGAATGTCGGCCGATTGAGCACAGCGCGCCCGGCCATCCGGCCGGGCGCTTCCTGAAGCATCCCCGCGCGGTGTAGAGTAGCGTTCCTGTTCCTTCGGAGTGCCCCTTGTCTGAATCCGCGCTGCAGCGCCGCTGCCACACCATTTTCCCCGGCCACCGCCAGCGCCGTCCTGCGGAACATTTTGCAGCGATGGCCGCCTGGTGCGAGCAGCACGACATCGATCACGACGTGTATGGCAACGGCGACCTGATCCAGTCGTTCGAAGCGAAGGTGGCGGCCACGCTGGGCTTCGAGGCCGCCGTGTTCTGCGTCAGCGGCACGATGGCGCAGGTGACGGCGCTGCGCCTGGCCTGCCTCGAGCGCGCCAGCCGTCTGGTGGCGCTGCATCCGACCTCCCACATCTTCGTTCACGAACGCGCCAACTACCAGCTGCTGGACCACTTCCAGGCGCTGCCCGTGGGCGACCGGCACCGGCCCTGGTCGGCCGCCGACCTGCTGGCGGTCCCGGACCGCCTGGGCGCCGTGGGCCTCGAGATCCCGATGCGGGAGATCGGCGGGCAGCTGTCGCCCTGGGACGAACTCGAGGCGATCAAGCGCGGCTGCCGTGAGCGCGGCATCCACCTGCACATGGACGGCGCGCGCCTGTGGGAAGCGGCCGCCGGGTACGGGCGCAGCGCGGCGCAGATCGCGGCCGGCTTCGATTCCGTGTACGTGTCGCTGTACAAGGGACTGGGCGGCCTGGGTGGTGCGATGCTGGCCGGCAGTCACGAATTCGTGGCGCGCTGCGCCGAATGGTTCCGGCGCCAGGGTGGCAACGTGATTCACCGCTCGCCGTATGTGGTGGCAGCCGCGATGGACTTCGATGCGCGCCTGGCGGCGATGCCCGATTATTTCAGGCGCACCCGGTTCCTGTACGCGGCGCTGCGCGCGCACCCGGCGATCCGCGTGAACCCGGCCGCGCCGCAGGCCAATATGCTCCACCTTCACCTGCCCGTGTCCCGCGATCAGGCACTGGCGATCCGCGACGCGCTGGCGGCCGAACACGGCATCTGGCTGTACAACCGTGCTGCCCATGGCGCGCTGCCCGACACCAGCGTCGTCGAACTCTACGTGGGTGACAACCTGCTGGCGATGCCCGACCCGGTGCTGCTGCTGGCGCTGCAACGCTTTGCCGAGCGGCTGGCCGCACCAGCCTCCGGCGGCCCCGGCGCCCCCATCTGCAGCGGATGATAGAATGACGGGTTGTTCGATCCTTCACACCACAACCCGCAATGCGCCAATATCTCGACTTCATGCGCCATGTCCAGCAGCATGGCGCCACCAAGACCGACCGCACCGGCACCGGCACCCGTTCGGTGTTCGGCTACCAGATGCGCTTCAATCTGCAGGAAGGCTTTCCGCTCCTGACGACCAAAAAAGTGCACCTGAAGTCGATCATCCATGAACTGATCTGGTTCCTGCAGGGCTCGACCAACATCGGCTACCTGAAAGAAAACGGCGTCTCGATCTGGGACGAATGGGCCGACGCCGACGGTAACCTGGGCCCGGTGTACGGCTACCAGTGGCGCAACTGGCCAACGCCCACCGGCGAGCACATCGACCAGATCGCGCAGGTGCTTGAGCAGATCCGCACCACGCCCGATTCGCGCCGCATGATCGTCTCTGCCTGGAACGTGGCGGACGTGCCGTCGATGAAGCTGCCGCCGTGCCATGCGCTGTTCCAGTTCTACGTGGCCGACGGCAAGCTGTCGTGCCAGCTGTACCAGCGCAGCGCCGATATCTTCCTGGGCGTGCCATTCAATATCGCCTCGTATGCGATCCTGACCCACATGATGGCCCAGCAGGCGGGCCTGGAAGTCGGCGACTTCATCTGGACCGGGGGCGATTGCCACCTGTACGCCAACCACATGGAGCAGGTCGACCTGCAACTGTCGCGCGAGACGCGCGCCCTGCCGCAACTGGTCATCAAGCGCAAGCCGGACTCGCTGTTCGACTACCGCTTCGAGGATTTCGAGATCACCGGGTACGACCCGCATCCGGGGATCAAGGCGCCGGTGGCCGTCTGACGGCGGCTGCCTTGCCCGGCGTGTGCAAACGCGCCGGCCACGACTGCATTCTGACTGGAGCACCATGACATTCCTGCCTGTGGCGTTGTTTCCACGCCTGATTCCGCGCCTGATTCCACCCCTGATTCCGCGTCTGATTCCGGCCCTGCTCTGCACGGCGCTCGCCGCCTGCGACGGCGCCCTGACCCATGCAGCGCCAGCCACCGGTGCCGATCGGCCCGTGCAGCAAGCGGGCAGCGCCATCGCGACGTCCGTGCATGCGGCCACGGTGACCCAGACCAGCGCGGCCGGAACGTCGCCGGATACGGGCGCGCGCGCTGCTGCGTTTGGCACCTACCTGCGTCCGTACGCGGCCACGTCGCTGTGGAATGCACGTCCGGTCAATCCGACCTTCGGCACGTTCGTCATTCCGAAGGCGGACTACTTTCCGACCGTTGCCTCGGGCGCCTATTCGACCGGCGTCTTCCTGGCGTCAACAACGGACAAGCCGATGACGGTGGTCGGCCCCGGCTCCAGCGCTCAGCACACGGTGGGTGTTGCCGACCCGGACAACAACGGCAGCCGCGACATCACGATTCCCCGCTGGCCTGCGGGTGTGTTGCCGGCTGCCGGCACGGACGGCCATGCCGATATCGTCGACCCGGTGACGAAGATCATCCACTCGTTCTGGCAATTGAAGCAGAAGGACGGACGATGGACCGCCGCCCTGTATTCGTGGAGCAAGCTGTCGGGCAATGGCTGGGGCGATCCCGCCCATTATTACCAGGGCGCCCGCGCGGTCGGCATTCCGGCGTCGGCAGGCCTGATTCGCAAGCACGAGATCAACGATGGTCTGGCGACCTATCCGCATGCGCTGGCCATGTCACTGACGAAGAATGGCCTGGCCAACGGCGTCAGGAGCCCGGCCTATGTGTTCCCGGCCACCTCGGCCGACAATACGGCCGCTGCCAATACCGGCGCCATTCCGCAGGGTGCGTTGCTGATGCTGCCGCCCGGTTTCGACGGCAGCGCCATTACCAATCCCGACCTGAAGAAGATCGTCGAGACCCTCAAGGTACATGGCGCGTACGTTGTCGACTACAACACCGGCACGCCATTCGTGATTTATGCCGAGAACGATGCCGGTTTCAATCTGATGCCCAAGGGCTGGGACAACCAAGTGGCCAGCCAGCTCGACCTGATTCGCGCGGGCCTGCGTCAGGTGACGTCGGTTCAGGGCTGGCTCGACGGAAACGGCAACACGGCGACTGCGGCGATCAAGGCGCAGCAGAACATGAATATCCTGTCGATGCGGGGGCCGTGGTCACGCCAATCGGGCACGGGGACGGCTGCCTATGACACGCATGGGCAAACCCTGTCGTTCGATGCGGCGCCCGGCAAGACCGTGTATGTCAATGCGAGCAATGCCGGCATGACGCCGGTGACATGGGCCAAGCCGCAGGCCGGCACCCACGTCCAGTTGTCGGTCAGTGCGACCGGCGGCGCCACGCTGCGGCTGCAGGTGAGCAGCAACAAGGTGATGGTGCACGACACCAGGGATCTTGCGAACGGACAATCGACACGCTTCGTGTGGCCGGCCGACGCCAAACTCACGCTGACGGCAACGGGCGGCGGCGCTGGACCGTCGTCAGTCAGGGCGTCGCTGGTCAAATTGCCCTGACAGGGGACGGGGCGCGGTCACAACCAGAGGCCTGGCGCGATCTTGCGGGCGATCATCCGCAGGGTCTCTTTTGCCCGGTAACCCGTGCTGCGGTAATTCGCATTGGAATAGCCGGAATACCCATCGATGATGGGCTGCACACGGAAACGCGGGATGATCTGCGTATTCGATTTCTGCAATTCGTCATGCATCGTCTGGAAGAATTTCTTTTCGAGCACAAACGATTTGGAAAACTCGCCCCGGAAATAGCGATCATAGGCGTCGCGGCGGAAAGCAAACGTGCGCAATTCCATCCACAGATTACCACCCAGTGATTCGCCGATCAGCGGCACGTCGCGCAAGTCGCAATACACCTCGTAGTCGGCGGGCGCCGAGCAAATCAATTGCTCGATATTCAAAATCTTTAATCTGCCCGTGACTTTCCAGATGTGATCATCGGGCTTGATGATATTACTGGCAAGCAGACCTTCGTCGAACATTCTGAATTCGCCATATCCCTTGCCTCTGGACGGCGGATAATCCGAACTGACGCTGATGAATTCGACGTTCTTGAATGACTTGCGCTGTAAAGCGTTTTTCAGCGGAGCCAGATCGGTGTCCGAATTCTCGAGAAACACGATGCGATCAGCCACTTCCGGCGCGACTGCCTCGTAGTACCGGAGCGCTTCGATATAGTCGTTCATGCGGATCGCAGGGTCCATTCTCGTCGAACCGGGCATGTCCTTCGACGGCGTGATCGTTGCAGACATCAGGATCACATTGGGTTGTTTGGGATTCGACATCGTTTTCCTCGCGGTCAGGCCAGCCTTGACCGCCTCCTGTTTGTTGTAACTTCAACATCCTACCGTGTTTCTGCCAAAGGCAGCGGGCGGTACCCGTGACGCTGGTCTTTAATTCCATTGAGAAATTTCCATTCACGTCATCGAATTGAATGGAAACACGCATCGACTGGCATGCCGGGTCGATATCGCCAAGGCTGCGGTCCGTCAATACAGCTGAATACCCTACTCGTCAGTAAAGACGCGTGACCAATTCTTCCATTTACCAGAAACACAATTGGTTGAAGTCTCGAATTTCATTTTGATCATAGTAGGCGGTATCACTTTTTTAATGCCCATAGCAAGAAGGGCAATCTTCTGTTGCAAATCTCCAAAATTCATGCATGGAACGTTTATTTGCCGTGTGGAATTCTTTTCCCTACAGTAATATTCATGGCATCTGACAGGCTGAGAGAGAAGAGCCTGATACGCATCCGATCCTCCCTGATATTGAAGATACCGATATGACACTCTTTTCACGCACGGTCACCGTGCAGGTCGTCTCCACACTGCTATGCACGTCGCTGGCAGCTTGCGGCGGTGGCGGCGCAGACAACGGTTCGGCGACAGCCGCATCGACCGTTTCGAATATCGCAGCACCAGTGCCAGTGCCAGTACCAGTGCAAGTACCAGTGCAGGCGCCAGCGCCTGCGGTAACCACACCAACGACTGACGGTGGCGGCGCCTCCAAACTCTCGCCTGCGCAGGATGGCCCAACAACCAGCACCGGTGTGCCCGTGGTTGAAACGGCGCCCTCCGTTGCAACGCCGCCTGCAACCTCCCCGGTGATCCCGTCGGTGCCAGCCACGGTGACCCCATCGGTGCCGGTCCCGGTGATCCCGTCCGTGCCGTCGTCGTCGACCCCGTCCACGCTGCCAACGACGACCCCGCCCGTGTCGCAGACGACCCCGTCCAACACCGGGGATGGTGTCTTCGGCACCTACCTGCGTCCGTATGCGGCCAATTCGCTGTGGAACTCACGCCCGCTCAACCCGGTGTTCGGCACGTTCGAGATTCCGAAGTCCAGTTATTTCCCGACCGTCGCTTCGGGCGCCTATTCGACCGGCGTCTTCCTCGCGTCGGCGTCCGATGCGCCGATGACCATCGTCGGCCCGGGTTCGACTGCCACCAACACCGTCGGGGTCGCCGACCCTGACAGTGGCACGAACCGCGTCATCACCCTGCCCCGCTGGCCAGCCGCCGTCTTGCCGGCCTCGGGCACGGACGGTCATGCCGACATCGTCGATCCGGTCACGAACATCGTCCACTCCTTCTGGCAGCTCAAGCAGCAGAACGGGCGCTGGACCGCGTCGATGTACTCGTGGAGCAAGCTGGGCGGGACCGGCTGGGGCGATCCGTCGCACTATTACCAGGGCGCACGCGCAGTCGGCATTCCCGCTTCCGCCGGCCTGATACGCAAGCACGAGATCAAGGACGGTCTGTCCGCCTATCCGCATGCGCTTGCCATGTCGCTGACCTTCAACGGCCTGGCCAACGGGACCAGCAACCCCGCCTACGTGTTCCCTGCGACAGCGGCCGACAATACGGCGGCCGCCAATACCGGCGCGATCCCGCAAGGCTCGCTGCTGATGCTGCCACCGAACTTCGACAGCAGCGCGATCGTCAATCCTGACCTGCGCAAGATCGTCGAGACCCTGAAGTTGTATGGCGCTTACGTGGTTGACCGGAATACGGGAACGCCATTCGTCATCTATGTGGAAAATGACGCTGCGTTCAACCTGATGCCGAAAGGCTGGGACAACACGATTGCCGACCAGCTCGACAAAATCCGCGCCAGCCTGCGTCAGGTCGTCTCGGCACAATCGTGGGTCGACGGCAATGGCGACATGATCGCTGCACGCAACGTGCCGCAGCAGAACGTGAACATCCTGTCGATGCGCGGCGGCTGGTACAGGCAATCCGGCACGGGCACCGGCGACTATGATGCAATGTCCCGCAAGTTCTCGTTCGCTGCGACGACGAGCAAGACGGTCTACGTGAACGCCAACAATACCGGCCTGACGCCGGTCAGGTGGGCCCGGCCGCAAGCGGGCAGCTACGTCAACTTTACCGTCCGCGCCACCGGCGGCGCCAGGTTGCGACTGCAAGTCAAATCCGGCAACACGTTCGCGCACGACACGTGGGACTTGGCCGATGGCAAAACGGTGCGGATCCTGTGGCCTGAAAACGCCTCGATCATCCTGATCGCGACCAGCGGCACCAGCGGCGCGTCGACGGTCCATGCGGAACTCGTTCCGTCACCCTGACCGTACTGCTGCCCCGACAGAAAGCCGCGCCCCAGGCGCGGTTTTTTTTGGGCGCTGATAACGTCCTTGGCGTGCAATGCCAGCGCAGCACGCTTTCTTCGTCCGTTACAATTCATGCATCTGAAATTTCGCTTATGATATTGCTATTGATCACAATAATGGCAAATTACGCATTCAGTTTCACGTCTGCCTGATGTGCCACCCGGTGGCATTCGACGTCGCAGCCGCCGCATCCAGCCTCGCCTGCCCCTGCAATCCAATTTTAGGAAACCATTCTCTTGATCCAAGCGTTGTCGATCGTCCTGCTCGTGTTGCTGTGCATCATACTGGTGCCAGTCATGGTGCTGTTTGCCCAGGCACTGCTGGCGTGGCGCCCTGTGCGCGGTGCAGCATCCGTACCGGGGCCGCGTCCGAGCGTGGCAGTCCTGATCCCTGCCCATAATGAAGAGGCGGGCCTGCTTGCCACCCTGTCGAGCCTGCAGCCGCAGCTCGGCGCCAGCGACCGCATCCTCGTCGTTGCCGACAATTGCTCGGATCGGACTGCCGACGTAGCCCGCCAGGCGGGGGCCGGCGTGATCGAGCGCAGCCATGCGCAACTGCGCGGCAAGGGCTACGCGCTCGACTTCGGCGTGCAGGCATTGAACGCTGCCCCACCGGACGTGGTGGTGATCGTCGACGCCGACTGCATCGTTGGTGAAGGTGCAATCGCACGCCTGGCTGCGCTGGCGGCCGCGCACCAGCGCCCGGTGCAGGCGCTCTACCTGATGCACACCCCAGCGGGTAGCGGACCACTGAAAAAGATCGCCGAATTCGCTTGGATCGTGAAGAACAAGGTGCGGCCACTGGGCTGGTTCCGGATGGGCTGGCCATGCCAGCTGATGGGTACCGGCATGGCCTTCCCTTGGCAGACGATCCGCTCTGCCCATCTGGCAACCGGTCACATCGTCGAAGACATGAAGCTGGGGCTGGACCTGGCGCTGGCCGGCAGCGCGCCGCTGTTCTGCCCGCACGCGCTGGTCTACAGTTATTTCCCGTCCAGCGCCGAAGGCGCGCAAAGCCAGCGCACGCGCTGGGAGCATGGTCATCTGAGCGTGATTGCCAGCGCCGCCCCGGCCGCACTGCTTGGTGCTGTGCGCCGCCGCAGTGCCAGCCTGTTCGCGTTTGGGCTCGACCTGTGCGTGCCGCCACTGGCGCTGCTGGTGTTGCTGGTCTGCGCACTGACCGGGCTGAGCCTGGTTCTGGCCCTGGCCGGCGGTCCCGTTGCACCGTTGCTGCTGGGCGTGCTGGCGGGCGTGGCGCTTGCCATGGCGATCCTGCTGTCGTGGTGGCGTTATGGCCGCACGGTGCTGAGCGGGAAAGAACTCGCGCTCGCTGCCTTCTATGTTCTGGCGAAAATTCCTCTGTATTGCCGCTTCCTGTTCCGTCGTCAAGTTTCCTGGGTGAGGTCAAAACGTGACAGTGAATAATATTGTGCCGACCAAGCCTGTGCGTGCCCCTGTCGTCACCGACTTCACGCGCCCCGTGTATTGCGTGCTGGGCCTGCCGTTCGACGCGCTGACCATGCAGCAGACCGTCGATCTGCTGGTGGCGCGCATCGGCACTGCCGAGCGCTGCTTCTTCTCGACGCCCAACCTGAACTTCCTGATCACCAGCCAGCAGGATCCGGCGTTTCGTGACTCGGTGCTGCGCTCGTCGCTGTCGCTGGCCGACGGCATGCCGGTGGTGTGGCTGGCACGGTTACTCGGCTTGCCGTTCACCGACCGTGTGGCCGGGGCAACGGTGTTCGAACGGCTGCGCGACCAGCGCACGACGCCGGTCAGCGTGTTCTTCTTCGGTGGCCCCGATGGCGTGGCGCAACAGGCGGCGGATGTACTCAATGCCGGCGAAGGCCGCATGCGCTGCGTGGGCGCCTGTTCGCCCGGCTTCGGGACACTGGTAGAGATGAGCACGCCAGCCATGATCGAGCGGATCAACGCAAGCCATGCCGACCTGCTGGTCGTGTCGCTGGGTGCCAAGCGCGGTCAGGCGTGGATCGAACACAACCTGGATGCGCTGGACACGCCGCTGGTCAGCCACCTGGGCGCAGTGGTCAACTTCGTCGCGGGGACGGTCAGCCGCGCGCCCGGTCTCGTGGGCCGGCTCGGCCTGGAGTGGGTGTGGCGCATCAAGGAAGAACCGGCGCTGTGGCGGCGCTACTGGAATGATGGCGTGGCGCTCGTGCGCCTGTTGACCACCCGCGCGCTGCCCGCAGCGCTGGATGCGCGGCGCCTGCGCGCCGCCACGGCGGCGCCGGTACTGCAAGAGAGTGATGATGGCCAGCGTTACACGCTGACGCTGGGCGGCGTCTGGCGCGATGCGGCCCTCGGCGAGCTGCGGGCCGCACTCGCGCGGGCCACCGCACGGCCGCGCCGCATTCATCTGGCATTGCTGGGCGATTGTGGCCTGGACAGTGCGGCCCTCGGCTTGCTGCTGTTGCTGTATGGCCACCAGAGCAAGGTGGGCGCTGCCCTCAGCATGGACGCACAAGGCGCTTCCCTGCGCCGCACCCTGCGTTTGCAGAATGTCGACTTCCTGCTGCAGGGCTTGCCCGGCACGACCGTGCCTGCGGCCACGGCCGCCGATCTCGCACCGCAACGCTAGTACCACCGTTTTTCAGACTGATTGGATCGTGCAGCATGGATTGGCTCGTATTGTCGCCGTTCGTTAAGACTACCTACCCCGGCTGGTTGATGCCCTTCATCGATCCGGCAAGGCACCGTACCCGGCAGGTGCCTGCCGACTACGATCACGACCGCTCGCGCGCGGTGTCCTCGGGACGCCAGTGGCTCGATTACCTGCGCCACGGCTGGCGCGGTTTCAGGCAGACCTTCGGCAGGCAGCCGGTCGGTGTCGTCACGGCATTCCCGCAACTGGCGGTCATCGTCGCGCTGCTCAAGACGCTCAGCGGTCGCAAGAATGTGCCGCTGATTGCCTGGTGCTTCAACCTGGCCCAACCCTACGGCGGCATCAAGGGCAAGCTGGCACGCTTCTGCCTGCCAGCGGTGGACCTGTTCGTCGTGCACTCACGGGCCGAGATCGAGATCTACAGCAACTGGCTGCAGCTGCCGCGCGAGCGCTTCGTGTTCGTGCCGCTGAGCGCCGAGATACGCGATACCGCCACCTGGACCGAACAGGCCGACGACCCGTACATCGTTGCCCTGGGCACGGCCAACCGCGACTACGCATTGCTGGCCGCCGCCGCCGGCCAGCTTGGCTACAAAACCATCATCGTGGCCGGTACGCACGCCACTGCCCACATCCAGGCGCCGCCCTGCGTGAGTTTCCGCTCCAACCTGACGCTGGCAGAGTGCCACCAGCTGGCGCTGTACTCGCGCATCAACGTGATCCCGATCGCGGACGTGAATGCGCCTTCCGGTCAGGTGACCGTGATCGAATCGATGATGCGCGGCGTGCCGCTGGTGGCCACGGCCTGCGCCGGCACCAGCGATTATGTCGTCGACGGCGTCGATGGCATCCTGGTGGCCCCGAACGATGTCACCGCGATGGTGAGTGCGCTGCGCACGGTCTGGGAAGATGCCGCCCTGCGCACCGCCCTGTCACGCAACGCGCGCCAGGCGTCGCTCGAGAAATTCACGTTTCCGGCGGCCGCCGCGCGCCTCACGGAACTGATGACGCAGCTGGCGAGTCGACTGCCACACCCTGACTGAACCATCGCTGCAGTTGACCAGGCCCGGATTGGCTCCCGGCGCCTGCCCGTCATCGCCCTTATACCGGAGACCGAATTGATCGCTTATTTACTGCTGGCGCATGGCAACCCAGCACACCTGCAACGGCTGATCGCGCGCCTGCGCTCGGACGGAACGGCATTCTTCATCCACGTCGACCAGAAGGCCGACGGACGCGCCTTCGCCCAGCTGGCGGCGGCTGACGTGACACTGGTGCCGGCGCCGGTTGCCGTGCACTGGGGCGACTTTTCCCAGGTCGAGGCGATCCTGCTCCTGATGAAAACGGCGCTGGCTGCGGGCCCTTTCACACGCCTGGTCCTGCTCAGCGGCGTCGATTACCCGCTGTGGCCAACGGCGTCGATCAACGCCTTCTTCGCCGCGCAGCCGGATGCCGAGTACATCAACCTCGTGCCGA
>Ga0308163_10003846_pt1 | contig 12311 bp, 15 predicted proteins | sample PhyTR1_FD_201037 | JGI IMG/M metagenome (GOLD analysis project Ga0308163, IMG submission 201037) | Phyllosphere microbial communities from UC Gill Tract Community Farm, Albany, California, United States - DLSLT.R1 | ecosystem: Host-associated > Plants > Phyllosphere > Unclassified | place: USA... | reverse complement strand
ATTTTGCCGGTGCTGAGGCTGTTGCGGTTGCGACAGATATAGGTGGAGGCCTGGTCGATGCCCTTCAGCTTGCCCTTATCGGGCAGGGCTTGGTCGGCAGCGGGGATCACCACGGTCTTCAGCCATTGCGATAGCTCGAGCGCGGCGGCGCAGCGCAAAGTTCCCTTCGGCTTCAGCGTCACGCCCGGCAGGATGGCCGTAACCTCCAGCGGTTTGTCGATGCCGCAGCCATTGCCATCATCGATCTTCGGCTTCTCGGTAAATTCGGCACCCTCGGCCTTCAGGTCGATAAGGCATTGGGCGTAGGCCGCAGGGTCCTCGGCCATGATCGGCGGCGGCGGGGGAGGTGCAGGTGGTGTGGCAGTTTCGGTGGGCGCGGAAGAGGGCCCGCCCGCCTTGCCCGGTGCCGCATCGCTTTTGGCGTCCGGAGCGGCTGGGGTGGATGAGGGCGGTGCTGCTGGCGAAGGCTTAGGGACCGGCACGGTTTCCGGGGCAGGAACAGGGGCTTGACCTGCTGCATTGCCGGCGGGATTCTGGGTGGGGGCGTCGGTGGTTTTGCCGTCGGTCTTGTCATCGCCTTTGCCGGAGCTTTTACCGGTAGCTTGCGGATCTTCGCTTTGTGCAGGTTTCGCACCATCAGCGGTTTTCGGCTTGGGATCGGGAACAGGCCCCTGTTCGGGAAGGGCCTCCTTTTGCTGCGACGATGCGCTCGGTGGCTGCGATGCACCGGTCAGGCAGATCAGGCTCAGACAGCTCATGCCACCCGCCAGCAGCAGCGCTTTTACTCTCGTCATGCGTCGTCCCCACGATTTCATCCGGAGTGGGGAACGTTTGAACCTCTAAATAGTTTCAAGGCTCAACGCGATCTGTGCCTCCCGGCGAGCGCCGCATGCCGGCCCAAAAATCTCCCTTGCGCGGCGGATCGGACCGGGTTAAGAAATCGTCCCATGAAGATCGCTTTGTCCATGAATGCTTGGTGGTGGGTTCGCTAACGCGGCCTTGACCAGTCATGTCTGAAGACGATTGACCCCAAAGCCGCCCGGAACCCCTGAGGCGGCTTTTTTGTATTCATGGCCCCTCGATGGCCGAGCTTGATGACGAGGACTATACGCCATGGCAACCATCATTCGCGATGACAATAGCGAGATCTACCAGACACGGGGCGGAATAACAGTGACGCGCCAGCGCCGCGAGACGCCCTATGCCGATGCCGTTTCCAGCTATGTCGAGAAGCTGGACGAGCGTCGCGGCGCGGTGTTTTCCTCCAATTATGAATATCCGGGTCGCTATACCCGTTGGGATACGGCTATCGTCGATCCCCCGCTCGGCCTTTCCTCCTTCGGTCGCAAGGTGTGGATCGAGGCCTATAATGGCCGGGGCGAAGTGCTGCTGTCCTTCATCGCGGACCGGCTGAAGACTGTGTCGGATCTCGAACTCGGCGCCCGCACCGCGCAGCGGCTCGACCTGACGGTCAAGGTGCCGGACCGGGTGTTTACCGAGGAAGAGCGCTCCAAGGCGCCGACCGTGTTTACGGTGCTGCGGGCAATTACCGATCTTTTTCATTCGCCAGCCGATAGCAGCATCGGCCTGTTTGGTGCCTTCGGCTACGATCTCGCCTTCCAGTTCGACGCCATCGACCTGAAGCTCACCCGTCCTGACGACCAGCGCGATATGGTGCTGTTCCTGCCCGACGAGATCCTTGTCGTCGACCACTATTCCGCCAAGGCCTGGATCGACCGCTACGACTTTGAAAAAGATGGCGAGACGACGGCTGGCAAGAGCGGTGAGATTGCGCCGGAACCCTTCCGCCATGTCGATACCATTCCGCCGCGCGGCGATCACCGTCCCGGCGAATATGCCGAACTGGTTATCAAAGCCAAGGAAAGCTTCCGCAAGGGCGACCTGTTCGAAGTCGTGCCGGGGCAGAAGTTCATGGAGCGCTGCGACAGCAAGCCTTCTGATATTTCTAAGCGGCTGAAAGAGATCAATCCGTCGCCCTATTCCTTCTTCATCAATCTCGGTCATCAGGAATTTCTGGTCGGGGCGTCGCCTGAGATGTTCGTGCGCGTCAACGGTCGCCGGGTCGAGACCTGCCCGATCTCTGGCACGATCAAGCGCGGCGACGATCCGATTGCCGACAGCGAGCAGATCCTGAAACTGCTGAACTCGAAGAAGGACGAATCCGAGCTGACCATGTGCTCGGATGTCGACCGCAACGACAAGAGCCGGGTCTGCGAACCGGGCTCGGTCAAGGTGATCGGCCGGCGCCAGATCGAAATGTATTCGCGGCTGATCCACACGGTCGACCATATCGAGGGCCGCTTGCGCGACGGCATGGATGCCTTCGACGCCTTCCTGTCGCATGCCTGGGCGGTGACCGTCACCGGCGCGCCGAAGCTATGGGCGATGCGCTTCATCGAGGCGCATGAGAAGAGCCCGCGCGCCTGGTATGGCGGCGCGGTCGGCATGGTCGGCTTCAATGGCGATATGAATACGGGGCTTACGCTGCGCACCGTGCGCATCAAGGACGGCATTGCCGAAGTGCGCGCCGGCGCCACGCTGCTCAACGACAGCGACCCGCATGAAGAAGAGGCCGAGACCGAACTGAAGGCATCAGCGATGATATCAGCCATTCTCGACGCCAAGACTGGCCAGAATGCCAAGGTGAAGCGCGATGTGGCCAATGTCGGGCATGGCGTCAACATTCTCCTGGTCGATCACGAGGACAGTTTCGTCCATACGCTCGCCAATTATTTCCGCCAGACGGGCGCCAATGTCAGCACGGTGCGCTCGCCGGTGCCGGAAGAGGTGTTCGACCGGTTGAACCCCGATCTGGTCGTTCTGTCGCCCGGACCCGGTTCGCCGTCTGATTTCGATTGCACCGCGACCATCCGCAAGGCGCGTGACCGCGATCTGCCGATCTTCGGCGTCTGCCTCGGTTTGCAGGCGCTGACGGAAGCCTATGGCGGTACGCTGCGCCAGCTTTCCGTGCCCATGCACGGCAAGCCTTCGCGTATCCGCGTGCTCGATGCGGGAACGGTGTTTGCCGGTCTGGGCAAGGAAGTGACGGTTGGACGCTACCATTCACTACATGCCGACCCGGCGAACTTGCCCAAGGATTTCACCGTCACCGCCGAGAGCGAGGACGGCACGATCATGGGCATCGAGCATACCAAGGAGCCTGTCGCCGCCGTGCAGTTCCATCCGGAATCGATCATGACGCTCGGCAATGATGCTGGCATGCGGATGATCGAGAATGTCGTGGAGAAGCTGGCCAAGCGGAAAAAGGTCAAAGCGGCGTGAGCGAGATTGTCATTCAGGCGATGCAGCCTGACCTCGTCGAGAGCTTTCATGAAGCTCTCGACAGTGTATGTCGCGAGCGCCGTTATCTCAGCATGCTGGAAGGGCCGCCGCTCGCGCATCTGCGCGATTTCGTGACCGGCCTGCGCGTCGGCGGCAATCCGCAATTCGTGGCGCTGGATGGCGCCCGCGTCGTCGGCTGGTGTGATATCCGTCGCCATGACCGTGAAGTGCATGCCCATCGCGGCGCGCTCGGCATGGGCATCATCGACGGCTATCGCGGGGCTGGGCTCGGTAAGAGGCTGATCGAGACCACGCTTGCTGCGGCCTGGGAGATCGGCTTGCACCGGGTGGAACTCGACGTTCACGCCGATAACGACCGCGCCATCCGCCTTTACGAAAGCGTCGGCTTTGTCCGGGAAGGTGTCGCCCGCGACGCTGTGCGGATCGACGGACGCTTTGTCGATGTCATCCATATGGCAATCTTAAGGGCCTGACTTGCTGGTCTCTCTGAAACTCTTGGGGCAATTATGAAGTGGATTCCGGCTGCCGTTCTCGCTGCAATCCTTTTGCCGGCTACGGCCTTTCCGGTCGCTGCCGATGATTTGACCAGCACTCCGCCGGAGATCGCCTGCCGCAACGAAATGATCCTGCTTGATGTGTGGCAGGCTCAAGGCGTTGTGGGATATGTGGAATATCCTCGGAAAGATGAGGGTGTTCTGCATGTGGATAAGCGCGGCTGGGATAAGATCGTGTCGGATCAACAGCGACGTATCGCGCTGGCAGCCTTTTGTCCCATTGCCGTCCAGGCTGGCTACGGCCGGCTTTGGCTGGGGGATCGTGATGATAAGCTGCTGGTGGTCGATGGGCGGATGCAGTTTTGAGGCTTGGCTGAAAACACTTCGACCAATAAATGTAAGAAATAACTAATGTTGCTGCACTAAGCTCTGCACGAACCGTTTTTGCGGTTTGACAGGGCGGCCGTTTTTCAGCATATGGACCGCATAAACCGTCCGAACCCCAATGGGGCTCGGGCGGTTTTGCCGTCTTAACGGGCGGATTTTTGCAAGTGGATCGCAAATGCAGGAGTGGGCGTGATGTCCGAGCAGAATTCTATCGTCCAGCGTCTGGCCTTTTGGGGCATTCCGCTGTCCTTTGGCGTGCTGGGGCTGAAACTGCTGGCCTGGTGGGTCACGGGGTCGGTGGCGCTGTTGTCGGACGGGCTGGAATCCACGGTCAACGTTGTCGCGGCCTTCATCGCCTATTTCGTCATCCGCTATGCGCAAAAGCCTGCCGATGAGGACCATCCCTATGGTCATCACAAGGCGGAATATATCTCAGCGGTTCTCGAAGGCGTGCTGATTGTTATCGCCGCGCTACTGATCATCAAGGAGGCGATGCCTGCGCTGGCAGATCCGACGACGCTCGATGCGCCTGTGCTGGGTTTGGCCATCAATTTTGCGGCTGGTGTGGTCAATCTCCTCTGGGCGCAGCTTTTGATCCGCGAAGGGCGCAAGCACCGCTCACCGGCGCTGACGGCGGATGGCCAGCACATCATGTCCGACGTCGTGACCTCGATCGGCGTTCTCATCGGTCTGGTTCTTGTGGTGCTGACTGGCTATGCCATTCTCGATCCGCTGCTGGCCATTCTGGTTGCCTGCAACATTATCTATCAGGGTTGGAAGGTGATCACCCATTCGGTGGCCGGGCTGATGGACAAGGCCGTGGAACCGGACGAGGAAAGCGCCATCAAGCGGGCGATTGCCGAAAATGCCATGGGCTCGATCGGCGTGCATTATCTGCGCACGCGGCGCGCGGGCGCGGCGACCTTCGTCGGCTTCGATCTCGTGGTGCCCTCCGTCATGTCCGTTGGTGAAGCGCATGAGATTTGCGACCGGCTGGAGGCTGCGATAAAGAAGACCCAGCCCGGCGCACGGGTGACCATCCATGTGGAGCCCGAAAGCGAAGAGGCCCATGGCGTGGATGTCAAGGTTGAAGGATGAGACGATGAGCAAGACAGACGTATCCGGCCTTTCCATGCTGGGAAGCCAGGTGGAAGCGCCAACCAGCCCTGAAACAGCGGTGCTGGAAAAGGTGCCGAACAACAATGCCGGGACCGATTATGTCGTGCGCTTCACCGCGCCCGAATTCACCTCGCTCTGCCCGATGACCGGCCAGCCGGATTTCGCCCATATCGTCATCGACTATATTCCCGGCGATTTCCTGGTCGAATCCAAATCGCTGAAACTGTTCATGACCTCGTTCCGCAACCACGGTTCCTTCCACGAGGATTGCTCGATCTATATCGCCAAGCGGCTGGTCGATCTGCTCGCCCCCAAATGGCTGCGTATCGGCGCCTATTGGTACCCCCGCGGCGGCATTCCCATCGACGTCTTCTGGCAGACCGGCGAGGTGCCTGCGGGCGTGTGGCTGCCTGACCAGGGCGTGCCGACCTATCGCGGGCGGGGCTGAGGGACCTTCGGCTTGGGCATGGCTCTGGCCCTGTCGAGGTGATGATGACCATTTTCCGAATTCCTTTTACAGGGTCGCGCGCTTTAATAACGCGCGACCCTGTCGTGTTTTTCCGCCTGTTGGTGTGAGGAGTGTCCGGTCGGTGTCTAAGGTCTTCGAAATTTTGAAGCGTCTCGACGAGGCAAAAATTCAATATTTTATTGGTCGCTATCGGCCTGACACGATTGATATTTCAGCCAGTATTGTCGGTGAGCGTATCGAAATATCGATCTTTGACGACGATCACATTGAGATATCTCGCTTTGTTGGACATGAAGACGTGCTCGGTGAGGAGGCTTTGGACGACATTTTGAGGATGGATGGCTGAGCGTCTACATTATTACAGCGCTATGCATTTCGGAGACGCGCAAAAAGAGTTGATGATGAAGGACGAAGCGGATGGCAAGGAGAAAGCAGTTCCAGGCGATCGGCCACGACATTCTGCGGACCTTTGCCAGCCGCTATAATGACCTCAACGGCTACTGGGCCTTGGGGCAGTATGTGGGTTTCTTGGAGAGCCTCAACGAGCGCAAGATCGAGTTTGATCTCGGGCGCGGTACAGTCGTTCCTGATAATGCCGGTTTCACAGCGTCAACTCGATATTATCGGGCTGCGATCTCTCACATGATGGTGGCGAATGGGATGCCCCGGACGTGGCTTGCCGGCGCGACGATACGGTTTTGTATCATCGATTTAACGGCAGCTTCGTGTGAGATCGAAATCGTTTCCGATCTTGGTAGAACCTATCGCTGCGAATACGTGGTGAAAGCGCGGCGTCATGATCCAGACAGGGAGCACCGGAGGGTAGACGGGTTTGGGCCGTCGAAACAGACGGGACAGTAGATTATCTGATGGAAGAGGGGCTCTTTACCCGTGGCCACCCCCCTCTGCCTTGCCAGGCATCTCCCCCTCAAGGGGGAGATCGGTTGGGGGCGGCCGCCCGCTCCTCCTGACATGTCGATGACGTCCCGCGCTTAACAAAGATCGTGCCGAAGATGATGTGAGCTGGGAACTATGATCCTGGTCGATCTCCTCCGTGAGGGGGGAGATGTCCGGCAGGACAGAGGGGGGTAAACCACGGACGACAACGTTTATGTGGTGTATCGACTTTTGTGCGCTATATATGGCGCACAGCGTTGTCAGCCGCGCCCAACGGAGCGCGGCTTGTGTCTAGAGCTTATCTCAAGCATTCATGCTGTCATCACCACCAAAGCCGCCATCATCAACGCTACCGTCGTCATAGCTGTCGTTGGTGTCGTCGAGGCTTGCCTGCTGGAAGCCGCTATCGTCACCACCAGTCCGGTCATTGCCGTTTTCGGTGATATTGTAGGTATTGTTGTTGATGATGGTTTCTTCAACCGGGGCCTGGGCCAGACCGCCCATTGCCCCCATGCCACCCCCCATGCCTCCGACGCCGAGCATGTTGCCGAAGCCGCCGCCGTGGCTGGAGAAGATGTCACGCACTGCGTCAGCCACCAGCACGCCGCCGGCAACGCCGGCTGCCGTGGTCAGCGCGCCACGCAGGAAGCCGCCGCCGGCAGGAGCGGCTGCCGGTTGCTGCCATTGCCCGCCGGAGGGGGCGCCGCTCCAGGAACCCGATTGCGGAGGCGGGCTGCGGCCGTAATCGTCATAGCCACGGTTTTGCTGCGGGGCCTGGCCCCATGGTCCGGCAGAGGGGCCAGCCGTGCGAGCAGGGGCGGGGGCCGAATTACCGTTGCCGAAGATCGAGCCGAGGCCGCCGAGAAAGCCGCCGCTGCCCTGCTGCTGGGCCGGCGGTTGCGCCTGCGCCTGGGATTGCGCGCGCGACAACTCGTCCTGCAGATGAGCGATCTGGTCTTCGAGATCGCGGATCTTAGCAGTCGCGGCTTCCAGGCCCTTGTCCTGAATGATCACGGCCTGCGCCAGATAATAGGTGGCATAGGGCTGGCTGCGCAGTTCGCCTTCGATCAGGCTTTCCGCCTCGCGGTCGCGCGGGGTCGATGAAGCCTGGCGCACGCGGTCAAACAATTGGGTCAGTAACTGGCGTTCTTCCGGTGACATGGGTCCACTCTCCACTATTGTCGCGGTTACTTAACATGGGATTTAGGGCGGCAATCATGGCTGTTCCAAGCCCTTTTGAATTACAAATATGTAACGTCTGCTGTTGGATAAAGAAAAATGGCGGGATTTCTCCCGCCATTGCTGCTTCCAGACACTTTGTATTCTCAGCCAAGCATCAGGGCGGCGCCGCCAACGGCGGTGGCAATGCCCAGCATGCGGGTGACGCGTGGGCCGAAGCGGTTGAGGCCAACGCCAAGGCCGATACCGACGGCATGCAGGAAGGCGGTAGCGATCAGGAAGCCGAAGCCGAATTCCAGCGCACCGGCGCCTGCCATTTCTGTGCCATGAGCATAGCCGTGGAACAGGGCAAACAGGGCAACCACAGCCGAGGCGCCGGCGGCCGGCAGGCGCACGGCCGTTGCGACCAGCAGGCCGAGGCCCATGACCGAGGCGAGGATCGCCGGCTCGACGAAGGGAAGATGCACGCCGCTGAGCGCCAGCAGGAAGCCGATCGCCATGGTGCCGACAAAGGCGGCCGGTACGGCATAAAGCGCCTTGCCACCCTGCTGCGACGCCCAGAGACCAACGGCCACCATGGCCATGATATGGTCGGGGCCGGTCAGCGGATGGGAGATGCCCGCGAGAACCGAGCCATGTTCGGCCGGATTGAGATGGGCAAAGGCCGGAGCTGCGGCAGCGGCAAAGATTGCGGCCGTGAACGAGATGCGTTTCAACATGATAGTCCCTCTTTATGGTCAACCTGGCGTCCGGGATTCGGTCCCGCCGGTTTCCTCTTTATGGCGTTAGGCAATTTAACGGTAGCCATTTTCAATTGTCCATGCGCAATTTGCCGGTCATACGGCTAATTGGCCGGGGGCATCGCCATCCTGCCTTGCACTGCCGCTCCCGCGCGCCACATATAGGTGCAGATACCCTAGAGACTGTCAGGTTCAGATTGAACCAGACAGTCTCTAGATTCTTTTGTTTCCAGTTATCTTTTCGGGAAAACCGGGTTCCACTTTTCCCTGACAAACCCTAAAATCCGGTCCGGAGACCGCCATGATTGCCTTTGACAATAGCTATGCCCGCCTGCCGTCGCCGTTTCATGCCAGCGTGCTGCCGCAGCCGGTGGCACGGCCGCAGCTGATCCGCTTCAACCACGCGCTGGCGCAGGACCTGGGCCTCGACGTCGAAGGTCAGGGCGATCAGGCGCTGGCCGACATGTTCTCCGGCAACCGCATTCCGCAGGGCGCTAATCCGCTGGCCATGGCCTATGCCGGGCATCAGTTCGGCAATTTTGTGCCGCAGCTTGGCGATGGTCGTGCCATTCTCTTGGGCGAAGTGCTCGACCGCCACGGTCGGCGCCGCGACATTCAGCTGAAGGGCGCTGGCCCAACGCCGTTTTCCCGCAATGGCGATGGGCGCGCGGCCCTCGGCCCCGTCATCCGCGAATATGTCGTCTCAGAGGCGATGCACGCGCTCGGCCTGCCGACCACGCGGGCGCTGGCGGCTGTGGCAAGTGGCCAGCCGGTGCGCCGCGAAGTGGCGCTGCCCGGCGCCGTGCTGACCAGGGTGGCGGCCAGCCATATCAGGGTCGGTACCTTCCAGTTCTTTGCGGCCCGCGAGGATGTCGACAGCCTGAAAGCGCTGGCCGATCACGTGATCGAGCGGCACTATCCGATCCTGAAAGACGCCGACAACCGCTATCTGGCGCTGCTCCATGCCATTGCCGAGCGTCAGGCTTCGCTGATCGCCCGCTGGTTGTCGATCGGCTTCATCCATGGGGTGATGAATACCGACAATGTCGCGGTTTCGGGCGAAACCATCGATTTCGGCCCCTGCGCCTTCCTGGACGAGTATAATCCGAAAAAGGTGTTCTCTTCCATCGACCAGCGCGGCCGCTATGCCTATGCCAACCAGCCCGGGATCGGCCAATGGAACATGGCGCGGCTGGCCGAATGCCTGCTGCCGCTGTTCGACGGAGACGAGGAAAAGACAGTGGAAGATGCCAATGCGGCGCTGGTGCGGTTTGGCGAAGTATTTCAAACCTACTGGCTCGCTGCCTTCCGCGCCAAGCTCGGCCTTGCCGGCACGGACGAGGGCGATCTCGCCCTGATCAACGATTTTCTCGGGCTGATGGCGGCGCATGAGGCCGATTTCACCCTGAGTTTCCGCCGTCTGGGCACCATCGCCGGCGGCCGCCCAGCGCTGGATCTAATGCCGGAAAGCGAGACTTTGACCGCCTGGCTGGCCCGCTGGCGCGCCCGCCTCGGCACGGATCGCCCGGCCGACGTGATCGAGGCCGAGATGAACACCGTCAATCCCGCCCTCATTCCCCGCAACCACCGCATCGAAGAGGCAATCGCCTCTGCGGTCTATGGCGACTACTCCCTGTTCGAACGCCTGACCGAGGCCCTGCAACGGCCCTATGAGGAAAGCGCGGAAGCGGCCGACCTCATGCTGCCGCCAAGCGTGGAGGAGAGGGTGGCGCGGACGTTCTGCGGGACGTGAGTGAGCCCAAGGCGAGAACCAGTCAGCTGTAAGCGCATTACTGCTGATAGGGAAACGCAAAGACTTTATGCCCCGCTACCGCTTCGCACCACGTCTCATACCAAGGCTCTGACATGCTGATGCATCCTCGCCTTTGAAGAATTTCGAATATCTCAAATGCATCAAGGCTTGAGATATTCGAAAATGGAATACGAAGAGTCATTTTCAATGACTCCTCGTATCAATCGTGTGGCTTGATAAGAACCCGCTCCAATTGCTCGTTCGTTGGTGTGTATACAGTTGTGCCTTCGTATGTGGTTTTCTGCGGAGGAAGGTTCATGATCTCCGCCTCCACAAAACTGGTGCCTCGGCTGTCACCTTCGGACGCCTCAGGCCCGGCAACATAGATTGTCGAAACGCTTTCCCAGAGATACTCTTTTCCTGTTTGCCAATATCTGTAGCCGCCGTCGCCAACCAGGACGCGCTTCGTCATCAGCGCTGGAGCAGGCGCATTGCTGTCATCAGGCTGTGGCAAAGGGACTAGATTGAAACCGAATGTGCCGCCTTCGGGATAGACGAACTCGATAATCGATACCTTTTCCGATGCCACCGCACCGAACAGGCGGTCGCCCTGGCGAATATCCTTCTTCTTCTCATTGTGCGGATCGTCGCGGGCCGGATTGCGACCCTGTGGAAGGTCGCGCCATTGGTCAAGCGGCATCGAATTTGACACCACGATCACCGTTCCGCCTTTTCAAGAAGAGGCGGCGCCACATAGATCGTGAGTTGGGCGCGCATGCCGTTATCGTCGGAGCTTTGGTCGGAGCAACCAGAGATCGCTACGGCAGCCAGGAATAGGAATGTGGCACGAACTGAAAACAGCCGTTTCATGGGATCTCCCGCTTCCAGACGTGATGTGAAGATACTGACAAGGCCAACAACACGCTGCGTCCAGCGGTGAAGAGAAGGTTTAGCCCGGACTAACGATGCGCCGTCAATCTGATCGCTGATCTAGATTCAGCCGGCATCATCCAGAAACACATCCGCCGCCCCTTCAGCCGCAGCCCCTCCGCAATCGATAGCATCGCCGATCCGTCCGGCGGGCCTTCCGTTGATGAACACCGTCGGCGACCCCGCTGCCAAGGCGCGGCCATGGCTCGGCTCCGGGCAGGAAGAACAGGCATGAGCGCCATAGGCATCGCCAACCCGGACCGCGCCGCGCCCGTTGATAAACACGTCGCCGCTGGCCTCGATCGAGGGCGTGGGCGGAAAGTGGCAGGCATGGCCGGAGCCGATATCGCCGAGGCGGGTGATGGCGGGCATGGTTGAGGTCCTCTTGGCTAGTCGTCACTTGCTCCTGGCGTTGATCATATATTTCAAGTCAGGCGGCAAATTTGCCATTTTTTCCGCTAGTATGTCGATATCTATGGTGTTGACCGTAGAGGCTAAAATTAATTGAACGCCAATCTCATCTCTGCCGGCCCTAAAAATGTCAGTCAATTTCGGCGCAGGCAGAATTTGAGGGTTAATGAGCAAAGCAGCAAAATCAAAGCCGACTTCCTTTTCCGCACGAAGCTCCTTTGCTCTCCAATATTCCAGTACCTCGTCCAAAAGAGCCCCGGCACACCAAGATAAAAGCGAAGCGCTTACAGGTGTCCAACCGAACCCATTGCACGCATTTCTCCATCTACTTGCCGGATAATTTTGGAGCAAACTTGCCGCCTGCCGGTTTTCGATGATGATCCTTGCGGCTACTCCATGCCCTAAACCGGCAAAAGTAGGCGCGTAAGTGCTTTTCCAGAATTGACCTGCTGAATGGGCTTTAAGCCAAACGCTCAGAGGAGAATGATTGCTGCCCAGTTCAACCAACTCGGGAAATTCAGAGGAATCCTGGCCCATCTAATAAGACTCATAAAAAAGGTGTTTATCACTTTCCTGAACCCACCGCAGGTACGGGTTTGTGCCAGGTG
>Ga0308163_10003841_pt1 | contig 12323 bp, 10 predicted proteins | sample PhyTR1_FD_201037 | JGI IMG/M metagenome (GOLD analysis project Ga0308163, IMG submission 201037) | Phyllosphere microbial communities from UC Gill Tract Community Farm, Albany, California, United States - DLSLT.R1 | ecosystem: Host-associated > Plants > Phyllosphere > Unclassified | place: USA... | reverse complement strand
AGACGTCGCAGTTGATGCAATCGTCGGTGATGATCAGGGACATGCTAACTCCAGCCGGGGCGGCAGGCCCGGGCGCTATAAATCAATGCGCGCAATTGTGCCGCATTGGCGCTCGCAGTGCACGCGGGGGCGATCAAGGGCACGAGACTGCAATCTTTAAAAGCAAAGATCGCAGCCTGCGGCAGCTCCTACTTTTTAAAGCGCAGGGTCAGCGCGTCGGCCACGGCCGGGTGGACGAACTTGCTGATATCGCCGCCCAGCGCGGCAATCTCCCGCACCAGCGTCGAGGAAATGAACGAATAACGCTCCGACGGCGTGAGAAACAGGCTCTCCACATCCGGCGCCAGTTGGCGGTTCATGTTGGCCAGCTGGAATTCGTATTCGAAGTCCGACACCGCGCGCAGACCACGCAGGAACACATTGGCGTTCTGCTCTTTGGCGAAATGCGCGAGCAGCGTCGAGAAACCGACCACTTCCACGTTAGGCAGGTGTTTGGTGACCTCGCGAGCCAGTTCGACCCGTTGTTCCAGCGGGAACAGCGGGTTCTTTTTCGGGCTGGCGGCGACCGCAATGATCACGTGATCGAACAGGCGCGAGGCGCGTTCGACCAGATCGCCATGGCCCTTGGTAATAGGGTCGAAGGTACCTGGGTACAACACTCGGTTCATCGCGTCGTCCTGGCGGGAGTCCGTTGGGGAGTCGGATGGTATCGCAGCCTTCCCGGTCGGCCAAGTCGCCTGTTGGGTAAGAAAGCACTATAGACGATAGGAATATTCTGCTTTTTCATGGATTTTTCAGTCGGTCAGCCAAGGCTGTCGCCAGTTGTGCGGTCAGGCCATACACCGACAACTGCGGGTTGGCGCCGATGCTGGTGGGGAACAGCGAGCCGTCGTGGATCGACAGATTGCGCAGTTGATGATGGCGGCCGAGGCTGTCAGCGACCGCGCTTTGCGGATCTTCACCCATCGCACAACCACCCATCACATGGGCGCTACCGAGTCGCGTGCGGTACAGCTCCAGGCTCAGTCCATCGATCATTGAGCGCGCCTCGGCCAGGGTCTTCACATAGCGGCCGTCGGCGTGCATCGGCATCACCGATTGCGCGCCGCCGGCGAACTGGATTTCGGCCATGACGTGAAAGGCCCGGCGCAAACCGTCCCAGGCGTACTGCGAAACCTGATAGTCGAGCACTGGCGAGCCGTCGCCGCGCAGCTCCACCGAGCCACCGCTGCTGTCCGGGTGAAAGCCATCGCGCAGCAGCGCCAGCATCGCGTGGGTGTGCGGCAGGTCGGCCATATGCTGGGCGTTTTCCTTGCCGAAACCACCGAGCAGTGTGGCAGCCAGCGCCGGGTGCAGCGGCGGCACTTCGAGTTTGAAAGCCATCGGCCCGGTGGTGCCGTCCTTCCACTGAAAATGGTCGGAATAGATCGACTGCGGCGCGCCGTAAAACGGATTGACCACCTCGGCAAAACGCGCGGCGGACATGTTCACCGGGTGCAGAAAGGTGCGCTTGCCCACGCGCTCATGCGGATCCGGCGCATCGGAGCGCAGCAACAGCGCAGGGCTGTTGATGCCGCCGCCGGCCAGCACGTAATGCCGCGCCTTGACGGTGATGCTGCGCCCGGTCGGCTCGACGCAGCGCTCGTCCATCGCCACGCAATGCAGGCCGGTGACCTTGTCGCCACTGATCAGCAGTTTCTCCACCCGCGCCAGATACAGCAGCTCGCCGCCCTTTTCCAGCGTCGCCGGGATAGTCGTGACCATCATCGATTGCTTGGCGTTGCTCGGACAGCCCATGCCGCAATAGCCGAGATTCCAGCAACCGCGAACGTTGCGCGGGATCACGTGCCAGCTGTAGCCGAGTTGCTCGCAGCCTTTGCGGATCACATCGTTGTTGGCATTGGGCGGCACCATCCACGGCGCAACCCCGAGGCGCTGCTCCATTTTTTCGAACCACGGCGCCATCTCTGCCGGACTATGGCCTTTGACGTTGTGCTCGCTGGCCCAGTGTTCGAGGGTCGGCTCGGGTGTGCGGAAGCTCGAGGTCCAGTTGATCAGCGTCGTGCCGCCGACCGCGCGGCCCTGCAGGATCGTGATCGCGCCGTCCTTGCTCATGCGCCCGATGCCTTCCTGGTAGAGGCTGCTGTAGGCCTCGTCTTCGAGCAGTTTGAAATCCGAACTGGTCTTCAGCGGGCCTTCTTCGATCAGCAGGACTTTGTAGCCGGCCGCGCTGAGGATCTCCGCCGTGGTGCCGCCGCCGGCGCCACTGCCGATGATCGCCACGTCGGCTTCGAGGGTGAGGTCGTCGCTCAGTTGCGCGCCGTTGTAGGTTTTCCAGCCTCGGGCGAGGCCTTCGCGGAAGGGATCGGGTACGGGCATCGGTCAGGTTCTCTTTATTATTCTGGATGCTGAGGTGATGCAGTTGGCCCCTTCGCGAGCAGGCTCGCTCCCACAGGGACATGCATTTCAAATGTGGGAGCGAGCCTGCTCGCGAAGAGCGCCCCCCGGTTTCAGACCTTCGGCGGCCCGGGATAACCGCAATGCGCCCAGGATTCGGCGCGGGTGTACCAGGCCATCATCACCATCTGCTGCAATGAGCTATGGCCCATGCGCAGCAAGCTCAATGAACTGTTCTCCCAGCGTTCGAGGAAATGCCGCATCGCTTCAGCGCTGGCGTTTTCCCAACTGCCCCAGATGCCGGTAAGCGGGCCACGCGTTACGGCCATGCCCAGCACGTCGAACAGTTGCCGAGTGAGCTTGAGCATTTCCGGCGACACGTGATCGAGGCTGTAGTCCAGCGACTTCAGCGTGCCGTCGACCGCTGCGGGCATTTCCCCGGCGACGACGGCGCCGTCGAGCATCACCGGGATCAGCGCGCGCAGGAACAGCAGATCGCCGTCGCGCAAAACCACAAAGCCGTTGGCGCTGACGCTCGACGAGCAGCCAGTGAGGCTGGCGCCAAGGCCGGCGGTGGCGAGAAACGCGCTGGCGCCGAGGCTGAATTTCAGCAGGCCACGGCGCGACAGGGCGGGTGTTTCGGTCAGGCTTGGGTGCATTGTTGTTATTACCCGGCGTCGACGAACGTTTAGCGAATGAACAGTTTCTGAATCAGTTTCTGAATCGATCTGCCGTAAGGCGGGTAGATCAGCCGGGCCGCGTTGAAGCGCTGTTTGATCAGCACGCCCTTGGCCTTGCTGAACGTCAGGAAGCCTTCGTGGCCGTGGTAATGGCCCATGCCCGAGGGGCCGATGCCACCGAAGGGCATATCGTCCTGAGCGACATGCAACAAGGTGTCGTTCAGGCATACGCCGCCGGAATGGGTCTCGTGCAGTACGCGATGCTGCTCGCGTTTGTCGTAGCCAAAGTAGTAAAGAGCCAGAGGACGAGGCCGCTGATTGATGTAAGCGAATGCCTGCTCCAGATCGCGATAAGGCACGATTGGCAGCAACGGGCCGAAGATTTCGTCCTGCATCACGGTCATCTCATCGCTGACATTGAGCAGCACGCTGTGCGGCATGCGTCGGCCCTGGCCTTGTTCGAACAGCGGGATCAGCAGCGCGCCCTTGCTGGTCGCGTCGCTGACGTATCCGTTCAGCCGGGCCAGTTGGCGTTCGTTGATGATTGCGGTGTAGTCGGCGTTGTCGGCCAGGGTCGGGTAGAAGCCTTTCACAGCCTGACGATAGGCTTCGACGAAAGCGCCGACGCGGTCTTCCGGCACCAGCACATAGTCAGGCGCGACGCAGGTCTGCCCGGCGTTGAGAGTCTTGCCGAAGGCGATGCGTTCGGCGGCGTCCTTGAGCGGTACGTCTCTGGAGACGATGGCCGGCGACTTGCCGCCCAGTTCCAGCGTCACTGGCGTGAGGTTTTCCGCCGCAGCGCGCATAACGTGTTTGCCGACGCTGGTGGAGCCGGTGAACAGCAAATGATCGAACGGTAGGCGCGAGAACGCCACGCCGACATCCGCTTCGCCCAGCACCACGCAAACCAGGTCTTCGGGAAAGATCCGCGCCAGCAGTTCTTTGAGCAGCAGTCCGGTGGCCGGGGTGGACTCGCTGAGCTTGAGCATCACCCGATTGCCGGCAGCCAGGGCGCCGACCATCGGCCCCACGGCCAGATACAGCGGGTAGTTCCACGGCACGATCACGCCGACCACGCCCAGCGGCTGATAAACCACCTTCGCCGAAGCAGGCTGGAACGCCATGCCAACCTTGCGTCGTGAGGGCTTCATCCAGTTTTTCAGGTGACGACTGGCGTAGTGAATGCCGTGCAGGCTCGGCATCAGCTCGGCGAGCAGGGTTTCGTCGGCGCTGCGGTGGCTGAAATCGGCGCTGATCGCGTCGATCAATGCCTGCCGCTCAGCGCTGAGCAGATCGCGCAAAACCTTGAGCCATTGCTGACGTTGCGCGGCCGGTGGCATCGGGTTGGCGGCGTACGCGGCCCGTTGTGCCTGGAACTGCCGATCGAGGGTTTCAAGAGGCTGTTGCAGCGTTTGCAGGTAGGCAATGTCGGCAGTCATCGCGGGCTCCGGATTTTATTGTAATGGGCACTTTTTAGAGTCTAAGCTCTAGAAAGTCAAACGACTTCCGTGCACGGCAAGGTTTTATCCATTTCCGGTTAGGTCGTAAGATGCGCCGTCAACGCACTCTGAATTAAAGCTCAAGCCATGGCCCCACGAATAAAAACCAGCGAGCGCATCGTTCAGAACAGCCTGGAGCTGTTCAATCAGCAGGGCGAGCGCAGCGTCAGCACCAACCACATCGCCGCGCACATGGAGATTTCTCCGGGCAACCTGTACTACCACTTCCCCAACAAGCAGGCGATCATCGCCGTGTTGTTCAGTGAGTACGAAGCCCTGGTGGACAGCTTTTTGCGTCCGCCTCAGGGCCGCCCGGCAACCGTCGAGGACAAGCGTTTCTATCTCAAGGAACTGCTCTCGGCCATGTGGCGCTACCGTTTCCTGCATCGTGACCTTGAGCATCTGCTCGACAGCGATGCGGAACTGGCCGCGCGCTATCGGCGCTTTTCCCAGCGCTGCGTGATCCAGGGGGCCGCAATTTACGAAGGTTTTGTCGCCGCCGGCATTCTGAAAATGGATCGCGTGCAGATCGAATCGCTGACCCTCAATGCGTGGATCATCCTGACCTCGTGGGTGCGTTTTCTGTGCACCACGCGGGAAAACTCCAACCACCTCAGCGAACAGGCCGTGAAGCGTGGCGTGTATCAGGTGCTGGTGCTGGAAGCAGGGTTTGTTACCGATCAGGCGCGGGATGAAGTCAACGCATTGTTCGACGAGTTCTACGTGCCGCTGGCGCAGGCCCTTGAAGACGTGAAATAAACCGTTCAGCCGAATTCCACAGGAGCCCGTTATGTCGATTGCGCAGTTGATCAGCCCACAAGCACTGGACGCTCGCAAAGAGCAGCCGGGGCTGGTGATTCTCGATTGTCGTTTTGCCCTCGAAGATCCGGATTACGGCCAGCGCAGCTACGCCGAAGGGCACATTGCCGGGGCGAGTTTCGCCGATCTGGAGCGGGATCTGAGCGGTAAAGTCGAGAGGGGCGTGACCGGGCGTCATCCGTTGCCCGAGCCGGCGGCGCTGATCGAACGCCTGCAAGCCTGGGGCATCAGCAACGACAGCGATGTGGTTCTGTATGACGACGGCCCGGGTGCATACGCGGCGCGGGCGTGGTGGTTGCTGGCTTGGCTGGGCAAGCGCGACGGCGTATTCATTCTCGATGGCGGGCTCAAAGCCTGGCACGCCGCCGGCCTGCCGCTGAGCCTGGATCCGCCGAGCGTGACGCCGGGCAGCTTCAGTGGTCAGCCGGACATGAGCCTGTTGCTCAGCGCCGAACAATTGCAGCAGCGCCTCGGCCAGCCAACCCTGACCCTGCTCGACGCCCGCGCCTTGCCGCGCTTCAAGGGCGACATGGAACCGATCGATCCGGTCGCCGGGCACATTCCCGGCGCGCAGTGCGCGGCGTTCACCGACAACCTCGGCAGTGATGGACGGTTTTTGCCGGCCGAGCAGCTCAAGCAGCGCTTTGCCGCGAAACTGGGCGATCGCTCACCGTCGGAACTGGTCGCCTACTGCGGGTCCGGGGTGACGGCGTGTCACAACCTGTTTGCACTGTGCTTGGCCAGCTACCCGCTGGGTGCGCTGTATGCCGGATCGTGGAGCGAATGGATCAACGAGCCATCGCGCGGCATTGCCACGGGCGAATAACATCGCTGATCCCATGTGGGAGCGAGCAGGCTCACTCCTGCAAGGGATATGCGGCGCTCATTGACCGAGTGCGGCCAGCCATTGCGGGATACGCCGCTCAAGGTAATACCCGGGCCTGCGCACCGAGCCGTCGACGAAGCCGACATGACCGCCACGCGCCTGCAATTCGAACCGGGTGCAAGCTGACAACTCGTCGGCTTGCGGCAGGCTGTGGGGAAATACGAACGGATCGTCCGCCGCCTGAATGATCAGCGTCGGCGTGCGGATCTCGCCGAGGTAATAGCGGCTCGAGGCGCGGCGGTAATAATCCTCGGCATCGGTGAAGCCATGCAGCGGCGCGGTAACCCGGCCGTCGAAATCCCAAAACGTACGCATGTTTTCCAGCGAGCCGAGCGCGGCCAGTTTCGCCAGGCCGTCTTCGCGGCCGTCATGCTGGAACTGGCGCTGCTTGTTCCTGATGTAGGCGACCATTTCGCGCATGAAATGCGCCTGATAAACCCGCGAAAACCCTTGGCCGATACGATCGGCACATTGATCGAGACGGAACGGTACCGACACCGCCACCGCGCCGAGCACACCGCTGTTGCTGCCGGTTTCACCCAGATGCTTGAGCAGCACATTACCGCCCAGCGAATAACCGACCGCGTACAACGGCGCCAACGGGCGTTTCGCGCGCAGGTGCTGGATGGCTTCGGCAAGGTCTTCGCTGGCGCCGGAGTGGTAGCTGCGCGGCAACAGATTCGGCTCGCCGGAACAACCGCGCCAGTTCAGCGCGACGCTGGCCCAGCCCTGGTCGGCCAAGGCCTTTTGAATGCCCGCCACATAGGGCGAATTGGAAGAGCCGGTCAAACCGTGCAGCACCAGTACCAACGGCGCCTCGGCGCTGTGCGGGCCGTGCCAGTCGAGGTCGAGGAAGTCGCCGTCCTCGAGCCACAGGCGTTCGCGTTCGCGCTCGATGTGCACGGTCTTGCGCCACAGCGGCCCCCACAGGGTTTGCAGATGCGGATTGCCGAGGCCGAAGGCGGGGATGAAGCGTTCTGGCGAAGGGGGCACGATGATTCTCGATAGGCTTGTGGCGAGGAAGCTCGCCCCCTCGCCGCAGGTTGCTTGCGACCTTGTCAGCCGGCGATGTCCGCCGTGCGCTGCCACAGCGCGTAAAAAACCCGACCGGATTTCTGTTCACGATGCAGACGCCAGTTGCCCGGCAGGCCCAGCGTCGATGGCGCTGTTTCGCTTTCAGTGTAGATCCACGAATCGGCCGCCAGCCATTGGCGCTCTTCCAGCAAGGTACAAACCGCTGGCAGCAGGTTCTGGTTGAACGGTGGGTCGAGAAACACCAGATCGAACGGCGTCGCGGTCTGGGTTTCCAGGTAGCGCAGCGCGTCGGCGGTTTGCACCTGGCCGTTGCTGCAACGCAGGGTGCCGAGGTGTTCTTTCAGGCTGGAAACCGCAACGTTGCTGGCGTCCAGCGCCTGGGCCGTGGCCGCGCCACGGGACAGCGCTTCGAGAAACAGCGCGCCGCTGCCGGCGAACGGGTCGAGCACTTTCGCCCCTTCGACATAGGGCGCGAGCCAGTTGAACAGTGTTTCACGCACGCGATCCGGGGTCGGGCGCAGGCCCGGTGCGTCGGGAAAGCTCAGCTTGCGGCTGCGCCACTGGCCGCCAATGATGCGCAGCTGATTGACGCCGTTGTGCACGTTTTGCACAGGTTTTTTCGGTGCTCGAGTCGCCATTAATGCTCCGGAACCCCGAGCGGTTGCTCGGCAGGTTTATCAGATGGGGCCGGTAACGGCTTTTGCGGCACGGTCGGGCCAGCGGTGACGATGACCATTTTCTCCGTGCTCAGGTGTTTGTTCAGCGCAGCGCGGACTTGCTCTACGGTCAGGCTTTGCGACTGACGCATGAAATCGTCGAGATAGCTCAGCGGCAGATTATAGAAGCCCATCGCGCCCAATTGGCCAACGATGTCGGCGTTGCTCGCGGTGGACAGCGGGAAGCTGCCGGCCAGTTCGCGCTTGGCATCGTCGAGTTCTTTCTGTGTCGGGCCGGTTTTCAGATAGTCGGCGAGCACGTCCTGCACCAGTTTCAGGGTGCCTTCGCTCATCTCGGCGCGGGTCTGCAGGTTGATCATGAACGGGCCACGGGCCTGCATCGGGCTGAACGCCGAATACACGCCGTAGGTCAGGCCGCGCTTCTCGCGCACCTCGCTCATCAGGCGCGTACCGAAACCACCGCCGCCGAGGATCTGGTTGCCCAGCGACAGCGCGGCGTAATCCGGATCGTCGCGATCGATGCCCAGTTGCGCGAGCATCAGGTTGGTCTGTTTCGACGGAAACTCGATGTGGTTGACGCTGGCCTTCGGTTCCTGCGGTGCGGCGATTTTCGCCAGTGCCGGACCTTTCGGCAGGGCAGAGGAAACCTGATTGGCGATCGCCTCGGCTTCGGCTCGCGACAGGTCGCCGACCAGTGCAATCACAGCGTTGCCTGCGGCGTAGGCCTTGGCATGAAACTCGCGCAATTGCGCGACCGTGATCTTCGGCACGCTTTGAGCGTTGCCATCGCTGGAATGCGCGTACGGGTGATCGCCGTACAGACGCTTCATCAGCTCGAGGCTGGCGAGTTTGCCGGGGTTCTGTTTCTGGTATTCGAAACCGGCGAGCAACTGGTTCTTGATGCGCGCGAAGGAATCGGCGGGGAAGGTCGGTTTGCCGACCACATCGGCGAACAGCTTCAACGCCGGTTCACGCTGCTCGGGTGCGCTGAGGCTGCGCAGCGAAGCCAGCGCCATGTCCTTGAACGCACCGTTGCCGAAGTCGGCGCCGAGGCCTTCAAAGCCTTGAGCGATGGCGCCGACGTCTTTGCCGGCGATGCCTTCGTTGAGCATGGCGTTGGTCAGCACCGCGAGGCCGGGCGCGTTGCCATCCTGGCTGCTGCCAGCGGCGAAGATCAGGCGCATGTCGAACATCGGCAACTCATGGGCTTCGACGAACAGCACTTTGGCGCCTTCAGCGGTGTTCCAGGTCTGTACATCGAGCTTGCGGCTGGCCGGGGCCTTGCCGTCGAGTTCGGCCAGCGATTGCAGTTTCTGGCTGGACTTGGCGTTATCCAGTGCTTCGCTGGCCTTGCTGTCAGCGCTTGGCGACAAATAAACCGCTGCGGAGCCGATCACCGCGACAGCAATCAGGCCAAGCAGCATCAGGCGTGGGGTTTTGCGCTCACTCATGAGTCGTCTCCAAAGGCAGGACGTGGGCGACGCTGAGACGTTCGCGGGTGAAATACTTTTTCGCGGCGTTCTGGATGTCTTGCGGGGTCACGCTCTCCAGATCGGCCAGTTCGGTGTCCATCAGCTTCCACGACAGGCCGACCGTTTCCAGTTGACCGATCGCGGTGGCCTGGCTGGTGATCGAGTCACGCTCGTAGACCAGGCCGGCGATGACTTGAGCGCGGACGCGTTCCAGCTCTTCGGCAGACGGCGCGGTGGTTTTCAGTTGCTCAAGCAGTTTCCACAAGCCGGCTTCGGCCTGGGCGATGGTCTTTTTCTTCTGCGTGTTCGGCGTCGCCGACAGGGTGAACAGACTGTCGCCACGGGTGTAGGCGTCATAGTCCGACGAGCCGCCGGAGACCAGCTCTTCGCCGCGTTCCAGTTGCGTCGGGATGCGTCCGCTGTAGCCGCCGTCGAGCAGCGCCGAGATCAAGCGCAAGGCGTTGACCGAGCGTTTGTCTTCAGCGGTAGCAATGCTCGGCACGTTGAAGCCAAGCATCAGGCTCGGCAGTTGGGTCTGCACGCGCAGGGTGATCTGGCGTTCGCCGGGCTCGGCCAGTTCCAGCGGTTTTTTCGCCGGTGGCACGTCGCGTTTGGCGACCGGGCCGAAGTAGCGCTGGGCGAGGGTTCTTACTTCGTCCGGAGTGACGTCACCGACCACCACCAGGGTGGCGTTGTTCGGCGCGTACCAGGATTGATACCAGTGGCGCAGTTCCTCGACTTTCATACGGTCGAGGTCAGCCATCCAGCCGATGGTCGGCGTGTGGTAACCGCTGGCCGGGTAGGCCATGGCCTTGTAGCGCTCGTAAGCCTTGGACATCGGCTTGTCATCAGTGCGCAGGCGGCGCTCTTCCTTGATGACTTCGATTTCCTTGGCGAACTCGTCGGCCGGCAGGCGCAGGTTGGCCATGCGGTCGGCTTCCAGCTCGAAGGCCACGCCGAGGCGATCGCGGGCCAGCACCTGATAATAAGCCGTGAAGTCGTCGCTGGTGAACGCGTTCTCTTCGGCGCCGAGGTCGCGCAGGATCAGCGAAGCTTCGCCGGGGCCGACCTTTTCGCTGCCCTTGAACATCATGTGCTCGAGCGCGTGGGACAGACCGGTCTGGCCCGGAGTCTCGTAGCTGGAGCCGACCTTGTACCAGATCTGCGAAACGACCACCGGCGCACGATGGTCTTCGCGCACGACGACCTTGAGGCCGTTGTCGAGGGTGAATTCATGGGTCGGTTGCGGGTCGGCCGCCAGGGCCGAAAGGGGCAGGCAGACTGCGCTGAGCAGCAGGCCAGCAGCGCGGCGGGCAAGAGCATTCATTCGTTTTTCAACCTGTTGGGCTGCCCGCTTGGTCTTAGCGTCGGCGGGCGAGAGGGTGCTAGGATACTGATCCGTTTTACTGGCGGCCACGCCTATCAGGTTTCGATACCCGGTCAGGCTGTATGGGTTTGTCGCGGATAGCAGCAGTTTTTCATCTGTACTGCGCGTTTTCGCCGACGATGCCGCTCCAGTCCTTCGTGTTAATTGAAGTTTGAGGTGCCTTCGGTGCCTCGACAAAATGTTGCGCGTGAACAAGCTGGGTGAAACACAGTCTGTTCTGCATCGAATTTATTTACCGAGGCGCCCTGGCGCATCGCTACTTTGAGATAGCCGTCCTCCATGTTTGGTTCCAACGACGACAAGAAGAGCCCAGCTGCGGCTGGCGAGAAGAAAAGCCTGTTCGGATGGCTGCGGAAGAAACCGCAGGAACCCGTCGTCGAACAGCCGCCCGCGATTCCTGAGCCGGCCCCCGCGCCAGCACCTGTAATAGAAGAAGAGCCGGCGCCGATTGTGCTGCCTATCGCCGAGCCGGTGCTGCAACCCGAGGTTGAGGCCGAGCCCGAAACGCCGGCCGCTGCCGAGTTGCCGCTGACGCCCGCCGCCGAGCCGTGGCTGACCTTGCCAGTGGCAGAAGAGCCGGTCGCGCTGGTTGAAGAAGCAGCGCCGCATGTGACGCCGGTGATTCCTGCGCCGGTTGCCGAGGTGGCTGCGCAGCCTGTGCCTGAGCCGGTTGCCGAGCCAGCGCCGATCATTTCTGAACCCGCCGCCCCGGTTGTTCCGCCGTCCGAGCCTGAGCCCGCACCGATTGCCGCTGCGCCGGTTGTCGCTCCGATCGTGCCGGTCGAAGCGCCTGTAGAAACGCCCGTCGAAACCCCGCGCACCGAAGAAACCAAAGCCGGTTTCTTCGCCCGCCTCAAGCAAGGCCTGTCGAAGACCAGCGCCAGCATCGGCGAGGGCATGGCTAGTCTGTTCCTCGGACGCAAGACCATCGACGATGACCTGCTCGACGACCTCGAAACCCGTCTGCTCACCGCCGACGTCGGCGTCGAAGCCACTACGCAGATCATCCAGCGCCTGACCCAGAAGGTCGCACGCAAGGAACTGGCAGACGCCGACGCCCTGTACAAATCTCTGCAGGCCGAATTGGCAGCGATGCTCAAACCGGTTGAACAGCCACTGAAAATCGCCTCGCAGAACAAGCCTTTCGTGATCCTGGTGGTCGGCGTCAACGGCGCCGGCAAAACCACCACCATCGGCAAACTGGCGAAGAAGCTGCAACTGGAAGGCAAGAAAGTCATGCTGGCCGCTGGTGACACCTTCCGTGCAGCGGCGGTAGAGCAATTGCAGGTCTGGGGCGAGCGCAACAAGATACCGGTGATCGCCCAGCACACCGGCGCTGATTCCGCTTCGGTGATCTTCGATGCGGTGCAAGCGGCCAAGGCCCGTGGCATCGATGTGCTGATCGCCGACACCGCCGGTCGCCTGCACACCAAAGACAACCTGATGGAAGAGCTGAAAAAGGTTCGCCGGG
>Ga0308163_10003839_pt1 | contig 12327 bp, 11 predicted proteins | sample PhyTR1_FD_201037 | JGI IMG/M metagenome (GOLD analysis project Ga0308163, IMG submission 201037) | Phyllosphere microbial communities from UC Gill Tract Community Farm, Albany, California, United States - DLSLT.R1 | ecosystem: Host-associated > Plants > Phyllosphere > Unclassified | place: USA... | reverse complement strand
GCGTAGCCACTGGCGCCTTCCCGGCTAAAGCCAGCCCCACTAGAAAGTACACGCGTTGAACATCAATGAAACTTGCGTCATCGCGCTGTGATCAGTAAAAGGCCTCACCCATTCGCTAAACTTCGCAACGACAGCGGAGCGTCTGGGATGTCTAGCCTGAAACCAAGAGAACCGAGCGATGAAAAAGTGGCAATGCGTAGTCTGTGGCCTGATTTACAACGAAGCCGACGGTTGGCCGGATGACGGCATCGCGCCGGGCACGCTCTGGCAGGATGTGCCGGAAGACTGGCTGTGCCCTGATTGCGGCGTCGGCAAAATGGATTTTGAAATGATCGAAATCGGCTGATCCGCCGACTTCCACGATCCCTCTGGAGAAATGAATGAACGCACCTGTCGTGATCATCGGTACCGGGCTGGCGGGCTATAACCTCGCCCGCGAATTTCGCAAGCTGGATGGCGAGACGCCGCTGTTGCTGATCACCGCCGATGACGGCCGTTCGTACTCCAAACCCATGCTCTCCACCGGCTTTGGCAAAAACAAGGAAGCCGACGGACTGAGCATGGCTGAGCCTGGCGCCATGGCCGATCAACTCAAGGCTGAAGTGCGCACACACACCCGCGTCAGCGGCATCGATCCGGGTCACAAGCGTCTGTGGATAGGGGAGGAAGCGGTGCCTTATCGCGACCTGATTCTGGCCTGGGGCGCGGAAACGGTGCGCGTGCCGGTGGCGGGTGACGCTGCCGACGCCATATTCCCGATCAACGATCTTGAAGACTATGCGCGTTTCCGCGCCGCAGCTTCTGGCAAGAAGCGCGTGCTAATCCTCGGCGCAGGCCTGATCGGCTGCGAGTTCGCCAATGATCTGATTCTCGGCGGCCACCAGATCGACCTGGTTGCGCCGTGCGAGCAGGTGATGCCCACGTTGCTGCCCCCTGCGGCTGCCGCGGCACTGCAGGCCGGGCTGGAAAGCCTGGGCGCACGTTTTCACCTCGGCCCCTTGCTGACTCGCCTTGATCGTGCCGACAACGGGCTCGAGGCGCATCTATCCGATGGCGAGGTGCTGCACTGCGATCTCGTGGTGTCGGCCATTGGCCTGCGTCCCCGCACTGATCTCGCCGCAGCGGCGGGCCTGGAAATCGGGCGTGGCGTTGTGGTCGACCGGCATTTGCAGACGTCCCACGCAAACATCTATGCGCTGGGCGACTGCGCTGAAGTAGATGGGCTGAGCCTGCTTTACGTCATGCCGCTGATGAACTGCGCCCGAGCATTGGCGCAGACGCTCGCCGGCACACCCACGCCCGTCAAATATGGCCCGATGCCGGTCACGGTAAAAACGCCGGTTTGCCCGCTGGTAGTGTCCCCGCCGCCCAAGGGCTCGGAAGGTGTCTGGACCGTGGAAGGTGAGGGCGCCGACATCAAGGCACTGTGCCGCGACGGCGACGGCAATCTGCTGGGTTACGCACTGACGGGCGCTGCCGTGATGGATAAGCTCGCTCTGAACAAGGCTTTGCCACCGCTGCTGGCATGATTAACAGTCGTTCTGTCGGATAAGCCATCTTTTAGTTGAAACAAACGTGGCCCACGTACTGGCGCGGGTCCCGGTGGCGTGCCATTCTCATTCCGGTCTGCCGCAACGTAGAGCTGTTGCGGCACCTGCTCGCTGTCCGCAAGGGCTGCACGGGACATAAAAACAAAAAACCGTAAAAGAGGCTTCATATGCGTAAACCAGAACTTGCAGCGGCTATCGCCGAGAAAGCAGATCTCACCAAAGAACAAGCCAGCCGCGTCCTCAATGCCGTCCTCGAAGAAATCACCGGTGCATTGCACCGCAAAGACAGCGTCACGCTGGTCGGTTTCGGCACCTTCCTGCAACGCCATCGCGGCGCACGCACAGGCAAAAACCCACAAACCGGCGAGCCAGTGAAGATCAAGGCCAGCAACACCGTCGCGTTCAAACCCGGCAAGTTCCTGAAAGACAGCGTTAACCCCTAGTTACGGGCTGTACGCCTCGGCGGGAGGCGAGCAGTGAGAAAGCGGGCACATCAACCAGGTTGGGTGCCCGTTTTTTGTGGCTGCCTGTTGGGGCGAGGCTCGTCCGCGAAGGCCAGCTTCAAGCCCCAGAGCAGAGTCGGGTGCCCGAACTCCCCTACCGTCCAACCAAGAACTTAAACCCGAAAATTCAGTCATAGCGCTGTGCTACATCGGCACTTCCCATGGATACCCCGTAATGGCTAATCAGCCCGCTTTCTTGAGTGCCACACTCCGATTTACAGCGCTCCTGGCAGGCAGCTTCGCGCTTTCCCAGGCCCAGGCCGCAGACGGCGTGCCCGCCCAAACGGCAGCCACTCAAACCACCATCACCGCCGAGCCCTACCACCCAACCGCCGACGCCGCGAACCTGCAACAACTGCAGAAAGAGTCCCGTCAGAACGCCGCTGAACTGGCCAACCTGAAAGAAACCGTTCTGGCCCAAAGCCTGTTGGTCGACCAGCTCACAAGCACCCCAACCGGCGACCCTACAGCCGCGCTGAAGAGCAAGATGGACGAGCAAAGCCGGACCATCAGTGAACTGCAAACGCAATTGAACGACTTCAAGCGGGGGGCAGTTTCCAGCAGCGATTCGAATGCCAGCGAGATCAGCAGCTTGAAGCAGGAGATCAGCAACCTGCGCAGCAGCGTGGGGCGGTTGGAGAGTTTGGTGAGTAGTTTGAGTAGTAAGGTTAAGTGATTCTGGGGGGCGGGCGAGCCTGGGTTTGCCTGCCATGCCGTAGGCAAGCGGATCTCTCTGTTTTCTAGGCATTAATGTCGCTGTTTCCGACGTATCGCGCCGCAAAATCCTGCAGTGATTTAATAGGGGCAAATTTGTAGGAAGTTTCCGTAACTTTGCGGGATTCTTCCGAAGGGCACTCCGGTGGGTGGTGCCGATGGATTTCTTGAATTATTCTCCGGCTCTACGCAAACAATATGTCTGTCAATGAGTTCGCCACGATTATGAGCGGGATTCAGTGCTGTCATTGAATATATCGTGCAGTGGCGAAGCTATGTCAGTTCTGTATATCAGTTCATGAAAATTTTCTGCGCATGTCCGGAGGAGTTATGGCTTCAAATAGTTTTCAGAATGAAGTGCCCAAGGCTCGGGTAAATATCAAACTCGATTTGCATACTGGTGGTGCGCAGAAAAAAGTCGAATTGCCTCTGAAACTGATGATGATGGGGGATTACAGTAATGGTAAAGAGCAGCGCCCTCTTTCAGAGAGAAGCAAAGTTAATATCAATAAAAACAACTTTGATAGCGTGCTTGCTGAGTTTTCTCCTGCTTTAAAACTGACGGTAGAAAACACCCTTGCTGGCGATAATTCCGACACGTCTGTTGCGCTAAATTTTCAAAGCATGAAAGATTTCGAGCCGGAGCAGGTAGCCCGCCAGATACCACAGCTTCGAGCTTTGCTGGCGATGAGAAACCTGCTTCGCGATCTCAAATCCAACCTGCTGGACAACGCTACCTTCCGTCACGAGCTGGAACGAATCCTCAAGGATGATGCGTTGAGTGATGAACTGCGCGCTGAGTTGGCGGCTTTGGCTCCTCAAGAAGATCGTTAATTTACCTGGATTCGTTCAAGCAGGAATTTTTTATCATGTCTACAAAGCAGTCTTCCGCACAGTCTGGCGGCGAAGTTATTTCGTCTGAATTAAATCAGAGTGTCTATGGCGCTCTGTTCGAAAAAATAAACTTAAGCCCGGTTTCGGCATTAGGTGATATCGAGTTTTTTCAAACTAATGAGTCACTTGCTGATGCGTCTGCCGATCAGCGGGTAACTGCGGCAGTTAATGTATTCCTGAATTTGCTCAAGCAGTCGTCGCAAAAGGTTGAGCGTCTGGATAAAACACTTCTGGACGAGCACATTGCATCACTTGATGAGCAGATCAGCAGGCAGCTTGACGCTGTGATGCATCACGCTGATTTCCAGCGCGTTGAGTCAACGTGGCGTGGTGTTAAATCACTCATCGATCAAACAGATTTTCGTCAGAATGTGCGTATCGAGCTGTTGGATATTAGCAAGGATCATCTGGTCCAGGATTTCGAAGACGCACCCGAAATCTCACAAAGCGGGCTTTATATTCACACTTACACTCAGGAGTATGACACTCCGGGCGGCGAGCCCATCGCTTCGGCTATCTCTAACTATGAATTCGGTCGCGGTCCGCAAGACATTGCGCTGCTGCGTAATATCTCGAAAGTCGCGGCAGCAGCGCACATGCCTTTCGTTGGCTCAGTGGGTCCAGCCTTCTTCGGTAAGGAGTCAATGGAAGAGGTCGCCGCCATCAAGGATATCGGTAACTACTTTGACCGTGCCGAATACATTAAGTGGAAGGCTTTCCGTGACAGTGACGACTCGCGCTACATCGGCCTGACCATGCCTCGTGTGCTGGGGCGCTTGCCTTACGGCCCCGACACGATCCCTGTGCGTAGCTTCAACTATGTCGAGAGCGTGAAGGGGCCGGATCACGACAAATATCTGTGGACCAACGCCTCGTTTGCTTTCGCGACCAATATGGTCAAGAGCTTCATCGCTAATGGCTGGTGCGTACAAATTCGCGGACCGCAATCAGGTGGAGCGGTAACTGATCTGCCCATTCACTTGTACGATTTGGGAACAGGTAGCCAAGTAAAAATTCCGTCAGAGGTGATGATTCCGGAAACCCGCGAGTTCGAATTTGCCAATCTAGGGTTCATTCCTCTTTCGTATTACAAGAACCGGGATTACGCCTGCTTCTTCTCGGCCAACTCTTCCCAAAAGCCAGCGCTCTATGACACGCCTGATGCCACTGCCAACAGTCGCATCAATGCGCGCCTGCCTTACATCTTCCTTCTGTCGCGTATCGCCCACTATCTGAAGGTGATCCAGCGCGAAAACATTGGCACTACCAAAGACCGCCGCGTACTTGAGCTTGAGCTCAACAAATGGGTGGGTGGCCTCGTCACCGAGATGAACGACCCCGGCGATGACTTGCAGGCATCCCACCCGTTACGCGATGCAAAAGTGACAGTGGAAGACATCGAGGACAACCCGGGCTTCTTCCGCGTGAAGCTTTATGCCGTTCCGCATTTTCAGGTGGAAGGCATGGACGTCAACTTGTCGCTGGTTTCGCAGATGCCGAAGGCCAAGGCCTGAGTCAATTCGTAGGGAAACGACGTTATGAAAATCGACCGCCCTCTCTGGTCTGCGGGGACATTATTGTCTCCGCAGCAATTCCAGCAACAGGCACGCTGGGAAGCCTGGGCCAATGAATCTCTTGCCCATCTTTCGCTAGTACATCCCTGGGGTGTTCAGGCAGTGGCATTTGATCTGGACGCCCTGCGGCTAGGTAAGCTCAAGGCGACTCAAGTACGTGTGCGCATGCCCGATGGCACCTTGATCGATACTGATCATGTGGATCGACTGCCACCCGCGCTGGAATTGGCTCGACTCCTTTCAGAGGCTAGCGAGGAAGCAACGTTGCTGCTGGCTTTGCCTCTAGAGCAGGCCAATGGAAACAACTGCCTGTTCGACGGGGGGAGGGCGGATCGACCTATGCGTTACCGCCAGGATTGGCGTGATGTGCAGGATATATACGCTGACGAAGTGCAATCGGTTGGCATCCTGGAGCATGCGCTAAGCCTGCGCCTGAACACTGATGAGAATGCTGACTATCTCACCTGTCCGATCGCGCGTCTGGTGCGTGATGGGCTGGGGGCTTGGAGTGTTGATCCAGCTTATGTACCCCCTTTGCTGAGTTTCTCAGCCCATGCGGGATTACTGGCCCAGCTGGATAATTTATTGACTCAGCTATCAGCCAAGCGTCAGCGGCTGATGGGCATGCGTCGTGAAAGCAATCAGCGTATGGCTGACTTTGCTGTAGCGGACGTGTCGTTGTTCTGGTTGCTCAATGCGTTGAATACCTATCAGCCGGTTTTGGCTGATCTCAAGGCTAATCCAGCGCGGCATCCTGAGCAGGTGTATCAGGAGTTGATCAAACTGGCGGGCGGGCTTCTGACGTTTTCGCTGGATCACGACATCGACAGGATTCCAGGCTATCGCCATGAGCAGCTGGAATCAGTATTTCCCCCGTTGCTGAGCATGATTTCAACCTTGCTGGAGGCAAGCCTGCCCTCTCGAGTTATCGCGCTTGATTTGGAGGAGGTCGGTGCAAACCGCTGGCAAGTCACACTTAACGATGCACGCCTGCGTGAACCTGACGGTGCTGATTTCTATCTGTCAGTGCGTTGCCGTCTTCCTGCCGCCCAGTTGCAAAGCCAGTTCCCACGCCTGTGCAAAGCCGGTACGCCAGACAACGTCGATCATCTGATCAACGCAGCGCTCGACGGCATCCCGTTGCAGCCCCTCAGTCACGTTCCAGCTGCAATCCCTCTGCGTCTGGAGAACCAGTATTTCGCACTTGATATCAGCCATCCGAAGGGACGGGCCATGTTGGCCGAAGGCGTATGTGCTTTCTACGTTCCGAGCACTTTGGCCGATGTGAAGCTGGAACTTTTTGCGGTGCTTCGAACATGAGCCTGATTACCTCAAACAAACAAACTACAACAGCGGTGGATATCGACTCACTGCTGCAAGACAGCTATTTGCTGGTAGTAGAACTGCTGCAAGGAGGCTCGGTGCAGGGCAGTCCAGATCTATGGACGCTTTGCGCCAAACAAATTGAAGACGTCCGTAAACAGCTCAAGAGTGCAGGTCTAAGCCCGCGCAACATTGACCATATCAGTCACGCCCAATGCGCTTTGCTCGACGAAACTGTTCTCAAGTGCGCCACGGACGATGCTCATGCCAAATGGGCTGGCGAGCCATTGCAGGCCAAGTTCTTCAGTCGTCATCAGGCGGGTGAGTTTCTTTATGAGGAGATGCGCGAGGTACTTCGCGAACCGGCACCTGATTTACAAGTGCTGACGGTCTTCCAGCGAGTGTTGATGCTTGGTTTCCAGGGCCGTTATTTAGAAGCAAACGACCCTGAGCGCGTGCAGTTGCTGGCAGCGTTGAATGCACATGTCGCGCCGTTTAAACCCAGCCATGCGTTGTCGACACAAAAGAACTTCGGTTCGGGAATGAGCCTGCGTCATCTGTCTAGCTCTCCCATGAATCATCTGCTCGTTATTGCCGTGTTGCTTGCCGGAACATGGTGGGTTCTGGATCACCTGTTGGGTGGTCTGCTTGCATCGCTCTTGCCTGGTCAGGCGTGAGGGCACGAGGATGACCCTTAAACTCACGCGCGGCCTATGGCTATGGGCAGGTGCGCTTGCTCTCGCATTACTGGTGGTTATTCCGCTGACCACTGGGCTGCGTATCTTAGGTGTGTTCGCCGTTGCAGGCTGCGTAATCGTGGCGTGGCTGAGGGTAGGGCGCTGGGCGTCACGTCATAACGAATCGCTTCTGGTCGACGCCTCATCCCTGCCGCCAGCGGCTTACCGTAAGCCTGTAGTCCTCGTCTGTGGCGACGGTCTTTCTGGTTTGTTTGGTACAGATCCCAGTGAGCAATCTGCGCTGCGCGTGACGCAACAAGGTTGTTACCTTCGGGTCCCAGCTCCCCAGCAATTGTCCGCAGCCGCCGAAACCGTTCTGGCTTTGCGCCCAGATTGGGGGGGACAACTCTGCGTCATGTTTGTCGTTAACCCTGGCGAGCATAACGACAGTGCTGAGCTGGCAGGCCGAGTGCAAACCTTCTGCTATCAGGTAGCACTGATTCGCAAACGTGGCACCGCGCTACCGCTGCTACTGGTGAGTTATCTGCAAGCGTCACGGGGCAGTGGGCCTTGGTTTAGCTGGGAGGATGGGCAAGCCAGTCCTAATGTGCGTGAGCCCGGTACATGTATCAGCTTGCGTGATTGGCAGCATCAAAGTGCTGGTGAACTGACACAACCCGAACGCTTACAGGCCAGCGTACAACTGAGCGCCATCGCGGCCTGGCTAAGTGAAGAGGTGCTGCCGCACTTTGTGCCTCATGACGTGCGCAACTCTGTCGGCTTGGCCTTCTCCTGCGCTGTCGCTCTTGTGCCGGATCTGCCCCAAGCCGCAGCGGATAGCCTATGGCAGCAATGGTTGCGCAATAAGATTGGGCTGGTTGATTCACGGCAGCCTTCGGATGAGTCAAACGCGGATTTGCCTTTTCCTGATGCGCTGCTCCATTTGCTCCCCAGAAATTTCAGGAATACGCCAGTCCGTCGTGCGAGCGTATTTGCGTTGTGGCTGTTCGCGCTGACTGGCCTTACTGCCATGGCCAGTTCGTCATGGCAGAACACTCTTTTGCTACGTCAGGTGAGTGATGACCTGCGTCGTTACATTTCCATACCCGAGCCCAGCCGTCAGGACTCTCCTGAGTTTGTAGTGCGGGAAGAGGCCGTCGCAGTGCTGCGTCAGGATGCCGAGCGTCTGGACAGTTACTACCGACAAGGAGCACCCCTGTCGCTAGGGCTTGGCCTTTATCACGGCGAACGCCTGCGGGCGCCACTGCTGGCAACAATTGCCAATCACCGTCAGCCGCCAGCACCCCTCGCACCCGTAACAACTTCCAGGCCGGTACGCCTCGATAGCCTCTCGCTGTTCAGTACAGGTAGCGCTCAGCTCAAGGCAGATTCCACCAAGGTGCTGATCAATGCGTTGGTCGATATCAAAGCCCAGCCAGGCTGGCTAATCGTTATCGCCGGGCATACCGATGCTACGGGCAATCCTGAACACAACCTTGAGTTGTCCCGCGCCCGAGCAGGGGCGGTGCGCGACTGGATGCAACGCATGGGCGATATCCCGGACAGCTGCTTTGCAGTCCAGGGCTTTGGTGCCAGCCAACCTATCGCCAGCAATGACACTGAAACCGGGCGTACAAGCAACCGCCGCGTCGATATCCGTCTGGTGCCGGAAGTGGGGGCGTGCATGCCACTCACTGCGGGGCCGGACAGAAAACCCATGTCGCAACTCGCGACATTCAATGACTGAGAAAAAGGAGCTTCACATGGCAACTCCCATTTACCTGTGGCTGAAAGATGATGGCGGCGCAGACATCAAGGGTTCCGTGAACGTGCAGAAGCGCGAGGGCAGCATTGAGGTGGTGGCACAGGACCACAGCCTTTACATCCCGACTGACAACAACACTGGCAAGTTGACCGGTACCCGTATCCACACGCCGTTCCGCTTCACCAAGGAAATTGATGCCAGCAGCACCTACCTCTACAAGGCGGTCAGCAGCGGCCAGACCCTCCAGAGTGCTGAGTTCAAGTGGTACCGCATCGACGACGCGGGCCAGGAAGTTGAGTACTTCAACACCAAGCTCGAAAACGTCAAGGTCGTGGGAGTCGCGCCTGTGCTGCATGACATCAAGGACCCGGCAAAAGAGAAGCACAGCCACCTGGAAAAGATCGAGCTGCGCTACGAAAAAATTACCTGGACCTACAAGGACGGCAACCTGATCCATTCGGATTCCTGGAACGAACGCCCAAGCGCTTGATGCGAACAGTCAGCAGGCGGGCGCCCGCCCGCTGACTTCTGGTGTGCTGCGCTGAACTTCCGTTCGCGGGCTTTGAGCCAAGCACATTGAGTTTCAAGACACCCGATTACAGATCGAGCTCCATAACAAGGACACCGCCCGCATGGCACAGAATTCCACCCGTTTGCTTCGTCGCCTCAATCCCTACTGTGCCCAGGCTCTGAGTGCGGCGGCTTCGCTGTGCCAAAGCCGTGCCCATGCACAGATCACTATTGAGCACTGGCTACTCAAACTGCTGGAGCAGGGCGAGGGCGACCTTACGCTCATCGCGCGTCGCTATGAATGGGATATGGATGCTCTCTGGCGCGGTCTGCTCGACCACCTCGACACGTTGCCGCGCAGCGTTCAAAGCAAACCCCAGCTGTGTGAAAAGCTGCAGCAATTGATCAAGAATGCTTGGTTGTATGCGTCGCTCGACGACAACAACGAGTCATTGCGTTCAGCGCAGCTGCTTGGCGCATTGATGGAAACCCCCGGCCTGCTCGCATGCGAAGCCGCTTGGCCGCTGCTCAGCCTTAACGACGTTCAGCTACAGCGTCTTTTACCCCTGCTCGATCAGCACTCGGAAGAGCGTCAACAGGTGCAACAAGAAACGGCGCTGAGCACGACAGAGGCACCTCTGGACTTGGTCTCCAGTTCTCAAGGCAGTAGCGCTACCCGTGATGCGTTGTTGGCTGTGCTGGACAAATTTACTCAGGACGTCACCGCCAAGGCTAAGGCAGGCCAGATTGACCCAGTGCTGGGGCGTGACGACGAAATAAGACAGGTCATCGACATCCTCAGTCGCCGCCGCAAGAACAACCCGATCCTGGTCGGCGAGCCGGGCGTTGGCAAGACCGCGCTGGTCGAAGGTCTGGCATTGCGAATCGCGGAGGGCAATGTTCCCGAAAGCCTCAAGTCGGTTAGCGTGCGCAACCTGGACCTGGGCTTGCTGCAAGCCGGGGCGGGCGTGAAAGGTGAATTCGAGCAGCGGCTGAAAAACGTTATTGATGCCGTCCAGCAATCGGAAAACCCGGTGCTGCTGTTTATCGATGAGGCTCATACCCTGATTGGAGCCGGAAATCAGGCGGGTGGTGCTGATGCGGCAAACCTGCTCAAACCAGCTCTGGCTCGGGGAGAGTTACGCACCATCGCCGCTACCACCTGGAGCGAATACAAACAGTACTTCGAGCGCGATGCTGCCTTGGAGCGCCGTTTCCAGATGGTCAAAGTCGACGAGCCTGACGATGCAAATGCATGCTTGATGCTGCGTGGTCTCAAGGCGCGCTACGCCAGCCACCATGGCGTGCATATTCAGGATTCAGCCGTGCAGGCGGCGGTTAGTCTTTCGCGACGTTACCTGACAGGTCGGCAACTGCCAGACAAAGCCGTTGACCTGCTCGACACGGCGAGTGCGCGAGTACGCATGAGTCTGGACTGCGAGCCACAGGCACTGGTCAGGCTCAAGGCCCAACAAGCTGCGCTGGAGCTTGAGTGCCAAGCGCTGGAAGAAGATGCGCAACTCAGCGGCTGCCGAGCGGATGAACGCTTGGCGACAATTGCAACGCAATGCGCCGAACTTCGTGGTCAACAGACGGAGTTGGAACAGCAATATCGGCTTGAACTCGACCTGACAACGCAGCTACTCAACGCCCGGCAGGTTGAGCCCGCAGACATGGAAACCTGCGCCCGGATTCAGCAGCGCTTGAGCGAGGCTCAAGGTAGCCAGCCATTGCTCTCACTTGATGTAGAGAGTCGCAGCGTTGCCGAAGTGATCGCCGACTGGACGGGTGTGCCGCTGGGTAGTTTGCTCAAGGATGAACAGTCCAATCTGTTGGCGCTGGAGCAGCAATTGGGTGAGCGAGTCATTGGCCAGGATCAGCCCCTGAGTGCTTTGGCCCAGCGACTGCGGGCAGCCAAGACCGGCCTGACCGAAGAGCAGGCCCCATTAGGCGTCTTCCTGCTGGTGGGTACCAGTGGCGTGGGCAAGACCGAAACCGCTCTGGCGCTGGCCGATAGTTTATTCGGTGGTGAGAAGTCGTTAATCACGATCAACCTTTCCGAGTATCAGGAAGCTCACACCGTCAGCCAGCTCAAAGGCTCACCCCCCGGCTACGTGGGTTACGGCCAGGGTGGCGTGCTGACCGAAGCCGTTCGCCAAAGGCCTTATAGCGTCGTGCTGCTTGATGAGGTCGAGAAAGCCCATCGTGACGTGCTGAATATTTTTTATCAGGTCTTTGATCGCGGCTTCATGCGTGACGGTGAAGGTCGTGAAATCGACTTTCGAAATACCGTCATTGTCATGACCTCCAATCTTGGTAGCGATGAACTCCAGGCCTGCCTCCAAGAGTTGCCTGACGCATCAGAAAGCACCTTGCACGAATTGATGCGGCCAATCCTCCGTGAGCATTTCCAGCCTGCTTTGCTGGCGCGTTTTCAGACCTTGATCTATCGCCCGCTGCAAGCCGACGCACTCAAAAGCATCGTTGCGCTGAAGCTGGCCAAAGTCGCCAAGCGGCTGCACCGCCATTACGGGCTGGACTGCCAGATCGAGTCGCCTCTTCACGATGCGTTGGTTGCTGCATGCCTGCTCCCCGACTCCGGCGCTCGCAACATCGATAGCCTGCTTAACCAGCAGATCCTGCCAGTCCTCAGCCAACAATTGCTGCAACGTCAGGCAACCCAAGAGAAAACCCGCAGCGTGACCCTGGGCTACAGCGACGAGGAAGGCATCACCCTCAATTTCATTGACGAACATCTCGCCACGGAGGCCTGAACATGCTCAACGAACTGCGCACCTTCTTTGACCATAGCCGCCA
>Ga0308163_10003835_pt1 | contig 12336 bp, 9 predicted proteins | sample PhyTR1_FD_201037 | JGI IMG/M metagenome (GOLD analysis project Ga0308163, IMG submission 201037) | Phyllosphere microbial communities from UC Gill Tract Community Farm, Albany, California, United States - DLSLT.R1 | ecosystem: Host-associated > Plants > Phyllosphere > Unclassified | place: USA... | reverse complement strand
CGCCTGCGCAACGAGCGTGGCCGGCTTGCGGCTGATTTCCACCATGTTGGACCGGCCATCCATGGTGAAACCGTCTGGACCGCGCACCGCCATCGTCAGCGTGGCGGACTCTACATCAGCCAGCGAGAAAGCGTCGTCGAACAGGCGAATGAACGGGCCGATCGCGCAGGACGCGTTATTATCCTTGGCCTTACCCAGCAACAGCGCCGATCGCCCTTCGACGTCACGCAGGTTCACGTCGTTTCCAAGCGTCGCACCGCGGATGTTGCCAGCATTGTCGACCGCGAGTACCACTTCTGGCTCAGGATTGTTCCACTTGGAGATCCGATTAATACCGATAACGGCACCATGCCCAACCGCCGCCATCGGCTGTGACTTAGTGAACACCTCCGCATCCGGACCGATGCCAACCTCGAGATACTGCGACCACAGCCCTTCTTCGATCAGGGTCACCTTCACCTCTTCGGCGCGGGGCGACCCTGCTTCGATATTGGACAGCGTGCCGCCGATCAGCGCTCCGATGCGCGTGCGCAGCGCGTCTGCGCGCGACGGATCGCCCGAGGTCCGCTCGTCGATCACGCGCTCCACCATACTTCGTGCGAAAGTCACGCCGCATGCCTTCAGCGCTTGGAAGTCACACGGCGCCAACAGGAAATCCCGCCCGGCGCCGGCGTGCATCGACCCCGAGTCGAGTACCAGATCCTCCGGTCGGCCGATTGCTTCGCCCGTCAGGCGATCGAACAGTGCGGCAGGATCTTGGTCGAGCAGGTCGGCGACCGAGGCGAACGAATGCGTGACGTCGAGGACGATTCCGTCCCGCACAATGACGACACACGGCCCCCGATCCGCGCGCCACACCCGGCCGACAAGCTTAGCCCCTTCAAATTCCGGTAGCATCTGCATAATCCTTTTCATCACTATATAGTATCACTACGCGATAACGAGCGGAACCGTCAACACCAGCGGGGCTCGACCTGATCGCCGTTTCCACCAGTAATATCGAGGCGTTGAGCGGATTAAAGGCATTGCTGGCGGCGGCGCTGGCAAAACGCAGGTTGCGCGGCGCGTGGTTGATATGTAGTATTGCTATAGATTTACAATGCTCTCGAACTGGAAGGAAGGTCGGCTATGCCTGACTGGCATCCCTCGCCGCTGGTTTCTAAATGGACGAAGCAGATGTTCATCGATGGCGCTTGGCGCGCCGGCAGTGGCCCGACGATCGACGTTGAAAATCCCGCGACCGGCGCGACAATCGGGCAGGTCGCCGACGCCACCCTAGAGGAGGTCAATGATGCGGTGACGGCGGCGCGGCGCGCGTTTCCCGCCTGGGCGTCCGCAGTGCCGCGCAGGCGGGCCGATGCGCTTCACCGCCTCGGCGATCTCATCGCCGCCGACGCGGACGCGATGGCCGCCATCATGACGGCGGAACAGGGCAAGCCGCGTAACGAGGCGAAAGGGGAGATAGAAAAGCTCGCGGAGGCGTGCCACTTCTATGCGGAGGAGGCTACCCGCGTTCACGGTGAAATCGTGCCTAACGACCGGCCCGGATTCCAGAGCCTGGTAGTCCGCGAGCCCATTGGGGTGGTCGCGGCGATTACGCCGTGGAACTATCCGGCCGAGCTGGTTGGCTGGAAGTTGTGCGCGAGCCTCGCGGCGGGCTGCACGATCGTGATCAAGCCGGCCGAATTGACCCCCTTCACCGCCCTAGCGATCGCCGCCAAGGTCGCGGAGGCGGGCATTCCGGCGGGGGTGGTCAACGTCGTGACCGGCCTGGGGCGGTCAGTGGGACAGGCGCTGGTCGAGCATCCGCAGGTCGACAAGATCGCATTTACCGGCTCCAGCGCGGTCGGCCTGCACATTCAGCGGAGCTGCCCGAGCGTCAAGCGCATGACGCTTGAGCTCGGGGGCAACTGCCCAATGATCGTGACCGAAAGCGCGGACATCGCGGCGGCGGTCGCGGGCGCGACCCGGCGCAGTTTCCGCAACATGGGCCAGATCTGCATCGCGATCAATCGGATCTACGTCGCCGAAGCGGTCTACGCGGACTTCGTTACGCGGCTGGGCACAGCGGCCGACGCACTGACGATCGGCGACGGTATGGAACGGCCGGACGCCGATGTCGGCGCGATGGCGTCGGCGGAACCGCTGTCGAAGACCAAGGCGCATTTGCACGATGCGCTAGAGCGTAACGCCCGGCTCGTCGCCGGGGGCGCGGCGCCCGAGGGGGCGCAGTTCGCCAACGGGCATTTCTTTCGACCCACCGTGCTCGCGGATTGCACCCATGCGATGCGGGTGATGACCGAGGAGACCTTCGGGCCGCTGGTCGGCGTTGCGTCGTTCGCCACGCTGGACGAGGCGATCACGCTGGCAAACGAAACGTCCTACGGCCTCTCGGCGTATGCCTATGCCCGCGACCTGACCGAGATCCACCGGCTGTCGGCTGAGCTGGATTGCGGCAACGTGGCGATCAACACCGTCGATGCCGGCATCATGAACGCCCCGTATGGGGGCCGCAAGCAGAGCGGCATTGGCTATGAACATGGCCGTGAGGGGTTGCTCGAATATTTCAATTTAAAGCATGTCCGGCTGTTCCACGGCGTCGGGGCGTAACGTGACGTCCGCGCTGCTCGGCATCGATATCGGCACCTCTGCGTGCAAGGCCCTGCTGCTCGATCTGCAGGGACGCGTCCTCGCATCCGCCGACGCGAGCTATCCGCTTGCCACCCCCCGCCCCGGCTGGACCGAGCAGGATCCGGCCTTGTGGATCGAAGGCGCGCGCGCCGCAGTCGCGCGGGTGCTCGAACGCGCTGGCTTGGTCGAAATCCTGTGCATCGGCCTGTCAGGTCAGATGCATGGCCTCACGCCGCTTGATGCGGCGCATCGCGTGCTGCGTCCCGCAATCCTGTGGAACGATCAACGCTCCCACGCGGAGAGCGAGGCGATCGTCGTCGCCGCCGGTGGCGAGGAGGCCTTGCTGGCGCGGACCAATAACCGCATGCTGGTCGGCTATACCGGCGGCAAGATCCTCTGGATGCAGCGCCACGAACCGGATCTCTACGCCCAGATGGCGGTCGCGCTCAATCCGAAGGACTATCTGCGCCTGGTACTGACGGGAGAGGTCGCGAGCGAGGTGTCGGACGCATCCGGCACTGGCTTCTTCGACACTCGCGAGCGTGTATGGGCGACGGACGTGATCGAAGCCAGTGGGATAGATCCCGCGCTCCTGCCCCGGGCGCCCGAGTCGCAGGAGATTAGCGGACGGGTTTCACGCAGTGGCGCCGCGCTGTTCGGCCTGCCGGAGGGCGTTCCGGTCGCAGGCGGGGGCGGCGACAGCGTGGTCCAGACGTTTGGATCCGGCGTTATTGCGCCCGGCGAACTGCAGACAACGATCGGCACCGGCGGCATTCTTGCCGCCGCGATCGACAGCCCGCGTGACAATCCCGGCGGACGGCTCCAGATGTTCTGCAACGTGCTGCCGCATCGCTGGCACTGCATGGGCGTGTCACTCAACGCCGGCGGTGCGATGGTATGGCTGCACGAGGCGTTCTATGCCGCAGCGGCCGATGCCGCACCCGATTTTGCTGCTATCGTGGCGGAGGCGGCCACAAGTCCCGCCGGGGCGCGCGGGCTCTTGTTCTTGCCTTACCTTAACGGCGAACGGTGTCCCTATCCCGACCCAACAGCGCGTGGCGCGTTCATTGGGCTGACCGGCCGGCACCGCCGCAGCGACATGGCCCGCGCAGTAATGGAAGGGGTGACGCATGCGCTCGGGACTATGCATGCGGTGATGCGCCCGCTTGGTATTGACGGCACCGTCATCAAAGCCTCGGGCGGCGGGGCACGATCCGAGCTGTGGAGGCAGATCCAGGCGGACCTGTTCGGCTGCGAGGTTATCACCACCGAGGGTGCTGCGGAGGGCGCAGCGTTCGGCGCGGCGCTGGTCGCCGGGCTGGCCGTCGGGATCTGGGCGGACGCCGTCGCCGCCACGGCGCATTGCCGTCCGCTGACGCGCAACACGCCCCAAGTAAAGGGCGCCGCCACCCAGCACCGCGCCCATGTGATCTACAAGACGCTCTACCCTGCCCTTCAGGACAGCTTCGCGCAACTCGCCGAGCTCGAAGTCGCCAACATTGCCAATCAGGGAGAGGGACATTGATGACTAACTATTCGGCCTTCATTTTCGACCTCGACGGAACCTTAATCGACAGTGCGCCCGACATCACCGCCGCGATCAATGCCGGGTTTGCGGTCAATGGCTGGCCCCAGCTCGACCCCGCTTATGTCGAGGGGTTTATCGGCAACGGTCCGCTGCGCCTGATCCGGGACATACTCGACGACCATGGCTTGCGTGCCGGCGAGGCCTTGATCCAGCGCGCGCATCAAACCTATATCGAAGCCTATATGGCGGATCCGGCATCGCGGACCCGCATCTTCCCGCACGTGCGAGAAGATCTGCGCGCGCTGCAAGCGGCTGGCAAACGGCTTGGTATCTGTACGAACAAGACACATACCATCACGTTGCGCGTTCTTGAAACACTCGAGCTCGATACGTTCTTCGATGCGGTGCTAGGCGCGGATGTCGTCCCCGCGTGCAAACCCGACCCTGGCCATCTGTTGGCGGTCAGCGAGAAAATGAAGCTCGCCCCAAACAGCTGGGCCTATGTTGGCGACACCAATGTCGACCGGCTGACGGCAGAAGGGGCAGAGGTTCCCTTCTTCGTCGTTCCGTGGGGTGGAGGCGAAAGTGTTGCGGTTGCGCAATCGCAGCGCCTAAGTCGGCTTGCCGATCTCCTACCCGCCGATCCCAGCGTCGGATCGCGAAGGTAGCCCGTAGCATGGAGCCCATCGATGACCATCAGCTTGCTGCAGCGTATCCTAGACGAATTGCCGGACATGGGATCTGCGGAGCGCAAGGTCGCGGACGTGGTACGGACGGCCCCTTCCGAGGTCATCCACATGAGCATGGCGCGTCTGTCCGAAGCGTGCGGGACGAGCGACCCAACGATTATGCGCTTCTGCCGACGACTGGGCTTCGAAGGGTATCAAGACTTCAAACTGTATCTGGCACAAAGCCTCGTGCCGTCCGCGCCCTTCGACTACGAACAGATCACTTCAGACGACAGTGTCGACAATGTCGTCCGCAAGACGTGTCGCAACTCGCTCAACGCGATTCAGCGTCTCCTCGAGGATCTAGATCCGGCACAGATCGCTCGCGCGGCAGAAACGATGCATACCGCGACATGGATCGGCATCTACGCCACCGGCATCTCCGAAGTGACCGCGCTCGACGCCGAGCACAAGTTCCAACGCTTGGGGCTGCGTTGTCAGGCGCTGCTAGGACCCAAAACGCAGCGCATCCACGCCGAAACCGCGCGCCCCGGCGAAGTGTCACTGATCTTTTCGCAATCGGGCCACACGCGGCAGACTGTGGAGATTGCAAAGACGGTATCTGCAAGAGGGGCCAGCGTGGTGTCAGTCGCGGCCGCAGACAGCCCCTTGGCGGTCGTATCGGACGTCACCGTGGGCGTACAGCCTTACGATCACACCGAAGTGATGACGCCGCTTGCGTCCCGGCTCAACCATCACCTCGTCATCAACATGCTCGTCACCGCAATCGCGATGAAGAACGGCAGCGAATTTCCCGACCAGTTGCCGGCGCTCGACTCCTGGCAAACCGAGAAGGTCTGAGGCGCCAGGCTCGTCTCTCTACCCAACGCACAGTCGGCCGCCCCGATGCGACCCCGCTCTGTACCGCCTTAAATACGAATCGCCAGCGCGTGCGCGCCGGCCAGAAGGAGTGCTACGTATGAGCCGCCAAGACGAAGCCAAGAAAGTTGCCGGACAACGCGTGATCGAAGAGTTCGTCCGCGACGGCATGACGTTGGGCCTCGGCTCGGGCACCACTTCGCATCTCTTTGTCCGCGAATTGGGGAAGCACGTCGCTGGGGGGTTACAGCTTGTCTGCACCGCCACATCGCAATCGACGATCGACGTGGCGCATGAGGTCGGAATTGCGATCACCGATCCGAACGACATTGATGAGATCGATCTCACTATCGACGGTCCGGATGAGGTCGATCGCCAGTTTAACATGATCAAGGGCGGTGGTGCATGCCTGTTGTGGGAGAAAATCATCGCCCACGCCTCCAAGCGGATGATCTGCATCTGCGACGAGTCCAAGATCGTCGACACGCTCGGCGTGTTTCCTTTGCCGATCGAAGTGGTTCAGTTTGGATGGAAGCAGACCCAACGGCTGGTCGCCGACACGCTCGCGGCGTACGGCATTTTGTCTGCCAACATAACGCGGCGGGAGGCCGCTGGCGCGCCGGTGGTCACTGATAGCGGGAATTTCATCCTCGACTGCGCATGTTCCGTGGTTCCCGATCCGACGGGACTGGAAATTGCGCTCAATCAAATTCCGGGCGTTGTCGAGAACGGCCTGTTCACGCGCGAGGCCATTGGCATGGTCATCGGCTGCTTCGATGGAACATCGCGCGTCGTTATGAGGTAGTTTTACTCCGAGGTATTGTGGTCCGTAAGGCCACGGCCTACGACCGACCTTCCAAGCTAGACGCCCATTAACTCAGGTTTACGTAAATTTTATCGTATTTTGATGGAGCGGCAGTCCAGAAAACCTCTTGACCATATCCCCGTAGCGTAGTAAAACTACGCTTATAATAAAATGGAGAGGCTCGTGGACGAACCCATCTTATATGGGCGGCGTACTTTACTTGCTGGTGGCTTAGGGCTCGGCATGGTGTCGCTAGCGGGATGCGCCAGCGTAGACAAAGACCGGCGTTTCATTCCCTTTTCCAATAAGAGCTTGGACTACTACTTCTTCGTAATAGAAGAAGAAGCGGTAAGACGCGCAGTCGCCAATCAACATGGTGAGTTTCGTGCGACTAATGCGAATTCGGAGAACACAAGTCAGCTTGAACAGTGGCAGAGCTTGATGCTCGTCGAACCCGCCGCGATAATCAGTGATCCGATCGACAGCCAGGCGATTATCAGCGGGATCCGCCGCTGCAACCGCAAGAACATCCCGGTAGCGATCATAGACACGCCGGCTGACGGCGGCGAGGTCGCGATCACTGTTAGTTTCGACAACCGCCTCGGCGGGGTCATGGCGGCGGAGGAGATCGTGGCGCGGCTAGTCAAGCGTTACGGCAAGCCCAAGGGGACCGTGCTCAACTGCTACGGGGCATTGTCGTCGGTGGCGTGGCGCCTGCGTAAGGAAGGGATGGACTCAGTGTTCGCGCGCTATCCCGAGATCAATTATCTCACGCGTCCGACCGACGGGCAGCTTGAGAAGATGCTGTCGGTCACGCTGTCGACCCTGTCGGAGTATCCGCAGCTCGATGCGGTTCACGCGCCGTCAGATTCCCCCGCGCGCGGCATTGCGACCGCGCTGCAGCAACGAGGTCGGTGGAAGACAGTGGACGAGCCCGGCCATGTCATCTTCGTCAATATCGACTGCGAGCCGGTTGCGATCGACTGGATTGCCCACGGATATATGGACGCCTGCATCTCGCAGGATCCCATCGCCTACGGCGAAATTGCCGTGGAGCTGCTGACCAAACATTCGCTGCGCGGCCAGCCAGTCCCGCTCGGGACCTACAGCAATGACCGGTATGTCTGGGAAACCGGCAACATCGTAGCTGGCGAGACCGGGCCGACCCTCATCATCCCCCCCTTCGTCGTCGACGCGAACAACGTCCAGGACCCCCGACAATGGGGGACCGTTGCGGTGAAGAAGTGGGGCATCGCCTACAGTTGACGCCGCAGATGCGGACGCAGGACAGAGGAGCGGGCATGCCGGCACTGGAAGCACAAAGCAAGCAGACGACGATGTCGGACGACATCGTGTTGCGGGTTGATCACATCTCGAAAAGCTATGGGCCCGTTCGCGCGCTGGAGGATGTTTGCATCGCGATCCGTCGCGGCACGATCCACGGTTTGCTCGGCGAGAACGGCGCCGGCAAGTCGACGCTGGTGGGGATCATCTCCGGACAACGGGCGCCGACCTCCGGGCATATCGTCATGGACGGTCGTCCCCTCGACCATGTCGACATCAAGACAATGGAGAAAGCGGGCGTCTTCCTGGTTCATCAGGAGCCGATGATTGTCGACAACATGTCGGTCGCCGAAAATTTGATGATGGGCCTCTGGCCCAAGCGCGGCGTGTTCATCGATCGCACCGCGCTCGCCCGGCAGGCGGTGGAAATGCTGGCGGACACTGGGATCAACCCGGACGTGCCGGCCGGCCGTCTCGACGCGGTCGCGCGGCGAAAGCTGAACATCCTACGCGCGATGTTTTCGGGCGGCAAAGTCATCATTCTCGATGAGCCTACCGCCTCGCTGACGGTCGAGGATCGCAAGGCCTTGTTTGCCTTCATGACGCGCCTGCGCGACGGCGGCGCCACCTTCATCTTCATTTCGCATTATAACGACGAGATCCTGGATATCTGTGACGCGGTGTCGGTTCTGCGCGACGGCCGCGTTGCAGGCGGCGCGGACACGATCGAGGGCATGACGTCCGAGCAGCTCACCGAGCTAGTGATCGGCCACGAAGTCACGCTCTTCGCACGCGACCGCGATGCTGCCGCGGCACGGCAGGATGGCCCCCTGGCTCTACGCCTGCGCGACGTCTCGGCAACCGCGTTGCACGTCGCAGCCTTGGATCTGGCAGCGGGCGAAATCGTCGGCTTCACTGGGCTGCCGGGGGCCGGGGCGAAAGAGCTCGGCCGCGCGATGTTCGGCATCCTGCCGGCCGCAGGAACAATGACGCTGGCCGGCGGCGCACCCCAGGGCCTGCCGACGAGCCCGCGCGATGCGCTCGACCAAGGCATCGCCTTTCTTTCGGACGACCGGCGGCGTGACGGCGCGGTCGGTCCACTGTCGATAGGCGACAATATAGCGCTGTCCTCGCTCGGCGCGCGCAGCCGCAATGGGTTCGTCGACCAAGCCGCGGAAGACGCGGTGATCGACCAATATTTCAGGGCGATGGACATCAAGTCGCCGGGGCCGACGCAAGCCGTCGATACGCTGAGTGGCGGCAACCAGCAGAAAGTGTGCCTCGGCCGGGTGCTGGCGACGAAGCCGCGCGTGCTCGTCGTCGACGAACCGACCCGCGGCATCGACATCGCGGTCAAGCAGGACGTCCTGCGCATCCTCGACGCGCTGACGGGCGACGGCGTGGCGGTGATCCTAATCTCGTCCGACACGGACGAGTTGATCCGCGTCGCAGATCGCGTCTGCGTCTTTGAAAACGGGGGCATCCACGAGACGCTACGCGGCGCCGAGCTCACCTTGGCCCGACTGCGCGGCAGCAGCCAAGCCTGATTATGCCAAGCCGACCGGAGAATATCAGCATGACAGACACAACACTTCCGGCCGCCGCTGCGGCCCCCAGCCCGCCGCGCCGCGCCGCACGTCGAAGTACCAGGGTGGGATGGATCCTCCACCATATCGTGCTGATCTGGCTGGTCGCGCTGGTGATCATCTTTGCGATGCTCAATCCGTTCTTCATGACCATCGTCAACTTGCAGAACATCATGGTCCAGGCGACCGTGCTCGGGATGCTCGGCCTCGCTATCGCGCTGCCCCTGATGGTCGCCGAGATTGATCTGTCGATCCCCGCAAATGCCGGATTTTCCGCCGCGATCGGGGTAATGGCATTTTCGATCGGGCTGCCATGGTTCCTGGCGATGGCCGCCGGGGTCGCGGTCGCCACCCTGATCGGCTTTTTCAACGGCGTCTGCATCACCCGGCTGCGCATGGTTTCGCTGATCGAAACGCTGGCGATGATGATCATCCTCGAGGGCGCGCTGCTCGCGACCACGCAGGGCAAGACGCTGATCAACCTCTCCGACGCTTATGTCTGGATTGGTCAAGCAACGGTTGCGGGATGGCCTGTCATGCCGGTGGTCTTCGTGGTTGCGCTCTGCGCAATCGGGGTCGTCCTGACGCGCACCGTCCTAGGCCGCAGCATCTATGCCGTGGGCGGAAACCCGCTTGCCTCGGCCGCGGCCGGGATCCGGGTCGATCGGATCAAGATCGCCGCCTACACGATCTCCGGCTTTCTTGCGGGGATCGCGGGCTTTCTCCTGGCGTCGTGGCAGATGGCAGTCACGTCAAACCAGGGTTCCAGTTATCTGCTCTACGCGATCGCCGCGCCGATCATCGGCGGGGTATCGGTGTTCGGCGGACGCGGCACGGTCGCCGGCGTGCTTGGGGGGGTGCTGCTGCTCACCGTTATCCAGGTAGGCTTGGCGATCGTGTCCGTGCCGTCCTTCTACGTCGGGATGATTGGTGGCGTCATGATCTTCATCGCCGTCGCAATCGACGCCTTCCGCATCCGCTATCTCGGTTGATCTACGCCGAATCCCAACCGCCAGTCTTCAGGACAAGAACCATGGCACTCATCCCGTACCGGCGGCAGCGGCGGCCAGGCAGACGGACTGCGACCGCGGCGAAGTGCCGCGCGCTGTTCTCGATCACCGCGCTCACTCTTGCCGCATGCGCATCGAGCACGGCGCAGGCCCAGTCTGTAGACGACTACAAGACCGACGCGTTCCTGCTTGGGGATCCCGGCGGAGTGCGCACCGACCTGCACGACGCTGGGATCGACCTTACCGGAAGCCTCACCAGTGAACTGGCGGGCAACGTCCAGGGGGGGCAGCGCAACGACGTTACCCATGTCGACCAATGGATGTTCGCTGCAGATTTGAACCTAGCCCGTATCATCGGGATCAAGGGCGGCAGCTTCAAGGCGACGGTGATCGACCGTAACGGCCCCAGCCTTAACGACATTGCCGGTCTCAACACTCTGCTCAACCCGCAAGAAGTCTTCGGCGGCGGCACCCGACCGCGGATCGTCGAATTTTATTACCAGCAACAGCTACTGAACGATCGTGTCACGCTGAAGGTCGGACGGATGCCGGAAAGCGGCGACATCTTTCCGTTCACGTGCCAATTTCAGAACCTGACATTCTGCGGTACCGTGCCGGGCTATATCACACCCAATTGGTACACCTGGCCCGTAAGCCAATGGGGATTCTCCGGTCATGCGAAGATCGGCAAGCAGTTCGAGGTGCAAGCCTCGATCTATCAGGTCAATCCCACGCTTGGCCTTCCGAGCAACGGCCTGAATTTGGGCAACCCAGGCGACGTCACCGGCCATTTCGCGGTTGGCGAGATCGCGTGGAAACCGACGATCAACGACCGACCGGGCACCTATCGTGTCGGCGTGTGGCGCAACACCGGCAACTTCGACGACGTCTATCTCGATCGGACCCGTATGCCGATCGGCGTAACGGGCGGAGCACCTCGCGTGCTGCACCAGGCCTCGAGCTATTATCTTATGGCGCAACAGCAACTTACCGGCAGCCGAGGCGAGTCGGGCGACACTGGCCGCGGCCTGAGCGCCTTTGCCAATTTCGTCCGGTCGGACGACAAGGTGACCTATATTGAAAGCATCGTTCAGGCTGGCCTGTTCTGGACGGGGCCACTTGCTTCCCGGCTCCATGACGAGATCGGCTTTGGGATCGCACGATCGACGGTCAATACGCGGTCAGCGCAGCGGATTAGACAAGAGAACGCGCTGCTCGCCGCGGGACAAGCCCCCACCCCGGTTCCCGACAACAGCGAATATGCGATGGAACTCTATTATTCCCTTTCAATCACCCCTGCCATTACGACCCGCCCCAACATCCAGTACACGATAGATCCAGGCGGCGTTGGCACCGATAGTGCCCTTGTGTTCGGTTTGAAGAGCTTGGTGACCTTCTAGGATCGTGCATGGTCGTGGCGCTCCGGTGGTGGCTTACCTGTCCCATACGACTTCTTCCCATTCCAACAAAAGGATCGCACCATCAAACCGTGGAATCAAACACCTAGATCGAGACAGCTCGGCGCACCGAACAAAGTCTTTCGACTTCCGTGTACCTGTTTCTCGATATTTGTCCCGATTGCACTTTCCGAAAATGCGGTTTTGGTGACGGAAGCGTGAAGCGCTGTTGCTAAACTCCTAAAATTCGCGACAGCGATCGAACACTCGCTGCCGCTCGTACCTCCGTGTCGCAAAAGTCCGCTGCAAAACGTCCCTCTATAGGGACGGGAGCGGCAGCTCGCATTACTCAGCACTGGTGGGTGAATTCAGATCCACCCAAGCAATCACTAGCCGCTCGAAATCTGGAAAAAGCACGTCTTTTAGATCCAGTGAGGACAACCTTGCAAGCTCTGGTAAAGCCTTGAGGAAAGAATCGTAGCTTTCAGCTATTTGAATTGATGTAGGAATTGTCTTACGCTTCGATGCAGTCGCCAGGAAGTCTCTTA
>Ga0308163_10003832_pt1 | contig 12346 bp, 6 predicted proteins | sample PhyTR1_FD_201037 | JGI IMG/M metagenome (GOLD analysis project Ga0308163, IMG submission 201037) | Phyllosphere microbial communities from UC Gill Tract Community Farm, Albany, California, United States - DLSLT.R1 | ecosystem: Host-associated > Plants > Phyllosphere > Unclassified | place: USA... | reverse complement strand
CCTTGACGTCCTCCGGCTTGACCACGGATTTCAGCTCGACCTTGAAGTCGAAAGGCGAGCCGTTGAGAATGGTGGCGCGGTCCAGCGGATAGACCGTGGCTGCCTGGGCGCCGCCGACCAGAACCGTCGTGGCTAAAAGTGCTGCAAGGAAAGTGCGCATGATGAAATCCCCCGGTATGCGGAAATTGACGATGACGGGCAGGCCTACAAATCTGCCCGAGAACAACCGTCAACCGGCGAGAAATCGCGGATTATATGGCTCCTGAAGCCCGGTTTTTTCAAAACCGCGGCTCATTTGCTGAAAATTTGCGATTTCCGCTGCATCGACGGCGGGTCATGCGGGACTGTTAGGGGGCGGACATGACAAGCAGATGACAACGCACGATTGCGTGATCGTTGCTGCAAACGGTCATCAGTCCTTGCGGAACACCAGGCTTGCGGTCCAGCCGGTGATGAGGGCTACCAGCACCGCGAATGCGCCGTAGGACAGAGGCTGATTGCGGGCGGCATCGGTGATCGCCTGTTCGACGCCGGTTTTGACGACGCGCAAACGAAGATCCTTTTGAGCAAGAAAGCCGCCGCTCTTGAAGAGATAGGCGTGCACGACATGGACTCCATCGGGGATATTGGCCGGCAACCGCAGGCTGGCCCGAAACAGATTGGTGGAAACGAACCGGATGCCAGTATCGCCATCCTGATAAAGGCCGCTACCTTCCTGTAGCCGGCGGTAGGCACTGCGGAATTCGCCCATGTTGATATCGCCGATAAAATGGCCCGTTGGCGTCAGCGGCAGATGATCGACACCGATTCCCAATTCGTTCAGCACCTCGGGCGGGGCGATCGCGTCCACTGGGCGCGTGCTGGCAACGGAATAGGAAGTCGGCACACGGTCGAAGGTCAGCGACTGACGGTTGACCCAGATACCGAGGAAACGTTCCTTGCGTCTCACCGTCGCGGCTTCCCTGGGACCTTCCAGCGTCACCACCACATCATACTGGCCGATGGCCAGCAGCAGCTGGTCGACATTGTTGAGCGCGCCGAACACGGTGAGGTCGGCACCGCGAAAATCCGAGGTGATGGCGATTTCGTTGGTCGAGGTGCCAATCTCCAACGTTTCCTTACCCGTACTGTCAGGCGTCAGGAACGGGATCTGCGCCCGCGCCGGGCCGATGCCAAGAGCGGCACCTGCAAGAACGGTGCAGATGGTCAGGACGAGGAACCGGGGCAGCCTCATCGCCCGGAACTCCCGACCACGATGGAATAGGCGTCACCAGGCGTCATCACCAGTTCAATGGCAAGACGCAGGCCGACGGCCATGACCAGCAGGCCAAGCAGGGCCCGCAGCTGTTCGCCGCGCAGCTTCTGCCCAACGCGCACGCCATATTGCGCCCCGATCACACCGGCAATCATCAGCATGAAGGCGAGCACGATATCGACGGAGTAATTGGCCTTGGCCTGAGCAATGGTGGTGAAGGCGCTGACGAAAATGATCTGGAACAGCGACGTGCCGACCACGACATTGGTGGGGATGCGCAGCAGATAGATCATCGCCGGCACCAGAATGAAACCGCCGCCAATACCCATTGGCGTGAGCACGCCGACGAGAAAGCCGAGCGTCAGGATAGGCACCGCGCTCAGGTAGATCTTCGATTTCTTGAAGCGCATCTTGAAGGGCAGCCGATGCACCCAGTTGTGATGGCCGGGCCGACGCACCGCAATCGGCTGCTTGCGCGCCGCGCGCCGCAGCGCCCCAATGCTTTCCCAGAGCATCAGCGTGCCGATCGAGCCGAGCAGAACCACGTAGAGGATCGAGATGAACAGGTCGATCTGACCGAGCTTGCGCAAGGCAACAAAGATCCACATGCCGAGCGAGGCGCCGGCAAGACCGCCCGCCAGAAGCACGCAGCCGAGTTTCAGGTCGAGAGAACCTCGGCGGAAATGGCTCATCGCGCCCGATACGGACGAGGCAACCACCTGATTAGCGCCGGTGGCGACCGCGACGATCGGCGGAATATTATAGAAGATCAAAAGCGGGGTGATCAGAAAGCCGCCGCCGACGCCAAACATGCCCGAGAGAAAGCCGACAGCCGCGCCCATGCCGAGGATGATGAAAATATTCACCGACAGTTCCGCAATCGGCAGGTAAATCGTCACGGCCATCCCCACAAACGATAGAACCGCTCTTGGTTCGATAGGATCAAACCGTCGGTCCTAAGGTGTCTCTCTTGAAGCATAGTTTGGCCAATGCGCATGTCACTTCGGCAAAATCATGCTGTCAAAATACTCGATCGCGCCGCCATGGCCTCACACCATGCCAGCGGACTGTCACTGTTTACGGCATCATTCCTTAAATCCGGGTGGATTTAGGGGCAAAGCCCCCAGAAAATGTCGGATGCGCATCACCGCACCCATCATACTCGCCACAATGGGCAATGACGCAGGAGCGCAAGTCTCTCAGCCCGAGTTTAGAAGCAAATCCTGGCGCTGCAAGCAGAAGATCAAGATCTGCGCATTTGCCCATGCAGCCTAGAGCCTGCTTCGCGCCTGTTCACCACCGCAAAGGCCATTCGATGAGTTCGTGCCCAAGCCCGTCTGAAAGGCCCGGATGGAACCGTCAGCGGTTGTGGGCGAGCAGCGCCTTGACCAGCTCGTTGGAAACCTTGCCGTTCGGCTCCTGGCCGACGGAGCTTTGGAAAGACTTGATAGCGGCAACCGTGCGGGTACCGAGTTTGCCATCGGGCTCACCTGCATTGAAGCCGTTCTTGTTGAGAATGGCCTGGATATTGCGGATCGCCTTTTCCATGTCGACGCTGCCGGTCTTCAGGCCCTTGCCGACCCATTCGTCAGGCTGGTTGACGCTATTGGCATTGGCGTCGACAGGAGTGGGCTGCCACTGCTGGACGCTCGCCTTGGCACGCTCAAGGGCGGCTGGTTGCAGGGCCTTGGCGACTTCCTCCTGCTTGGCGGCAGCATCCTTGTCGCCGGCGCGGGCGGCAAGCGCGAACCATTTGTAAGAAGCTTCCAGGTCAAGTTTCACACCGCTACCGCGGGCATAGAGCACCGCGAGATTGAACTGGCTGTCGGTAACGCCAAGCTCGGCGGCCTTGGAAAACCATTTTGCGGCGGCATCCATATCCGGCTTGCCATCACCGCCGGATGCATAGAGTACAGCGAGATTGTGCATGGCGCTTGCATTGCCGGCGTCGGCCGCTTGGCTGTAGAGCTGTCTTGCCTTGACCAGATCCCGCTGAACACCGGTACCTTTTTCGTAAAGCCCGGCAAGCCGGTACTGCGCCGGCGCAAGACCGAGATCGGCAGCACGCTGGAACCAGACGGCGGCCTGCGAGACATCGCCCGGCAGGCCACGGGCCTCCATGTAGCGCGAGCCGATTTCAAATAGCGCAGCCGGATCGCCGGCCTTGGCTGCAGTGACGAGCGACGGCGGCGACAGATCGGCGGGAACATCAAACAGCGGCTTTGCAGCTGCATCCTGCGGCGGCGCAAAAGCGGCCTTGGCGGCGTCTGGCTGGGCAGGTTGCGCCGAGAGATTCTGGACCGTGTTGCCGCCATCGATCGGAGCAGCCGAGAGGCTGGCCTGGCCGGGCGGCGAGGTCACCGGAATGACGGGTGCCGATCTGGTTTCGGTCTCGGCCTCGGTGCTTTCAGGGGCGGGCTGCGCCTGGGAAGGAAGCGTTTCGACAGCCTTGATCTGCTGCGGCGCCTGGGAGGGAAGCACCTCGGCGGCCGGCGCGGCATTGGAAGGTGCTGCATTGGCCGGGGCTGGCGCGGCCGGTGCTTGAACCGCAGGTGTCGGTCCATCGCTATGGCGGGTGAGATTTTTGACAGCTGTTACGGCCAATGCGGCCAGAAGCAGCGCGCCGACAGCCATCAGGATCGGGCGACGGTAGCGCGAAAAGGCGGAAGCACCCTTGACCTCGTCAGCGAGTGACATGCGACCGGGACGAGCGCTGCGCTCAGTCTCCTGGGCTGCGGCCTGGGCAGCGCGACGGGCGGCGGCTATGAAATCCATCCGGTCATCGGCACCCGCCGGCTTGACCGCATCGGAAGCATAGCTGGATTCCGCCGATGTGCTGCTGCTAGCGGCCTGGCGGGCGCGTACCTTTTCAAGAATCTTGCGCACGTCAGGCTTGCCGGAGCCCGGCTCCAGCAGTTCATTGGCCTCTTCGGGCGGCAGAATATCGGCGGGATCTATCGACGGCGCATCCTCGACGCGCTGGCGTGTCGGCGTGGCCACTGCCGTCGTGGCTGATGCCGCGTCTGAGGTTTTACCTTGTTGCTTTGCCGGCTTCACCTTCTTCGCCTGCGGCTTCAGACGGCGGCCAAGACCGGCGAGCAGGCTCGGCCTGCCGGCATCTGCATCCGCGTCCGGCAGGGGCTTATCAGGGTCGATAGCGGGAGCGCGATCGCCATCGTATGCCGTTTTGGCAGAGCCGAGCTCCGAAGGAAGCGTATCATCACTGCCAGCTGTCTTGGCCTCTGCCGAGAAGATGCTCGCTGCCTCGGGCTGAGGCTCAACCACCGGCGTTGCGACGGTGGCGCGGCGATCCATCTGGTCGAGCTTTTCGGCGATCTGCACCAGGGTCTGGTGCAGGGCTTCGAAGGTGCGATGGCTGCGTTCCTCGCCGCCCCGGCTGATGTCTTCGAGATGGCGCAGATGATCGGCCAGCACCGCCAGCGTTTCCGCCGTTTGGTCCGGCACCGCTTGCTGGTCTAGAACAGGGGCTTTGCGGGAATAACTGTCCATGACAGCCTCGGCGGCCTGGCGGGCAGCCTCGACGATGTATTCGTCGCTGGTGGCGAGATAGTCCTCGAGCGCGGCCATCCGGCCTTCGATCCGCTCGCCTTGATCCGTCAGCGGCGATGCGCTGATCAGGGCAGAGAGATGGGCGATCTGCTGTTCCAGCCCGGCAATTGCCGTGCCGTCACCCAAAGGGGCAGAGGCTGTTTCATCCAGGCGGGCGGCGATGGAATAAAGCCGATCGTCCAGGCTGCGCAGCAGGTTTTCATCGACAGGTGACGCGACCGGATGCTGATCGATTTCATCGATGCGCCGACCGATGACGGCGATCTGTTCGGCCAATTTGTCGGTTAGCGAAGCATGGTCGAGTGCGTCGATCTTGCGGGAAATGTCGGAGAGATAGCCGGTCAGTTCCGGTTGTAGGCTGTCGCGCCGCGACAGATCCAGCATGCGCGCCAGATCGTCAAGCCGCTCTTCCAGCCGCTGGGCGGCCTGCTGATGGGCGATATCCTCGATCTTATGCGACAGGGCTTCGATGCGCTCGCCAAGCTCTTGGCCAAGATCATTGGTCCCCAATCCGGCGGTCTGCTCGGAGATCAGCTCCAGATGATGGGCAATGGTGGCGATCCGGTCTTCCAGCCGCTCGATCAGGCGCGGATCGGTCGCGGCGCCATTGTGACGCCCAGTGACGGAAATGGCGCGGGAAATCTCATCCAGCCGGCGGTCGAGTTGGCCGAACTGGTCGAGCATCGCCTGGCTGTTGGGCTCCAGATGCTGGCCGATATGTTCGAGCGCCTTGGCAATGGCAATGAGTTTGTCTTCCAGAAGACGCACCGAGCGCACGTCTCCGATCGAGCCCAGCTGCTGCTTGATATCATCGAGCCGATAGGCGAGTTGCAGCAGGTCCTGCTGGATGCGCTCGGGGTCGATGGCATCAAGCCGGGTTTCCAGCGCGCTCCAACGCGCCTCGACGGCCGGCGTCGTGCCGCCACGGGCGAGCCCGTCGATCAGCGACCGCAGGTCTTCGAAATCGGCGCGCAAGGCATCGGTCTGCGCAGTCGCATCCGGGGTCACGGCATGACCGATGCGGTCGATACTGTCGGCCATTCGCACGAAGTCATCACGCAATCCGGCTGCCTCGCGACCGTCTTCGGCCAACCGGCGGATATCGCGCATCTCGGCGCGCAAGGTACCGATCTCACCCGCCAGACTATCGCTGATATCCTGGCGCAGATCCGCCCGCAGCGTCGACAGAGCCGACTGGAAATCCATAGGTGTTGCCGCCGGACGGCTGGGCGCGGCCAACTCAGGCGCAAGTTCGAGCACCGGCATACGGCGTGAGGATGTTTTTTGAAGTGGCCTGTCTTCGGCCGCAGCGGGCTGCGAACCGATAGTGCCTGCAGGCGTCGACGGACGAGAGGCCTCGAGAGCACGCTGTCTGGCGCGGATCTCGGCCAGCGGGTCGACCCGCTCGGCCGTCGGAGCAGGTTCGGCAAAGACAGGATCAGACGGGAGGCGGCTATCGCGCGGCGCGGCTGCCATACCATTCATCAAACCTTCGATGCGGGCTTCCAGCCCTTCGATGGTGCGGCTGAGGGCATCGAGCGAGGAGGCGCCGGCAGAACGCGGCTCGCCAGGCCGGACCTCCGCCTGGCGAGGATCCGCATGACGGGACGCCATCTGGTCCGGAGCCCGGTAGCCCTGAGATGAAGACCGCTGTCCGTTCATATTTCCAAACTCGCTTCGTGTTTCGGCCCGATCTCAAGAACGACAGGCCCCGTCCATGCCTCGTTCAAGCGAACGTCGGGCGGGAGCAGATGCAATCTTGAGGCGACGCAAATCATTCCGCTGCAGAATCGGGTAAACGTGGTAAACAACCCGTTAAGAGGCGCAGGATTTTTTAACCTTTTGGTTCCAATCACCACGGTTTCTGCCATTTGCCAAAGATAGGTCGGCGCTTTGGCTTTGCCGCGAAGACGACATGGGCAAAGTGCGCCTTCGCCATCTGTGTGGTCCCTTCTCATTTGCGGCCACCCCGGTCTTCTTGCCGCATGGGTTGCCGCAGAATTCACGTTTTTTCGTATTGACGTTTACGCGCACGTCAATATTTTGTAGAGCAGTATCTGGTCGGGGAGGTAGCCGGCCGCAATCTGGAGGACATTGACCATGCCCGTCTACAAGGCCCCCGTCGCCGACACGCTCTTCATCCTGAACACCGTGCTGGGCCTGGAGCGCTTCAACAACCTTCCGGGTTTCGAGGACGCAACGCCCGATATGATCGAAGCGATTGTCGGCGAGGCCGCAAAGCTTGCGGAAGAACAGCTCTTCCCTCTCAACCTCTCCGGTGACCAGGAAGGCTGCACGCGTCACGACGACGGCACCGTCAACGTGCCCAAGGGCTTCAAGCAGGCCTATGACGCCTATTGCCAGGGCGGTTGGCTCGGCCTGTCCATTCCTGCCGAATTTGGCGGACAGGGACTTCCTTACGTGCTGCACACCGCTGTCGGTGAATATATGTCGTCGGCCAATATGGCGCTGATGATGTATCCGGGCCTGACCCAGGGGGCGATTGCCGCCATTCTCGTGCATGGTTCCGACGCGCAGAAGCAGACTTATTTGCCGAAAATGGTCGAGGGCACCTGGTCCGGCACCATGAACCTGACCGAGCCGCATTGCGGCACCGATCTCGGCCTGCTGCGCACCAAGGCGGTCCCCACTGGCGATGGCGCCTACAAGATTTCCGGCCAGAAGATCTTCATCTCCGCCGGCGAACACACCATGTCGGACAATATCATCCATCTGGTCCTCGCCCGCATCGAAGGCGCGCCTGAAGGCACCAAAGGCATCTCGCTGTTCATCGTGCCGAAATTCTTGGTCAATGCGGATGGCTCGGTCGGCGCGCGCAATGGAGTCTCCTGCGGCGCCATCGAGCATAAGATGGGCATTCACGGCAATGCCACCTGCGTGATGAACTATGACGAGGCGACCGGCTATCTCATCGGTGCGGAGAACAAGGGCCTGTCGGCCATGTTCGTCATGATGAACGAGGCGCGCCTCGGCGTTGGCCTGCAAGGCTTGTCGGTTGCGGAGATCGCCTACCAGAACGCCGCCAATTATGCGCGCGAGCGTATCCAGGGCCGGTCGCTGTCAGGCGCCAAGGCACCGGAAAAGAAAGCCGATCCGATCATCGTCCATCCCGATATTCGTCGCAGCCTGATGACCATCCGCGCTTTCAACGAAGCGGGCCGCGCCTTCACGCTGTGGACAGCGCTGAAATCCGACATTGCACACCGCTCCGGCGACGCCGCTGAAAAACAGACGTCCGACGACATTCTCGGGCTGATGACGCCAATCCTGAAGGGCGTATTGACCGACAAGGGCTTCGACCATGCGGTCATGGCCCAGCAGGTCTATGGCGGCCATGGCTATATCGAAGAATGGGGCATGAGCCAGTACGTGCGCGATGCCCGTATCGCGATGATCTATGAAGGCGCGAACGGCATCCAGGCGCTGGATCTCGTCGGCCGAAAGCTCGGCATGAATGGCGGCCGCGCTGTCATGGCGCTGTTCAACGAAATCGGTACCTTCTGCGAAGAAAATCGCGACAACGAAAAGCTGTCCTTCTTTACCAAGCATCTGAAGAAGGGCCTGAACGACCTGCAGGCATCGACCATGTGGTTCATGCAGAACGCCATGGCAAAGCCGGACAATGCCGGCGCTGGCTCTACCGATTACATGCATCTCTTCGGTATCGTCGTGCTCGGCTACATGTGGGCAAAGATGGCCAAGGCCGCTGAAGAGGCGCTGGCGACAGGCACAGGCGACGCGGATTTCTACAAGAACAAGCTGATCACCGGCCGGTTCTACATGGAAAAAGTCATGCCCGAGACGGCAGTGCGCAAGATCCGCATCGAGGCGGGCGCCGACAGCGTGATGGAATTGGCGGCGGACGCATTCTGAATTGGATTTGACGACAAGATTTCGGGCGACGCTAACGCCCAAGGGAGAGAGACATGAGTGACGTCTATATTTACGACCACGTGCGCACGCCGCGCGGGCGTGGCAAGAAGGACGGTTCCCTGCATGAGGTGCCGTCCGTGCGCCTCGCCGCCAAGGCGCTGGAAGCGATCCGCGACCGCAACGGGCTCGACACGGGTACCGTCGACGATATCATCATGGGCTGCGTCGATCCGGTCATGGACGCCGGCGCCGTGATTGCCAAGGCCGCCGCCTTCGAGGCCGGCTATTCCACCAAGGCGCCTGGCATGCAGATCTCGCGCTTCTGCGCATCCGGTCTCGATGCCATCAACTTTGCCGCCGGCAAGATTGCCCAGGGCGCCGATGACATCGTCATTGCTGGCGGCGTCGAAAGCATGTCGCGCGTCGGCCTCGGCATGTCCGGCGGTGCCTGGTTCATGGACCCCTCGGTTAACTTCCCTGCCTATTTCATGCCGCAGGGCGTGTCTGCCGATCTGATCGCTACGAAATACGGCTTTTCCCGCGATGACGTCGATGCCTATGCGGTCGAAAGCCAGAAACGGGCGGCCCATGCCTGGCAGAGCGGCTATTTCGACAAATCCGTCGTGCCGGTGAAGGACCAGAACGGGTTGACGATCCTCGACCGCGACGAGCACATGCGTCCCGGCACCGACATGCAGTCGTTGGCAGGTCTCAACCCGTCCTTCCAGATGCCCGGCGAAATGGGCGGCTTCGAAGCCGTCGGCATTCAGGCTCATCCGGAAATCGAAAAGATCAACTACGTCCATCACGCCGGCAATTCCTCCGGTATCGTCGATGGCTCCGGTGTCGTGCTGCTCGGCTCCAAGGCCGGTGGCGAGAGCATGGGGCTGAAGCCTCGCGCCCGCATCAGGGCCTTTGCCAATATTGGCTCCGATCCGGCACTGATGCTGACCGGTCCGGTCGATGTGACGGAAAAGCTGTTCAAGAAGTCAGGCATCTCGCTCGCCGATATCGATCTCTTCGAGCTCAACGAAGCCTTTGCCGCCGTGGTGCTGCGCTACATCCAGGCCTTCGATATTCCGACCGACAAGATCAACGTCAATGGCGGCGCGATCGCCATGGGCCATCCGCTGGGTGCCACCGGCGCGATGATCCTCGGCACCGTGCTGGACGAGTTGGAGCGGCGCGATCTCAACACAGCACTCGTCACGCTCTGCATCGGTGCAGGCATGGGCACTGCGACCGTAATCGAGCGCGTCTGATTGGGAGGGATGACAATGACCTACAAGAATTTCACCGTCGAAACCGACGCAGACGGCATTGCTCTCGTCACCTGGGACATGCCCGATAAAAGCATGAATGTCTTCACCGTCGAGGTGATGGACGAAATCGAAGCTATCGTCGATGCCGTGGTGGCCGATGAAGCCATCAAGGGCGTGGTCTTCACCTCGGGCAAGTCTTCCTTCTCTGGCGGCGCCGATCTCAGCATGATCCGTGGCATGTTCTCCATGGTCGAGGAAGAACGGACGAAAGACCCCGCCAATGCCGTGCAGAAGCTGTTCGACGGCGTCGGCCGCATGAGCTGGCTGTGGCGCAAGATCGAGACCTGCGGCAAGCCGTGGGTCTCGGCCATCAACGGCACTTGCATGGGCGGGGCCTTCGAATTGTCGCTCGCCTGCCATGGCCGCGTGGCCTCCAATGCCAAGTCGGTAAAAATCGGCCTGCCGGAAGTCAAGGTCGGCATTTTCCCTGGTGCCGGCGGTACCCAGCGCGTGCCGCGTCTTGCCAATGCGCAGGACGCCCTGCAGATGATGACAACCGGCCAGACGCTGGCGCCGCAGCGTGCCAAGGCCATGAACCTCGTACATCAGGTTGTCGAACCGGATCAGCTGATCCCCACCGCCAAGCAGATGATCAAGGATGGGTTGAAACCCGTCGCCCCCTGGGACGAGAAGGGCTTCAAGGCCCCCGGCGGCGGCATCTGGACGCCTGCTTCCGCCCAGCTCTGGCCTGCGGCGCCCGCCGTGCTGCGTCGTGAAACCTCAGGCAATTATCCGGCAGCGCTCGCCATTCTGAAATGCGTCTATGAGGGCTTGCAAGTGCCCTTTGACACGGGCCTGCGCATCGAGCAGCGTTATTTTACTGAGATCGTCCAGACCAAGGAAGCCTTCTCGATGATCCGCTCGCTGTTCATCTCCATGCAGGAGTTGAACAAGGGCGCACGCCGCCCGGCCGGTCAGCCGAAGAGCGAGATCAAGAAGGTTGGCGTCGTCGGCGCCGGCTTCATGGGCGCGTCGATCGCCTATGTCACGGCTGCCGCCGGCATTCCCGTGGTGCTGATCGACCGCGACCAGGAAGCCGCTGACAAGGGTCTCGCCGTCTCGGCGAAGCTGGTGACAGACGCTGTCGGCAAGGGAAAGCTGACCAAGGAAGCTGGCGAGAAGCTGGTTGGCCTGATCACCGCCACGCCCGACTATTCCACACTTGCCGATGCCGATCTGGTCATCGAAGCCGTGTTCGAAGACCGCGACGTCAAGAAGGCTGTCATCGAAAAGGTCGAGGCCGTGCTGCCGGAAGGGGCGATCTTCGCCTCCAACACTTCGACGCTGCCCATCACAGGGCTTGCGAAGAACTCGAAGCGGCCGGCAGATTTCATCGGCATCCATTTCTTCTCGCCGGTCGAGAAGATGATGCTGACCGAAGTGATCCTAGGCAAGGAAACCGGCGACAAGGCGCTGGCCGTGGCACTGGATTACGTCGCCGCGATCAAGAAGACGCCTATCGTCGTCAACGACACGCGCGGCTTCTTCGTCAATCGCTGCGTGCTGCGCTACATGGCCGAGAGCTATGACATGCTGATCGAAGGCGTGCCGCCGGTCATGATCGAAAATGCCGCGAAATTCGCGGGCATGCCGGTCGGGCCGCTGTCGCTCAACGATGAAGTGGCAATCGATCTGTCCTACAAGATCCTGAAGGCCACCGTTGCCGATCTCGGTGAAAAGGCCGTCAATCCGCGCCATATGGAGCTTGTCGCGCGCATGGTGGAGAAGGAAGAACGCTTTGGCCGTAAGAACGGCAAGGGCTTCTACGAGTATCCCGCCAAGCCCGCCAAGAAATTCATCTGGCCTGATTTGAAGGATCTTTACCCGCAGAAGAAGGCTGATGACGTGGACGTGAAGGTGCTGCAGCAGCGCTTCCTGGCAACCATTGCGCTCGAAGCTGCCCGCACTGTGGAAGAAGGCATCGTCATCGACCCGCGTGAAGCCGATGTCGGCTCCATCCTCGGCTTCGGCTTTGCGCCGTATACCGGCGGGGCGCTGTCCTATATCGACGGCATGGGCGTGAAGAATTTCGTGGCGCTCTGCGAAAAGCTGGCAGGAGAATACGGCCCGCATTTCGCACCGACACCGCTGCTGAAGGACATGGCCGAAAAGGGTGACACCTTCTATGGCCGGTTCGATCCTTATGGCGCGGTGAAGGCTGCGGCTTGATCCTTCACCAGGATTGGAAAGCGTCGGAATTGACTGGAAATACCCGGCAAGGCCTTTGGCCCTGCCGGGTTTTTAATTGTCAGGGCTACGCGATGGCGGGCCTTATCAGGCGCGGCTACTGCATAATTCCTTAAAT
>Ga0308163_10003823_pt1 | contig 12367 bp, 11 predicted proteins | sample PhyTR1_FD_201037 | JGI IMG/M metagenome (GOLD analysis project Ga0308163, IMG submission 201037) | Phyllosphere microbial communities from UC Gill Tract Community Farm, Albany, California, United States - DLSLT.R1 | ecosystem: Host-associated > Plants > Phyllosphere > Unclassified | place: USA... | reverse complement strand
TCAGGTCGATCACGACCAGGTTCTGGTTGCGCACGAACGAGACATAGCGCCCGCGCGGCGAAATCTTCGGATCGGTCACGCTGCCCGAGGCGACCTTGCGTGCGTTCTCTGGCTTGGCCGCATCGACGAGGTACAGGTCACCACCGACCGGCACCAGCAACTGCTTGCCGTCCGGCGACCAGAAATAATTCAGGATGCCCGACAGGCCCGCCGTGCGGGCGCGCTCGCGGCGTGCTTTTTCTTCGAGCGACAGGGTCTCGGTCGGCACCAGCTGCTTCGAGTCCACCAAGCGCTGCGTGGCCTTGCTCTTGGTGTTGTATTCCCACAGGTCGAGACGGTACTGGTCGTCCGCGCGCGGACGCAGGAAGGTCACGCGTTCACCGTCGGGCGACACGCGCAGGTTACGCACGCTGGCGCCGGCCAGCGAAGCGTCGCCATAAATACGGTCGAGGGTCAGACGTTCAGCCATGGCAGGAACGGCCGTGAGAGCGGCCAGGAGGACAAGGAGAGGGCGCATAGTTTCTCTGGTGGATGTTTAATTGACAGCAACGGCGAGACGATACCAGAGTCGGCCTGCCAGCGCTGTAATGACATGTCATAAAAACTAGTGGGCCAGTGGTTTCGCCACACCCTCGCGGATGCGCTGGCGCGCCAGCTTCTCGAACTGCCAGGTCAGCAGCACGGCCGCAACCGTCAATGCGAACACGAGGCCGATCCAGAAGCCCGTGGCCTCCATCGGTGCGGCGGGCGTCCACGGAAACCAGTGCGGCGCCAGGCCCAGCACGCAGCCGAGTGGCAGCGACAAGCCCCAGAACGAGACCAGCTGGATCACCATCGGCGGGCGCGTCACCTGGTAGCCGCGAATGGCCGACGCGGTAGCCACCTGGGTCGCATCCGACAACTGGAACAACGCCGCGAACAGCAGCAGGTGGGCCGTCACCTGCTGCACGGCCGGATCGGATGTATAAGCGGCCGCGATCTCCCAGCGGAAGATGGCGATGAACAGCGCCGCCAGCGCGCCGAACGTCAGCGACACGCCCACGCCCACCCAGCCGACGAAGCGGGCGCGCACCGGATCGCCTTCGCCCATCGCCTGGCCGACGCGGGTGAGCATGCCAATGGCGAAACTGAGCGGCAGCATGAACACGAGCGAGGCAAAATTGAGTGCGATCTGGTGCGCCGAGACTTGCACGACGCCATAACGCGCCACTAGCAGGCTGATCAGGCCAAAGGCGCTGACCTCGGCGAAATAGGTCACGCCGATCGGCAGGCCCAGGCGCAGCATGCTGCCGATGGCCCTGGCATCCGGGCCTTCGAAGCGGTCGAACGGGTAGGTCATGCGGTAGGCGGGCGAGCGCCGCACCCACCACAGCATCACGCCCAGCATCAGCCACATGCCGCTGGCCGTGGCAATGGCGCAGCCGACCGCGCCCAGGCGCGGAAAGCCCAGCTCGCCAAACACGAGCAGCCAGCTCACCAGCGTGTTGTACAGCAGGCCGAAAATGGCGATCCACATGATTGGCTTGGTCTGGTTGATGCTGGTCGTGTACCCGTACAGCGCGCGGTAGACGCCAAACGCGGGCAAGCCGACGCTGATCACGTGCACGACCAGCGACGCGCGCGCCGCCACGTGGGCATCGAGCCCGACATGGTCGAACAGCAGCGTGCACAGGTTGGCAAACAGCATCGCGACGGTGCCGACCAATAGCCCTTTCCACATTGCCTGGCGCACCGAGTGGGGCACCTGGTCGTGCCGCGCAGCGCCCATTTCGTGGGCGACGACGGTATTGATGGCCATCATCGTGCCCATCACGGTCACCAGCACGATCGACCACACGGCCGTTCCGAGCGACACCGCCGCCAGCTCTTCGGCGCTGACGTGCCCGGTCATGGCGACATCGACCACGCCCATCCCGACGGTGGCCAGCTGGCCGATCAGCACCGGCCACGACAGGCGCCACAGGGTAAGGATTTCGGTACGGATCGGTGTGGCGGAGGTGGTCATGATGCGGGCTCGGCTTGGGGAACCCATGATTTTACTGACTTATTGTCAAGACCGGGGAAAGCGGCACTGTCCACGCAACACGGCCTGCGGTCGATCGGTGCCTGGTTACTGCGCCTGCGCAACGCCCCGGCGCGCGATCTGATCGACCGTAGCAGTCAGCCTGAGGAGACTGCAATGAACGAACTGCTGCCTTACTACGAGCGCGAGCTGGTGTACCTGAACACGGTCGGCCGCGAGTTTTCCCACCAATATCCGCGCCTGGCCGCCGAGCTTGGCCTGGGGGCCGAAGGCAGCGAGGATCCGCATGTCCGCCGCCTGATCCAGGCCTGCGCGCTGCTCAATGCGCGTACCGCCAAAAAGCTCGACGACGATTATCCGGAGCTGACCGGGGCGCTGCTGGCCAGCCTATATCCGCACTTTTTGCACGGCATCCCGAGCTGCGCGATCGTGCACGTCGACGATCACGACCGCCAGGCGCATCCAGCGGCGCTCGGCCACGTGCATGTGGTGCCGCGTGGCACCGAGATGACGTCGCTGGCGGCGGGCGGCGCGCCATGCCGCTTTCGCACGACGGCCAGCCTGACCCTGGCGCCCGTGACGGTGACGCGCGCCTGGTTCTCGCCGGTGGCGCATGTGCCGCCACGGATCCGGCTGCCGGCTGGCGCCAGCGCGGGCATCAGCATCGCGTTCGACAGCGCCATGCCGTGCCGGCTGTTGCCCGGCCTGGGCCTGGCGCGCCTGCGGCTGCATGTCGCGGGCGACGCGCTGCTGACGGCCGCGCTGATCGACAGCCTGTGCATGCACACGCTCGAAACCTGGGTCGAGACGCAAGGGCAGGAACGCTGGCGCCGCCTGGACCGTCCTGTCCTGTCGCTCGGCGGCCTGGAGGCGGACGAGGCCCTGGTGCCGGAACCGGCGCATGCCCAGCCTGCCTACCGCTTGCTGACGGAGTACTTTGCCTTCCCCGACAAGTTCCACTTCCTGGATGTCGACCTGGCGGCGCTGGCGCCGATGTTTCCCGCCGGCGTGCGCCGCTTCACGCTGCACATGCTGCTGGCCGGCGTGCACGTCGACTCAGGCGCGGCCCGCGTCCTGCGCGCGCTGTCGGGCGAGCACTTGATCGAAGGCTGCGCGCCGGTCGTGAACCTGTTCCGGCAAGCGGCTGCGCCGGTGCGCATCACGCACCGTTCAGCGATGTATGACGTGGTCCCGAGCCGGCACGAAGACCATGTCGAGGTGGTCAGCATCGACGCGGTGCAACTGCTGACGACGCGCGACGGCAAGACGCGTGCCGTTGCCGCGCATCCCTGTTACGGCCTGCGCCATGGCGACGCCGGCGAAGGCCAGCGCTACTGGTACGCCCGCAGCGACGACGGGGGCGACCGCCGGCAACGCATGCAGATCGGCTTCAGCGACGATGACGGTGCGCTGGCCGGGCTGGACACAAGCATTGCCTCGATCGACCTGACCTGCAGCAACGGCGCGGCGGCCTGCGCGGTGAGTACCGGCGCACCGGGCGGCGACCTGGTCAGCGAGGCGGCGACGGGCGGCGTACCGATCCGCCTGTTGCGCAAGCCATCAGCGCCGCTGCAGTTCGGCAACCGCGATGGCACGGGCTGGCGCCTCGTGGCCCAGCTGGCGCTGAATCACCGTTCGCTGGCCGAGCTGGACACCTTCCGTGACACGCTGGCGCTGTACGACCTGGTGCGTTCTGGCAGTTCGCAGCGCCAGATCGCCGGCCTGCGTGCATTGACCACGTTGCCGGCCACGGCCTGGCTGCGCAACCGGCATGGCGCCACGCTCGTGCATGGCACCGAGGTGCGGCTGACGCTGGATGAAGAAGCGTTTGCCGGCAGCAGCCTGTTTGTCTTCGCGCAGGTGGTCAGCCGCTTTCTGGGCCTGTATGTTCACGTAAACAGTTTCACGCGGCTCGTGCTGGTCTCCGGTCAGAGCAGCAGGGAATTGCTGCGCTGTGAACCGCGCAGCGGCGATCTGACGCTGGTGTAGCGAGTGATTGCCGACCTGCTGGCGCATCCGCAGCGCTACGAATTCTTCCAGGCAGTACGCCTGCTGCTGCGCTGGCTGGATCGGCAGGGGATCGCCCCGGAGCAGGCGCTTGGCGGCGTGATCCGCTTTCGCAGCAGCGTCAGTCTGCGCTTTCCGCCCAGCGAGATCGAGGCCATCGACCCCGTCACCGCGGGCAGGCCGGCGGTCACGGTCACGCCCGCGATGATGGGCCTGCTCGGCACGATGGGCGCCTTGCCGCTGCACTACACCGAACGGTTCGCTGCCTGGGAACTGAGCAACCGCGACGCCGGGCCGCGCGCCTTTCTCGATCTGTTTTCCAGCCGCCAGGTGGCGCTGTTCTACCGGGCCTGGTGCAAGTACCGCGTGCGTGAACCGCTCGACGCGGGCAGTGACCGTTTTGAGCCACTGTTGCTGGCGCTGGCCGGCGTGGCACCGGGACGTGCAGATGGGCGTGGCGATGATCCGGCTGCGCTGGCCCGGTTTGCCGCGCCCCTGCGCAGCCGGGTGGTCAGTGCCGACCTGATTGCGCGCGTGCTCGGGAACTACCTTGGTGTGGCAGTGCGCGTCGAGCAATTTACCGGGTGCTGGGACATCCTCGAACCGGGTCAGCGCACCCGGCTGGCACAGGGTAATTGCGTGCTGGGGGCCGGCGCCACGGCGGGGGCGCGGCTGCGGCGGCCTGAGCTCGGCATCCGCATTCGCCTGGGGCCGCTGAACGCCAGCGCGTTCGCGCGGTTCCTGCCAGGGCAGGCAGGCAGTCGCGCGCTGGCGGCGTTGCTGGCGCGCTTTGCAATTGACATCCCGTTTCGCGAGCTGCAGGTCGTGCTGCAGCGCGCGGCGATCCACGGCGTCCGCCTGGGTGGTCCCACGCGGCTGGGGCTGGATGACTTCCTGTGCACGCGCAGTGCGGCATGCGACCGTGACGACATGTGCTACCTGCTCTGATAACACGTTCGATTCCTGATGGCACGCGCGCGCCACATAAGCTGTGCCCGGCCTACAATCGATGTCAACGAATTAACACACCATCGACCAGGAGGCACCATGCAACAACCAGACAATATGCAGCCGGCAGATCATCTCGAACCAGCCGCAACCCAATCCGTCGACGCCCGCCGCGTCGCTGTCCTGATGACCGACGGCGTCGAGCAGGTCGAATACACGAAGCCGCGCGCGTTCCTCGAAGCACAGGGCGTGACGGTCGTGCTGGTCTCGCCAAAGAAGGTAGGCGAGCAGATCCAGGGCTTCAATCACCTGGAACCGGGCGACAAGTACGCGGTCGAACTGAACGTGAAAGACGCCAACCCCGACGACTTCGACCTGCTGCTGCTGCCGGGCGGCGTGGCCAATCCCGACAATCTGCGTTCGAGCCCGGAATCGATCGCCTTTATCAAGGCGTTTGGCGATGGCGACAAGCCGATCGCCGCGATCTGCCATGGCCCATGGCCGCTGATCGACGCCGGCATCGCGGAGTCGAAGCACATGACAAGCTGGCCGACGCTGCAGATCGACCTCGTCAATGCCGGCGCCGAATGGACGGATGACGAAGTGGTCGTCGACGGCAAGCTGATCACGAGCCGCAAGCCGGATGATATTCCGGCGTTCAACGAAGCCATCATGAAGCAATTGATGGTGCAACAAGAAGCCGGCACCGATCCGGGGCCGACTTCGTAACTAGTCAGCCGTTAGCGGCCGGGCTGCGTTACTGCAAGTGTTCCCACAGCGTGACGCAACCGACCGCAATCAATACCAGGCCGCCGAAGATCTCGGCGCGCTTGCCTGCCAGGGCGCCGATGCGGCGGCCTACCAGCATTCCCAGTGTCACCATCGTCAGCGTCGCCAGGCCAATGGCCAATGCCGGCCAGACGATGTGGGTGGCCGTGAACGCCAGGCTGACGCCGACGACCATCGCATCGATGCTCGTGGCAAAACCGGTCAATGCCAGCAGCCACAGTGGGCGGTTCGAGTCTTCCGCGTCTTCCGGTGGAGACAAGCCTTCGTGGATCATGCGCACGCCGAGTCCGCACAGCAGGACAAAGGCGACCCAGTGATCCCAGGTCTCGACGTAGGACGCGGCAATACTGCCCAGCGCCCAGCCGACCAGTGGCGTCACGCCCTCGATCACACCGAACAGCAAGCCAACCTTCAATGCATCCTTGAACCGTACGTGATGGCGGCGCGCACCCATGGCGATAGCGACGGCAAAGGCGTCGGTGGACATGGCGAAGGCGAGGATGAGAATGGCGATGAGAGACATGACAGCTTTCCGATCGGGCACGACAAAAGGCATGTCGCGTGGCCCGAACGTCACGCAAACATGCCAATGGTCTTGCCAACCGAAAGGCTTTCGCACCATGACGTTGAGCGTCAAGTATGTTGATGCGAGAACTTCTGAAGTGAAGCAGGCTACTCCCCAAGGGCGGCGCTATGGTAACCCAGCAGTAGCCAATCGGCAAGGTGCGTTATGTGCGCGTGATGCGGGCGTTAAGGATGCGTTAGCACCACGTTGCCGGCATCAGGCCAACATCAGGCCAGCATCAGGCCAGCACCGGGCGGCGCCGCGGCGCCCACCTCAACGCGCGGCCGATCGGTAACTCGACCCCGTAATGGAACAGGGCGCCGGCGACCATGCTGGCGATCCAGGCCACGATGACGCCGGCAGTTTGCACGAGTACGTCCTGCGGTGCGAAGCGGGTGAACGCGGCGTTGACGACGAGGCAAACGGGGAAGTGCACCAGGAAGATGGAGAACGAAATGTTTCCGGCGAAGCTGATGATGCGCCATTGTCCGCGGTCAGTTGTCGCGGTGTGCAGGCGGCCGAACGCGACCAGCACGCATGCGATGAGCAGCGCGAGTGCGATGCGACTGCGGAAGTCGACCGTCAGCGCGATCAGCGCCGGTACCGTCATCATCAGCAGCAGGATGGCAGTCGAGCGCGGGCGACGGGCGGGATCGCTTGCCCACCAGGCCAACGCGCCCAGGCCATAGCTGCCGAGAAAGTAGGGCGCCCAGACGTCCCAGTCGGTATCCAGGTTGAAGTACAGCAGCGAAGCGCCGGCGGCGATTGCGGTCAGGGTCGGGATCAGGTACGCCGACACGGGCTGTGCTCGGCTGCAGGTCCAGAGCAGGATGCTGAACATCGCATACAGCTGGAGATCGATGGCGACGTACCAGGCGCCGGCCGACAGCGCGTCATAGGCGAGTACGTCGTGCAGCAGGAATGCGTGTGCGAGCAATTGCCCGCCGCTGGGTGGCGCGGAAATGGCGTCGTGGGTCATCCAGAAGCTTGCCAGCCACGACGCGGCAACGGCGAGCAGGATCGCCACGAAGAACGGGGGGGCCAGCTTGGTGTAGCGGCGCAGGATGGTTGTCCATGGATTGGACGGGCCGGACAGCGCCTTGGGTGATAACGACTTTGCGGCAAGGAAGCCGCCGATGACGAGGAAGACCTGGACGGCGACGCGGGCGTCCTGCGCGAGCCAGTCGATCAGGTCGGGAAATGCCTGGCGCGTGTGGTCGGCCATGGGGCCGTAGAAGGCCAGATGGTGCAGGACGATCAGTTGGGCCGAGATGGCTTTCAGCAGGTTGATCGTGGGGTAGTTTTCTTGGCGTCGTGGTGTGGTTGGGGTGGTGCTGGGGGTGGACTTCATGTGTTTTTGGGATGCTGTTGAGGCGCTAGTTGGGGCGCTATCATAGCTGATCTTGCTAGAAAGACATGGGGGCGGTGTGTGGGGGGTCTTTTTGGGTTAGTTTACGGTGATGCCACCTCTCCGATCTGGGCCTGCTACGTTCCAGCAGAGGCGGAAGGGCAGGAAATCGCGGGGCGATTTCCCTCTGGTCAGGCGAATCGGAGAGCCTTGCGCTTGCAAGCGCAAGGCGGATTTCCGGCGGGGAGCGGTGCTCCCCGAAATCCCGGAAATCCCCCGCGTCCCGCGGGTTCGATTCCCGCCGCCTGTAGAGAGGCGAAAAAAAACCGTCCACTGGACGGTTTTTTTGGAATACTGGTGGAGGCGGCGTCAGTTGATCTCGATTAGTCGTCATAGGTGGATGTGACGTATTTCGGGGCGTACCGGAAAAAGTTATACAGAGAGTTCCCCCATCTTGCAGTCCGCGGTCGCTAATATGTTTTGAGAAGAGACCGAAACCAGTCTGCGGGTAACTCTGCGGGTTACTTTATGACGAGTGTGGTGCCTGGCGAGCTTTCAGTTTGTCATGCTGTTGTCTAAAATCCGACCGGACACAGCATGTCGTTGAGCACGGCAGTGGTATGCGGTAAGTTAGCGGTTCGGAGCAAGCCATGTTTTTACTTCGCGAAAACTGCTTGCCCTGCGGGGCTCAAAAGTCAAGTGATTAGCCTATTGATAATGTTCAAGCCTGTCATCCTGATGAACAAAGCCTCAACGCTAACTTTTAGTAACACACCTAATCTTCTCGCTGTTATGCAAAATTTTCAAAAGACTGTCGCCCAATTCGCACCTTAAACACTGATGAAACGATTATACTTGCAACAGAATGATGCATCAGAGGTCACATACCAACTAGCTCGCGCTAGATATTGACAAAATTCTTTTTGTTTTTTAGCGAATGAACAAAATTAATGGAAGGCTTGAGTCATCTCTTTCTTATGAACATCCTACACTTAAAATTCGGATGTTCCCTCACTAGTTCTAAAAGCTGAGAATTTTTTTTCAACTTGACACAATATAACATATCACATAATGATTCAATCTCCGAAAAAGCTGCTCACGCTAATAAAAAATAACAAAATAATAAGGAATCTTTCAGAACGAGAACTCTTTACTCCAGAAGGCGTCGGATTCGATTTGCGCCTAGGATCGTTATCTCAGATATCTGCGGGCGGTGGGTACCTTGGTACAGATACTCGTCGTACTCCAAACTCTATAAGTGTTGATCCAACCAATGGCGTATATACTTTAATCCCAAATAAAGTATATCTCGCGACAACAGTTGAGGAATTTTCATTACCTTCGAATCTGGCAGCGGATTTTTTTCCACGAAGCACTCTTTTTAGGAGTGGAATAATTTTTCAATCAAGTATCCTTCCTCCTGGATACGATGGTCCGATGACGTTTGCACTCACAAATCTACACACTGAGGATTTTAAAATTGAGGTTGGCTCTCGCTTTTGTCATGTGGTTATTCAAATGGTAACGAAAGGTTCGAGAGGTTATGAAGGCCAGTGGCAAGGCGGCAGAATTTCTCAACCTAGCGATGAGGAGCAAAATTAATGAGTGTGAAAATTGTTGATGGTCGCACTACTTCCGAAGAACAAATTTTTTACAAATCAGAGACATCGCCCAACAGTTTAATTTTTACAGATGCAGATAGTAAAAACATAGAAAAATTTTCCCTAGAGGTTTCGCTTGGAGAAGGCTGGAACGAAAATTACTCTCCCTTCAGTAATAATTTGTATAAGATAATTAACGAAATTACGGTGCGACCTAGAGGTTCTATTGTGGTCCAGGTTAAAGAATCAATAAAGGTTCCTTTTAATCGATATGGAATTCTACTTCCGACGGGGAGCATGTTCCAAACGAAGGGGATTATGGTTGCACCTGCAAAGGTTGAGCCAGCTTTTGAAGGCAAGTTAAAGTTACGTCTTTTTAATACTACAAATAGTTCTGTAAAGATTAATATTGGCGAGAAACTTGCGTCGATTGTATTTTTTGATACTGAATTAACTGAACGACGAAACAAAATTACTCGATCCGAGCAACTCTCTGAAAAAAAAATCCCTTGGCATAAAGCAAGAATTCAGTGGTTGCAATCTAATAAGGCATTGTGGGTAAGTGGCTCGATTAGTGCGAGTGCCGCTCTTCTGGTATGCCTTTTTAACTACATACTTGTTGCTCGACCAAATACGATTAATGTTGAAGAAAAGTTGCGTCAAGCGAACGAGGCATTGGAAGCAGCCAAGAAGCCAGCACAGCCGTCGGTAAAAGAAAATCAGAAAAATGAAAATAGGCCAGAGCGAGCAGTTGAGGCTTCTGAACTTTCTGCTCCGTCCAACGTTCAAAAATCTAATGCCACGGCCTCATCCAATAAAATTCAGTAGCTAAAAAAATTTTAAATAAATTAAATCATGCTAATAATTTCAGAAAATCTAAAAGCACTTGTTGAACAATACGATGTATGCAAGCAAGCATTGGTTGACGAATTTTCTATAAAAATTAAATTGGGAAACAAATTTCATTCTCCGCTCCCGTCTGAAAATTCTGTTGTATACGGGAGCCATCCAGATCCTGTTACATTATTTTCAAAGATAGATGCAATTAATCAGAATTTGACTTTAAATCCGGGAGCCAGATATATTGCGTGTACGCAGGATATTTATAATATTCCTATTGATTATTTCGGGTTGATCCAGACTAAGGGAACACTGGCTAGACTATTTGTCGCAATCACATGTAATGATGGACAGGTCGAGCCAGGGTTCTGTGGGTATGTAACGTTGGAGATACTTAACCATTCTCCATGGACCGTAGACCTCCCTGTTGGTAGTGAGATTGGACAAATGTATCTATTTAAGTGTTCGACGTCAGCTAATAATCCGTACAAAGGGCGCTACGCGGAAGCATCGCGTCTAGGTCCGACTCTGCCTATTTTTTCTGAATAATATTCAGGTGAATATTCCGGCCAATTCCTATTGGCCACTGAAGTTGTTATATTTTTTCACTAAAGAGTAATGAGACGTCGATTTTCAATTTCGTTAATTTTTCTTGGGAGTGCTAGTTTGGCATTCAATCTTAACGCGCTGTAGATAATCCACCCACTGCTGCACCATTTTCCTCCGCTCCGGCAAATGCGCCGTCCGGTTATAGGCCCTACTATTCGGATCCCGGACCGCATGCGGCAGATGATGCTCAATCAGGTCCGACCGCACGCCCAGAACCCCATCAAGAATTGTCCGCGCCATGGCACGAAAGCCGTGGCCGCTCATCTCGTCCTTACCGATACCCATCCGGCGCATGGCCGCCAAGATGGCATTATCGCTTATCGGCCTGTCACCGCTGCGTGCGCTTGGGAAGACATATCGGCGATCACCGGTGAACGCGTGCACTTCCTTCAACGCCGATAGAGCCTTCTTCGACAGCGGCACGATGTGCTCGGTTTCCTTTTTGGTTACGTGAAAGCGCCACTCGGCCGCGTCGAGATCGATGTGCTCCCACTCGGCCTTGCGCAGTTTGCCCGGCCGGACAAACACCAGCGGCGCCAGGCGCAAAGCACACCTGACGATCAACGACCCTTCGTAGCTGTCCAGCATCCGCAATAGCTCGACCGCTTTTTTCGGCTCCGTGATTGCCGAGAAGTGCTCGCCCCTCACCGGCGCCAAAGCGCCGCGCAAATCGCCCGGAGGATCACGTGTGGCGCGTCCCGTGGCCACGGCATAGTCGGAACACCTGGCCGCAGTTCGCAAGCGCCCCGCGGTGCTCGATCCTGCGTGCGATCGACAGCAGGCCCAGCGCTATCACCTCGCTGACGACCCGGCTGCCGACCCAAGGGAACACATCGCGCTCGAGACGGCGTAGAATGTGGTCGCCACGATGTTCTGCCCAGACAGGCTGATATCGGGAGTGCCACTCGCGCGCGACGATCTCAAAGCTGTTCGACTCCAGGGGCAGCCTGACTTACTTGTGGACCTTGCGTTGCAGACCAGGATAGATGCAACGCGAGCAGCTTGCGCGCCTCATCGCGCCGCACCCTCGCGTCTTTCAGGCCGATATCGGGAGACGCCCAGGGACAGCAGTTTCTCTTTATCGTCATAGCGATATTTGAAGCGCCACCACTTGCCACCATTCGGCATGACGATCATGAATAAACCGCGCTCGTCGTAAAGCTTCATCGGCTTCGCGGCAGCTTTTGCGTTTTTGATTTTGACGTCGCTGAGCGGCATGGGGTAATCCTCCTTGCGCATTGGAGTTACCCGCGGGCGCGATGGTTCCTTTGCCCCTTAGCGTACATTAGGAAATGCCAGCGATTTGTAGCGTCTACAGAGGGAGGGCGGAGCGTGATAAAGGGGTATTAGGGTAACTGCCTGGAACCGATGAGCAGTGTCCCCAAAAGCTACCCCATTTACTGGCTAGACGTCCCGGGACGTCGGCGCACCGGCTTGGACGTCGCACCATAGTAAAAAACCCGCTCGGGAGCGGGTTTTTGTTGCTTCTGAGACTACCAGAAACGAATCCTTGGTGGAGGCGGCGGGAATCGAACCCGCGTCCGCAAGCACTCTACAGACAGTTCTACATACTTAGCACTATCATTTAATTTAGCCCGTACAGCGCGGATGTGCACGCTTTGGACAGGCGAGTTACC
>Ga0308163_10003820_pt1 | contig 12375 bp, 11 predicted proteins | sample PhyTR1_FD_201037 | JGI IMG/M metagenome (GOLD analysis project Ga0308163, IMG submission 201037) | Phyllosphere microbial communities from UC Gill Tract Community Farm, Albany, California, United States - DLSLT.R1 | ecosystem: Host-associated > Plants > Phyllosphere > Unclassified | place: USA... | reverse complement strand
ACGCGTGGATGGCCGCAAGTTCGGCAACCGCCTGAGCGCCCTCGACCGTGCGGCGCTTGATCCGTGATTTGAGCACCCCCCGCCGATAGCAGCAGTTGGTCGACAATGGCAAAGTCAACGCGCACGATCGCACCAGCCTCGTTCCTGCAACGTCGTCCGGCTTTCGGGAACCTCCGGAATCGTCAGCACGACAGGCGTTATCGCGACCGCGGCGATGGCCATCGTTCCGATCAGTGGGGTTGGCGTGAGGCGTGGATCGACGCTCAGGCGATGCCGAACCGTGACACGGGGTGTCGTCGGTCGATAAAAGCGGATAATATCAAGGCCAACCCTGGGAGTATCGCTTGGAATCCGTATCGATCGTACTCGTCCTTTTGCTCGCGGTGGTGGCGAGCGGCGCAGTTTCCCGCATGTTGCCGGTATCCATACCGACGCCACTGGTTCAGATCCTCCTGGGCGCGGTCATCGGCCTGTCGACGTCGTATCGCGTGGAGCTCGATCCGGAGCTGTTCCTGCTCCTGTTCCTGCCGCCGCTGCTGTTCCTCGACGGTTGGCGCATTCCCAAGAGCGGCCTGTTGCGCGACAAGGGCACGATACTGGAGCTGGCGCTCGGCCTGGTGGTCTTCACCGTGGTCGGCGCCGGCTTCCTGATCCACTGGCTGATACCGGCGATGCCGCTGCCGGTCGCCTTCGCGCTGGCGGCCATCATCTCGCCGACCGATCCAATCGCCGTCAGCTCGATCGCCTCCAACACGCCCATCCCCAAACGTCTGATGCACATCCTGGAGGGCGAGTCGCTGCTCAACGACGCCAGTGGCCTGGTGTGCTTCCGCTTTGCCGTCGCCGCCGCGATGACCGGCAGCTTCTCGGTCGGCAGCGCCGCCCTTACCTTTATATGGCTGGTAGTGGCCGGCATCGGCGCCGGCGTCGGTGTGACGCTGGCCGCGACGTGGGCGCAGCGTTGGCTGTCGCGCCGTTTCGGCGAGCCGACAGGTTCGCCGATCCTGGTCAATCTGCTGCTGCCGTTCGGCGCCTATCTGGTGGCGGAGCGTTTACACGGCTCGGGCATCCTGGCCGCCGTCGCCGCCGGCGTGACGATGAGCTACGTGGAATTGAGCGGCCACGCGCTGGCCAATACGCGCATCCAGCGATCGGCTGTATGGGACACGGTGCAGTTCGCGCTCAACGGCGTGATGTTCGTGCTGCTCGGCGAGCAGTTGCCGGACATTTTCCGTGGCGCCAGCCTGTCGATCGAGGAAAGCGGCCATCTCAATCCGTGGTGGCTGGCGATCTACGCCTTTGCCATCACCGCCGGCCTGCTGGTGCTGCGCATGGCGTGGGTGTGGGCCTCGCTGCGGCTGACCATCTTCAAACAGAAGATCCGCAACCAGGAACGCCAGAAGATCAATCCCCGCCTGCTGCTGGCAACCACGCTGGCCGGCGCGCGCGGCACCATCACGCTGGCCGGCGTGCTGACGCTGCCGCTGGCACTGCCGAACGGCGCCCCCTTCCCGGCGCGCGCGCTGGTCATTTTCCTGGCCTGCTCGGTGATCCTGATTTCGCTGCTGACCGCCAGCATCGCCCTGCCCCGTCTCCTGGCCGGCATGACCTTCCCGGCCGAACCGGAAGAACAGCAGGAGGAAGACCTGGCGCGGCGCGAGGCCGCCAACGCCGCCATCAAGGCCATCGAGAAAACGCAGGTGTCGCTGATGGACGCGGAGAGCTGCATCGATCCGGAGGTGTATCCGCAGGCCGCCGCGCGCGTGATCGCCTTCTACGAGCATAAACTCAGTGAGGTCGACCGCGATGACGACTCGGAATGGCGCAAGACCGATCACGCCGAGAACGAACTGCGGCTGGCGGCGCTGGCGGCGGAACGGCGCACGGTGTTCGACCTGGCGCGCACCGACCGCATCTCCGATGCGATCTCGCGCAAGCTGGTACGCGAAATCGACCTGATGGAAACACGCTACCGCTAAGATCTGCCATGCGACCCACACGCACACAAACCATCATCGGGATTGCCTGGATACTATTCTGGCTGCTGATGACCACCACCGCCGTGCAGGAATACCTGCGGGACAACGATCATGGCGTGTGGAAGCCAATACTATGGGAGACTTCGTCGGCCTTCACCGGCACTGTGCTGCTCATTCTGCAGCGTCACTTCACGCGCCGGCACGACCACCTGATCTCGTCGCCGCTGCGCTGGTTCGCCCGCCAGCTCGTGTGGCTGCCGGTCTATTGGGTGGCCTTCGTGCCGATCGCCTTCGGCATCCGGCACGTGGCCTACCGCCTTGCCGGCGAAACCTACACGCACCACGCATGGGGCCAGGTATATTTATATGAGGATGTGAAGATGACGGTGTTTTTCTTCATCTTCGCCACCATCACATTCGGCGTGCTGTCGTATCACGCCATGCTGAACGAAAAGCTGCGCGTCGAACGTATCAACGCCTCGCTGCGCGAAGCCCAGCTGCTTCGCCTGACGCAGCAGCTGCAACCGCACTTCCTGTTCAACGCCATCAACACCATCTCCTCGCTGATGCACAGCGACGTCGCACGCGCCGACGCGATGCTGATCCAGTTGGCCGACGTGCTGCGCGCCACGCTCGACGTGGGCGAACAGCATGAAGTGCCGGTCGAACTGGAGCTGCGGCTGCTGCGCGGCTACGCGTCGTTGATGGCCGAGCGCTTTTCCGACCGCGTACGGATCGCCTGGCACATCGACGATTCGCTGCTGGCCTGCCCGGTCCCGGTCATGAGCATGCAGCCACTGTTGGAGAACATCTTCAAGCACACCGTAGAACGGCGCCGCCAGAGCACCGCCATCACCATCTCGGTCGGCCGCGAGCAGGATGTCATCGTGGTGCGACTGGAAGACGACGCCGGCGTCCTGCCGGACGCGGACCTGGAGCCGGACCACGCGTCCGGTATCGGCGTGCGCAATCTGCGCGAACGGCTGGCCGGCTTGTACGGCGGGCGCGCATCGTTCAACCTGATACAGCTCGCGCCAGCCGGCGTGCGGGCGGAAATGCGATTGCCATGCGTATCCTGATCGTCGACGACGAGCGCCCGGCGCGCGACAAGCTGCGGCGGATGTTGGAGCTGGAGCCCGGCATCAGCGCCATCGACGAGGCGCGGGACGGCGTCGAGGCGCTGGAACGGCTGGCCGCCTTCGGCCCGGACGTGCTGCTGCTCGATATCCAGATGCCGGAGATCAGCGGACTCGATGTTGCCGCCTCGCTGCCCTCGCCGGCTCCGCTGGTGGTCTTCGTCACCGCCTACGATGAATACGCGATCCGCGCCTTCGACGCCAACGCCATCGACTACCTGCTCAAGCCTTATGACCAACAGCGGCTGCAACGGGCGTTGCAGCGGGTGCGCGAGCGTCTGGGCACGACGGCATCGGCGGCGCCCTTCGCATCGGGACAAGCGCCACCCGCGATCACCCAGCTACTGGTGCCGGAACGTGGCGGCACGCGCATCGTCAAGGTCGAACAGATACAGTGGATAGAGACGGCCGATAATTACGTCGTGCTGCACACGTCCGACGGCGACCCGCTGATGCGGCAAACGCTGGCCGGCCTGGTGGAAAAACTTGGACCGCGTTTCCTGCGCTGCCATCGTCGTGCGGCGGTGCAACTGGATTGGATACGCAGCGTCCAGCCGTTGGATAAGGGCGACTGCGAACTGGTACTGCGCAGCGGCGCGCGCGTACCCTGCTCACGCCAATACCGCACAGATTTAATGGATCGCCTGAAAGACGGCGTCAAATAAGCCAATAGCCAAAGCGCACCAAACATTTGAAAGCCAGCGCCTGGCGCGATCGCGAGCTCCGCGCAAACCCGGCCCTGGCACCGGTTCGCCCCGGCCGCGTCCCGCTTCGCCCCATCGCGCTGGACGCACGCGGGGCGCGCTACCTAAACTGGCTCCATCGCCCCCGCAACGAGAGCCAGCCATGCACAACGCCAACAACAAGCGCCTGTATTTCCTCGACTGGATACGCATATTCGCGTTTTTCCTGCTGATCCTGTACCACACCGGCATGTATTACGTGTCGTGGGACTGGCATGTCAAAAGCCCCGACGCCGGCCACGCCATCGAGCCACTGATGATGTTGTCCTCGCCATGGCGGCTGGGATTGCTGTTCATGATTTCCGGCGTCGCCAGCGCCTTCATGTTGAAAAAGATTCGGGTCGGCGCGCTGCTCAAGCAACGCAGTTGGCGTTTGCTGGTGCCGCTGGTGTTCGGCATGCTGATCATCGTGTCGCCGCAATCTTATTTCGAAGTCGTCGAAAAGGTGGGCTATAAGGGCGGTTACGGGGAATTCATGCATTTGTACATCACCAGCTACAAGGGGTTTTGCCGGGGCGACGACTGCCTGGACATGCCGACCTGGAACCACCTGTGGTTCGTTGCCTACCTGTGGTGCTATACGATGCTGATCGGGGGCATCGCGTGGCTGGCCGGTCCGCGTCTGCCATCATGGTCCGATGGGCTGGGTCGGCTGTTGACTGGCTGGAAGATCATCGTGTTGCCCGTGATCGGCCTGGCGCTCGCGCGTTTTGGCTTGGCCGATCGCTTCCCGTCCACGCATGGGCTGTTCGACGACTGGTACAACCACGCGCTGTATTTCTTCCTGTTCATGCTGGGCGCGTTGCTGGCGACGCAGGGCCGATTCTGGGAGAATGTGGAAAAGCTGCGCTGGGCCAGTCTGGGTTTGTGGCTGGCGAGCTGGGCGGCGATCATCTGCTACTACTCGATTCCAGAAGTGCAGGCGGCGTCGCCTGAAGTCACGCAGTGGAAGCCGGTGATGCGCGTGGTGTATTGCCTGTGCCAGTGGGTGCCGATTCTGACCGTTTGCGGGTTCGGCCACCGCCATCTGGGATTCGACAGCGCCAAGCGGCGGTATCTGACAGAGGCGGTGTTCCCGGTCTATATTTTGCACCAGACACTGATCGTCACGATGGCGCATGGCTTCAAGCCGCTCAAGCTGGCGCCGGTGACCGAGGGTTCGATACTGGTCGTGCTGACGTTTTGCATCAGCTTTGCGGTGTTCGAGGTGGTACGGCGGGTCGGGGTATTGCGCCCGCTGTTTGGGCTGGGCCGGCGCCCGGCCAAGGAACAGAACGGCTACCAGGCGGAGCCGGCCACAGTGTAACAACCACCAGTAAGCCACGTAGGGCGGATTAGCGCAGCGTAATCCGCCAATGCAAGCGCCGTCCGCGGCTCATCGATTACTGACTACGGCTTTCCGCCCGGTCCGCCCCACGTGTCGCCGAGATTACCCACGCGCCGTGGTCCGTCCAGCAGACTTCGGACGGCGGCCACCACCCGCTCCGGCTCGACGCCAGCCAAACACCTGTGATGCCCCTCGGGACAAACGCTCTTGTAGCAGTAGCGACATGGCACGTCATGGAACAGCACGCGGCTCTCCACCTGCCACGGCGTATGCTGCGGATTGGTCAGCGCGTACAAATCAACCACCGGTGTTCCAAGCGCGGCCGCAATGTGCGCCGGCCCAGTGTTGTTGGACACGAACACCGGCGCCAGCGCGATGGCGGCGCCCAGCTTCCCCAGGTCGAGCTCACCCGCCAGCGAGTGCACCGAGGTCACGGACGCTCCCGATTCGCGAATGATACCGGCGATCAGCTCCGCGTCGCCAGCCTCGCCACTCAGCACCACCTGCAACCCTTGCTCCATGGTCAGGCGGCGGACCACGCCAGCCCACCGCCCCGGCGGATAACGGCCCACGGCGTCGAATACGTCAGCACAGCTCGCAACTCGGGGATGAACGGCGCGACGGCAGCCGCAGCGGGCGAGGCCAGCAGCGTCAGGCTGCGCCCCGGCAAGGCGTGGGCCAGCGCGCGCACCGCCGGCGTACACATGAGCACGTCGCCGATGTTATCGAGCCGCACGCACAGGACACAGGCGGCCTCGGCCCGGGCGCGCGCGCCGCCTTCACGTGCCTGGCATCCGTCCACGGCTTGGGCGCTCATAGCGCCGCCAGGCATGGCATTCCCCGGGTCGCCTGTATCAGTTGCGCGGCCGCGTCGAGGTCGGAAGCGATCCACGTGGGCGTGCGCAATACCGAGCGCAGCCATAGAGTTTCGTTGCCGTTGTCAATCAGGATGGTGCGGCAACCCGCCCGCCCGCCGGCTTCGACATCGTCCAGGATGTCGCCGATCATCCACGAAGCGGCCAGGTCGACCTGGTGCTCGGCGGCCGCCTTGAACAGCATGCCAGGCAGAGGCTTGCGGCAATCGCAGCCCTCATCCGGCCCGTGCGGACAGAAATAAAACCCTTCCATATGCACACCCTGCTCGCTCAGCAGCTGCGCCAGGCGTTGCCGCACCGGCTCCAGCGCGCCAACCTCGAAACGCCCTTGCGCCACCCCCGGCTGGTTGCTCACCACCAGCAAGCGGTAGCCCAGGCGGCTCAATCGTCGCAGTCCCCCGACCGTGCCTGGTTTCAAGGTCATGCGCCGCGGATCGACGTTATACGGTACGTCGTCGATCAACGTGCCATCCTTGTCGAGGAAGACAGCGGCGCCGGCCGCGCTCACGGCCATGACGTCTCCCGCAGCGGCAGCACCGTCGATTCGGCCACCGCCGATTGGGTCGGCAGCAGCAGCGTGGCCTTGATGGCGCGCGCCACGTTCATCGGATCTTGCAGTGTTTCCGTATCGAGGTCGGGAAACCGGTCCAGCAAGATGTTGATGATATGTCCGCCCTCGGCCTCGATCACGTTCCTGCCGGCGCCGCGCGACAGGAAGAAAGGCCCGTTGAGGTTGGTCCCGATGACACGCAGCCAGTTGGCCGGCGCCAGCTCCGTCAACGGCACGGTCAGATCGGTGCCCGCAGTATTGATCAAGACGTCGAGCTGCCCCCAGTGGCCGATAGTTTGACCCAGCAGGCGCTCGGCCACGTCCGCATCACCGACGTCCAGGCCGGCCGCGTCGGCGTGCTGGCCTCTTGCACGCCCGTAGGCCGCCAGGTTGGCGATTTCGGCGTCGGATGAATAGCATTCGACCAGCACGTCGATCGGCGCGTCCAGCCCCGGCAGGCGGGCCGCGTAATAGTCGTGCAAATCGCCCGGCCTGCCCCAATGATGCTTGACGCGGCTCAGGCGCTCCTTTTGTATCGCCCACTGCAGGGTCGAGCCCCGCAGCAGGCAAGCGCTGGCGTCCTGCGTTCGGTTGATGCCCAACACCACCGGTCCGTCGTCCATCGCCGCCTCCCCGTGCAGGGACGCAACGCACCGCGCGCCGTGTCCTGCAGGTTAGAGCCTGGGGATGCCGGGTTAGTTCTGCCTTTACTTCACAAACGTCAGCGTATGCTTTACCGGTCCCGGCAACAGGGGCGATGCGCGGCCGCCGATCCAATCCTCGCGCCCGCCAAGGAAATTGGGCGACAACGGATGGCCGCTCTGGCCGGCCGGCATATTAAATATCCCTTCCTGCTCGCGCCCCGGCGTCACCGTTATGCGCTCGGACTGTCCGAACGTCGGTCCAGCCACGCGCGGCATGTGCTGGTCGCCCGACAGCATGTCCGGCGCCACTTTCAGGAAGCGGCCCACCACCGGCAACGCCGACGCCATCGGATGGCCGCTGGCGGCGGTGTTGCGCTGGCCCCAGGTGGCCGCCGACAATGGCTTGCCGTCCTTGGTCAGATCGGTGATCACCCGGTCCAGCGCCGCCAGCTGCAAGGCCTGCCAGTCGGCGAACTGCGGCGGCAGCCATCCGGGCGGCTGCGCGTCCAGCAGGCGTGCCAGCACCACCGGCCAGCGCGCGCTGATGGCCGCCATATTCGCCTTGGGATCGATTGCGGCCATCTGCTGGTCGGCGTTTTCGAACAGGATGTCGTACAGCGCATACATATAGGCGCGCGTGATGCGGTAGCCCACCGAGTCGACACTGGCCCTGCCGGTCCAGCTGCTTTGCAACAGCGCCAGCGCTTCGGCGCGGCGCGGATGATCGGCGACCGCCTTGCCGTCGAGCGCCAGGATGGCCCGCTTGCGCCACGGCGTCAGGAACACCGCGCGGTCATCCAGCGCGATGGCATACACCTTCCCGACGTCGGTCTTCGCCCCCAACGCCGTCAGGCCCTCGCGCACCTGGTGCGTGCGCGCGCCCAGATCGTAGCCGCCGTCGCCGATCAACGCGGCGCCATCGCCGGCCAACTGGCGGCTGTTGGCGGTGGCCAGCTGGCCGCTGGACGGATTGACCACCTTGGGATACTCGGCCGGCGTCAGCCAGCCATCCCACACGCCGGCGTTGTCGTCGGCGCTCAGTGGATAGGTGATCTCCACGCCGGCCGGCGCGCGGCGCGGCAGCGGCCCGGCCACGGTCCAGCCGATATTGCCCTTGTCGTCGCCACCGACGAAATTCTGCGCCGGGATGCCCAAGGTCGGCGCGATCGCCAATGCCTGGTCCAGCGTATCGGCCGATTCGAGCTTTTGCACATTCACGTTGACGGCGGCCAGCGTGTGCGCGGTCCAATGCACCGCATAGCTGCGCCCCATCGCCTCGCGGATCGGGCCGAGCGAGGTTTCGCGCACCACCAGCGTCTCGGCCGGCGCGCCCTTGACCAATATCGTTTCCTGATGCTCCGACGGGGTCTCCCAGCCGGCCTGCGTGCGCACCTGCCCCGGCCTGGCCGGATCGGCTTCGAGCGCGATCAGGTCCAGATAATCGCCGTAGCTGTTGGTGAAGCCCCAGGCGACATGGCCGTTGCTACCCACTACCACCGCCGGCGTGCCGGGCAAGGTGACGCCGACCACGCGCCGCTGGCCGCCTTTCCCGTCGGGGAACTGCAAAGCGGCGCGGTACCAGGTGGTGGGCAGCTGTATGCCCAGATGCATGTCGTCGGCGACGATGGCGCCGCCAGTGTCGCTGCGGCTGCCCGCCACCGCCCAGTTATTGCTGCCGACGGTATTGAGCATCTCGGCGGGCAAAGGCGCGAACGCCATTTTCGACAACGGCGGCGTGCCGGCCGTTCCGGGTTTGCCCCACCAGGCCGGCGCCGCCGCCGGAATCGGCGGCGCTTCGCCGGCGACCTTGTCGGCGTCGAGCGGCGCGTCCCACTGCGTCGATTCCGGCGCCAGGAAGGCGCGCTGCTCCTCGGACGCATGTTCGGCGAACCAGCCACGCGAAAGCTCGCGCGGCAGCATATTCCCTTGCAGGTCGAAATACATCGCCCAGATCACCAGCAGCGAATCAGTGGCCGACCAGGCGCGCGGCGGCATGCCGATTAGCGCATACTCGAAAGGCTTGGCGCGCAACGCGCCCAGACCGGCGTTGACCCCGGCGGCATAACGCTCCAGCAGCGCGCGGTCCGGCGCCGGCAAGGACTTGAGCGCCATATCGGCGCGGGTGCGGAAGCGGTGGAATCGGCGCGCCTTGTCCACCGGCAGCGCGCGTGCGCCAAACAGTTCCGATAACTCGCCGGCCGCCGCCCGGCGCAGCAAATCCATCTGGAAGTAGCGCTCCTGCGCGTGCACGAAACCGGTGGCGTACGCGACATCGAGCCGGCTGCCGCCGCTGATCACCGGCACGCCACGCTCGTCGCGCGCGACGCTGGCGGTGGTCTCCAGGCCCGCCGCCTGCCGCGTGCCGTCCAATTGCGCGAGGCTGCCGCGCAGATACAACCATGCGCCCAGCAGCGCCAATACCAGCAACGCAATCGCCACCAACAAGATCCGCCTGGACCACACCGTCAGCCTGCTCTTCTGCATACGATTCCCGAAATCAGATCAATCCGGCAATAGTGCCAGATAATCCACCGCACAGGCAATCGGCTGTCGCGATCTGATAGCGCATCGATATCAAATCGGCAATCCATAAAGAGAGTCAGCGCACAGAGACCCCGCTCGCGGCGGCCTACCATGAAGTTTTCGACAACGTGTAGCAGAAAGGGACGCCATGGATAGCATGACCAATATGCAGGACTGTATCGACGCCTGCACCAACTGTCATCAGGCCTGCCTGCAGACCGCGATGACCCATTGTTTGCAGATGGGCGGGCGCCATGTCGCGCCGGATCATCTGCGGCTGATGTTCGATTGCGCGGCGGTGTGCGAGCTGTCGGCCAACCTGCAGCTGGCCGGCTCGCCGTTCGCCCAGCGCCTGTGCGCGTTGTGCGCCGAAGTATGCCACGCCTGCGCTTTGAGCTGCCGCGAGCTCGATGGGATGGAAGAGTGCCTGCGCGCCTGCGAGGTATGCGAGCACTCGTGCCGCGAGATGGCGCAAATGGCCGGCTGATGGCCGATAAATCACGTAGGGCGGATTAGCGCAGCGTGATCGGCCAACGCGTGCGCCGTTGGCGACTCGTCAATGGCCGATTACGGCGTTGCGCCTAATCCGCCCTACGCAGACCCGCCCGGGTCAGCAAGAGTCCCTCGACAACCTGATCACGCGATCTGGTAGATATCTTTCGCCACTTCGCGCACGTAGCGCAGCAGCAGCGCCGCGCCAGGGGACATCAGATGGCCGTCGACCGTGATGATGCCGAAAGCGTCCATGCGGCACGGCAGCTCGATCGGCAGGATGTTGAGCACACCCTGCGACTCGTAATACTTGGCCACCGCGATGGGCATCACATTGAGCGCGTCGGTCTGCTGCAACAGAGGTTTAATCAGCAGCACCGCCGTGGTGTCGACCACGTTGCCCGGCACTTCCAGGCCCGCGCGGCGGAACATCAACTCGCAGCGCGCGCGCAGGATGCTACCCTGCGGCGGCAAAATCCACGGCTGGCCGGCGATATCGCGCAGCTGCAGGTTGCGCGCCTTGAGCAGCGGATGGCCGGGACGCACCACCGCGCACGCCGGCTCGTCGCCCAACTCCTCGTAAGCCAGCCCCTGCGCGCTCTGACGCTCCGGAATCCGGCCGATCATGAAATCCAGACGGCCGCGCTGCAGCTGCTCCAGCAGGATATTGGACTGCTCCATCTCGACGCCGATGCGCAAACAGGGCGACGCCTGCTTGGTGCGCGTGATCGCCTGCGGCAGCAGCGAGATCCCCGGGGTCATGATGGTGCCGATGTCTACCTGCCCGGTCAGGCCGGCCTTGATGGCGACGATGTCCTCGTGCGCCAGCGAGAGGCTGGTCAGCGCCATGCGGGCGTGGCGTATCATGGTCTCGCCGTAGATGGTCGGCTCCATGCCGCGCGGCAGACGGTCGAACAGCTGCACGCCAAGCATTTCCTCAAGGTCCTTGAGCTGTTTGGACGCGGCGGGCTGCGTCATGTGCAAATCTTCCGACGCACGGTGGATGTTGCGTTGTTCGTCCAGCGCGATCAGCAGCAGCAACTGGCGCGTTTTGAGGCGCGCGCGCAGGAACCAGTTCGAATTAGTATCCATAAGAAAATGATATCACGATGGGTATTGATTTTGGGTCAAAACCCATCGTTCCAATATCACTTGCAAGCCGAACTAGGATTGGCCGCAGGCCCTTCCTTGGTTTGTTTGATGAACGGGATGGTGCCGTCGGCGTTGTACTGGAACTCCTCCACCGCCACCGAGCGACGGTACTCGCCGCCGGTGGGCAGCTTGTCGTTATGGTAGAAGATATAGTTCTTGCCGTTGAATTCGACGATGGCCTGGTGGATGGTCTTGACCTTGGCGTTTTTCTCCATGATCACGCCGCCGAACTTCCACGGGCCGATCGGGCTGTTCGACATCATGTACGCCGTGGTCTCCGGGAAGTCGCGCGAATACGACAGGTAGTACACGCCCTTGTGCTTGTGCATATACGGCGCCTCGGTGAAGCGGTCCATGCCCACGGTATGGATCGGGCCATCGAATTCGATCATGTTCGGTTTGAGCTTGGCGTATTTGAGCACCGTGTTGCCCCAATACAGATAAGCCTGGCCGTCGTCGTCGACGAACACGCCCGGATCGATGTCATCCCACGCGATCGGCGCTTCGAGCGTCATGTTGTTGGTGACCAGCGCCGAGCCGCGCGCATCGACGAACGGGCCTTCCGGCTTGTCCGAAACGGCCACGCCGATGGCGCGGCCGGGAATGGTCGCGTGATCGACCGTCGAATAGAAGTAGTATTTGCCATCGCGCTTGGTCACATCGGCGGCCCAGGCGTCGACCTTGCCGATCGCCCATTTAAAGGCGGACGGCTTGAGCGGCGAACCGAGATCGGTCCAGTTTTTCATGTCGCAGCTGCTGTAGACGCGCCATTCCTTCATCACGTAGTCCTTGTCCTTGACCGAGGCGCTGTCAATGCCCACGTACAGATAGACCGTGCCACCGTCGACATACGCCGACGGATCGGCGGTGAACAATTTCGGGAACATCGGATTGGCTGCTTGCGCCGCGTTGGTCGCGGCAAAAGCCATCCCCGACGCTGCGATAGCGGCAAAT
>Ga0308163_10003813_pt1 | contig 12397 bp, 9 predicted proteins | sample PhyTR1_FD_201037 | JGI IMG/M metagenome (GOLD analysis project Ga0308163, IMG submission 201037) | Phyllosphere microbial communities from UC Gill Tract Community Farm, Albany, California, United States - DLSLT.R1 | ecosystem: Host-associated > Plants > Phyllosphere > Unclassified | place: USA... | reverse complement strand
GACCGCCGCGACCATAGAACGTCCGCGTTTCCATAGATCGACGTAGGGCGGATTAGGCGGAACGCCGTAATCGGCCAATGCAGGCGTCCCGACAACGCATGCATTGGCCGATTACGCTACGCTAATCCGCCCTACGTAATTCACACGAGTATGCCTTCGCCGCAAACAGCGCGGGCCTCTGCTCAACACCGCAAAACCCCTGCTCCACTCAACAGCTGAAACCCCGTTTCATATAGCGGGATCGCGCGGCAATCGCCGCCGGCACAGCCATATCATTTTTTGAAAATTGGTTTCACATGCCAAAACAAGTCCTTGAAATTAAACGGTTAAATTTATGTCCTATGTCTTATATAAGACCTTGATGCGACGCACCAAAATACCCTACTATTTAGTCATGCGGTTTGCACTTGAAGGCCCAGCGGAACTCAACGATTTTCCCAAACGCGCTTTTTTTCTTTCAGGAGATAGACATGTCCCAATATCAAGACGACATCAAGGCAGTTGCCGGTTTAAAAGAGCAGCAAGGCAGCGCCTGGAACGCCATCAACCCCGAATCGGCCGCCCGCATGCGCGCGCAGAACAAGTTCAAGACCGGCCTCGACATCGCTCGCTACACCGCGAAGATCATGCGCGCCGACATGGCCGCCTATGATGCCGACCCGTCCAAGTACACCCAGTCGCTGGGTTGCTGGCACGGTTTCATCGGCCAGCAAAAAATGATCTCGATCAAGAAGCACTTCAACAGCACCGACCGCCGCTACCTCTACCTGTCGGGCTGGATGGTGGCCGCGCTGCGCTCCGAGTTCGGCCCGCTGCCGGACCAGTCGATGCATGAGAAGACCGCCGTCACCGCGCTGATCAAGGAGCTCTACACCTTCCTGCGCCAGGCCGACGCCCGCGAGCTGGGCGGCCTGTTCCGTGAGCTGGACGCCGCCGAAGGTTCGGCCAAGGCCGCCATCCAGGACAAGATCGACAACCACATCACCCACGTGGTGCCGATCATCGCCGACATCGACGCCGGCTTCGGCAACGCCGAGGCGACCTATCTGCTGGCCAAGCAATTCATCGAAGCGGGCGCCTGCTGCATCCAGATCGAGAACCAGGTATCCGACGAGAAGCAATGCGGCCACCAGGATGGCAAGGTCACCGTGCCGCATGAGGATTTCCTGGCCAAGATCCGCGCCATCCGCTACGCCTTCCTGGAGCTGGGCGTGGACGACGGAGTCATTGTCGCCCGCACCGATTCGCTTGGCGCCGGCCTGACCAAGCAGATCGCCGTGACCGCCACGCCGGGCGACCTGGGCGACCAGTACAACGCCTTCCTCGATTGCGAGGAAGTGTCGGCCGACGCGCTGGGCAATGGCGACGTCATCATCAAGCGCGACGGCAAGCTGCTGCGTCCGAAACGCCTGCCAAGCAACCTGTTCCAGTTCCGCGCCGGCACCGGCGAGGCGCGTTGCGTGCTCGACTGCATCACCTCGCTGCAGAACGGCGCCGACCTGCTGTGGATCGAAACCGAAAAGCCGCATATCTCGCAGATCGGCGGCATGGTCGGCGAAATCCGCAAGGTCATCCCGAACGCCAAGCTGGTCTACAACAACAGCCCGTCGTTCAACTGGACCCTGAACTTCCGCCAGCAGGTGTACGACGCGATGAAGGAAGCCGGCAAGGACGTGTCGTCGTACGAGCGCAGCAAGCTGATGAGCGTGGAATACGACCAGAGCGAACTGGCGATCACTGCCGATGAAAAGATCCGCACCTTCCAGGCCGACGCGGCCCGCGAGGCCGGCATCTTCCACCACCTGATCACGTTGCCGACCTACCATACCGCCGCGCTGTCGACCGACAACCTGGCCAAGGACTACTTCGGCGAGCAGGGCATGCTCGGCTACGTGGCCGGCGTGCAGCGCAAGGAAATCCGCCAGGGCATCGCCTGCGTCAAACACCAGAACATGTCCGGCTCGGACATCGGCGACGACCACAAGGATTACTTCAGCGGCGAGGCGGCACTGAAGGCGGCCGGCAAGGACAACACGATGAACCAGTTCTAACCCGTTCCGACCGGGGTGACGGATTGAAAAAGCTCGCTGCGGCGGGCTTTTTTTCCGCCCGCGTGCGCGGATGGCGGATAATCGGCAAACGTCCGATCCTGGAACCTCAACCAAGGAGCACGGCATGACCCGTCCCCGTTTCAACGATGCATGGGCCGCTTCGCTGCGGATTTACGACCGCGACAATTCCGCAGCGAGGGTGGCGGAGGTGATCGGCGGCTATGTGGCAAAGAACATCAACAACCCCAACCCCGCCCAGCGCTGGGAAAACACCTGCGCCGTGCGTATGAGCTATATCCTGGGCGAAGCCGGACTGACACTGCCCACGATACGGGGCAAAACCGTGTCCGGGGAGGACAAGCGGCAGTATTTTTTCCGCGTGCGCGACCTGATCGCTTTTCTCACGCGACAATGGGGCAAACCCGAGGTCGTGGACTTTCCCGCGTCAGGCGGCGGCATTCTGGCCGGCCGGCAAGGCCTGATCCTGTTCGAGGTGTCCGGCTGGACCGATGCGCTGGGACATGCGACGCTCTACGACGGCAGCGCCTGCTACGACCATTGCTATTTCAACGAACCCGACGCGAAATATCGCACCGACCGCGCCAATTTCTGGACCCTGCGATGAAACCGATCGCCTTGTGCCTGGCGCTGCTCGCTTGCACCCTGCTGTCGGCGCCGGTCCACTGCGCCGATCGACGCGCGGATTCACCACAGGCCGGCGCGCGCACCTATGCGCAAAATTTCAAGGACATGGTGCTGGCAAGCTGCCTGGCAAAGGCCTACCGGCACGAGCCCGGCGCCGCCACCGACGCCGGCAGCAGCGTCAGCGCGCTGCGCGACTGGACCTACTTCGACATGGAGAAAAGTCCGGAGGCCGTCGAGGCACTGGTGGACGACTTTCTGGCGCGCGACTACGCCAACCCGCTGGTCGAAGCGGAAGTCCGGGGCGTCCGCTTCGACTTCCTCAAGTGCATGGACCTGTACCACAGCAAGGCGCTCGACAAACTGGTCAAGCAGTTGGTGATTTATCCGAAGCGCAGCTACAGGCAAGAAAACCGCCAGCGCCGCTAATTTCTCAACGCCGGGCTAGCCGTTCAACGCAGATTTCCCATCCGGTTTAAAACTCTTCCCATTCATCGCCCTTGCCGGTCGCCGACACGGACGTCGCAATCTTCTTCACCGGCTCGCTGACGCGGGCCGGCGGGCGCTGCGCCGGGGCTGCGACTTTGCGTACAGGCTGGGCCGCCACGCGTGGCGGGCGCGCGGGCGCCGCAGTCGCCGGCCCCGCCGCGCTCGCCGCCAGCTTGAACACGCTGACCACGTCCGCCAGCCGCGCCGCCTGTTCCTGCATCGCTTCCGACGCGGCGGCCGCCTCCTCCACCAACGCGGCGTTTTGCTGGGTCACGTCGTCCATCTGCACGATCGCCTGGTTGATCTGCTCGATGCCGGAAGTCTGCTCGGCGCTGGCCGACGTGATCTCGGCCATGATATCGGTCACGCGCCGCACGCTCTCGACCAGTTCGGTCATGGTACCGCCGGCCTGGCGCACCAGCGCGCTGCCGGCGCTCACCTTCAGGCTCGAATCGTCGATCAGCGCCTTGATCTCCTTGGCCGCTCCGGCCGAGCGCTGCGCCAGGTTGCGCACCTCGGTGGCCACCACCGCGAAGCCCCGCCCCTGCTCACCGGCACGAGCGGCCTCGACCGCGGCGTTCAGCGCCAGGATATTGGTCTGGAAAGCGATGCCGTCGATGACGCCGATGATGTCGGAAATCTTGCTTGACGAATTGTCGATCTCGCCCATGGTGTCGACCACCTGGCCGATGACATCGCCGCCGCGCCGCGCCACGGTCGATGCCGCCTCGGCCAGCGCGTTGGCCTGGCGCGCATTGTCGGCGTTCTGTTTGACGGTCGAGGTCAACTCCTCCATCGACGACGCCGTTTCCTCCAGCGAGCTGGCCTGCTGCTCGGTGCGCGACGACAGGTCCTGGCTGCCTGCGGCGACCTGGGCCGATGCCGACGCGATGGTTTCCGTACCGCTGCGTACCGTGCTCACGGTGTCGACCAGACTGTCGTTCATTGCCTTGAGCGCCTGCAGCAACTGACCCAGTTCGTCGCCGCGATCCACCTCGATCCGGCTGGTGAGATCGCCGGCGGCCACAGTGTTGGCCACGCGCAGCGCCTGCGCCACCGGACGCGTGATCGAGACGGTGATCGCATAGCCGAGCAAGCCCGCCAACGCCAGGATCGCGGCGCTGAGCCCGATCATCAGGTAGCGGGTGCTGACATAGTCCGCCTGCGCGGCGGCTGCGGCGTCGGCGGATACCCGCGCCTGCAGGTCGATCTGTTCGGCGATCGACTTTTTATATACGCCCAAGACCGGCCGCAGCTGGTTCGACAAATAGGCGCGCGACTCCTCGAGCTTGTTTTCGGCAATCAGCTTGAGCAAATCCTCCTGCCCCTTGACGTACTTCGCATTGGACTCGATCATCGAAGCAAGCAAAGTGCGCGCTTGCGGGATATGCAGCGTGCGGTCCAGCTTGTCCAAATTTTTCTGCGATTCCTGGCGCAGCCCGGCGATCAGTTCGGCCTGGCCTTGGCGGTCGGCAGCTGCCTCCGTCAGCATCATGTTGCGCAGCGCGATGGCGATGTCGTTGATATTACGATTGAGCGCATTGGCGGTTTCAATCTTCGGCATGCGGTCGTTGGCGATCAAATTGGTGCTGTCGTTGATCTTTCCCATCATGTGCACGCTGAGGACGGTAACCACCACCAGCATGAAGCAAATGGCGCCGAAGGCCAGCGCGAGCCGCTTGCCTATGTTGAGATTGGAGATTTTCATTAGTCACCCTGCAAAGTTGTATGGAGACAGCGACCGATAGGATATTTCGGCCTGGCAACACATACTATGTCCAAACTGGTGCAATTCCGATGCCTAAAGGTTAAAGCTGCCAGCAATTTGTGAAATTTCGCACCGTTTTGGTTCGAAATACAACGATCAGCGCTCCGGCTAGCGCGCGCTGAGGTCAAGTTGCTGAATGGATTTGATATGTCGCATTGGCGGCGCGCCGAACATGCGGCGGTATTCACGGTTGAACTGGGTCGCGCTTTCGTAGCCGACACGGAAAGCGGCAGTCGCCGCATCGGTCGCCTCGCTCAGCATCAATTCCCGCGCGTGATGCAGGCGCAAATGCTTTTGGTATTGCAGCGGGCTCATCGCCGTCATGGCGCGGAAGTGATGGTGCAGGGTCGACACGCCCATGGTGGCGATCTCGGCCAGTTGCTCGACGCGCAGTGGCGCCATGTAGTTTTGCTTGAGCCAGGAAATGGCTTTCGCCACCCGGTTGGTTTGCGTGCCGGACAGCGCGATGCGGCGCAGATGTCCGCCCTGCTCACCGCTGAGCAAGCGGTACAGGATTTCTTGCTGGATATGCATGGCGAGAAACGGCATGTCGCGCGGCGTGTCCATCAATCCGATCAGGCGCGCCAATGCATCGAACAGGCCGGTGGTGGCCGCACCCACCGTGATGGCCATCTCGCCTCGCGGCGGCCGTGCGGCACGCACATCGTGTTGCACGATCATGCGGCGCAAGCATTCCAGGTCGAGCCGCAACAGCGCCGCGTAATAGGGTTCCGCCTCGCTGGCCGCGAGAATCTGCACCGTCGTCGGCAGGTCGATCGCGGTGAGCAAAAAATTCGACTCGTCGTAATCGAGCACCGCCGCACCGACGACCACCCGCTTGCGGCCACGAATGATCAAGGAAACGCTGGGCTCGTAAATACTGGAAAATTGCGCGGACGGTTCGGTCAGCCGATACAGGGTCAGCCCCGGAACCTCGGTCTCAAGGACAGATGAGCGCCAGTCCAAGCGCTCGCAGTCGGCCAGGATGCGGCGTCTTACGGGCAAGGTCTGTTCGGCGACCGGACGGTCCTCCAACGCTGATACTTTCACTGGCGCTCCTGAAATCTCACTCTCGCAGTCTAGTCCCCCTGGTGCGGATACCGCCAGCACAATATTTTAAAACGACAGGATCAGGCAAGAGTTCGACAGGATCGATCCAAGCTGAACTTATTTCGCCATCGACGGAAACAGCGACAAGTCAGGCAGCGGGTGACGATTCAGTTCGGCCTTGCTGCCGATCAGCATCACCGAAGGGTCGGTGCCGTCATAAGCGGGCCAGGCCGGCAAGCCTTTCCCCTCCGGACTGCCCGTGGCGGCGAAATTGACCCACGTCCGCGCCAGCCGTCCGGCCAGTTCGCGGTCCGACTTGGTCCACGCGCGGCCATCCTTGTCGAGGTTGTCGAACACGTACCGGATCTCCGCGCCGTGACCGGCGCCGCAGCCGTAGCCGCACGGGGTCGCCGGCTCGGCCGGCTGGTGCGCGAAATAGTAGGCGTACGCTTTGGAGCGGCCATGCCGCGCTTGCAAATCGGCCCAGGACAGGATGCCCCAGGCCCACCAGTCATTGGTCAGCTGATTGATCGACGCTTTCGCCTGTGCGTCGGTGACTCCGGGATAACGCGCCAGCAATTGTTCAGACGGCGCATACCCTAGCAACGTTGTGACTAGCTCGCGGTGCCTGGCGGGCGTGAACTCGCCGGTGCCAAGGATTTCCGGCGCCAGGTCCTTGCCCTCCTCGGCGTTCCAGCCGAGCAGCAGGGGAACGTCGTTATGACGGCGCTGGCGGTAGCTGGTGCTCAGTTCTTCGCGCAACACGTAACCATCGACAATCGCATGCGCCGACCAGGCCGGTTTGTGCAATTCATCGACGCGCATCGTCCGCAGCCGTGCCAGATTCGTCGCGCCCAGGCCCTGCGCAACGGCCAGCCCTTCGGCTTCGGCGCGGCGGCGGTCGGAGCGGGCGTGGTCTTCCGCATTGAGCGGCAAGGCGTTGCCGCTCTCGGCGACGGCGCTGTAGAACAAGCCCTTGGCCAGAGGCGATCCCAGCATTGCACCGACCGAGGCAGCGCCGGCGGACTCGCCAGCGATCATCACATGGTTGGGATCACCTCCGAAGGCGGCGATATTGCTTTTTACCCAGCGCAGCGCCGCGATCTGGTCCTGCAAGCCCTGGTTGCCGGACGCATGCTCCGGCGATTCCGCCGACAGTTCCGGGTGGGAGAAGAAACCGAAGATGCCAAGGCGGTAGTTCAACGTGACGACGATGGCGCCGTGCCGGGCCAGGTTGGCACCGTCGAAGGCGGCTTGCGCGGCGGTGCCACCGTAATAGCCGCCGCCGTGTATCCACACGATCACCGGCAGCTTGTCCGCCTTGTCCGGCGCCCAGACATTGAGGTACAGGCAGTCTTCGCTTTTCGGGTGGGTCACCCACACGGCGGTCTGCGCGCACGCGGCGGAAAAGCTGGTCGCTTGCTTGACGCCGTCCCACGGCACCACGGCCTGGGGCGAGCGCCAGCGCAGCGCGCCGACCGGCGGCGCGGCAAACGGCACGCCGAGGTAGGTGCGCATCGCGCCGGCGCGCGTGCCGGCGATCTGCCCGCCGGTGACGTTGACGGTAGCGGTGGGTTCGGCGTGATCGGCAGCAACGGCCGCAATGGCCGTCACACCGCAGAGGTGCAACGCGACCAAGGTAGCCGCACGTAAATGTCTCATTATTATGTTCTCCGATAATGGTCGGAATGCTACTCCCTTTATTCCTTGGCAACAGTGTGAATTTGCGCAGACCCCATGTCGAAATTCACCAACCGCTTGTCGCAAAAAAAAACGCGTCGGGGCCGAGGCCCGCGACGCGCAAATAAAATCGCCCCCTTGCGGCGATTACTACATCTGACGCTTACATCTTCCAGCGCAAGCCAACCGCGACCGAACGTCCGATCTGGAGCGTACCGAAATTGGTTGTCTGCGCGTTGCCCGCATTGCCGAAATGGTAGTACTGCTGCTGCATTTCGTTGGTCAGGTTGACACCGCTAATATCGACCGACATGTTGTCGTTGATCTTGTAAGACACTTGCATGTCCACACTCTTTTCCGGATGACGCCAGATACCGAGCGGATTGGCAAACTGGGCCGCTTCGTTGGTGGACAGGAAGCCGGAGCGCCACACATAGGACAAGCGCGCGCTGACCGGACCCTTTTCGTAAGCCAAAGTGGCATTGTAGGACCTGTTGGACACGCCGAAGAACGGTGTCTCGAGCTGGGCGACGATGTCGCCGGCATCATTGACCTCGGGCACGTTCTGCGACGACTTCAGTTTCGTAAAGCTGCCCTGGAACCCCAGGCCGTCCAGCATGCTAGGCAACCATTTCGGGAAGTAAACCAGACCGAGCTCAACGCCACTGATCGTGCCGTCGGAAGCGTTGACCGGCGAGTTGATGACGTAGTCATAGCCGTTCGTATGGTCGCCGCCCGAGGTCGAGTTGCGGAACGGGTCGTTCGCCGGATCGACGTGCACCCTGCGGCGCAAGTCAACGACCAGACCCTCGATCTTGCGCTTGAACGCAGTACCGTAGAGTGCGCTGTCCTTCTGGAAATACCACTCGGCCGTCAGATCCAGGTTCTTCGAGCGCGTCGGTTCCAGGTCCGGATTGCCGCCGCTGCCCGAGCCATAACCCACCCTGGTCACGTCGTCACCGAGTTGCAGGACAGGATTCAAACTACCGAAGTTCGGGCGGCGCAGGGTTTGCCCATAGTTCGCGCGCAGTACGACATCCTTGGCTGGATCGTAAATCAAGGTCGCGCTGGGCAGGAATTTGCTGGTCGACTTGCTGGCAGTGGTCGGCGTGACCGCCTTGGTGGTGGCATCAACCTTATAGAAGGTCATGTCGGTGTCGACCTTGACGTATCGCACGCCGAAATTGCCGCGCAGGCGATTGCCAAACAGCTCGTTTTGGGTATTCCCCATCAGGAACAAGTTGCTCGTCTTTTCATCGACCTGGAACGTCTTCTGCAGCCTCAGTTGGTCCGTCGTCAGGAAATTAGGATCGGTCGAGCTGAACATCTTGCGCCAGTCGTCGATATGGTCGCGGATGTAGTAGGCATTGGGCTCCACCCATGAGCGCGGAACGTTCGAGATATCCGTGCCGAAGTTCGAGTTGGTGGAGGAATACTCCGGACCGAGCGAGGCAAGGTTGCGGTTCAAGGTGCCCGATTGGTTGCGGTTGGCCTCCGACGCCTTGCGTTCGTCGAGGCGCCCGCCGAAGTGGATCGTCTGGAGCACACCCCAGTCGGCATCGTAGACGCCCGACAGATTGGCCGTCGCGGCACTGCCCTTGTTGCGGTTGGCGGTATCGTAGAACTGCGCAACATTCCACTTGGTCGGGTCGGTCAGGTCGGCATTGTTGTTGTTAAAGCCGAACGCCGTGTTGCCGCCGCCGGCATTGAAGTCGACGTTGATGGAAGGCGCGACGCGATCAATCCGGGTGGCTGTGAATTCCGAGTGAAAGCTGCTGGATTGGTACGACAGATCACCGTCCAGCCTCAGCCTGTCGCCGATATCCCACTTGCCGTTCAGGGCATACACGCGGGAATCGGTCGCCGATGTGGTGTAGTCGCCGCTGTTGAAGGCATAGACGCTACCGACATTGCGGCTCTTGATGATGTTCGTTCCCGGGAACGTCGTAATCGTCCCGGCAGGGTTGCTGCCGAGATCTCCCCACCAGTCGGCAAAGCTGAACAGCAACTGGTTGAAGGCCTTGTCACGATAACCGCTGTACATCGATTCGAAGGTGTAGACCGAACTGCTGTTCGGCTTCCACTGCAAGGCGAGATTGGCGGCGGGACGCTCGCGCTTGCCCTGCAGGTCGCTCTGGAAAACGGCGTCACGCGACAGGTAGTAAGGATAGGCTTTGCCGTTGAAATCGAGCGTAGAACCGGCTGCCGTCGGCAAACCGGTACGGGTGCCAGGTGTCCAGATGCTGGTGTCGGTGATGCGCTGCAAGGGCGTGTAACCGGCGGGGACTTCGGCGGCATTGGGGCTGACAAACGGCACCATCGCGCCTGGCGTCACGCTTTCATTACGGTATTTCGTCCGGCTAGCCGACAGATTGACCAGGGCACCGACTTCGCCGAAACCGGTTTCCCAGCGGTTGCTTAACAAGGCGCTGAGTTGCGGGTTCGCCTTTTTCGCGGGATCGAGATAGGTCTCACGCGCCAAAAGCGAAACTTTCGACCCCTTGAAATCGAACGGGCGCAGCGACTTGACGTCAACCTGGCCCGCGATTCCAATCTCCAGCTGGCTGGCGTCGCGCGTCTTGTAGACGTCGATCTGGCGAACCAGGTTCGACGGAATGTCCTGCAGCGCGACCTGGGTGCCGGACGCGGTAAAAATAGTGCGGCCGTTCCAGGTGGTTTGGACGTCGGGCAGGCCACGGATGGACAAGGTGCCGACCTCGCCGCCTGAGCGATTGGTGACCTGGATCCCCGTCACGCGCTGCAGTGCTTCGACGACATTGTTATCGGGCAGCTTGCCAATGTCTTCGGCAACAATCGATTCCACAACCTGGTCGCTGGTGCGCTTGATCGCCAGGCTCTTGATCAGCGATGCCTTGACACCGGTGACGACCACGGTGTCAATCGGTGCCGTCTGTTCGGCGGCCGCTTGCGCCCAAACGGAGGCGCTGCTCAGGATGCCGGCGCCGGCGAGGACGGCGACCGACAGCTTGATTTTCAGATGGTATGGGGGTGCCGCGCGGGTCCCCGTGGCAGGTACGCTCATGTGTTTGTCTCCCTAATTATAATTTTTGTAAATCATTTAGTGCGCGAGCATGTTCTCTTGTGCTGCGAGATGAATCTTAAGGAGCGAACCAAGAGCAAACCAATCAAATTTTTCCGTTGTCTGATATCGAAAATGTGATGACAACATGCATCGAGTCACCACGATGAGCGCGTCCGCGCACGCGCGGTCAAGGCGCGCGCCGGGCGTGGAGGCTGGAAAGGGCTGGATGCGGTGCGAAGCGACGGCCAGCGCGTTGGCTGCCAAGGGAAGAGGCCGCCACGCGTGGCGCAGCGGAAAAAAAATCAGCGGTGGTGCGGCAAAACGTTGCGTGAAAGCCGCACCGGGACGATTTCGGTGTCGATGCGGCGTTATTCCGCCCGACGCGGTTCGCTGCTGCGGGACGCGAGCCGCGCCCGCAGTTCCTTGATCTCCGTCGCGAAATTATCGCGCGCGGTGACCGCGCCGACCAACTCCATCTCGGCGTTGAGCCGCGCGTCGGACAAGGCGGCGGTGGCCGCCACATTGCGCTCGATCTGCGCGCGCAGGTCGGCCAACTGGCTGTCCTTGCCCTCGATGGCCAACTGGTCCTTGGCCTTGCCGACCAGCGCGTCGGTGGCGATGCGGCGCGCGTCGCGCAGCTCGGCCTGCAACTGGTCGATCTCCTCGCCGCGCTCGGCCAGGGTGGCCAGCAATTCCTCGCGCTCGGCTTCGAACTGCTCGCCGGACTTGAGCAAGACCTCCAAATCCTCCTCGGATTGCGCTAGCGCATCGCGCGTACCGACACCGGCCTCCTCGGCCAACTGCTGCGCCCACTTGCCCAGCGCAATAGCGATTGGCTCGGGGATATCCAGCTTGGGCGGCACGACCGGTTTGGCGTTGCGCGCGCGCCACGCCGTCAGATGTTTGTGCACGGCGTTGACGGAAGCGCCGTCGAGCGCCGCGCAGACCGCCTCGATCGTCACCCGCGTGCCGTCGTGTTGTAACTCGTCGGCCGCTGCGGCGACCTGTTCGGCTGTGACTTCTTGACGTGACATTACCTGCTCCAGTGGAAATTTAACAAATACGATCCCACAAGATACAGTCATTGTTACGCGTCGGCAAGAATATTCCAGCGAACCTGTGCACCGCGCACACAGGGTTGCTTAGTTGGTCACAACCTTGATTTGCTTAACGTCCAAGGTCGATTCGCCAATGGTTTCCTTATCGAATTCGCCGGTCAGCTCCACCAGCGTGTTCTGATCGATTTTCACGCCGTCCGGGAAGCGCTTGGCGTCGATCTCTACCGTCATCTTGCCGCTCTGGTCGGCAAACTCGTACTCCTCGCCGCCCTTGTGGTTGACCAGCTTGCCCTTGAGCTTGACGTACTGGTCGTCCTTGCCCTTGGCCAGCAGATCCTTGGCGGTCATGACGGGCACGCTCGACGGGCCGGAATAGCCGGTCGGCGCCGCGTTGGAGGACGGTCCGGCGTAGCCGCCGGTCTGGGCGAACGCGAAGGCCGAGCCGGCCAGCAGAGTGGTGATGCAGGAGATTTGCAGTAGGCGTTTCATGGTGTTGTCCTTTGTAGTGGTGAGTCGTTATCGGAACCCGCTGTTTGTCGCAGGCACAGACGCATTACACCGATTGGACATTAACCGTATCTTAAAGAACATTCACGTGCCCGAGGCGGAAAGGCGG
>Ga0308163_10003812_pt1 | contig 12397 bp, 9 predicted proteins | sample PhyTR1_FD_201037 | JGI IMG/M metagenome (GOLD analysis project Ga0308163, IMG submission 201037) | Phyllosphere microbial communities from UC Gill Tract Community Farm, Albany, California, United States - DLSLT.R1 | ecosystem: Host-associated > Plants > Phyllosphere > Unclassified | place: USA... | reverse complement strand
CTGCCCGCGGTGCTGCCCTATATGCTGACCGGCGTGCGCCTGGCGATCGGCACGGCCTGGCTGGTGATCGTCGCCGCCGAGATGCTGACCGGCGGCGTGGGCATCGGCTTTTGGGTCTGGGACGAGTGGAACAACCTGAACGTCCCGCACATCATCATCGCCATCGTGGTCATCGGCGTGGTCGGCCTGCTGCTGGAACAGGCCCTGGTCGCGCTGGCGAAGGCCGTCACCTACGAAGAATCGGGGAACTGACATGAGCGACACGAAATTCATCGACGTACGCAACGCCGAGATGGTGTTCGACACCCGCAAGGGCCGCTTCCACGCGCTGGCCGACGTCAACCTGACGGTGGCGCGCGGCGAATTCCTCACCCTGATCGGCCACTCGGGCTGCGGCAAGTCGACGCTCCTGAACCTGCTGGCGGGCTTGACGACGGCAAGCTCCGGCGCTCTGATCTGCGCCGGCCGCGAGATCGCCGGCCCGGCGCCGGAACGCGCGGTGGTGTTCCAGAACCATTCGCTGTTGCCCTGGCTGACCTGCTTCGAGAACGTCCATCTCGCCGTCGAACGGGTGTTCGGCGGCCGCGAACCGAAGGCCAGGCTGCGCGAGCGCACCTTCGATGCGCTGGCGCTGGTGGGTTTGTCGCAGGCGGCCCAGAAGCGCCCGAACGAAATCTCGGGCGGCATGAAGCAGCGCGTCGGCATCGCCAGGGCGCTGTCGATGGAGCCCAAGGTACTGTTGATGGACGAACCCTTCGGCGCCCTGGATGCGCTGACCCGCGCGCATTTGCAGGACGAGCTGCTGCGCATCGTGGCCAGGACCGCATCGACGGTGGTGATGGTGACGCACGACGTGGACGAGGCGGTGCTGCTGTCGGACCGCATCGTCATGATGACCAACGGCCCGGCCGCGACCATCGGCGGGATCGTCGACGTGCAGCTGGCGCGCCCGCGCGACCGGGTGGCGCTGGCGCATGATGCGCAGTACAACGCGTACCGGACGCAGGTGCTGGAGTTCCTGTATCACCGGCAGGCGAGGCCGGCGCGGGAAGCTGCCTGAAAGAAAAGGGTATTCACCGCCGATTGGACGCGTGGGCGGGGAGTCCGCCCGCCCTGCGCAGGGTGGACAGCTTGCTGGCCACGCGTCCAGCCAGCCGGTGCATCAACGCTACGCCGGCTCGATTTCGTCCAGCGGCCACCTCGGCCGCACATTGAAGCCATACTCGCGCTGCGCCAGTTCCGGCCTGCGCTCCAGCCGCAGCGCCCCCGCGAACGCGATCATCGCGCCGTTATCGGTACAGAATTCCAGCTCCGGGTAATACACCCTGAATTTCTTCTTCAGGGCCGCCGCATCCAGCGAGGCGCGCAACTGCTTGTTGGCGCCCACGCCGCCCGCGATCACCAGGCGCTTCAGGCCCGTATGCTTGAGCGCCGCCACGCACTTGGCGGTCAGCACGTCGACGATGGCGTCGACGAAGCCGCGCGCGATGTTCGCCTTGTCCTGTTCGCAGATGTTGGCGATGCCGGCGTCAATGTTCTTCGCCACGGTGAGCACCGCCGTCTTCAGGCCCGAGAAGCTGAAGTTGAAGTCCTTCGAATGCAGCATCGGGCGCGGCAGTTTATAGGCTTCGGGATCGCCGAATTCGGCCAGGCGAGAAATGGCCGGGCCGCCCGGATAACCCAGGCCGAGCAGCTTGGCCGACTTGTCGAAGGCTTCGCCGGCGGCGTCGTCCAGGGTCTCGCCGAGCAGGGTGTAGCGGCCGACGCCGTCCACCCGCATCAGCTGGGTGTGGCCGCCGGAGACCAGCAGGGCGATGAAGGGGAATTCCGGACGCTCGCTGGCCAGCAGCGGCGAGAGCAGATGGCCTTCCAGGTGGTGCACGCCCAGCACCGGCTTATCCAGCGCCAGCGCCAGGCTGCAGGCGACCGAGGAGCCGACCAGCAGGGCGCCGGCCAGGCCCGGACCCTGGGTGTAGGCGATGGCGTCGATGCGCTCCATCGGCAGCTCGGCCTTGGCCAGCACCTGTTCCAGCAGGGGCAGGGCGCGGCGGATGTGGTCGCGCGAGGCCAGTTCCGGCACCACGCCGCCATACTCTTCGTGCATCGCCACCTGCGAGTGCAGGGCGTGGGACAGCAGGCCGCGCTCGGTGTCGTACAGAGCCAGGCCGGTTTCATCGCAGGAGGATTCGACGCCGAGGACAATCATGGGGTAGCAGGATATGAAGAAGATAATGGACGGGCGCGCGCGCGGCGCACGCAATCCGCCATTGTAGAACAGGTGGGCAGGGCATGCAGCCGTTGAATACCGTCGCCCCTGCGCAGGCAGGGGCCCAATTTGCCGGCGCCGCGAATAACTTGGGCCCCTGCCTGCGCAGGGGCGACGTAGCTCGGGGCTCCGTGCGGGGGCGACGTAACTCGAGGGCGTCTACGCAGGGCGACGTGACTTCGGCCTGCGCAGGGGCGACGTAGCTTACGGACGCTGCAGCAATTCCCGGTGCGCGCTGCGCAGCATCGCTTCCGTATCCTCCCACCCGATGCAGCCATCCGTCACCGAGCAGCCGTACTTCAGCTGCGCCAGGTCCTGCGGAATCGGCTGGCTGCCGCTGACGATGTTCGATTCGATCATCACGCCCACCAGCGACTGGTTGCCGTGCTTGATCTGCTGGATCACGTCCGACATCACCAGCGGCTGCAGGTCCGGCTTCTTGTAGCTGTTGGCGTGCGAGCAGTCGACCACGAGGTTGGCCGGCAGCTTTGCCTTCCTGAGCGCCTGCTCGGCGATCGTCACCGACACCGAATCGTAGTTCGGACGGCCGCCGCCGCCGCGCAGCACCACGTGGCCGTAGGCGTTGCCGCTGGTGCGCACGATCGAGACCGAACCTTCGCCGTTGATGCCCAGGAAGGAGTGCGGGCTGGACGAGGACAGCACGGCGTTGATCGCAATCTCGACGTCGCCGTCGGTGCCGTTCTTGAAGCCGACCGGCGTCGACAGGCCCGAGGACATCTCGCGGTGGGTCTGGGATTCGGTGGTGCGCGCGCCGATCGCGGTCCAGGCGATCAAGTCGCCCAGGTATTGCGGCGAGATCGGGTCGAGCGCCTCGGTGGCGGTGGGCAGGCCCAGTTCGCAGACGTCGAGCAGGAACTGGCGCGCGCGCTCCATGCCGATGTCGACCCGGAAGGAATCGTCCATGAAGGGGTCGTTGATATAGCCCTTCCAGCCGGTGGTGGTGCGCGGCTTCTCGAAATACACGCGCATCACCAGCACCATGGTATCGCGTACTTCGGCCTGCAGCGCCTGCAGGCGGCGCGCATAATCCAGGCCGGCGACCGGGTCGTGGATGGAGCAGGGACCGACGACCACGAACAGGCGCTTGTCCTTGCGGTCGAGGATGTTGCGCAGCGTCTCGCGGCCCTGCATCACCGTGTCGAAGGCCTTGTCGGTCAGCGGCAGCTTCTGGTGCAGCGCGACCGGGGAGGGCATGGTGGCGAACGAGGTGACGTTGGTATTTTCGATATCGGGCGTGTTCAACATGATATGGCTTTTTTCCTAAGGGATCGGCCAGTCTAGCCGGAAATGATCGGGAATGCAGCCCATGCGCGGAAAAAGCCGCATTCCGGCCATTCCAACGCGCAGGTTTTACATGCCGGCCGATGGTATGCTGTTGTCATGGAACCTACGCCACCACACAAGCCCGAACCGTTTGCCGCCGCCCGCTTCATCAAGGAGATCGGGCGCGGCGTGAAAGGCGCGCGCAGCATGACGCGCGACGACGCCCGCCTGCTGTACCAGGCCATGCTCGAGGGCCGCGTGTCCGACCTCGAACTGGGCGGCATCCTGCTGGCGATGCGCATCAAGGGCGAATCCGTCGACGAGATCGCCGGCTTCATGGACGCCGCCGAGACCTCGTTCGCGCCGCTGCCGGTCCCGCCGGGGGAGTTTGCGCCGGTGCTGATCCCCAGCTACAACGGCTCGCGCAAGCTGGCCAACCTGACCCCGCTGCTGGCGCTGCTGCTGGCGCGCGAGGGCGTGCCGGTGCTGGTGCACGGCGTGCGCCAGGATCCGGGCCGCGTGACCACCTTCGAGATCCTGGCCGAGATGGGCATCGGCCCCACCGGTTCGACCGTCGACATGCTCGAGGCCTTCGCCCAGCACAAACCCTGCTTCATGCCGATCGAGCTGCTGGCGCCCGAGCTGGCGCACCAGCTCTCGCTGCGCCGCATCCTCGGCGTGCGCAACTCGACCCACACCCTGGTCAAGATGCTGCAACCCTTCGCCGGCCCGGCGCTGCGCCTGGTCTCGTACACGCACCCGGAATACCTGGCCATGCTGGGCGAGTACTTCGGCGGCGCCGCGCCGCACGCGCGCGGCGACGCCTTCCTGATGCGCGGCACCGAAGGCGAGACGGTGGCCAACGCCAACCGCGCCCAGCAGATCGACTGGTTCCACCAAGGCAGCCGCACCGTGCTGGTCGAGCGCGACGCGCCGACCGACGAGCTGGCGCCGGCCCCCGAAGGCCGCGATGCCACCGCCACCGCCGACTGGATCGCACGCGCGCTGCGCGGCGAGCAGCCGGTGCCGGCGCCGATCGCGGCGCAGGCGGCGCGTTGCGTCGAGGTGGCCCGGGCCTTGCGCGCAATGCACGTTTGAACGCTAGGGCCCCATCGAGCCCGCGCGGACGTTCGCACACCGCATAGCCAACGCTATCTATATTGCAGGTAGGCGCCCGCGCCCACCATGTTTCCCGTTGGCCCCACCGCCCATCACGTTTACAATCACGCCTTTTGCGCGCGGCAAAGGCGGTAGGGCATGGCAAATCAATACGATGTAGCGGTAATCGGCGCGGGCGCTGCCGGCATGATGTGCGCCTTCGTCGCGGCCCAGCGCGGCAAGCGCGTCGTGCTGGTCGACCACGCATCGAAGCTGGCCGAAAAGATCCGCATCTCGGGCGGCGGCCGCTGCAATTTCACGAACGTCAACGCCGGCCCGCAGAATTACCTGTCCGACAATCCCCATTTCTGCCGCAGCGCGCTGTCGCGCTATACGGTCCAGGATTTCCTCGCACTGGTAAAGAAACACCGCATCGCGTACCACGAAAAGCATCGCGGCCAGTTGTTCTGCGACGATTCGGCCGAGCAGATCATCCGCATGCTCAAGGACGAGTGCGACGCCGGCGGCGTGCACTGGCGCATGCCCTGCAGGGTCGGCGCGGTGGAAAAGGGCGCCGGAGGTTTTCGCATCGAGACCGACGGCGAGCCGATTTTCGCCAGCAACGTGGTGGTGGCCACCGGCGGCCTGTCGATTCCCAAGATCGGCGCCACCGACCTCGGCTACCGCATCGCCAGGCACTTCGACCTCAAGCTCGTCGAGACCCGCCCCGGCCTGGTGCCGCTGACCTTCGACGGCCCGAGCTGGCAGCCCTTCGTGCCGCTGGCCGGCATCGCGCTGGAAGTCGATGTCGAGACCGGCTCCGGCAAGGGCCGCAATGCGAAACGCGGCGTGTTCCGCGAAGACTTGCTGTTTACGCACCGCGGCCTGTCCGGTCCGGCGATCCTGCAGATTTCCAGCTACTGGCAGCCGGGCACGCCGATCGTGCTGAACTTGCTGCCCGAGGTCGACGTGGCCGAGGAACTGATCGCCTCCAAGACGAGCGTGAAAAAGCAGCTCGGCAATATCTTGTCGCAATGGCTGCCGGCGCGCCTGGCCGAGGGCTTGCTGGCGGCGAACGGCCTGGCGCCCGACGCGCGCCTGCCGGACATGGCCGATGCAAAATTGCGCAAGCTGGGCGATGCGATCAACCGCTGGGCCATCGTCCCCACCGGCTCCGAAGGCTACAAGAAGGCCGAAGTGACCCTGGGCGGGGTCGACACCCGGGAATTGTCGCAGCAGAGCATGATGGCGACCAGGGTCGCGGGCCTGTATTTTATTGGCGAAACGGTGGACGTGACCGGCTGGCTGGGCGGCTATAACTTCCAGTGGGCATGGGCTTCCGGCTATGCCGCGGGCACTGCCATCGAGTAATGTAGCAATTGTGGCACATGGCCATAAAACCTCGCACTGATCTGGAAAAGCTGTTAGAATTTCGTTCTTCCCTAAATCCAACGGTTTCATTTTTACATGACCACTATCCGCCTTAAAGAAAACGAGCCGTTCGAAGTCGCTATGCGTCGCTTCAAGCGCACTATCGAAAAAACCGGCCTGCTCACCGAACTGCGCGCCCGCGAGTTCTACGAGAAGCCGACCGCAGAGCGCAAGCGCAAGCTGGCAGCTGCCGTGAAGCGTCACTACAAGCGCATCCGCAGCCAGCAACTGCCGAAGAAGCTGTACTAATTTAAGTTCAGCGACTGCTCCGGTGACGGCCAATGCCAGTCCCGGTTGCCAGGCCTGAATGTGACGAAGCCCGCTCCGGTTGTGCCGCAGCGGGTTTTGCCTTTTTCCCCATCCATTGACCGGAGACTCCATGAGCCTGAAAGATCAAATTACCGATGACATGAAAAACGCCATGCGCGCCAAGGATAGCGAGCGCCTGGCCACCATCCGCCTGATCCTTGCCGACATCAAGCGCAAGGAAGTGGATGAGCGCATCGAGTTGGACGATACGCAAGTCACCGCCGTCGTCGAGAAGATGATCAAGCAGCGCAAGGATTCGATTACCCAGTTCGAGAGCGGCGGTCGCCAGGACCTGGCCGACAAGGAAAAGTCCGAACTGGCTGTGCTGGCGGCGTATATGCCGGCCGGCCTGTCGGATGAGGAAGTGGCGGCGGAAGTGACTGCCGCGGTGGCCGCATCGGGCGCCGCCGGTCCGCAGGACATGGGCAAGGTCATGGCGATCCTGAAGCCGAAACTGGCCGGCCGTGCCGACATGACGGCGGTCTCGGCCCAGGTCAAGAAGGCGCTGAGCGGCGCCTGATCCGCTTCAAGCGCGGCTGCGGCAACGATGCCACGGCCGCGCCGGCTTTTTCCAGCGCCGGGGCGGCAAGGCATTCTTGCCTTGTTACAAATCAATTTGTAGCGAGCCCTGCGGTATAGTCTGACCCTAGACAAACACATTGATTTTCACGTGATTCCGCAATCATTCATAACCGATCTGCTCAATCGCGTCGATATCGTCGACGTGGTCGGACGCTACGTGCAGCTGAAGAAGGGCGGCGCCAACTACATGGGGCTGTGCCCCTTCCATAACGAAAAATCGCCCAGCTTCACCGTCAGCCCGACCAAGCAGTTCTATCACTGCTTCGGCTGCGGCGCCCATGGAACCTCGATCGGCTTCCTGATCGAATATTCCGGCATGGGCTTCGTCGATGCCGTCAAGGACCTGTCGCAAAGCGTCGGCATGATCGTGCCCGAAGCCGACGACAAGATCCCGCCGGCCCAGCGCGCCGCCCAGCAGGCGCAATCGCTGGCCATGACCGACGCGCTGAACCAGGCCTGCGACTATTATCGCGCCCAGCTGCGCCAGGCCCCGGCCGCCATCGCCTACCTGAAAGGCCGCGGCCTGACCGGCGAAGTGGCCGCCCGTTTCGGCCTCGGCTATGCGCCCAGCGGCTGGGACAGCCTGCGTTCGGTGTTCCGCGACTACGACGCCCTGGCGCTGGTCGAATCCGGCCTGGTGATCGACAAGGTCGACGAAGACGGCAGCAACAAGAAACGCTACGACCGCTTCCGCGAACGGATCATGTTCCCGATCCGCAATACCAAAGGGCAGGTGATCGGCTTCGGCGGCCGCGTGATGGATGGCGGCGAACCGAAATACCTGAACTCGCCGGAAACCCCGCTGTTCCAGAAGGGCCTGGAACTCTATGGCCTGTTCGAGGCCAGGCAGTCGATCCGCGACGCTGGCTATGTGCTGGTGACGGAAGGCTATATGGACGTGGTCGCCCTGGCCCAGCTCGGCTTCCCGCAAGCCGTGGCCACCCTCGGCACTGCCTGCACCAGTACCCACGTGCAAAAGCTGCTGCGCCAGACCGACACCGTCATCTTCAGTTTCGACGGCGACAAGGCCGGCCGCCGCGCCGCGCGCCGCGCGCTGGACGCTTGCCTGCCGCAAGTGTCGGACGACAAGGTCATCAAGTTCCTGTTCTTGCCGCAAGAACACGATCCGGACAGCTATGTGCGCGAATTCGGCGGCGACGCTTTTGCCCAGGAAATCAACGAGGCAATGCCCTTGTCGCAGTTCCTGCTGCGCGAAGTGACGACCGAGCACGACCTCGACACGCCGGAAGGCCGCGCCCACGTCCAGTTCGACGCCAAGCCCCTGCTGCAGTCGATGGCGCCGTCGGCCCTGCGCCTGCAGATCGTCCGCGGCCTGGCCAACCTGACCCAGTCAACCCCGGCGGAGATTGAAGCGTTGTTCGAATTGTCCAAGCCGGTAGCGGTCGCACGCAAGGCGCCGCCGCGCCAGGGACGTCCGGAACCGGTCGGGCTGGAATTGCAGATGTCGCGCATCCTGGTATCCCATCCCTCGCTGGCGCTGGGCATGGAAGAGACCGGATTGCGCGCCTTCGATTACTTCGGCGAGGAGCAGGCCGAGCGCCTGCGCCAGCTGGTCGCAACGGCCCAGGCACTGGGTGCGAACGGTACCTTTGCCGCCTTGTCCCAGCAACTGAAGGAAGTGAGTAACGAGTACGACCGCCTGATTTCGGAGATCGCCTCGGAACCCGAATCGGATATCGATGCAGACCGCGCTTGGCTAGCAAGCGCTGTGAGACAAGTCAAGATGGACTTGCTGAAAAAGGAGTTAAACCAGTTGTTTTCTTCTGGGCTGACCCCAGATCAGGTTAGTGCCCGCTATCGCGAAATCACGGCCCAGCAGGACCTCTTGATGCGCGAAGCGGCGAGCGAAACCCCGGCAAAATTCACCTGATTGGTCGTTGCCGCCAAGCAGGCGTTTGTAACTGGAAAGTCAAGGGGTGCGTGCTATAATAAAACGCTAACTATTGCAAGCTTTGAAACGATTTCCCGTCTCAAACCATGCGTGGAGTTTCAGTTAGCGCGGCAATAGATTTGTGCCTGCAGTGTGATGTAAGGTAACAAAACTTTATCTTTAACCATAGTAAAGTAGTCGTCCGTGACTTCGAAAGCGCCTGTGCCAACCAAGAAACCCGAAACCAAAGTGGCTACCAAATCCACCAGGATGTCCGCCAAGGCGGACAATTCTCAAGACAAGGCGGAAGCTCGCGTCGCGGGTGTCGCGCCAGTCAACCAGACCACCGATGCGGAAACCCTCGCCGCGATCGATACGTCGGGCTACGTGCTGCCGGCCGTCAAGGTACCGGGCCGCCGTGGCCGCAAACCCAAGGAATTCACGCCGGAAAACGACGAAGTCGCCGCATTGAACGCGGTCGAGCGCGCCGAGCTGAAGGCGGTCGACAAGGCCAAGGCCAAGGACCGTAAAGCGAAAGAAAAAGCGCTGCTGAAAGACGCGTTCTCTTCGGACACCGAAGCGAGCGAAGAAGAACTCGAGATCCGTCGCCAGAAGCTCAAGGCCCTGATCAAGTCGGGCAAGGAGCGCGGCTTCCTGACGTATTCCGAGATCAACGATCATCTGCCGGAAAACATTGTCGATCCGGAAGCCATCGAAGGGATCATCGGCACCTTCAACGACATGGGCATTGCCGTCTACGAGCATGCGCCCGATGCCGAAACCCTGCTGCTGTCCGATAACGTCGCCACCGTCACCAGCGACGACGAAGCCGAAGCTGCCGCCGAAGCGGCGCTCTCGACCGTCGATTCCGACTTCGGCCGCACCACCGACCCGGTCCGCATGTACATGCGTGAAATGGGTTCGGTCGAGCTGCTGACCCGCGAAGGCGAGATCGAAATCGCCAAACGCATCGAAGACGGCCTGCGCGACATGATTCAGGCAATTTCCGCCTGCCCGGTGACGATCGACGAAATCATCGACGCCGCCCGCCGCATCGAGAACGACGAGATCAAGATCGACGAGATCGTCGACGGCATGGTCGATTCGGACCAGGACGAAGCGACTTCTCCGAGCGCGGTCGCCCCGGCCGCGACCGATGGCGACGACGACGACGACGAGGACGAGGAAGAGGAAGAAGAGGGCGAAGAGGAAGAAGCCAACGCCAGTTCCGGCGCGGCCGGCTATTCCGCCGAGCAGCTCGAGCAGCTGAAAAACTCCGCCCTGGACAAGTTCCACACGATCGAGCAGCAGTTCGAAAAGATGCGCAGGGCCTACGAGAAGCAGGGCTATAATTCCGACGGCTATATCAAGGCCCAGGAATCGATCTCGAACGAACTGCTGGGCATCCGCTTCACGGCGAAAGTCGTCGAAAAGCTGTGCGACACCCTGCGCGGCCAGGTCGACGAAGTGCGCCACATCGAGAAGCAGATCCTGGACGTGGCGGTGAACCGCTGCGGCATGCCGCGCGCCCACTTCATCAAGGTCTTCCCCGGCAACGAGACGAACCTCGACTGGGTCGACGGCGAAGTGAACGCCGGCCATGCCTACAGCGCCATCCTCGGCCGTAATATCCCGACGATCAAGGAGCTGCAGCAACGCCTGATCGACCTGCAAGCCCGCGTCGTGCTGCCGCTGCCGGACCTGCGCAACATCAACCGCCAGATGGCGGCCGGTGAAATGAAAGCGCGCAAGGCCAAGCGTGAAATGACCGAGGCCAACCTGCGCCTGGTCATCTCGATCGCCAAGAAGTACACGAACCGCGGCCTGCAATTCCTCGACCTGATCCAGGAAGGCAATATCGGCCTGATGAAGGCGGTGGACAAGTTCGAATATCGCCGCGGCTACAAGTTCTCGACGTATGCGACGTGGTGGATCCGCCAGGCCATCACCCGTTCGATCGCAGACCAGGCGCGCACGATCCGTATTCCGGTGCACATGATCGAAACGATCAACAAGATGAACCGGATCTCGCGCCAGATCCTGCAGGAGACGGGCGCCGAGCCGGATCCGGCAACGCTCGCGATCAAGATGGAAATGCCGGAAGACAAAATCCGGAAAATCATGAAGATCGCGAAAGAGCCGATTTCGATGGAAACGCCAATCGGCGACGATGACGACTCCCATCTTGGTGACTTCATCGAGGACAATAACACGTTGGCGCCTTCGGACGCCGCGCTGCACGCCTCGATGCGCGGTGTCGTCAAGGACGTGCTGGATTCGCTGACCCCGCGCGAAGCGAAAGTCCTGCGCATGCGCTTCGGCATCGAAATGTCGACCGACCACACGCTGGAAGAGGTCGGCAAGCAGTTCGACGTGACTCGCGAGCGCATCCGCCAGATCGAAGCCAAGGCGCTGCGCAAGCTGCGCCACCCGTCGCGTTCGGACAAGCTGAAGAGCTTCCTGGAAGGTAACAGCGGCTGAAGCTTGACGGGCTTACGCTAACACAATATCCTCTCGCCACCTTTGGGTTGGTAGTGCTGGTTTTTTGGCACTACTTAGCCTGGGTGGCAGGGGTGTGAGCGTAGCTCTCCCTGATAGATGGATGTACCAGTTTCGGGCCTCTAGCTCATGCCTGGTTAGAGCAGCGGACTCATAATCCGTTGGTGCCCGGTTCGACTCCGGGGAGGCCTACCAATAAAATCAAGGGGTTACGTGAAAGCGTAGCCCCTTTTTTCTTGACTCTGTGCAATCCGCTGTGCAATTCTTTGCACATGACCCACTTGCACATTTAAGTCATGTCAATTATTCAACTCCCGAACGGGAGGCACCGTGTCCAGATTCGCCGCAAGGGCTACCCGAAATACGATAAAGTTTTTGCAACTCGCGAAGAGGCCGAGGAAGCGGAAGCGTCGATACGAGGCGAGCTGCTGAACCCAGCAATCAAGTCGCCCAGCATAGCTTTTGCACGGAACAAAGGCCAGCTACGACGAGGAATATGATCGCACGAAACTACACATGTAGTCGACCACTTCGGATTCTCGTACAGCTTTGCTGAGTAAGTGGGCAGGCTGAACCCCGTAAGGCGCTCTTCTAGGCCTTTTTCTGGTCCTTCCGGCCGCTCCTGTGCGTATGAGAGCCGCACACGTCGGGACGCTGTTCCCGCACGCCTCTGCGGCTCATGCTCGCGCTTTTGGTGACTAGACTTCCGTCGAAATAGGAAGCCCCGGCCGTCCGAGGCTTCTCTATGTATTGTTGACTCACGCAACTTTATTGGCTGCCAAGTCCCAGCCGCCAACCGTCGAGCCGCCAGTGCCGCCGCCAATCTTTTGCTGAGTGTATTTCCATTTGACCTTGGAGAATTTCAGGCTGACATGTTCTCCCAAAATCGACCCTGCTTCGATTCCAGGGGAAATCGCGCCGATGAGGACGTTCTCTAACTCAATCTCAAAGTATTTGATAGGAACGCCGTTGCCGTCCGCCCTCATGAATTCGAATTTGGCTTTCGGTATTGTTTTGCCCATCGCGCAAGTCTGCAT
>Ga0308163_10003809_pt1 | contig 12401 bp, 8 predicted proteins | sample PhyTR1_FD_201037 | JGI IMG/M metagenome (GOLD analysis project Ga0308163, IMG submission 201037) | Phyllosphere microbial communities from UC Gill Tract Community Farm, Albany, California, United States - DLSLT.R1 | ecosystem: Host-associated > Plants > Phyllosphere > Unclassified | place: USA... | reverse complement strand
TCCGGCAAGACCACGCAGCTGCCGAAGATCTGCCTCGAGCTCGGCCGCGAGAGCATCGGCCACACGCAGCCCCGGCGGCTCGCCGCGCGCACCATCTCGGAGCGCATCGCGGAGGAGCTCGGCGGCGAGGTGGGCCAGCTGGTGGGCTACCAGGTGCGCTTCACCGACAAGGTCTCGGCCGACACCCGCATCAAGCTCATGACCGACGGGATCCTGCTCAACGAGCTGCAGCGCGACCGGCTGCTCAAGAAGTACGACACGATCATCATCGACGAGGCCCACGAGCGCAGCCTCAACATCGACTTCCTGCTCGGCTACCTCAAGCAGCTGCTGCCGCGCCGGCCCGACCTCAAGCTCATCATCACGTCGGCCACCATCGACCCGCAGAGCTTCTCGCGGCACTTCGGCGACGCGCCCATCGTCGAGGTGTCCGGGCGCACGTACCCGGTGGAGATCAGGTACCGCCCGCTCGTGGCCGAGGCCGCGGTCGCGGGCGAGGACGACGACCTCGCCGACGCGCCGATGGAGCGCCCGGCCGACGACCGCGACTACCTCGAGGGGATCAACGCGGCGCTCGACGAGCTGGCGGCCGAGTCCTCGGGCGACGTGCTGGTGTTCCTCAGCGGCGAGAACGAGATCCGCGACGCCGAGGACGCCATCCGGTCGAGGAACCTCCCGCACACCGAGGTGCTGCCGCTCTACGGGCGCCTCTCGTCGGCGGACCAGCACCGCGTCTTCCAGCCGTCGACGCAGGCGGGCGTGCGCCGCCGCATCGTGCTCGCCACCAACGTCGCCGAGACGAGCCTCACGGTGCCCGGCATCAAGTACGTGATCGACGCCGGCACCGCGCGCATCTCGCGCTACTCCGTGCGGTCCAAGGTGCAGCGGCTCCCCATCGAGGCCGTGTCGCAGGCATCGGCGAACCAGCGCTCGGGTCGCTCCGGCCGCACGAGCGACGGCATCGCGATCCGCCTGTACTCGGAAGGCGACTTCCTCCGCCGGCCCGAGTTCACCGAGCCCGAGATCCTCCGCACCAACCTCGCGGCCGTGATCCTGCAGATGGTCTCGCTCGGCCTCGGCGACATCGCCGCGTTCCCGTTCCTCCAGCCGCCGGACTCGCGCGGCATCAAGGACGGCGTCGACCTCCTCACCGAGCTGGGCGCGGTCGTCCGCTCCCCCGACGGCACGCCCGCCCTCACCAAGGTGGGCCGCGACCTGTCGCGCCTGCCGATCGACCCGCGGTTCGCGCGCATGGTCGTCGAGTCGCGCAAGCACGGCGTGAGCCGCGAGGTCATGATCATCGTGGCCGGCCTCACCATCCAGGACGTGCGGGAGCGCCCGCTCGAGAAGCGCCCGCAGGCCGACCAGCAGCACGCGCGCTTCGTGGATCCGTCGAGCGACTTCATCACGCTCCTCAACCTCTGGAACCACCTGGAGGAGAAGGAGGCCGAGCTCTCCTCGAGCGCGTTCCGCCGCATGTGCAAGGCCGAGTTCCTCAACTACGTGCGCGTGCGCGAGTGGAAGGACGTCTTCCGGCAGCTGCGCCAGCTCGCCCGGCCGCTCGACCTCCAGATGAACGACCCGAAGGCCGACCCGGACGGGATCCACAAGTCGCTCCTCGCCGGCCTCCTCTCCCACATCGGGCTGAAGGACGCGCAGAAGAAGGACTACGTCGGCGCCCGGCAGTCGCGGTTCGTGGTGTTCCCCGGTTCCGCGCTCGCGAAGAAGCAGCCCGACGCGATCATGAGCGCCGAGCTCGTGGAGACCAGCCGCCTGTTCGCGCGCACGAACGCGGCCATCGACCCGGCGTGGGCCGAGCCCATCGCGGGCTCGCTCGTCAAGCGCACCCACAGCGAGCCGCACTGGGAGAAGAAGCAGGGCGCGACCGTGGCCTGGGAGCGCGTGACGCTCTACGGCGTCCCGATCGTGCTCAAGCGCCGCGTGCAGTTCTCCCGGATCGACCCGGCGTACGCGCGCGAGCTCTTCATCCGGCACGCGCTCGTCGAGGGCGACTGGGAGTCGCAGCAGGCGTTCGACCGCGCCAACCGGAAGCTCCGCGAGGAGCTCGCCGAGGTCGAGGAGCGCACGCGCCGCCGCGACATCCTGAACGACGACGAGGCCGTCTTCGAGTTCTACGACAAGCGGATCCCGCGCGACGTCGCCTCCACGCGCGCCTTCGAGGGCTGGTGGAGGAAGCAGCGGCAGGAGACGCCCGAGCTCCTCACCATGACCGCCGAGGAGCTCCTCGCGGAGGACGCCGTCGACGTCGACGAGGCCGCCTTCCCGCCCACCTGGCAGCAGGGCGACCAGCGCCTCTCCCTCACCTACCGCTTCGAGCCGGGCGCGCCCGACGACGGCGTGACCGTGCAGGTGCCGCTCGCGCTCCTCGCGCGCCTCAGCCCGGCCGGCTTCGACTGGCAGGTGCCGGGCATGCGGCACGACCTCGTCACCGCGATGATCAAGGCCCTCCCGAAGGCGCTGCGGAAGAACGTCGTGCCGGCGGCCGACTGGGCCGCGCGCCTCATCGAGGGGCTGCCGGATCCGGATCCGCAGCATCCGGTGGCGTTCACCACCACCATCGCGGGGCTCATCATGCGGAAGGCGCACGTGCGGGTCGCCGACGACGACTTCGACCTCGACCGGATCCCCGCGCACCTCCGCATGGCGTTCCGCGTCGTCGACGAGCGCGGCCGCGAGGTCGCCGCCGGCCGCGACCTCACCGAGCTGCAGGCGCGGCTCTCCCGCCGCGCCCGGGACAGCGTCGCCCGGGCCACCGCCCGCCCGGTGGAGCGCGTGGCCGGCGCCTCGGGCGGGGCGCCCCGCGGCATGGAGCGCACCGGCCTCACCACGTGGGACCTCGACGAGCTGCCCCGCTTCGTCGACACCGCGCAGGGCGGCACGGGCGACAGCCGCCACGTCATCCGCGCGTACCCCGCGCTCGTCGACGAGGGATCCACCGTCGCGATCCGCCTCATGGCCACGGCGGAGGACCAGGCGCGCGCGATGCCCGGCGGCGTGCGGCGCCTGCTGGTGCTCGCCATCGCGAACCCGTCGGCCTACGTGAAGCAGCACCTCACGAGCCAGGAGAAGCTGATGCTCGCGACGAGCCCGTACGCGAACGTGCAGGCGCTCTTCGACGACTGCCTGCTCGCCGCCATCGACCAGGTGCTCGAGCGCGTGGCCCCCGGCGGCGCGATCTACTCCAAGGAGCTGTTCGAGACGGCGCGCGACCGCGTCTCGGGCGTCGTCATGGACTCGATGTTCGACACCGTGGCGCTCGTGAACCGGATCCTCACCGGGTACCGCGACGCCGAGCGCGCCATCAAGCAGGCCACGAGCATGCAGCTGATCGGCGCGCTCACCGACGCGCGCGAGCAGCTCGCGGGGCTCGTGCACCCGGGCTTCGTCTCGGCCACCGGTCTCGCCCGGCTGCAGCGCCTGCCCGCGTACCTCTCCGGCCTCACCCACCGCGTCCAGCGCCTGCCCGACCAGCCCGCGCGCGACCGCGCCTGGATGACCGAGGTGCAGAAGGCCACGGACCTCTACCGCGAGGCGGGCGGCGTCATCCCGTCCGCGCCGCACGCGCCCGAGTCGCTCGTGCACGCCCGGTGGATGCTCGAGGAGCTGCGCCTCAGCCTCTTCGCCCAGCACCTGCCGACGGCCGAGCCGGTGTCGCTGCAGCGGATCCGCAAGGTGCTCGCGGGCTGACAGGCGAGGGTCAGCTGCCGGGCTGGACGGGGTCAGGCAGGGCCGGCTCGCCGGTGGGGCGCGCGTAGTACGCCCACGGGATCCACATCGTGCCGATCCGGGTCCAGCCCGCGGCCTCCAGCGCGCGATGGGAGGAGAACATGCTGACCCGCCGGTGCTCCCACCGCTGGTCGGAGCGCACGAGGTCGTGGTAGAGCGTCCCGAACCCGACGGAGTGCCACCCGTGCCGCCCGGCCTCCTCGAGCTCCTCCATCTCGGTGAACGCGGTCACCGGCTTCATCCGCCACACCGACGTGTCGGCGGGCGGGGTCGGTCCCCCGAACCTCTGCTGCGCCGCCTGACGCGAGATGCGCAGCACGTCGCCGATGCGCTCCCAGCTCACGCCCGCGGCACGCGCGGAGACGACCGACTCGCGGAGGGAGTCGCCGGCCTCCACGGAGATGTCCACCGCCGCCTGTACGAGACGGAGGTACGCCTCCGGGTCGTGGTCGAGGTCCTTCCCGATGTCCGGCTCCAGCCCCGCCATGATCGCGGTGAGCCCTTCGCGGATGATCTCCTGCTTGTCTGCCATCCCGTCAACTTATGCTTGACATGCACGGATGTCAAGAAGGGGTTGACAGAAGCCTCGGCGGCCGCGCACGTCAGCGGACGCAGACCGAGGTCGCGGTGAGGCTGAGCCCGTCGGCCGTGCCCCGGATGCTCGCCCCCGCCAGTCCCGCGGGACCGCCGTCGACCGGGGCCCAGAGGTCGAGGCCCATGGCACGGTCCACCTGGCCGAGGCCCGCGTCGGTCCAGGTCCGGATCACCGCGGCGAACGGCTCGCGCGCGTCGTCCATCACGGTGAAGACGGGCACGAGGGCGGAAGCCTGGGCCTGCGTGCCCGGCTCATCGAGGCACTGGCGGCTCGTCGTCGTCACCTCCGCCGGGACGCCGGTCGCGGCCACGGACGCCTCGAGGAACGCCGCGATCTGGGCGGCCTCCGCGGTCACGTCGACAGGAGCCGCCAGCTGGTTGTCCGGCGGCGTCAGCGCGGACCAGTCGTCGGGCTCGGGCGAGCCGAGCGGGAGCCCGAGCCAGCCCTCCGTCGCATCCTCGCCGTGGGCCGCTGACGCGGAGAACGCCGTGCGGCGCGCGGTCCGGGCATCCGCCGCCTCGTCGGGCGTCGCGGCGAGGGCGGTCGCGACGCCGGCCGGATCCGCGGACGACACCCGGACCGTCGCGCGATCTCCGCCGATGCCCTGCGCGGTGGAGGCGAGCGACGTGACCCGGGGATCCGCGTCGAGGGCGTCGAGCGCCCCGAGGAGGGCCGGGCCCGGTTCCGTCGCGGTGAGCTCCACGCCCGTGCGGTCCCGGCTGAGGCGCAGGCGGCCCTCGCCGATCAGGGGCCGCAGCCCCTCCGCCGCCGTGGCGATCGTGACCCCCGGCGCGAGCACGACCCCGCCGCCCCCCGGCGCCAGGCTCACGGCGACCGCGAGCGGCGAGGCGCGGAGGGTCCCGGCGAGCGCGACCAGGCCGGGATCGCGGGGATCGACCGAGACGGCCGAGACCCCGTCGCCGGCGGGGAGCACCACGGCGAGGTCGATCCAGCCCGGGTACGGGGCCTCCCCCGCGGCGGCGGCGACGCGCGCGGCGGAGTCGAGGTCGGCGGAGGCCGCCGTGGCGACGACGGAGCCCGCCCACGTCCCGGCGTAGCCGCGCGGCGCCTCCATCCCCGCCTCCACGGAGGCCACGCCCTCCACGGCGGCGACGCGCGCACGCAGTCCGTCGAGCTCCTCCTGCGCGCCCGCGGGCGGGACGTCGTCGGTGCACGCGGTGAGGGCGAGCAGGAGGCACGCGACCACGGACGCGGCGCCGAGGGCGCGGACGGGCTGTCTACGGGGCATGGGCCCACGGTAGGGAGCGGACCGGGCGCGGCGCGTCCGTCGCCGAGCCGACCGGCATGCGCACGGGGGATGACATGCGGGCCGCCGGGCACGACGGAGGATGCCCGAGCACGCCGAGCACGCCGACCCGGCGGATCCCCGCGCCGGGACGACGCCGACGGGCGCGCGGACGAGGTGGGGACTCATGTGAGAATCATTCTCGATAAGGCGCTAGTCTCCCTATCATCCGCGCCGTCGCGCGGAGCCCACGCAGCTGCACGGAGGACCCCATGACCACGCTCCCCAGGAGGAACCCCGCGATCACCGCGGCGCTCGTCGCCATCGCGATGACGGCCGCGCTGTCGGGCTGCGCCTCGTCGCCCGCGAGCTCGACGGACGCCACGACGGGCGGCACGCTCCGCGCGGCCTTCCCCGGCGGCGGCGCATCCGAGACCCTCGACTACCTCGTCGGCCCGACCGCGCTCGACTACGTGCGCGCGCGGCTGGTGCACGCGCCGTTCTGCGAGCTGGACGCGTCGGCCGCGGACGGGGTCGCCTACGGCGCCCTCTCGTCCATCGACGTGAGCCCCGACCTCTCCTCCTACACGCTGCACGTGCGGCCCGACGTGCCGTTCACCGACGGATCCACGCTCACCGCCGCCGACGTCATCTACTCGCTCCGCGCCCCCGGGCTGCTGCACGGCCTGCCCTTCACGCAGATCGTCGCGCGCGACCTCGACGTCGACGCCGCCACGGCCGTCGACGACCTCACCGTCACGCTGCCGACGCGGCACCCGGTGGCCGACGGACGCCAGCTCATCTGCCAGAGCATGCTCGCCATCAAGGACGGCACCACGGAGTTCACGCCGACGACGCCGTCCTCCGGCCCCTTCACCATCAGCGGGTTCGAGCCCGGGCAGAGCACGGTCCTCACCCGGAACCCGACGTTCTACGGCACCGCCCTCGGCACCGGTCCGACGCTCGACTCCATCGAGCTGCTGTCCGTCGCCGACGCGACCGCCCGCGAGGACGCCCTCCGCCAGGGCCAGGTCGACTACGCGAGCGGGCTCGCCCCGGCGCAGGCCCAGGAGCTCACGGGGGCCCAGGGGATCACGGTCTCCACGAGCGAGCTGCCGTACGCCTCCTCCCTGCAGTTCGGCATGAACCCGGCCTTCGCCCCGTTCGCCGACGAGCGCGTGCGAGAGGCGTTCAAGCTCGCGATCGACCGCCAGCAGATCGTCGACACCGTCTACTTCGGCCACGCGTTCGCGGGCGACGACGTGCCCGGGCTCGGCTTCCCGGACTACGACACGACCCTGCCCGTGCGCGAGCACGACCCGGATCAGGCCAAGGCGCTGCTGGCCGAGGCCGGGCAGAGCGGCATGTCCGTGACGCTCACGGCGGGCCCGGAGCTCCCCGGCATGGTGGAGACCGCCACGCTCATCGTGCAGGACCTCCGTGCGATCGGCGTGGACGCGACCCTCTCCGAGCTGCCCGCGGGCCAGCTCTACGCCGACTACGCGGCGTACCAGAAGCTGCCGTTCGCGGCCGGGTACACGCCGCCGGCGCTCTTCGAGCCGAACCACGTGCCCGGAGCGCTGCCCGAGGCGGATGCGCTCGTCGCGCAGGCGCGCAGCGCCGCCACCCCGGAGGCCCGGCTCGCCGCGTCGCACCAGGCGCAGCAGGTCATCTGGGCGAAGGGCTACACGATCGCGCCCGTGTTCGTGCCCTCGATCAGCGCGCAGTCCGACGGCGTCGCGGGCGTCCGGGAGCTGCAGTTCCCCGACCTGTCGCGGGCGACGGTCGCGGCACGGTGAGCTCCGCGGCGCCGCTCGGACGGTGGATCGCCGGACGGTGCGGCGCCGCGCTGCTCACCCTCGTGGCCCTCTCGATCGTCGTGTTCTGGAGCGCGTCCGCGCTCCCGGGGGACGCCTCGGGGGCCCTCGCGGGCACCGGCGCGACCGCGTCCGAGCGCGACGCCCTCCGGACGGGCCTCGGCCTCGACCGCCCGGCGGCGGAGCGGTACCTGGCCTGGGCCGCCGGCGCCCTGCACGGCGACCTCGGCCGATCGCTCGTCTCCGGCCGCGAGATCGCCCCGCTCCTCGCCGACCGCCTCGGGGACACGTTGACGGTCACGGCCCTGGCCGTCGCCGTGATCGCGGTGGTCGCCACGGGGTTCGGCCTCGCGTCGGGCATGCGGGAGGGCAGCGCGGCCGACCGGGTGCTGACGTCCCTGACGGTGGTCACGATGGCGACCCCGGACTTCCTCGTCGCCATCGCGCTCCTCGTGCTGCTCACCTCCCTCGTCCCGGTGCTCCCGGCCGTCGCGCTCCTGCCGCTGGGCGACGCCGCGTGGCAGCATCCGGAGGTGCTGGTGCTGCCCGTCGCGACCCTCGCCATCGCCGGGGCGGGTCCGGCCGGACGGATGCTGCGCGCGGCCGTCGTCGACGTGATGCACGCGCCGTTCATCGAGCACGCGCGGCTCAACGGGACCCGCGGCCTCCGCCTCGCGTTCGTGCACGTGCTGCCGAACGCGGCGGCTCCCGCCCTGCAGTCGCTCGCGCTGGTGGCCGCCGGCCTGCTCGGCGGCGGGATCGTCGTCGAGACGCTGTTCGGCGTCCCGGGCATCGGCCTGGAGCTCACGCGCGCGGTGTCCGCGCGGGACGTGCCCGTGGTGCAGGCCGTCGCGCTGACGCTCGGGGCCACGGCCCTCGGGATCCTGCTGGCCGGCGACATCGGCGCGGCCCTCCTCCGAGGGCGCCGGGGCGCCGAGCCCGTGCGCGGATGAACGACGCACCCTCGCGTTCGCGCCCCCGGACCGGCGTGCGGACCCTCGCCCTGCTCCTCGCCGCGGGCATCGTGGCCGCCGCCCTCCTCGGACCGCTGCTGCCGCTCGGCTCGCCGGACGAGGTCGTGGGCCGCCCGTTCGCCGGGCCCGACGCCGCGCATCCGCTCGGCACGGAGCTGCTGGGTCGCGACCTGCTGGCGCGCGTGGCCGCGGGCGGGCAGGCGCTGGTGCTCCAGGCCATCGCGGCCACCCTGGTCGCCAGCGCGGCGGGGCTCGCGCTCGGCATCTGGTCGGGGCTGCGTCCGTCCCGCCCCTCCGACGCGGCCGTGCGGATCGTCGACGCGGTGGCCGCCCTGCCCGCGCTGCTGGTGCTGCTCGTCATCGCGGCGGGCGCTCCGGGGCAGCCCGCGGCGATCGTGGCCGCCATCGCCCTCGTGAGCGCGCCGTTCTCCGTCCGGGTGATCCGGCAGCAGACGCGCGCGGTCGCGGCGGCCGACCACGTCGTCATCGCCCGTCTGCGCGGCGACGGGATCGGCAGCCGGCTGCGGCACGACATCCTCCCCGGGATCCGGTCGGTCGCCCTCGCGGACGCGGGCCTCCGCTTCATCGCCGCGCTCCAGCTCGCCGCGGCGGCCGGGTTCCTCGGCGTCGGCGCCAGCGCGCCCGCGGCCGACTGGGGGCGCATGGTCCGGGAGGACGTGGTCGGGATCCGCGCGAACCCGCTCGCGACCCTCGTGCCGGCCGGGCTCCTGGTGGCGGTCTCGCTCGGCGTCACGCTCGCGGTGGACGCGTCCGGCCGGCGTCGCGGAGGCGGCCGGTGATCGCGGCGGTCGAGGTCCGCGGCCTCACGATCCGCGGCGTGACCGGCGCGACCGGCGCGACCGCGGCGGCCGACGCGAACGGCGCGACCGCCGGCGAGGGCGCGGCGCTCCTCCGCGGGATCGACCTCCGCATCGCGCCCGGCGAGGTCGTCGGGCTGTCCGGGCCGTCGGGCAGCGGGAAGTCGACCCTCCTGCACGCGCTCGCCGGGCACCTCTCCCCCGGCACCCGGGTCACGGCGGGGACCGTCCGCGTCCACGGCGTGGATCCGCTCACCCCGGCCGGCCGCCGCCTCCTCCGCGGGCGGGTCGTGGGGCACGTGCCGCAGGATCCGGCGAGCGCCCTCGATCCCGCGCGCACCGCGCTGCACCACATCCGCCAGGCGGCGCGACGGTCCGCCGGCCGCGCCGGGCGCGCGGACCTCGGCCGGCTCGTGCTCGACGCCGCGCACGACGCGCACCTCGACCCGGCGCTGCTGCGTCGCCGTGGATCCGAGCTCTCGGGCGGCCAGGCGCAGCGCGTGATCCTCGCGGCGCTCCTCGCCGGGCGGCCCGCGGTGGTGCTCCTCGACGAGCCCACGAGCGCGCTGGACGCCGCGACCGCCGACCTCGTCGCGCGGTACGTCGCCGAGCTCCCGTGGCGGCCGGCCGTCGTCCTCGCGAGCCATGCGCCCGACGTGCTCGCGCGCACCGGCGCGCGCGTCATCACCCTGCGCGACGGGATGCAGGGACAGGCCCCGCGCCCGTTGCCGGGGCCGGGCGCGCCCGCTTCGGTCCGGCCCGCTGCACCCGCATCCGCGCGGCCTGCCGGACCCGCACCCGCACCCGCACCCGCACCCGCCCAGCCGAATGCACCCGCATCCGCTTCCGCACCCGCCCGGCCCACCCCGCCCGCTCCCGCCCTCAACGTGTCGGCCCTCCGCATCCGCTTCGGCGCGCACCAGGTGGTCGACGAGGCCTCCCTCCGCATCCCGGCCGGGGGGATCCTCGCGATCCGCGGCCGGTCGGGGGCCGGGAAGACGAGCGTCGGCCGCGCGATCGCCGGCCTCCTCGTGCCGGAGGCGGGCGCGCTCGAGGTGGCCGGCACCCGCCTCCCGTGGCCGGGCGACGACCGCTCCGCGCCCCAGAAGCCGCTCGTGGGGCTCGTGCTGCAGGATTCCCGCGCCGCCCTGCACCCGGGCGAGACGGTGCGCACGACCCTCGCGCGCGCGGGCCGCGCCGCCGTCCGCCAGGGGTCCCCGGCCGCCGATCCCGCCGAGCTGCTCGCGCGCCTCGGGCTGGATCCGCTCCTCCTCGACCGCCGGCCGCACGAGCTGAGCGGCGGTCAGCGCCAGCGCGTCGCGATCGCCCGGGCGCTGGCCGCGGCACCGGCGCTGCTGGTGTGCGACGAGATCACCGCGTCCCTCGACGCGGCGACGGAGCGGACGGTGCTCGACGCGCTCGACGAGGCACGCGCGCGCACGGGCGTCGGGATCCTCCTCATCACGCACAGCGCGACCGCGGCCGCGCGCGCCGACCGGGTGCTCACGCTCGCCGACGGCCGCCTCGGCTGACGGCTGACGGGCTCGTCAGTCGCCGCCCGGCGCCCCGCCCGTCGCGGCCGGCAGCTCCGGCCGGTTCGCCCACGCGGACCAGGATCCCGGGTACAGCGCCGCGTCGATCCCCGCGATCGCGAGCGCCGCGATCTCGTGCGCCGCGGTGACGCCCGAGCCGCAGTAGACGCCGACGGCGTCGCCCGGCCGGATCCCGAGGCCCGCGAACCGCGCCCGGAGGACGTCGGCCGGCAGGAACGCCCCGTCGGCGGCGAGGTTCCCGGCGGTCGGCGCGCTCACGGCGCCCGGGATGTGGCCGGCGCGCAGATCCACGGGCTCGACCTCGCCGCGGTACCGCTCCCCGGCGCGCGCGTCGAGGAGCGTCCCGGAGCGCGCGACGTCCGCGGCAGCGGCCTCGTCGAGGGTCGCCAGGGCGCCGCGGGTGAGCGTCACGTCACCGGGCGCGGGCACGGTGGATCCCGTCTCCAGCGGCAGGCCCGCCGCGACCCAGGCGGGCAGCGCGCCGTCGAGGATCCGCACGTCCGCGAGCCCCGCATCGCGCAGCAGCCACCAGGCGCGCGCGGCCGCCGTGTTGCCGCCCCCGTCGTGCACGACCACGGTGTCGCCCTCCCGGATCCCCCAGCCGCGCGCCGCCCGCTCGAGGTCGGCGGTCGCGGGCAGCGGGTGCCGCCCCTCCTCGGGTGCGCCGTGCCCGGCGAGCTCCGTGTCGAGGTCGGCGTAGACGGCGCCCGGGATGTGCCCGGCCTCGTGCAGCGGCCGGCCGGGAGGGCCGCCGAGCGACCAGCGCACGTCGATCACGCGCACGTCGTCGCGGGTGCGGAGGGCGTGGTCGAGCGCGGCGGGGGCGATGAGGATCTCCATCGCCCCATGCTCGCAGCGCCGGGCGGGATCAGCCCAGCGGCTTCTCGAAGCAGACCGAGTTCGTGACCGGGATGTACGGCGGGTACACGTCGATCGGCAGCCAGCCCGCGGTCGCGTAGAGCCGGATGGCGTCGGGCTGTCGGTCGCCCGTCTGCAGGATCAGCCGACGCGCGCCGCGCTCCCGCGCCACGCGCTCCAGCTCCGCCATGAGCACGCGGGCGAGGCCCGTGCCGCGATGCGCCGGATCCACGACCACCTTCTTCAGCTCCAGCTCGTCGCCGAGGTGCCGGATGACGCCGTGCGCGGCCGCGTCCCGGTCGTCGCCGTCGAGGACGAGCAGCACGACCGCCTCGACGTCGGCCGGGTCGAACGCGAACGCGACGGCCGCCTTCGCGGGCCAGTCGGGGTCGTCGGCGTGGCGCCCTTCGTACCGCACGTCCATCTCGGCCTCCATGGCCGCACGGATCCGCGCCCCGCGCGGGTCGTCCCAGCCGACCACCTCGGTGCGGTAGATGCGTCCGTCGCGCGCGACGTGCCGGGCGCCGGTGTGCTCCTCGGTCATGCTCCCTCTCCCTGTCCGTCCGGCCGGTGACGGCGCGGGCATGACGACGCCCGCACCGGCATCCGGTGGATGCACGGCGCGGGCGGCGTCGGTGGTGCGGTGCCGCGGTCTCCCGCGGCGGTCGGTCCTACTTGGCGCCGACGGTGGCCGACGCGTTCGACTCGTACGACGTGTTGGTCGACTCGAAGAAGTTGACGAGCTGCAGCGTGTCGTTCGCCGTCGCCATCCACTTCGCCGGGTTGGAGACCT
>Ga0308163_10003807_pt1 | contig 12403 bp, 9 predicted proteins | sample PhyTR1_FD_201037 | JGI IMG/M metagenome (GOLD analysis project Ga0308163, IMG submission 201037) | Phyllosphere microbial communities from UC Gill Tract Community Farm, Albany, California, United States - DLSLT.R1 | ecosystem: Host-associated > Plants > Phyllosphere > Unclassified | place: USA... | reverse complement strand
TCGATGCCGCGCGCTTCGGCAAGGACGTGGTGATCTGCGTCAGCGATACCGGCATCGGCATCGCGCCAGACCGCATCCGCCTGCTTGGCCAGCCCTTCGTGCAGGTCGACAGCGATTATAACCGCCAGTTCGACGGCGTTGGCCTCGGCCTGTCACTGGTCAAGGGCCTGGTGGCTCTGCATGGCGGCAACTTTACGCTGACCAGCCACGAAGGCGAGGGCACTGTCGTTTCCATCACCCTGCCGGCCGATGGTTCGGGCATCGCCCGCCTGCAAGCCACAGGCGAAAGCCGCCACATCGAATTTCCGCCGCGCTTACCTGTGATGGAGAGGCCTATGATGGAAAAGGCTGTGATGGAAAAGCCCGTGGTGGAACGGGCTGCGGCGGACAAGGCCGAGACGGACAAGAGCAATTCGGACCGTGTTTCGGTTTCCGGGCAAGAGGCCGGGCGACAGAAGCAGGCGTGACCGCTTCCATGGTCCCGAAAGGCGTGGAGAACGGACGGGATTGGCAGGCGGCACTTGCGTCTTTGCGTCATTCCCCGTTTATTAGAAATTAGGCCGAGGTCAGGAACAGGGACACGGCAGCCTACAGAAAATAAGGGGTGCGAGCACTGGCTTTGCCGGCAGAAGGATGTGAATGACGACGCGCCAGCGAAAGACGCCCAGTAAAAGCAGGAAGCCGGTCCGCAAGGAGCCTGGCCTTTTTGGCGTTTTCGTTCGCGTGCTGTTTCGCGGCTTTGCCCGCCATCCGGTACGCACCACGGTCACATCAGGCTTTGTCGTTGCACTCGGCTTCGTCGCCGCCAATGCTTTTTGGTATCAACCCGGCCGGCATCCGTCGCCGTTTCTGCGCACCCGCGACCCGCATAATTTCACCGCGATGCTCGGCATGAATACCCATCTGCCGCTGACGCCGCATCCCGATGACGTCACCACCTTCCGCATCGAGCGCCAGAGTGCGGAATCCGTTGCCGCAGCCTCCGCAACGGCGCCCCAGCCGCAGGCCGCAGGGCAGGGGCAAGCGCAGGGACAAGCGCAGCCTCAGCCGATGCAGACCGCAGCCATTGCTGGCACCGGCCTTGATGCCGCGCAGTCTGCCGGTTTGGCTGCGGGTCTTCCCGCCAACGCCGCACCCGATGCGAGCCTGACAGCAGCTGTGCAGTCGCAACTTTCCCGCCTCGGCTTTTATGACGGTGCTGCCGATGGCCGGCGCGGTCCGAAGACCGATGCGGCAATTGCCGCCTACCAGCGCCGGATCGGCCTGCCGGTCACGGGCGCGCCGAGCGACGATCTCCTGGCAGCGCTGAGCATCGATCAGGTGTCAAAATCGGCAGCGGCGCCCGTGCGCACCGCCGCCGCCCAGCCGGCGATCGGCAAGCCAAGGGAGCGCCCGGCCCAGGTGAACAGCGAGGACGAGGCCATCGACCCCGTCGCCGCCGCCATCCGCAGCGCCGAAAAGTCCGTGGTGACCGCGCGGTCCGCACCAGCGGCAGCGCAGGCAAAGCCCATTCCCGCGCAGCCCGTTGCAGCCCAATCTATTGCAGCCCAATCTGTTTCGACGAGGACGAACGCGGCCCAGAATGCTCCGGCCACGCTGCCGGTCTCGACGGCCAGCGCCGTGCCAGCATCGATACCGGCTTCCGACATCGCCCCTTCTGCCAGTGCTCAGGCCAGTCTGATCATGGATATCCAGCGCGGCCTGATCAATATCGCCTATACCGATATCAGCGTCGACGGCGTCGCCGGCGACAAGACCAAGGCCGCCATCCGCCATTTTGAACGCCATTACCGCCTGCCGGAAACCGGCGAGCCGAATATGGCCGTGCTGAAGAAGCTGAAGTCGATCGGGGCGCTTTAATCTACAGCCGCAGGGGCAGTGAAAGATGGCTTCGCCCCCTCATCCCCTGCCTTTATGGAAAAGAGGGCGGGGACGTTTCACTGCCGGCGAGAAGCGACCAAGGCGATACCGGGGAGTCTCTTCCTCACTCTGTCGGAAAAGAAAAACTCTTCAACGTTTTGCGGTGCTCGACAAAGCCAAAGACGGCACCACGACTCTTTTCTCCCCAGCGGGGAGAAGGTGGCGGCAGCCGGATGAGGCCGCCGGATGAAGAGGCGGCGAAGCCGCTCGATTTCAGGCCCCTGTTCAAGGGCAAATGCCGGACGCCGCCTTGCGGTCCGGCATCCAGCTCCCCCTTAATAGGCAATCTTCCCGTCCACCATCGGCTTATCCGGCGCAAAATCGCGGCGCAGCGAAGCGCGGGCGTTGGGGCTGATCACCGCCAATGGTGCGGTCACCACGGTCCGGGCAGCGGTCCCCGCAAGGTTGGCGGTGCCGATGGCGGCCATGCCGACCTTGTCGCCGAGCGAGACGTCGCCGCCTTCAAGCGATTGGCCGGCAATGCGCTGGCCGAGCAGGCGTATGATATCGGGGCTGTCGGCAAAGGCGTTGTGGCCAAGCGCGTCGTGGGTGTTGACGGTGCTGGTATCGATCACGGTGATGCCGAGCAGCTTCAGGTCCGGCTGCAGCGGCCGCAACTCGTCCTGGCTGATGCCACCGACCCGGCTGACGCCGCCCGACAGCCAGCGGGAAACGCCGAGCGCCCGATCCTTGGTGGAGGTGAAAATCGTCATATGAGGCCGTTTGAGGCCCATTTCGATCAGCTGCCGGCGGAACACGTCGACATCGATATCGGGCGAGGCCAGGATGACGTTCTTGATCTTTGGTGGCACCGCGCCCTTGCGCATGGCAACGCCGCGCAACGCCTCCATGGTCAGCCACGTTCCCATGGAATGGGAGATGATCGTGACATCGCCGATATTCGGATTGTCTGCGGCCTGCAGGATCATGTCCTCCAGCGCCCGGCGCGAGTAATTGGTGCTTTCCTTGTCATAGAGATAGTCGAACACGCTGCCGCGCGACGGCCAGGTAAACAGGATCGGCGAGGCGTCCGTGCCGGAATCATGGACGATCTGGGCAAAGCGAAACACGGCATCGGCATAGGTATTGTTGAAGCCGTGCACGAAGATCACCGCCTGGCGCTTGGCGTTGCGGGTCTTGTCGAACCATTGCAACGCCTGACCGTTATTGGCGATGGTATCGACCTTCACCACCGCGAATTCTTTTTCGGGCTTCGGCGGCAGATGGGCGGGCCATTGCACTTCGCCTTCCTTGCGGTTGCGATCGGGCGGAATGGAGACCACGACATTGTTGAAGGAGATCGCAGAGCCGCGGTCGCCGGTGTAGAGCAGGCCAGGATCCGTTGATGGCTTGCGGGTGGTGACGACGAGCATGTTGACCTGGTTGACGCCGCTGGCCAATGGCACCGGCTTCATCACCTCCTGTGGCCGTCCTGCGCAGGCGGCAAGCGCCAGCGTCAGGACAAGGACGACGGATTTCGACAGCGCCGCATGGGGCTGACGCAGCGTTCCGCCGATCCGGGCCATCTCAGCTCTCCGCCTTCGTGACGTGCCCATCATGGTGGGGCGCATCATGATGGGGCGCCTTATGGTCATGTCCCTGGGGCTCCGGCTTGATCCGGAACCAGGTGATGTAGAGAGCGGGCAGGAACAGCAGGGTCAGCACGGTGCCGACGACGATACCGCCCATCATCGCAAAGGCCATCGGGCCCCAGAAGATCTGGCGGGAGATCGGAATCAGCGCCAGCGTTGCTGCGGCCGCCGTCAGCATGATCGGCCGCATCCGGTGCTCTGTCGCCTCGACCACGGCGGCAAAGGCCGCCATACCCGATTTTCTCAGGTCCTCGATCTGCACGACAAGAATGACGGAGTTGCGGATCAGGATGCCGATCAGCGCCAGCACGCCGAGCAAGGCGACGAAGCCGAGCGGTGCATTGCTGGACAGAAGTGCGATCACCACCCCGATCAGGGCGAGCGGTGCCACCGAGAACACCAGGAACAACCGGTGGAAGCTCTGCAGCTGGATCATCAGCAGCGTTGCCATTGCAAACAGCATCAGCGGCGCCACGGCGGCAATCGGCCCCTGCGACTTCGAGGATTCTTCAACCGCGCCGCCGATCTTGACCTGATAGCCGGGCGGCAAGCTCTTTGTGAACTCGTCGACCTTGGCTGACAGCTGCGACACGATCGTGGCGGGCTGGGTCGGGCCGTTGACGGCGGCCTTGATGGTGATGGTCGGCAGTCTGTTTCGCCGCCAGATGGTCGGCTGTTCCAGTTCATAGTGGAAGGTGGCGACCGACGACAGCGGGATCGATTGGCCGGAACTCGATGGCAATTGCAGGTCGAGCAGCGTGTCGATCGAGCCTCTGTCTTTCTTTTCAGCACGGCTGATGACGTCGATCAGGTAGATGTCGTCACGAACCTTGGTGATCGAGGAGCCTTCGACGACGCCATTCAGCGTTTGGGCGATGTCCTCGGAGGTCACGCCGAGCTGACGGGCCTTGTCCTGAAGCACATCCACCTTCACCACGCGGGCCGGCTCATACCAGTCGAAGCCAATATTGCTGAGCAGGGGATTGGTGCCGACGATCTCGGCAAGCTTGCCCGAATATTCACGTACCTTCTGCAGGTCGGGTCCGGATACACGGTACTGCACGGGCTTGCCGACCGGCGGGCCGATGTCGAGCAATTTGACATAGGCGTCGGTACCCGGGAAAGTCTGGGCGAGATAGGACTGGAACTTCTGGCGCAGGCCATCGCGCACGTCGAGACCCTTGGTGACGATGATCATCTGACCGAAGGTAATGTCGTCGGGCTGCACGTCGAAGGACAGGATGAAGCGCGGCGCCCCCCGCCCGACATAGGTCGACCAGTGATCGATATCGGGATTGTTCTGGAGCTGTTCCTGCTCGAACTTCGCCATCTGCCGGCTGGTTTCATCGATGGAACTGTTCTGCGGCAGGTTCCAGTCGATGATCAGTTCCGGGCGGTCGGAGCTCGGGAAAAACTGCTGCTGCACATGCGTCATGCCGTAGAGCGACAGAACGAATGCTCCTACCGTGGCAATGATCGTCAGCCAGCGGAAGCGCAGGCAGAAGCGCAGGAGCGATGAAAATATCGAGCCGAACCAGCCCTTGTGATCCTCGTGCTTCTTCATCGATTTCGGCAGGAGCGTCACGCCGATCAGCGGTGTAAACAACACGGCTACGACCCAGGAGACGACCAGCGACACGGCGATGACGACGAACAGCGAGAAGGTAAACTCGCCTGCATTGGAATTGTTGAGGCCGACGGGAATGAAGCTGGCCACCGTCACCAGCGTGCCTGTCAGCATCGGAAAGGCGGTGGAGGTGTAGACGTAGGTCGCCGCCTTGCGCAGGCTATCGCCAACTTCCAGCCGGGCCACCATCATTTCCACGGCAATCATCGCATCATCGACGAGAAGGCCGAGCGCAATGATCAGCGCGCCCAGCGAAATGCGCTGCAGCGAGATGCCCGCATATTGCATGAACAGGAAGGTGATGGCGAGAACCAGCGGAATGGACACCGCGACGACGAGGCCGGCGCGCATGCCAAGGCTGATGAAGCTGATGGCAAGAACGATGGCCACCGCCTCGAACAGCGCATGGATGAAGCCCGAGACAGCTTCTTCGACCACGGCCGGCTGGTCGGCGACCCGCTCGACCGACACGCCGATCGGCAGATCCTGCACGACTGATGCCATGGTCTTGTCGAGATGCTTGCCGAAATCAACCAGATTGCCGCCGGCCTTCATGCCGATGGCAAGGCCGATGGCCGGCTTGCCATTGACGCGAAACAGGCTGGACGGCGGATCGGCATAGCCACGGGTGATGGTGGCGACGTCGCTGAGCGGGAAGAAGCGGTCGTTGACCTTGAGATTGATAGACCGCACCGTGTCTTCGGAAATGAAGCGCCCGCCGACGCGCAGCGCGATCCGCTCCGGTCCGGCATCGATGAAGCCTGATTGCGTCACGGCATTTTGAGCCTGCAGCGTGGCGATGATCGCCGACTGGTCAATGCCGAGGGCTGCTATCTTGCGGGTGGAAAATTCGAGATAGATTGCTTCGTCCTGGGTGCCGACGATATCGACCTTGCCGATTTCGGGCACCGACAACAGTTCGGTGCGGGCGCTTTCCACCAGATCGCGCAATTGCCGATGAGTGAGCCCATCGCTGGTGAACGCGTAGATATTGCCATAGACATCGCCAAACTGGTCGTTGAAGAACGGCCCGGTGACGCCGGAGGGGAAATTCCCCTCGATATCATGGACCATGTTGCGCACCTTGACCCAGATGCTTGGCACGTCACGCGCCTTGGTCGTATCGAGCAGATTGACGAAGACGATGGTCTTGCCGGCCGTGGTGATCGACTTGGTATAGTCGAGGCTGTCAAGCTCCTGCAGCTTCTTCTCGATCCGGTCGGTAATCTGCTGGGTCACTTCCTGGGCAGACGCGCCCGGCCATTGAGCCTGGATCACCATGGTCTTGATGGTAAAGGACGGGTCCTCTTCGCGGCCAAGGCCGATATAGGCCATGATCCCCGCCACAGAGAAGATGATCATGAAATACCAAACGAGAGAGCGGTGTTCGAGCGCCCAGTCCGACAGGTTAAACTTTTTCACGGGCGGGACTCCTCACCGGTCTTCAACTCTGGGGTCTTGATTTTCTGGCCTTCGGCAAGCTGGTTGACGCCAGCCACGACCACGGTCTCGCCTTCGCTTAAGCCGGAGACGACCCGTACGCGGCCGCTGTCTGCACTCGCGGAATCGAGCTCAACCTTACGCAGACCGACGCTCGCCTTGGCGGGGTCAATGACCCAGACATTGGCGGTACCGTCCTTCGTGAGGATGGCGGTCGACGGCAGCAGGATTACGCCGTCGCGCTCCGCCCGGTTTGCCGTTGCCGTGACCACGGCGCCAAGGCGGAAGACTTCGGGCGCATCGTTGATGGCGATCTTCAGGCGATGGGTGCGGGTTTCGGCATCGGCCTCAGGGCCGATCTCCCGCAATTTGCCTTTGGTCTGCTTGGTCGGATCCAGCTGGAGCGCCACCGTGAAGATCGAGCCTTCCTTCAGCATGCCCAGCCGACCTTCCGGCACGTCGACGACCACGTCGCGCTGGTCGAGCCGGGCGACTTTCATCACCGTCTGGCCGGCGGTAACTGTCTGCCCAACTTCGGCGGAAACAGAGGTCACGACACCGTCGAACTCGGCCTGCAAGCGGGCATAGCCCAGCTGTTCGTGGGATTTGTCGAGCTTGGCCTGGGCCTGGCCCAGATCGGCCTCGGCCGACTTCAGCCCCTGTTCGGCAACTTCGAGATCGGCAACGCTGCCAGCATTGCTGGAGGCCAGCGTCCGGCGGCGCTTTTCGGTGATCTGGGCATTTTCGTAAGCGGCCTGGGCATTGCGCAGGTCGGCCTCGGCACTGTTGACGGCAAATTGCAGCGACAGCGGATCGATCTCGGCCACCACATCGCCCTTATGGACGATATCGCCGACCTCGGCCTTGCGCAGAATGATGCGGCCCAACGTGCGGAACGCAAGTTCCGTTTCGACCCTCGCCTGGACGGTGCCGGCAAAGCTGATGCCGAGCAGGTGCTCGGCCTTGACGGTCATCGAGCGAACCGGCCGGGGAGCCGCGGCTGGCTGATCCTTGTCATCGCTGCAGCCGGCGCCAAGCGCGAGCGCCAGGAAAACGGGGAGGGTAAGAGCCGAACGGACCAGGCCTGAACGTGAAAGCATGTGACGGGAGGGGCGCATATCACTGTTCCTTAAAGGCCACGACCTGGCCGTCCGTCAGAAATTTACCACCCTCAACGACCACGAGATCGTCAGGCTTGACGCCATCGGTCACCACGAAATCGCCGACATGGTAGCGGGCAACATTGACCTTGCGCAGCGCGACCTTGGACGAGGCCGGATCGACCGCCCAGACGGCCGGCTTGCCGCTATCCGAGGTCATCGCGCTCCAGGGCAGGGTGATGCCCTGCTGCTGCTGCGAGTGAAAGCGGCCGGTGACCGAGGTATTGAGCGCCCAATCCGTATCGGCAGGCAGGCCGACCTTGATGCGGATGGTGCCGGCGCTGGTATCGATGGCTGGCGAAACTTCGCGGATCTTGCCGGTCTTGGGATGGGCGCGGTCGATGATTGGTGCCACCTCGACAGCGTCCGACGGCGCTCCCTCAAGGAAGAAGGCCTCGAACATGTCGAAGACCGCATCACGCGGCCCGTCATGGGCAAGCGTCACGGCCGCCTGTGCTGCGGAGACCACTTGGCCGACTTCGATGCTGCGCGAGGTGATGATCCCGTCGGCATCGGCCTTCAGTTCAGTATAGGTGAGGGCATCGAGAGACGTGGCGAGATTGGCCTGCGCCGTCTGCAGCGAGCCCTGGGCATTGGCGAGGTCTTCACGGGCTTGGTCGAACGTCGATTGCGCCACGGTATTGGACTGGATCAATGTCTTGTAGCGCTCAAAGGCCAGCGTCTTCTGGCGCATGGTGGCTTCTGCCGAGGCAAGCCCTGCCCGGGAAACGGTGACATCGGCGCGCTGCTCTGTGTCGTCGAGCTTGGCGAGGACGTCGCCAGCCTTCACGCGGTCGCCGATGTCGACGCGCCGCTCGATCACCCGGCCTGCGGTGCGAAACGACAGGTCAGACTGGACGCGCGCCTTGACGGAGCCAGAGATTTCCACAGAAGGCTGGTATTGGGCGCTTTTCGCCTTGGTCACGGTTACGGCGCGCGCCGCCGCCGGTGCCTGTTGTTTTTCATTGCATCCCGCCAGGCCAAGCGCCAGCAGCAAGCAGGCCACCCCAGAAATAGTCGTTCGCCGCCGCACCGTTAGGTCCCCCTAGCATTGCATTCGTTCATCTGTTGGAGTACGTATCAATGACTGTACGGTTAGTCAATATGACGGCTGGTACATTAGTCGTCGCCACCGTCCGGTCTGGACGGCAGTGCGGTGAGCAATGCACGATAAGGAATCAGGATCATGACAAAGCCGCCCGCAAAGCTTACGCGCGCTGAACAGAAGGCAAGGCGGCCGCAGGAAATATTGGATGCGGCTTTCGAGGAATTTCTGGAAAAAGGCTTCGTTGCCACCCGGGTCGAGGATGTGGCCAACCGGCTCAACCTGACCAAGGGCACGATCTATCTTTATTTTCCCTCGAAAGAGGCCCTGTTCGAGGCGATGATCCGCCATGTCTCGGAACCCTTCGTCGAGCTGCGCAAGGCTACTGCCGCGCTGACTGGCACGCCGATGCAACGTCTGCGTCAATTGATCACGGTCGCGTATCAGGTGACGGTCAACCAGCGTCGATGTCGTGAATTGTTGCGGCTGGTCGTCGGCGAAGGCCATCGTTTTCCTGACATCGTCGAGCGCCATTACGACGAATTTGTCGCACCCCTGATGCAGGCAGTTTGTTCGATCATCGAGGACGGGGTTGCCGCCGGTCAGTTTCGTGCCGGTGCCGCGACCGCGATCCCGGATATCTTCATTTGCCCGATCATGCACTTCAATCTGTGGGACCTTATGTATAGCGACCGTCGGCCGCTGCCACAGGAGGCCTTCATCGAGGCCCATGTCGACATGGTGGTCGCCACACTGACGATACCGCTGGCGCCGGGAGAGGCGCCGCTGCGTTAGCCCGGCGCCCCGGATTTCGGCGGAGCCGGGCGAGGGGCTTTTCTTGCCGCCGTCTTGCTGTATGAAGACCTCATGCGCCTTCGTTCCGACATTGTCGTCTCCGCCATGATCCGCCGCGTCTTTGCCGCCGGCGGTTTTGCGGCTGTCGAGCAGAAGGGCATGGACCAGGCCGGCGCCATCTTCCTGCGCCAGCGCTTTCGAGACGGTCTCGAAACCCTCTACGGCCCAGCCCCCCAGAGCCTTGCCGATGACGACACTGGTGAGCGCCGTTTCGAGCGCCGCCTGGAACGCGTCGAACCCCAGGACATCGATGCCCAGATGGCGCGCGAACGCCGCTTCGACCCCGACCTCTGGTTGGTGGAACTGGAAATCGACCAACTGGGCGACCTGTTCGTGGTGGTGGAGTGAGCGGAGTGGGAAGACGGATGCGAGACATACGTCTTCCCGATTGCCGGCGTGTTCCCGATTGCTGGTCAGGAACCGAATTTCGTAAAGGTAATTGAGGGATAGACGTCCGGGATGACCCGTTTCATAAGGTCGCGTTCGGCGGGTGTCGCTTCTGTTGCGGTCACGCGCGCCGCGTCGCGACGCATTCCGGATACCTCGATATACCCTGCGTCCACGATCTGGTTTTCGCCGATCGTGATGGTGCTTTCGCCTCCCAAAGCGCTGATATGCGTGGGTTCGCCACCGAAAATTCCTCGTTTATCGTCCCCCGCCTCCAGCTCTATCTCTCCGGTGGAGCAAGCGACATGTGTGATGGCATAGCGACCTGGAGCAATGGGTACGAACTCTGTTGCATAATCTTTCGGTGACACCGGGAATATATTGGAAATGTACAGCTTGTTTCGATTTGGCGGATTATACGGCACCGCGCCGGAAAAATTAATAGGTCGCTCTGTTTCGTCGGGTCTTCCCGCGTTGAGTTTCCGCAATGTAATAAGGCCACCGCAATGAACGGTGCCAAACAAACCAGACTCGATGATGCGCACCAACAGGAGCGAGCCCTTTTGTTGCTTTCTAGCAGCAATCTGAGCGGATCCTTCCTTTTGCTGTGCGGCAATTTTGATGGGGTCAGTGGTGCCAGCGCAACCGGCCACCAGACTGATGGCGAACCAGATACCTAAAGTCTTTAAACGCATAATTTTGGTCTCTTTTAAAACTCGATACTACCTCAAGTTTTAATGCGTCCTTGTTGACAAGAGGTTGCTGCGCGCAAAGCAGCGTTTAATGATTAGTGATTTTAGTTCGCGAGATCTCAGCGCGCAGGGGCAGGGCTATAAATGCCGACGGCGGCATTGGCGGGCGCGGATATCAGCTACAAAGACCGTTCTGGCCGCCCCAGCCAAGGTGCTTCGGCTGGGCGCAGGAAGACCTGCCGGCGCTGGCATTGCCTTCCACTTTTTTCGGACAAACGCTAACCGGCCTTCGACTGCTTGCCGTCTTTGCTCTGCGCCACGCCATCGGTCTGGTAGGTGTAGCGGTCGGCGCGCAGCCAGGTGTCGATCCGTCTTTCGCAGTTGCGGGCATCGAGACCGGCGATCAGGCGCGCGACGCGCGGCTCGCCGTGCTGCAATTGGCTGAGATGCGGATAGAGCCGTGTCAGCACGAAAACCATATCCGGGATATCAACGGCAAGCCCGGCAAGGGTCGTTGCAAGCTGCTGGCCCGATGTATCGAGCAGGATGCGTTCGGCAAGCCACCGGCTGGACGACAGCGCATCGGCAAGGGCGGAGGCAAAAGCGCTGGTCTCGCCTTCACGGGCAAAGCGCACGAGCAGGGCCGCCTGCACAGGGGTGAGGCTGATCAGGCCGAGCCTGTCCTGATCCTGGCGGTGGAGGTGCCGGTCGAGGGCCTTCAGCGTCTGGCGCAGTGCCTCTTCGCGCTCAGCGCGTCCCGCCTCGACAGGTGTCACCAGAATTGGTTCGGCTTCGCCCGCGTCTATCCCGGTGGATGGCGCCTCGGTCGCGGCGGCTTCGGCACTGGCAGGCATTTCCGCCTGGGTGGGTGCAAATTCGGCAGCATTCGTGGCCTGCATGTCGGCATCTGATGTGGTCTGGTCCGGGCGCATGCGGATGATGCGTGGCGGCGCTTCCATCAGTTCCGGCGCCATATCAGAGGCAATCTCGGGGGCCTTGGTCGGGACGGCGTCTGCGTATTGCGGGCCGGCGCGCGTCGGTTTTGGATCGACGAAGCGCAGGCCTGCCAGCGCGTCGATCACGGCAGGCGAGAGATTGTCCCGCCGCATGATCGCGTCAGCATGGGCTTTGCCCTGAGTGCGGGCGATGGTGATCAGCTGATCATCGGCCAGACAGGGTGAGGCGATCAGGAAGGGCGCGCAGATGGCGACAGGCTGGCTGGCGATGAAAAAGGCAACGGCTTGCGGCACATTGGCCGATTGCGACAGCGCCGCCACCGCTTCGCGCCGGGCCTCCGGCGAGGAGGAATGGAACAGCGGCTGGAAAAGGATCGCAAACTGCGTTAGGTCCGACTTGCGCGGATGATCGAGACTTTCAAAGCTGGAAACCGTGGCCATCAGAACCACGTCCTTCTTGCGGCCGATCCTAGGATTTTCCAACGCCCGAAATTGATGATCCACGACATTACCCGTCCCAACGCAATACGAATTCTATCAAAATATACGGGAATCGTTAGCAAGCTGTTAACCATCGACGGTGTTTAATAAGGACAACCTGATAAAACAGGCTATCCTTGTTCCTAACTGATGGTGCGAAAGTAAAAAGCCCTTTCGATAATATAAAATCAGTATGGTTGCAGTTTGGATATCGTGAAACCCAACTATTCACGGAGCTAAGTCTCCGTG
>Ga0308163_10003806_pt1 | contig 12407 bp, 11 predicted proteins | sample PhyTR1_FD_201037 | JGI IMG/M metagenome (GOLD analysis project Ga0308163, IMG submission 201037) | Phyllosphere microbial communities from UC Gill Tract Community Farm, Albany, California, United States - DLSLT.R1 | ecosystem: Host-associated > Plants > Phyllosphere > Unclassified | place: USA... | reverse complement strand
AGTAATTGCTCTCCGGCAAGCTCGCAATGATCGATCGGTAGCTGTTCATCCGTTCTAACTTGCCGAGGTCCCATGCCGAAAAAACAACCGGTCAACCCCTGCGCGAGCAGCGAGAGCAAAAACGCTAATACCTGCGTTAAAGCAGCTATATCCCAAGGCTCGAATGGGGTAATGGGGGAGCAGAATCCAAAGCAAAAGTGCTGTCATCACCGCCATGGCTAATAGTTTGGCATACAGCCTAGGTAGCGAGAATATTAAGATATTCATAACGATCAATACGTATGCGGCTAGGTGCTCGGCACTCCCGGATACAGCATCCTTCGCTGTGATTTCACCAAAGTACGTTTGATAAAGATCGACACTATAGTCATGGATCTTTAAGGAGGCTAGGGCGACCAGAAGATAGATCGCGACGCCTGCTAGATATCTCAACATTACGGTGTCCAAAATTTATACTTTTCGAGACTGTCTTCCGTTATCCAGCTTTTAAGGTGGAGCAGTGAGGTCGGTTGATAAAAGGTGTCAACTTTCTGTTTGCTGCTCAATCCCCTCAGTCCACCATATATTTCAGAAGTTGAGAATTCTCGAATGAAGTTTTTTGAAGCCCATAATGCGGCTCTGATGATAATAAAATTGTCGTAAACGTTTTGACTGCCTTGATCTTTTTCCAATCTCCCCGTCGCCCAGGCAAGTCCAACCTCTCCGGTTTTTCTAATGGCCATGTCGGCACTGTCTGTCCTTTGCCACTGCAATCGGAATGTGTCTACGGCAAACGGAATCTGACCTAATCCATCGGTCCAATAGGGTTCACCCTCCACTAGGCATAACAAATATCCATCGCCACCAGACGTTTGAATTTTCCAATCTCCAGGAAGTCCGGCGTAATACATCATTGCCCCGCGGTCAATAATGGCGAACTCAATGATCGATTGCCACGTATGGTGCTTGAATGCGTCATGTGCGGCTGAACCTTCAATGCTGTTGATTGGGTTTTTCCATAGGATTTTTCGGTAATCGTCCGCCAATGGTTCAAACCACTGAATCTTCTCTCCATACAGTTGGTTTGCCGTCATTATGCGAAAAGGCTTATCGCAGAGAGCCGGTTCGAGAGCAAACAATGGAACGCCATTTGAGCGAGTGATCACCCATATTTCCGGGATAACCAACGTTTCGATATCTGTGTCTTCGCTGGCTGTAGTCTGGCTATCGAGGCGCAAGCGAGTGCTGCCGTTCTCTGTGACGAAAGCGTGGGGCACGCCGGAGATCTCAATGATCGTCTCCATGGATTACTCCGATGCCAGAAAGATTGTGACAAGTTCCGGTTTCTGGCGCGTCGAAAAGCATTTCGCCCTGCCATGAGTCACCGTGCCAGCCTCTTCAATTCCGCTATCCGAAATGATTTTATACGGGATCCCTTCCACCGGTTTTCCGCTGGATGTCTTGAACGCAAAAAGCCGATTGAACGTGCCGGGAATAACAGGTGGAGATGGCGGTTCGAAAGGGGTAGGTGTATGTGCGTTGCCGATGATTACGGTCCCGGACCCTCCGATGATCACATTACCGTGGCTCGCCACCGAACCTACGATGGCAGCAGGTTTCCCATTAATTAGAACAGAACTGGAGAGTCCATTGATTAATGTTCCACCGCACTCCGTGATATCACCCTCACGAGCGGCAGGTAGACCGTCGAAGAAAACATTGCTTGAACCTGAAGTTATAGGGCTGGTGCCATGACCTGGGAGTGAACACTCGGTGGGGTCTGTAACACGGGCTGCGAGTTTTCCGGGCATGATAGGCATCCTTGATGCTACGGGCGTAGCGTTAAGACTTGCTCCAACCGAGACCCGGTCCTCGGCTTAGGTTACCGAGTCGAAGAAATACACCGGCATGAAATGTCATCAGTTGAAGAAAAGGCGGTGCGCAGGATTTACTCACCCGTCGTTGCGTTCAGAAATAAGAAATTTCAGAAGGGGAAGTAGGACGCTTCCGAAGTGCTCAATATTGCTGTCCCAGCGCCTCTGCCTAACCCCATGAGATCCGGCAAAAGCTGAGCATCATCGATCAAGGGCAACTGAAGATCGATGAGACCAAGAACTCACTGTCAGATCGCGGTCGTCCGGGCGGCCCTCTCGCGAATGAAGTCGCTCCCACAGTGGGAATGCATTTTTCATGTGGGAGCGAATTCATTCGCGATGTCCGCAATGCGGAGATAACCCGTGCACAGAAAAACGCTGCTTTGATCGCGGCGTTTTTCTGTGTGCGCTGGCTGTGGGGTTTACCGACCAAGCGCGTCGGCGTGTAGGAGTGAGCTTGCTCGCGATGCGTTAAGTCAGGCGCCGCGATGGAGTGTGATGGACCGCCATTACGGGCAAGCGCGCTCCTACACGTTGGCGGCGATCAGTAGTTGCTCTCCGGCAAGCTCGCAATGATCGATCGGTAGCTGTTCATGCGTTGCTGCTGCACGCGGCCGTCTTCAAGGGCCTGGAGCAACGCGCAACCGGGTTCTCGGTCATGTTTACAGTCGCGGAAGCGGCATCGCCCGAGCAGGTCGTTGAATTCGATGAAGCCCGCTTCGACGTCGGCGCGACTCACGTGGCCCAGGCCGAATTCGCGAATCCCCGGTGAGTCGATCAGGTCGCCGCCACGCGGGAAGTGGAAAAGACGGGCGGTGGTCGTGGTGTGCGTGCCCTGACCGGAATATTCCGACAGCGGTCCGACGCGGGTGCCGACTTCGGGCAGCAGGCTGTTCACCAGCGAGGATTTACCCACGCCAGACTGCCCGACGAACACGCTGATGTGGCCGTCCAGCTGGTCCTGCAGATTCTGCATGCCGTTGCCGTGATGGGCCGAGACTTCCAGCACCGGATAACCGAGCGTGCGATAGACCTCCAGTAAAGCGTTCAGCGCCGGGGCGTTCTGATCGTCGATGAGGTCGAATTTGTTCAAAAGCAACAGTGGACGAATGCCCGCATGTTCGGCAGCCACCAGATAACGGTCGATCAGGTTGGCGTGAGGCTCGGGCATGGGCGCGAACACGATGACGATCAAGTCGACGTTCGACGCGACCGGCTTGAGCTGGCCTCGGGAGTCTGGACGGCACAGTTCGGTCGTGCGGGGCAGCTGCGCGACGATCACACCGATGCCTTGGTTGCCCGCTCGCCAGACGACCTTGTCGCCTGTCACCAGTGCGGGCAGGTTGGCGCGCAAATGGCAACGGAACACTTGGCCGCTCAGTTCTCCTTCCTGCGCCTCGACTTCCACCTGTACGCCGAAATGCGCGATCACCAGTCCCGTTTGCTCCGGGCCCAGATCGCCGCCTTCCAGAGTTTCCAAGGCTTGCGATTCTCGTTTGGCGGCACGCGCGGCGCGCTCGCCCTGAATCTTTTCGATGCGCCAGTTCTGGCGGCGGTTGAGTTGGCGTTTGGCCATGGGTGTTCAGTGTTCCATTGGATAAAGCAGCTGAAGGTTAAAGCGGGGGCAGTCTAGCATGCCCGCCTGAGCTAAACTGCGCGCCTACGTTGAGGAACCGACATATGCAGAGCAAGCAGAACCTGATCTGGATCGACCTGGAAATGACCGGGCTGGATCCCGATAACGACGTCATCATCGAAATGGCGACCATCATCACCGACAGCGAGCTCAATACGCTGGCCGAGGGGCCGGTTATCGCCGTGCATCAGAGCGATGAGCTGTTGGCCGGCATGGACGAGTGGAATACCCGTCAGCACGGCGGCTCGGGCCTGACCCAGCGCGTGCGCGAGAGCAAGATCTCCACGGCTGAGGCGGAAGCCATGACGTTGGAGTTCATCAAAAAATGGGTGCCGGAGCGCAGCTCGCCCATCTGTGGCAACAGCATCTGCCAGGATCGCCGCTTCCTGTACAAACGCATGCCGACGCTGGAAAACTACTTCCACTACCGCAATCTGGACGTTTCGACGCTCAAGGAACTGGCCGCGCGCTGGTCACCTGAGCTGAAATTCAAGAAAGGCAGCACGCACCTGGCGCTGGACGACATTCGCGAGTCCATCGCCGAGCTGCGTTTCTACCGCGAGCATTTCATCAAGGTCTGAGTGTTGAGCGAGAGGGCTTGGTGAAGCGCCCTCTTTTGGTGCTTCGGCACAGTGGTTAGACTGCGCCCCTTTCTCGCAGGGACTGCCGCCATGTTGTTGATGCTCTATCTGATCGCGATCACCGCCGAGGCCATGACAGGCGCATTGTCTGCTGGCCGCCGGGGCATGGACTGGTTTGGCGTGGTGCTGATTGCCTGCATCACGGCGCTCGGTGGCGGCTCGGTACGCGACGTCCTGCTCGGGCATTACCCGCTGACGTGGGTTAAACACCCTGAATACCTGATCCTCACCAGCGTCGCGGCGTTGGTGACGATCTTTATCGCCCCGTTGATGCGGCACTTGCGCTCGCTGTTTCTGGTGCTCGATGCGCTTGGGCTGGTCGCCTTCACGGTCATTGGCTGCATGACAGCGCTGGACATGGGCCTGAGCATGATGGTCGCGGCCGTCAGCGGCGTGATCACGGGGGTGTTTGGAGGCATTTTGCGTGACATCTTCTGCAACGACATCCCGCTGATCTTCCGTCGCGAGTTGTACGCCAGCGTCTCGTTTGCGGCGGCGTGGTGTTTTCTGCTCTGTCAGTGGGCTGGATTGCCTATCGAGCAGGGCACATTGATCACGCTGTTTGGAGGGTTGCTGCTGCGCTTGCTGGCGATCAAATATCGCTGGGAAATGCCCAAGTTCGTTTACAAGGATGGGCATTAAAACTGATTGATTTTTTTACCTGTGGGAGCGAATTCATTCGCAATGTGCCTACAAGGGCGTCTTAGGTTTGTCGCCTGATATATCTTTCGCGAATGAATTCGATCCCACAGGTGGCTTGGCGCTAATCAGATAATCCCGCTTCTCGTCTCGTGCTGGCGCAACGCCCATTCCACATGCTCGCGCACCATTTCCGAGGGATGATCGAGTCGTGCCTTCAAGGCCTCGATCACCGGAATGCTCGACGGCGCATTGCCCAGGCCTACAGCCAGGTTCCGCAACCAGCGTTCGTAACCCGCTCGGCGCAGCGGTGAGCCTTCGGTGTTGCTCAAAAAGGTTGTTTCATCCCACAAAAACAACGTCGCCAGCTCGGCGTTATCAAGGCCGTGACGGGGTTTGAAGTCGTTCTGGTCAGTCGGCCGGGCAAATCGGTTCCAGGGGCAGACAATCTGACAGTCGTCGCAGCCGAACACCCGATTGCCGATCATCGAACGCAGGGCTTCGGGAATCGATGTCTTCAGCTCGATGGTCAGGTAAGAGATGCATTTGCGCGCATCCAGTACATAGGGGCCTGCGAAGGCGTTGGTCGGGCAGATCTCCAGGCACGCGGTGCAGCGCCCGCAATGCTCGGTCGCGTGAGGCTCGTCTACCGGCAAGGGCAGGTCGACGAACAGTTCGCTGAGGAAAAAGTAGCTGCCCGCCTTGCGGTTGAGCACCAGCGTGTTTTTGCCGATCCAGCCCAATCCGGCTTGCTCGGCAATGGCCTTCTCCAGGACCGGCGCGCTGTCGACAAAGGCGCGGAAACCAAACGGCCCGATGGCCTGCTGGACGCGCTCTGCCAATTGCTGCACGCGTTTGCGGATCAGCTTGTGGTAGTCGCGGCCCAGCGCGTAACGCGACACGTAGGCTTTCTCAGGTTCTGCCAAGCGTTGGGCCATGTGCGTGTCGCCGGGAAGATAGTCCATGCGCAACGACACAACCCGTAACGTTCCCGGCACCAGTTCATCGGGATGCGAACGTTTGCTGCCATGGGCTGCCATATAGTCCATCTCGCCGTGATAACCGGCTTCGAGCCAGCGCTCCAGATGCTGCTCATGCTCCGCCAGATCCAATCCCGAGATGCCGACCTGCTGGAACCCGAGCTCACGCCCCCAGTCCTTGATCGATTGGGCAAGTTCGTTCAACCCCGCAGCCGTCATGGGCACAGAGTGTTGGGATGGATCTACTGTAATCGCGGACATTGCAAAGAGGACACCGGGGCGCAGGTGCGTATAATTCTGCCAGACATCGGAGCTCAAAGACGCATGTTGCACAGCAAACCCCCATTACCCGACGCGCTGTATAGCGCAGCGCAAGTGCGCGACCTCGACGCACGCCTGATTGCTGCGGGCGCGGCTGGCTTCGATTTGATGCAGCGCGCAGCTCATGCCGCGTGGCGAACGTTGCGTCGGCGCTGGCCTGAAGCACGGCAATTGACCGTGCTGGCGGGGCGCGGCAATAACGCAGGCGACGGCTATTTGATCGCTGCGTTGGCGCAGCGTGCCGGGTGGCACGTCTCGGTACTCGCCGTGGGCGACGCTTCTGCCCTGGCCGGTGATGCGGCGTCTGCCTATAAAGAAGCACTAGGGGCGGGCGTTAATGTGCAGCCTTGGGGACAGCAACCGCTGGTCGGCATTCTTGTCGATGCGTTGCTGGGCACCGGCCTCAACGGCGACGTCCGCGAGCCGTATGCCAGCGCCATTCGGTGTATCAACGACAGCGGCCTGCCGGTGATGGCCGTCGATATCCCTTCGGGCCTGTGCGCGAACACCGGACGCACCCTGGGCCTGGCCGTTCGCGCTGACCTCACCGTGACATTCATCGGCCTGAAAATCGGCCTGTTCACGGGCGATGCGCCCGAGCTGGTAGGGGAGCTGGCTTTCGATGACCTCCAAGCCGATGCCGCGATCGTGGCGCGGACGCCGGTCAGCGTCAAACGTCTGGATACATTCAATCTGCCGAAACTGGCACCCCGCCCACGCACGGCCCACAAAGGCATGTTTGGGCGGGTGTTGGTCGTCGGCGGCGATCTGGGTTTTGGGGGCGCAGCAATGTTGGCCACCGAGAGCACGCTACGCTGCGGCGCGGGCATGGTGACGCTGGCGACACGCCCCGAGCACGTTTCAGCGGCGCTCACACGTTTTCCCGAAGTCATGACCGCAGGCATTCAATCGGCTAACCAGTTGATGGCGTTAATCGAACCCGCCAGCGTTCTGGTGGTGGGGCCAGGTCTGGGGCAGCACAGCTGGGGGCGCAGTTTGCTGTCCGCGGTCGCCAGTGCTGCTCGGCCGCAAGTCTGGGACGCCGATGCACTGAATCAACTGGCGGCCGGGTCGGTCAGTTTGCCGAACGGTTGCGTGATCACGCCGCATCCTGGCGAGGCTGCCCGTTTGCTGGGTGTCGGCACGCAGGCGATTCAGGCCGACCGTCCCGCGTCTGCCGTGGCCCTCGCTAAAAAATACAACGCCGTCTGTGTGCTCAAGGGCAGCGGCAGTCTGATTGCCAGTCCCGAAGGTGATCTGGCGTTGGCCGACCATGGGCATCCAGCGATGGCGACGGGCGGGTTGGGCGATGTGCTGTCCGGTGTGATCGGTGCCTTGATGGCGCAAAAGATGCCTGCGTTCGACGCAGCCTGCCTTGCGGTGTGGTTGCACGCGCTGGCCGGAGAAAAATGTGGAGCAAGCGGCCGGGGGATGGCTGCCGCTGATCTGATTCCTGTTATTCGTCAGCTTCTGGAGGAGCAACAACCGTGTCTGAGTTAACCCTGCACTTGGTGGGTGAAGAAGCCATGACGAGCTTTGGCGCACGGATTGCCCAAATCACTGAAAGTATTGGGATTATTTTTCTTGAAGGCGATCTGGGCGCGGGCAAGACGACGCTGTCACGCGGCATCATCCGTGGCCTGGGTCACGTCGGCGCGGTCAAAAGCCCTACATTTACCCTCGTAGAACCTTACGAAATCGGAAGGAATCGCGCGTATCACTTTGATCTCTACCGACTTGTTGATCCAGAAGAGCTAGAATTCCTCGGCATACGCGATTACTTCGAAGGGGACGCGCTTTGCCTGATCGAGTGGCCCAATCTTGGTGCAGGCTTTTTGCCAAAGCCTGACCTGATCATTACCATTAGGCCCCACGCGGAAGGTCGAGTGCTGACTTTGAGCCCGAAAAGCTCGCGCGGCGAGCAGTGGTGTGCCGCTTTGGCTTTGGAATTCAAATAGATATGGGGTTAGGTATGCGCATGCGCGCGCTGGTTACTGTGGTAGGACTTCTGCTGGCGACATTTGCTGTCGACGCGTTGGCCGCTACACAGGTACGAAGTGTCCGCTTATGGCGTGCTCCGGATAACACCCGACTGGTCTTCGACCTGTCCGGCCCGGTACAGCACAGCGTCTTCACCTTGCAGTCTCCGGATCGTCTGGTCATCGACATCAACGGTGCGACGCTGGGCGGTTCGTTGAACATTCCCACGGCCAATACGCCGATCACCAGCATGCGTTCTGCACAGCGGACGCCGGATGACCTGCGGGTGGTCATCGACCTGAAAAAAGCGGTGACGCCGAAAAGTTTTACCTTGGCGCCGAACCAGCAATACGGCAACCGCCTGGTGGTGGACCTTTACGACAACGCTGCCGACGCCAATCCGCCTCCGAGCGTCGCTGATACACCTGCAACCGTGGCGCCTGCCACGCCCTCGGTCCCGGTGAGCCCGTCCAAGCCTGAAATCAAACTGCCTCCAGTGCCTAACGGCAAACGCGACATCGTCGTGGTGGTCGATGCCGGGCACGGCGGTGAGGACCCGGGCGCTTCGGGCGGTCGCGGCCAGAAAGAAAAGAACGTGGTGCTGTCCATCGCAAAAGAACTGCAGCGTCAGATCAACGCCGAAAAGGGCTACCGCGCCGAGCTGACTCGTACTGGCGACTACTTCATTCCATTGCGTAAACGAACCGAGATTGCCCGTGCCAAAGGTGCGGACCTCTTCGTGTCCATTCACGCTGACGCTGCGCCGTCGTCGGCGGCCTTTGGTGCTTCGGTGTTTGCGTTGTCGGACCGAGGCGCGACGTCGGAAACCGCACGTTGGCTGGCCGACAGTGAAAACCGTTCCGACTTGATTGGTGGTGCGGGCGCTGTGAGCCTGGACGACAAGGACCGCATGCTGGCTGGTGTGCTGCTCGATCTTTCGATGACCGCCTCGCTGACCTCGAGTCTCAACGTCGGCCAGAAGGTGTTGACCAATATCGGGCGGGTGACTTCGCTGCACAAGTCCCGCGTCGAGCAGGCGGGCTTCATGGTGCTCAAGTCGCCGGATATCCCTTCAATTCTGGTGGAAACCGGCTTTATCTCCAATGCCGCCGAAGCTAACAAGCTAGAAGGCTCAAGCCATCAGCAGGCGTTGGCGCGTTCCATCACCGCAGGTGTGAAGCAGTTCTTCCAGCAAAACCCGCCTCAGGGCACTTATATTGCCTGGCTGCGTGACAACGGCAAGCTGGCCATGGGCGCTCGCGAGCACACGGTTCGCCCTGGCGAGTCCCTGAGCATGATCGCTGTGCGTTACGACATGAGCATGGAGGCACTGCGCTCGGCCAACAGACTCAGCTCCGATGAGTTGAAGATTGGCCAGCAGCTCAAGATCCCAAGCGCGGAACTGGCGGGTGAGCCATGACTGATCTGCTGCTCGATGAGCAGGGCTTTGATACGGGCATAGACACGGGCAGCCCGGCCGCTCAAGCGGCGCGTATCCAGTTGCTCAGCCCGCGCCTGGCTAACCAGATTGCGGCAGGCGAGGTGGTAGAGCGCCCTGCATCAGTCATCAAAGAGCTGCTCGAAAACAGCCTCGATTCCGGTGCGCGCCGCATCGATGTGGATGTCGAGCAGGCGGGCATCAAGCTTTTGCGGGTACGCGACGACGGCGGTGGCATCTCCCCCGATGATCTGCCGCTGGCGTTGGCGCGACACGCCACCAGCAAGATTCGTGAGCTCGAAGATCTTGAGCGGGTGATGAGCCTGGGCTTCCGTGGCGAAGCGCTGGCGTCGATTAGCTCGGTCGCACGCCTGACGCTGACGTCTCGCACTCGCGATGCGGACCAGGCCTGGCAGGTAGAAACCGAGGGCCGCGACATGGCGTCCCGCGTTCAGCCCGCTGCGCATCCGGTCGGTACCTCGGTGGAAGTCCGTGATCTGTTTTTCAATACGCCAGCGCGCCGCAAGTTTCTCAAGGCTGAAAAAACCGAATTCGATCATCTTCAAGAAGTGATCAAGCGTATGGCGCTGGCGCGTTTCGACGTCGCCTTCCATCTGCGGCATAACGGCAAGACGGTTCTCAGCCTGCACGAGGCTCGCGATGACGTGGCTCGCGCGCGTCGAGTGTCCGCGGTCTGCGGCCCGGGCTTCCTTGAGCAGGCGCTGCCCATCGAGGTTGAGCGCAACGGCCTGAAACTGTGGGGCTGGGTGGGCTTGCCGACGTTCTCGCGCAGTCAGGCCGATCTTCAGTACTTCTTCGTCAACGGCCGCGCCGTTCGCGACAAGCTGGTCGCGCACGCTGTGCGTCAGGCCTATCGCGATGTGCTGTTCAATGGGCGTCATCCGACGTTCGTGCTGTTTTTTGAAGTGGATCCGGCCGTCGTCGACGTCAACGTGCACCCGACCAAGCACGAAGTGCGCTTTCGTGATGGGCGCATGGTTCATGATTTCCTCTACGGTACGCTGCACCGCGCGCTGGGTGACGTGCGCCCCGAAGATCAACTGGCCGGCACGACATCGGTCACAGCGCTGGTGCGTCCGACCGGGCCGGAAGCGGGCGAGTTCGGGCCGCAGGGCGAGATGCGTCTGGCGAACAATCTGCTGGAAACCCCGCAAGGTTCGGCCTGGAATCCGCAGTCCGAGGCGGGCGCTGGAAGCGGGAGCGGGGCGGGTTATCAGTATCAGTACACGCCCCGGCCTTCCACGATGCTGCCAATCGCCGAGGCGCAGGCTGCGTATCGCGAGTTCTTCGCGCCCCTGCCCGGCGGTCAAGCGAATCCGGTCGCGACGGGCGTTGCCCTGCCCGAGTCTCAGGGCGATGTCCCGCCGTTGGGCTACGCGCTGGCGCAACTCAAAGGCATTTATATCCTCGCGGAAAACGCACACGGCCTGGTGCTGGTGGACATGCATGCCGCTCACGAGCGAATCATGTACGAGCGCCTGAAGGTCGCCATGGCCAGCGAAGGCCTCAGCGGTCAGCCGTTGTTGGTGCCTGAGTCAATCGCGGTCAGTCAGCGTGAAGCTGATTGCGCTGAAGAGCATATGGCGACGTTCCAGCAGTTGGGTTTCGAGCTGCAGCGCCTTGGCCCGGAGAGCCTGGCGATCCGACAGATTCCCGCGTTGCTCAAGCAGGCTGAAGCCAATCGCCTCGTGCACGACGTGCTGGCCGATTTGATGGAGTACGGCACCAGCGACCGTGTGCAGGCGCATATGAACGAACTGCTTGGCACGATGGCCTGTCATGGCGCGATCCGCGCGAACCGGCGTCTGGCAATCCCGGAAATGAATGGCCTTCTGCGCGACATGGAAAACACCGAGCGCAGCGGTCAGTGCAACCATGGCAGGCCGACCTGGACCCAGCTGGGCCTGGACGATCTCGACAAACTATTCCTGCGCGGTCGCTGATGAGTGCTCTTCCTCCGGCCATCTTCCTGATGGGACCGACCGCCGCGGGCAAAACCGATCTGGCTATCGAGCTGACGAAAGTCTTGCCGTGCGAACTGATCAGCGTCGATTCGGCGCTGGTTTATCGGGGCATGGACATCGGCACCGCCAAGCCGTCAAAAGCGCTTCTGGACAAGTATCCGCACCGCTTGATCGATATCCTCGATCCGTCGCAGAGCTATTCTGCGGCCGATTTTCGTACGGATGCGCTGCAGGCCATGGCTGAAATAACCGCTCGGGGAAAAATTCCCCTGCTGGTGGGCGGCACCATGTTGTATTTCAAGGCTCTATTGGAAGGCCTGGCAGACATGCCGGCCGCCGATGCCGAGGTCCGTGCGCAACTGGAAGCCGAAGCGGTCAGTCGCGGGTGGCAGGCGATGCACGATGAGTTGGCGAGTATCGACCCGGTGTCGGCGGCCAGGATTCATCCCAATGATCCTCAGCGGCTGGTTCGTGCGCTGGAAGTCTATCGGGTCAGCGGGATGACCATGACCGCACATCGCGAGCAACAAAGTGCGCAAAGTGCTCAAGCTGGCGGTTCGGGGCGGCATCAATTGCCCTATACTGTCGCAAATCTCGCGATCGCACCGACGGATCGCAAGGTACTGCATGACCGGATCGCACTGCGTTTCAGGCAAATGCTTGATGAAGGATTTGTTGAAGAAGTCGTGGCGTTACGTTCGAGGGGTGACCTGCACTCGAATTTACCGTCTATAAGAGCTGTAGGGTATCGCCAGGTCTGGGACTATCTGGATGGCAAACTGACTCGGGACGAGATGCAGGAACGCGGCATCATCGCCACGCGTCAATTGGCCAAGAGACAGTTCACCTGGTTGCGAAGCTGGGAAGATTTACACTGGTTGGACAGCCTGGCTTGCGACAATCTGCCACGCACCTTGAAATACCTGGGATCGGC
>Ga0308163_10003805_pt1 | contig 12410 bp, 15 predicted proteins | sample PhyTR1_FD_201037 | JGI IMG/M metagenome (GOLD analysis project Ga0308163, IMG submission 201037) | Phyllosphere microbial communities from UC Gill Tract Community Farm, Albany, California, United States - DLSLT.R1 | ecosystem: Host-associated > Plants > Phyllosphere > Unclassified | place: USA... | reverse complement strand
AAATGCTAATTAACAAGTATTATTCGTAACGCAATGCCTCTACAGGATCGAGTTTTGAAGCCTTTTTAGCAGGGTAATAACCTGATATCACACCAACTAAAACACACAATCCAAAACCTCCGATAATAAATAACCACGGGATAATAAACGCACCACCCATCATTAGTGAAATTACGTTTCCTAACAGAATTCCAAACAGAATCCCCATAGCCCCACCCATCAAGCAAATAACTACAGCCTCAATCAGAAATTGCTTCCTGATTACAGAAGGGTTAGCACCAATAGCTTTACGGATTCCAATTTCTCTTGTTCGCTCAGTAACAGAAACCAGCATGATATTCATCAAGCCAATAGAAGCACCAATCAATGTAATTACACCAATAGCCACACCACCAATAGCAATAGAAGATAAGTTTTCAATCAGTGTTTGTGCAATCGCATCACTTTTAGTGATTTCAAAATTATTAGGCTCCTTAATTTTAACCTTCCTTATATTCCTGAATTCAGCTGTAGATTCCCCAATAATATTATCCATCTGATCGTTATTGGGTACCGAAACAGTAATCGTGTAAGAAGGGTTTTCATTAGAATTAATCACCTTCGCCTTAAATAGCGGAACGTAAATAGTCCTGTCGCCACTAAAACCCATGCTAGAACCCTTAGCCACTAAAACACCAATCACCTTTAGCCGGTTATTACCCGCTGTAAGTACTTTATCTATCGGAGAAATCCCTTTAAATAATGTATTATTAATTTCCTCGCCAATAATACAAACGTTATTACCTTGTTCAGCTTCAGCCGGACTAAAATTCCTTCCCTGTGCAAGGTCAAGGCCTAAAGCAGCAAGGCTATTTTCATCAATCCCCTGAATGTTAATATTAGGATTTGTTTTTTTAGTTTCAAACTTAGCAGTAGCACCAAAAGTAGCAAAAACACTTACAGCAACACTAGCAGGTACCTCCAGTTGCTTTTTAAAAGCAATCGCATCTTCATACCTTATAGATTTAAATGGTTTAGGCCTTTCGCCAGATCCGCCAATACGAATGCCAGTACCCCTGTTCCTGATGGTAAAAGAATTGGCTCCCATATTTGAAAACGCATCCGTCATACTTTTTTTAACAGCATCCAGCGTGGTTAGTATCCCAACCAATGCAGACAAGCCTATTGCAATAATAAGTGCAGTAAGCATAGTACGTAAACGGTTACTATTAATAGCCTGCAGGGCAAGCCTTACATTTTCTGTATAGGTCATTTCTTTGAGATATAATTTGGCAGGGCATAAAATATAAAAGTCCCGCTGTTAGGACAACGGGACTTTTAAAATGTTACAAATGAAATGCTATTTAAACAGCGAAGCTGGTACCGCAACCGCATGTACTTTCCGCATTAGGATTACTAAAAGTAAAACCTCTTGAATTTAATCCATCCTGCCAGTCAACCTGCATACCCAGCAAATACATCTGGTGTGCCTTGTTCATGAAAATTTTCATACCATCGATGATAAATTCCTGATCGCCATCTTTTTTCTGGTCAAAACCTAACAGGTAACTCATACCCGAGCATCCGCCACCCTCAACGCCAACGCGTAAACCAAAATCGTCAGCAATTTCTTGTTGGTCTTTTAATTTTATAAGTTCTTTTACAGCAGTTTCAGTAAACGAAACCGGTGCAAATGCTGTGTCAATTGTATTGCTCATACTATTTAGAATTACTAATAACACAAATATAAAATAATTGTACATTTTTGTTATTAGTAATTACTAATTATTACTGTACTTAAACAAATAAAATGAGCATACAATACTTCCTTTCTTTAATTGCAATTATAGCAGCCGGCGGAATCATAACGTTCGCAATAGCATACTACTTTATAAAAGCCGATATCCATAAATATTTAAATTTGAAAGCCTTAGCAGCAGGGCATGAGCAGCGGATGCATTTATTGCCGCTTCGCTTACAAGCCCATGAGCGGTTAATTGTTTTTACAGAACGCTTAAACCCATCAAATTTATTCCTTAGATTACATCAGCCGGGAATTTCGGCCTCAGTATTACAATCACTAGTGCTAAATGAGATCAGATCAGAATACCAGCACAATGTCACCCAGCAGTTGTATGTAGGCACAGTAAGCTGGAACGTAGTGCGTAAGTTAAAAGAAGACACTATTGCCATGGTTAACAATGCTGTAGCAGGATTACCCGGAGAAGCATCAGGAGTAGAACTTAGTAAAAAAGTATTGCAACATATGGCTGCAGTTGAGGAAAACCCATATGAACTAACCCTCGAATTAATTAAAAGAGATATCCACCAGCTTTTTTAACATGGAAAATAAAAAATTCACCAGCTCAGGCATAGCAATCAAACCAGTATATACACTTGTCAAACCTATGCACGAAATGCCGGGTGAATTTCCTTTTACCCGCGGTATTCAAAAAGATATGTACCGCGGCAGGTTATGGACCATGCGGCAATATGCTGGTTTCAGCACCGCCGAAGAGTCCAATAAACGCTATCACTATCTTTTACAACAAGGTACAACAGGATTATCTGTAGCATTTGATTTGCCTACTCAAATTGGTTATGACTCTGACCATGACATGGCTGAAGGCGAAGTAGGTAAGGTAGGGGTGGCTATCGACTCCCTCAAAGATATGGAGGTCTTATTTTCTGGTATAGAATTAGAGAAAATTACTACCTCCATGACCATCAATGCTACAGCTTCAATATTATTAGCCATGTATATCGCACTGGCGAAAAAACAAGGAGCAGCATTAAACAAAATTTCAGGTACTATTCAGAATGATATTTTAAAAGAATATGCCGCTAGAGGAACATACATCTATCCTCCAAAACCATCAATGAGGATCATCACTGATATTTTTGAGTATTGCAGTAAAGAATTGCCAAAATGGAATACAATTTCCATATCGGGGTATCATATTAGAGAAGCCGGATCTACGGCTGTGCAAGAATTAGCCTTTACGCTGGCTAACGGAAAAGCTTATTTAAGTGCAGCATTGGAAAAAGGGCTTGACATCAATGTATTTGCGCAGCGCATTTCTTTCTTTTTCAATTGTCATAATGATTTCTTTGAAGAGATTGCCAAATTCCGCGCTGCGAGAAGAATGTGGGCAAATATTACAACCACTATGGGTGCTACAGATCAGAAGGCAAAAATGTTACGTTTTCATACGCAAACGGGCGGCTCTACGCTCACTGCACAGCAGCCCATGAATAATATAGTCAGAGTAACAAATCAAGCTATGGCGGCAGTGCTTGGAGGTACACAGTCATTGCACACTAATGGTTATGATGAAGCATTATCCTTACCCACAGAAGCGGCAGCTAAGATTGCTTTACGTACACAGCAGATAATTGCATTTGAAAGCGGGGTAGCTGAAACAGCGGATCCACTTGCAGGATCTTTTTTTGTTGAGGCTTTGACTGATGATGTGGAAGCTGCGGCTCAGATTTATATCGATCAGATTGAAGCTATGGGAGGTGCCGTAAATGCTATTGAAAACGGGTATATGCAAAACGAGATCGCAGCTTCAGCTTACACACATCAGATTGCTGTAGAAAATGGCAGCAGAATCATTGTAGGAGTTAACAAGTTTACTCAAGAACATGAAGGTCTTACTGAAACTTTAACCATCAGTGAATCGATTCGAACCAAACAATCTGATGAGCTGAAACGTTTAAAAGAGGAGAGAAATAATGAAGAGGTTATCGTTGCTCTGGATACACTTAAAAGGGCTGCTTTGACAAATGAAAATTTAATGCCTCATATACTTTCTGCGGTTGAGGCTTATGCCACTCTAGGAGAAATATCAGACGTTATGCGTAATGTTTTTGGCGAGTATTAAGTCCTTGTTAACAAATAGTTATCCACACAAAATATTTAGGTTAACTGGGGTATGGTACTGCTGATTAATGACTTACTAAATAAATGAAATTTTAGTTTTATTTGTTGATAATTTTTTCAATCTTCGATCTACAGGAACAGTCATTTTTTAATGCTGTTTTTGACAATAAAAACAGCAATTATTATAATACTTATGGAAAAAACTTGTACTGAAGTATGGAATAACTGTCTCCAAATAATTAAAGATAATATTCCTGTTCAAAGCTTCAAAACGTGGTTCGAACCGATTTCAGCTCTCAAGCTGGATGGGAAAGTCCTTACGATACAAGTACCAAGTTTATTCTTTTACGAATGGCTGGAGGAACACTATGTTGGCCTGCTGCGTAAGACTGTTAAAAAGCAGTTAGGAGAAGAAGGCCGGCTGGAGTATAATATAGTTGTTGATAAATCTTCTAACAGTGGTTTGCCTTACACTACTAACATACCTTCCAACGGTAATGGGGCAGCAGCTAAAATACAATCTATGCCAATACCTGTTTCTATAAATAAGGATATTAAAAATCCATTTATAATTCCAGGCTTAAAAAAGCTGAACGTTGACCCGCAACTGAATTCAAATTATACTTTTGATAATTACATTGAGGGCGATTGTAATCGTCTGGCCCGCTCTGCAGGATATGCCGTAGCTGCTAAACCAGGTGGTACTTCTTTTAACCCGCTAATGATTTATGGTGGGGTAGGCTTAGGCAAAACACATTTGGCACAAGCTATTGGCAATGAAATTAAAAGGACAATGCCAGATAAACTGGTGATCTATGTTTCATGCGAAAAGTTTTGCCAGCAATTTGTAGATTCTCTTAAAAACAATACTATAAATGACTTTGTGAATTTTTACCAGGCTATGGATGTAATCATTATGGACGATGTGCATAACTTTGCGGGTAAAGAGAAAACTCAGGATATTTTCTTTCATATTTTTAACCATTTGCACCAATCTGGTAAACAGGTTATTCTGTCTTCTGATAAACCGCCTAAGGATTTGGCTGGATTAGAAGAAAGGTTACTAAGCAGATTTAAATGGGGACTTTCAGCCGATTTACAAATTCCTGATCTGGAAACAAGGATTGCTATTCTTCGAAAAAAGATGTATTCGGATGGTATTGAGCTGCCTCAGGAAGTTGTTGAATATGTGGCTAACAATATTGACAATAATATCCGTGAGCTGGAAGGAGCAATGGTTTCACTGCTTGCCCAATCTACTTTAAATAAAAAAGATATTGACTTAGCCCTGGCTAAACAAATGCTGAAAAACTTTATCAAGAATACGACGAAAGAAATCTCGATGGAATATATTCAGAAATTAGTTTGTGATTATTTTGAAGTTCCGATAGACATGGTCAAATCTGCTACCCGGAAAAGAGAAATTGTACAGGCTCGTCAAATATCAATGTATTTGTCAAAAAGCCATACAAAGTCATCACTAAAAACTATTGGTGCCTTTTTTGGAGGTAGAGATCACTCTACAGTTATCTATGCTTGTCAAACTGTAGAGGATCTGATTGATACCGATAAAAAATTTAAAGGTTACGTGCACGACATTCAGAAGAAAATAAAGATGTCTTAAGTTGTTCTAAAACGCACCTAATTTCAATAACCCATAAAATAAGCCCGAAGAGTGCAATGCCTGGTCTATTTTATTATCTACTAAAAGCTGTTTAGCTTCTTCAATAGTATATTCTTCTACATTCAGAATCTCATGTTCGTCTAAATGCTGCTCATGTGTTTTAACACCGCCTTTTAATAAGTAGCTATATGTTTTATTATTAGCTGTTGCAGGATTAGCATATAGTGTGGCAATTAACTCGCAGCTTTCAAAAGAATAACCAGTTTCTTCAAGTAATTCTCTCTTAATCCCCTCTTCAGGATTTTCACCAGGATCAACAACACCACCAGGTATTTCAAGAGAAATAATATCTGCTGCATGTCTGTACTGGCGAACCATGATTATTTTATTGTCTTTAGTCACTGCTACTGCATTAGCCCAGTCCGGATATTCAAGTACGTAATAATCATCCTTAACCGTACCATTCTGTAATTTACAAGTATCTACACGTAAAGTCGCCCATCTTTCTTTAACCAGGTACCTGGAAGAAAGCTTTTCCCATTTTTGGATCTTCATTAAGAATTATTATTTAAGTATTGTTCTACTGTTTTTTGCCTTCCCAGGTTAATCATATTCACTACATGGTGTTTAATTTCCAAGGTCTGATAAATCAATTGTAGCTTTTTGGCTAGAGAAAGACTGGTTTCATCGATAAGCACTGGATTGAATTTTAGATAAACAAACTGAGAAAACATCTCCAGTTTTTCTGAAGGGAAGTTTTTATCAGTTAAAAAAACGGCAAAGTTTTCCATGTCAGATGCAATAAGATCTGAAAATAAGATTCCGAACTCCTTCTCAAAGATCTCATTAAGGCCATTATCAGCCTCTTCCAGTTTACCTTGCTCTTTTAAACCCAATATTCTGGCCAGGGCAAGTCCTAGTTTTTGTATTTCGGCTGTTAATAAATCACGTCTATACATAATATTTACCAGCTGCCACTACTTCCGCCACCACCAAAACTACCACCGCCAAAACCACCGAAGCCTCCGCCGCCACTACTGCTTCCACCGCCCCAGCCACTATTGCCAGAGCTGCGTCCGCTTCCGCCTAATAACATACCCCAAAATAGAGCGTCGCCAACACCTCTGCTGCCCATTACCTGACTTCCGCCACCACCACCGCCTTTTCTAACGATGATTATAATGATAACAATAATGATCACTATGATAATAATACCAGGAGTACCGCCTTTCTTTTGAGCTTTAGGGTTATCATTTTTATACTCACCTTTAGTATATTTGATAATAGCCGTTGTTCCAGCATCAATTCCGCCGTAATAGTCGCCTGTTTTAAAATAAGGCTTGATTTCATTTTCAATGATCCTCTTGGTAATGATATCAGGTAATACACCTTCCACACCATACCCAGTCTGAATAGATACCTTACGGTCGCCCAGAGCAACAACAATCATTACACCATTGTTATTTTTACTACCACCTACGCCCCAGCTGCGGCCTAAGCCTAAAGCATATTCATTAATATCATATTCGCCCACACTTTTAATAATTGCTACGGCAATTTGCGTAGAGGTAGAATCATCAAAAGTTACTAGTTTACTTTCTAGCTGTTGTATTTGTGAAGCAGACAGTGTACCCGTATAGTCATTAACTAGTGTGGTTGGTTTAGCAGGGTAATCCTGAGTATAACCAGCTGTATAAATAAGAGTAAATAATAAGGCTACGATTATTCTTTTCATAGCTTATGTTGAGATTTATCCATAAAAATGATATCATTTGGTAATTCATTCACATCTCCAGATTGGAAAGGGAAATGGAGAGCAAGTTTTTCTCCTGCTGTAGTAATACCAGCAATCAGTCCGGCTGCAATATTTCCACCTGAAAAATGAGCCTGCATAGCTATTTTTGTTGTCTCCCAGAAATCTGGCTCTACTAGTTTATTAATTCCTTTATCGCCGATAATTGCAAATTTATGATCTACATATGCAAGGTAAATCAAAACACCATTCCGCTGAGCGGTTTTTTCCATGCCTAATTTAGCAAAATATGATGTAGCACGATCAAAAGCATCGCCAGAGCAACTCTTTTCTACAGCAATTCTTATTTCGCCAGAGGTTAATTTCTCAGCTTCGGCAATAGCATTTGTAACCAGGTCTTGTTCTTGTTCAGTAAAAAGTGACATAATTTTTTTATTAAACATTTAAGGGTAATACATGTCTTAAATAAAAACACGCATTACCCTTAAATGTTATTATTGTAATTAAAATTCTACTTTAGGCGCTTTTTCTGCACCAGCTTCTGCTTTGAAGCCTGCTTTTTGTTTAAACCCAAACATTCCGGATGTCAGGTTATTAGGGAATGACCTAACTTTAGTGTTGTATTCCTGAACAGCTTCATTAAAATCTTTACGCGCAACAGCAATACGGTTTTCAGTTCCTTCCAGTTGTACAGAAAGATCGCTAAACTGTTGTGTAGCTTTAAGCTCTGGATAATTCTCTGTAAGTACCATTAAACGACTTAAAGCTTGTCCGATCTGCCCTTGAGCTGCCTGGAATTTCTGAATATTTTCTTCTGTTAAATCATCAGGATTGACAGTGATCTGGCTAGCTTTAGCACGTGCTTCAACTACAGCAGTTAATGTACTTTGTTCAAACTTAGCAGCACCTTTAACAGTACTTACAAGGTTAGGGATTAAATCTGAACGGCGTTGATACTGTGTTTCAACCTGATTCCATTTAGTTTTTACATTTTCATCTAATTTAACCATGCTGTTATACCCGCAACTGCTAAGGGTAGAGGTAATAAATAATCCAGCAATAAGCCCTAATATTAGTTTTTTCATTAGTAAATAATTTAAGTTTTAATTGTTATGAAGCTTGCACAAGGTCATGTTTAATCTTTGTAAGATATAATCTCATACAGTTTCATTTTTCAATTTCGTTTATAAGTGTTAATTTACATATTAGAACTCAATTTCCGTTCCTTTGTTACAACTATGGTAAAATATCATTAAAATTGGGCCTTATTGGGATTTTTTATTTTATATGTGACAAAAATAAATGTCAGTTTGTCCTATATTTAGTTGCATAAATTTATATCATAAAAAATAAGCGAATTAAAAATCACGACTTAATTGCTTATGGATATATCATTTAGTTATCAATATTCCATTTAATTTGTTCTAATAGGTTTATTTTTGAAATTCTTGCTAAAATTTGATTTAAATAGGCAATAAAGTGCATATTTCTAATCAAATTTATTATCTTCTTTTATCTTCGTGATACAAGGAAGAAAAATATTAGGGGATAATATTAGAGCGCAAAGGAAAAAAAAGAAATTAACCATTGTTCAGCTGGCGCATAAATTAAAGCCAGATGGAGATGCTTACAGTCATCTTTCTCGTATTGAAAGAGGAGAAATAGCTTGTACAATAGATACTATATGGGCAATTGCAGTTGCCTTAGAAGTTCAGCCCTCAACTCTTCTTGAATAATATTAATACATTATCTTCTTATAATCCGACTTTTTACGCTTTATATATTTCTATCTCTTTCTGAGGATCTACATTGATCAGCTTTTTTCTAGTTATCAAAATTGAGTACATTTGTCGCAATTCAGGATAAAAACCTGACCGGTGTATGCAAAAAGATATAGAAATAACTATCGCTCCCAGCGATTTAACAAATGAAGTAGAAATAATAAATACGATTTCTGTCGCTCTTAAAACTGATGTTTCCCGTATTAACGGATTTAAAATCCTGAAAAGGTCGATAGATGCCAGATCTCGTAAAGTAATATATAGACTACAGGTTAAAGTATATATTGATGAACCTTTGCTTATAGATTCCTTCAATCTTACTTATGAGAATGTAAAAGATAAAAAACCTGTTATCGTAGTAGGTGCTGGACCGGCTGGCTTGTTTGCTGCGTTACAGTGTATAGAAAATGGAATGAAACCGATTGTTCTGGAGCGGGGTAAAGATGTAAAACAAAGGAGAAGAGACCTTGCATTAATTAATAAGGAAGGGATAGTAAATACAGAATCTAATTATTGTTATGGGGAAGGTGGTGCAGGTACGTATTCTGATGGAAAATTGTACACACGTTCTAATAAACGTGGTGATATAAATAAGGTTCTGCAGATTTTTGTACAGCATGGTGCAGCAGAAGATATTTTAATTGATGCAAGGCCACATATAGGTACTAATAAGCTTCCTCATATTATTACAGCAATTAGAGAAACTATCCTTAATGCAGGCGGCGAAGTCAGGTTTGATCAAAAAGTAACTGATCTGATAATAACATCAGGAAAGATAAAGGGAGTAGTAATCAATAATGAAGAAAAATTAACTGCTGATGCAGTTATTCTGGCAACAGGACACTCTGCACGTGACATTTATACATTATTAAATACAAAAGGTATTTCAGTAGAAGCTAAACCATTTGCATTAGGCGTTCGTATAGAACATCCTCAGGCAATAATTGATGCAGCACAGTACCATTGTGATATTAGAAGTGAGTTTTTACCACCAGCTTATTATAGTCTGGTAGAGCAAGTAGGCAGTAGAGGAGTTTTTTCATTTTGTATGTGTCCTGGAGGGATTATTGCCCCATGTGCAACTTATGAGAATGAAATTGTAGTTAATGGCTGGTCGCCTTCTAAAAGGAATAATCCATTTGCAAACTCGGGTACTGTAGTTCAGGTTACTTTAGAAGATGTTCCAGGTGATGATCCATTGCGGATGATGAATTTCCAGGCACAAATTGAACAGACAGCATTTGCTATGGGAGGTGGTAATCTGGTTGCGCCTGCACAACGTATGGTAGATTTCGTTGAAGGCCGTATCTCTTTAGATTTACCAAAAAATTCTTATTTGCCAGGCACAAGCAGTGTAATGCTGAAAGATACTCTTCCGGATTTTGTTGCATCAAGCCTTAAAGACGCATTGCCACTTTTCGGAAAAAAAATGAAAGGCTATTATACTAATGAAGCTATTCTGGTAGGAGTAGAGAGCAGAAGTTCTTCTCCTGTCCGCATTCCGCGTGATAAAGAGACTTTTCAGCATCCTCAGGTAGAAGGCTTATATCCTTGTGCAGAAGGCGCAGGTTATGCAGGTGGAATTGTATCTGCTGCTATTGATGGGGTCAATTGTGCGAATGCAGCATTAAAGTTTAGATAAACATTTTATTACTGCCATTGTTAATAAGGAAACAACAATCCTGAATATGAAAAATACTTTGATCATAGGTGCTACGCCAAACCCTGCGAGATATGCTTTTCGTGCGGCTCAAATGCTGAAGTCAAAAGGACACGATATTATTAATATAGGTATCAAAACTGGCGAAGTGGCTGGAGTCAATATTGAAAAGCCTGGACAGATTCACGATGATGTCCATACCATTACTTTATATATAGGCCCGGGGCTTCAGTCTCAATATTTTGATTACATAGTTAATACCAATCCTAAACGTGTGATTTTTAACCCTGGTACAGAAAATGAAGAATTAGAGGTTCTGCTGCGGGCTAATGGCATTGAGCCAGTAGAAGCATGTACTTTAGTTATGCTGGCAACAGGGCAATATTAATTCTGTATATATATTCTTCCTGATTAATGTTAAATTATAATTTACTCTTATAGAATAATTGGTGATGATAGATCGTAGTGATAATTAGCAGAAGCAAACTAAAAATCAAAATTTGCTGATATAAGATTACCAGCATAGAAACTATAAAAAATAAGAATACAAAAGTAGGGTTTAACTCCGTATCATTATCAAAAAAGTAAATTGACATCATTAGCGTAAATGCCCCAGAAATACAAAACATTAGGCCAGTTAAAATAGAATATATGCTATTGCTAGAATAACTAATGTAAAAAAGTAGTTCAGGCGTAAATAAGCAGCTGAGAAAAAATAAGCGCGTAAGCATTCTTTTTCCATTTGAAACTGGTAAACTATTTAAAAATGACAGCTGAGTTCTTTCATATTTGAGTACTGTTGAGATAATTACGCTGTGGGTGATAATTACAGCTAGTATAGCAATAAGGCCTACTCTACGATCCTGGTTCGCATCAGCAAACATCCAGATAATTCCTTTAAAAAGTATAAATGATAATATTTTGCAGACAATTAACATAATTGTCTGCGATTTTAATAAATAATAAAGAGGCCAGGACCAAAATGGTTTATTGGTCTTACGTAAATCAATAGCTACAAATTTCTTTCGGTAAATATATCTAAGGTTAACGCTTCTGTAAGTAAAAAATGCAGCACCGATTAATAACATTAAATAATAAGTTATAACAATCAGGATGCTCCAGTAAAACGAATAAATAATTCCTACACAGGCAAAAATGGCAACATATACTAATACAGGCTGACCGATTACAGCGTATAATACAGCCCAATTTTTAATTTGCTCTTTTTTGTTTACACTACAGCTGATAATTATGAATTGATAAATTGGTAAGGCTAGCTTTTGGTTTATGAACCAGTAACATTTTAAAGTATAGATGGAAAGAATTAATAGAAATATACTTAGTGAAATAGGGGATGAGCATATACTAATAATTAAGGTTTGCTGATAAGTCACCATCTGGCCTGGTTCGACCGCTCCGAAGACTATATAGAAAATAAAGAGCAATAATCCTGTGTGCTGCAAGTAGAACTCCTTTCCTAGTGTTTTAATATATAGTTTTAGCATAAAACCAGTCGGCGATCCTGAATTTGAAAAGTATTATCAATGGAAATTAGATTCTTATCAATCTCCTGATGAGAAGAAATCAGTAATGTTTTTCCCTGATTGCGATAGTTTTGGATGATCTTATATAAAACATTAGCAGCTTCTATGTCAATTGTTATCAAGGGTTCATCGAGAATAAAAAGTTCAGCATCTCCTGTAAATGCACAGATCAGGGATAGCTTT
>Ga0308163_10003804_pt1 | contig 12411 bp, 13 predicted proteins | sample PhyTR1_FD_201037 | JGI IMG/M metagenome (GOLD analysis project Ga0308163, IMG submission 201037) | Phyllosphere microbial communities from UC Gill Tract Community Farm, Albany, California, United States - DLSLT.R1 | ecosystem: Host-associated > Plants > Phyllosphere > Unclassified | place: USA... | reverse complement strand
CCGTCGTCGTTGGCTTCGCCGCGCCCGATCTCGTCGCCGTCCCGGTCGCGGATGATCACGATGGAGCCGGGCTCGGCGGTGCCGACCACCGGGCCGGTCGGGGTCGCGAGGTCCTGGCGCTCGACGATCGGAGCATCGGGCGCGGTGGTGTCCGGGACGACCGCGGTCGCGGTCGCCGGGCCGGACTCGTTGCCGACCGCATCGGCGGCGACGACCACGAGGTCGGTCGCGCCCTCGGGCAGCGGTGCGTCGAGACGGACGGAGAAGTCACCGTCCTCGTTCGCGCGGTCGCGGCCGAGTTCGTTGCCGGCGGGGTCGCGGACGATGACGATGGAACCCGGCTCGGCGGTGCCGGTGATGGGGCCGGTCGGGTCGGCGAGGGTGCCGGGGTCGTCGACGATCGGGACGTCGGGGGCTGTGGCGTCGACGTCGAGGGTCGCCGTGGTCGGGTCGGCGGTGAAGCCGTTGCGGTGCTGCACTGCGGTGACGGTGACCGACCCCTCCGACAGCGCCTCGGTGACGGGGAGCGACCAGGTGCCGTCGTCGCCGACGGGGACGTTCACCGGTGCCCGGTCACCGACGGTCACGTCGACGGTGCCGCCGGGGACGCCCTGGCCGGTGATGGTCGGCTTCGGTCCGACTGCTGCGGTCGGCTCGTCGATGACGGCGGAGGTCAGCGGGATGGTGACCTTCCACGTCGATGTCGTCTGCTCGTTCGTGTTGACGTAGTCGGTGGCGGCGTTCGGGGCGAACGAGCCGTGCACCGTGACGACGTCGCCCGGCAGCGCCGAAGCGTCGACGGTGATCGGCACCCGGATGTGGTTGTAGTTCGCTCCACCGGTGTTGAGCGGCTGGGGATTCCCGCCGAGGCAGTCGGTCTGCGTGGGAGACGTGAACGTGCAGTTCGCGACGTTCGCCGTGCCCGAGTTCGCCACGCTGAACGGCGGTCGTCCGCGTGTGAAGGTCGCGGGGCCGGTGATGGTCCAGTGGAAGTCGAGCGAGCGGCTCGGGATCGTGAAGCCACTCGCGTTCTTGACGTTGAAGATCGACGTCTCGAACCGCTGTCCCGGCTGGCCGGTCGCGTCCTGGTCGCCGATGACGTAGACGTTGATCGGCGTCTCGTTCGGCGTGACCTCGTCGGTCGTGGGCTGCGCCTCGGGCGTGGGGGTCGGGGCGGGCGCGGTGCTCGGCGCCGGCGCCGGCTCCGTGGCGGGGTCGGCGTCGACCGGGGGCGCGGTGTCCGCGGGGGCCTCGGGTTCGACGGGCGAACCACTGTCGACAGGTGCCTCGGCCTCGCCCGGCGCCTGGGGCTCCACGGACGCGTCGGCTCGCTCCTCGGTCGGCGCGGGTGCCGTCGTGACGGTCGTCGCGGCGGCCATGTCCGGCACCGCCAACGGCGCGAAGGCCAGCAGGAGGGCTGCGGCAGAGGTGGACTTGCTGAGCGGGGGCATTCGGGGCTCCGATCGAAGGGGTCGGTAGCCATCGTATGCAATATGTATTTCACATGCAATGCATTGCTCGGATTCAGGGCCGTCCAGCGCATCCGGATCGCGCACACAGGCCAGATGCGGAAGTATGTGTCGGTGACGATCATGACGGAACGGCCGGTCGACCAGGCATCGAGCAGTGAACCGGAGCAGCCCGGCAACGCCACGGCGAAGCACCGGAACGTCTCGCTGCTCTCCGTGGCGACCACCACTGCGGAGCGTGTGACGACCTCGGCCGACATCGAGGCCAAGCTCCGTGGGGTCCTCCGTCGGCTCCGTCTGCCGATGGGGCTGCTCGAGCGCGTCGCCGGTGTCATCGAGCGTCGCAACTGGGGCGAGGGCCAGACTTTCCAGGACGCCGCGATCGACGCCGGCCGCCGTGCCATGGCCGAGGCCGGTGTCCGTCCGGACGAGATCGGGCTGCTCATCAACACCTCGGTGACGCGCCCGCACCTCGAGCCGTCGGTCGCCGTGCGCCTGCACCACGGTCTCGGGCTGCCGTCGTCCGCCATCAACTTCGACATCGCGAACGCCTGCCTGGGGTTCGTCAACGCCATGAGCGTCGCCGCGGGCATGATCGACTCCGGGCAGATCAAGTACGCGCTCGTCGTCGACGGCGAGGACGCCGACCAGGTGCAGCTCAACACCATCGACCGCCTGAACCAGGGCGGCCGGAACCGCAAGGACTTCATGAGCGAGTTCGCCAGCCTGACCCTCGGGTCCGGTGCCGCGGCGGCCGTGCTCGGCCCGGCGGACCTGCACCCCGAAGGCCACCGGATCGTCGGCGGCGTCACCCGCGCGGCGACCCAGTGGTACGACCTGTGCGTCGGCAGCGTCGACGGCATGTTCACGGACGCGAAGATGCTGCTCAAGGGCGGCATGGAGCTCGTCGTCGCCGCCTGGACCGAGGCCCGAGCCCACTTCGACTGGGCCGACATGGACCGCTACGTGCTGCACCAGGTCTCCGACGTGCACACCAACGCCTTCGTCGAGGCGATCGGCATCCCGCGCGACAAGGTCCCCACCACGTACCAGCGGTTCGGCAACGTCGGCCCCGCGTCGATCCCGATCACCCTGGCCGACGAGGTCGCTTCCGGCGGCATCCGTCGCGGTGACCGCGTGTTCCTGGGCGGCGTCGGTTCCGGCATCAACACGGCGATGATGGAACTCCACTGGTGACGTCCCGGCTGCCCCGCGTCGCCGCGAGCACGGCTCCGGCGACGCAGCCGCCCTTCCTGCCCGGCCTCGACCCGGCCTGGTCGCGTCTGGTCACGGTTCCCGCGTGGTCCGGAGATCGGACGGGAGGCACAGATCGCGCCGCGCGCACCTGGCACCTCCTCGACACGGCCGGGTCCCTGGCCGCGCTCGGCGTGGAACCGATCGGCACGATCCTCTGCGTGCACGGCAACCCGACGTGGTCGTACCTGTGGCGGTCGGTGCTCCGCACCTCGCTCGAGGTCGCGCAGGCCGGCGGACCGGCCTGGCGTGTGGTCGCGGTCGACCAGCTCGACATGGGCTTCTCGGAGCGCACCGGCGTCGAGCGCGGACTGGCGCAGCGCGTCGCGGACCTCGGAGCCCTGACCGACGAACTCGGGCTGACCGGACCGGTCGTCACCCTGGGCCACGACTGGGGTGGTGTGGTGTCGCTCGGTTGGGCGGTCGACCACCCGGACGTCCTGGCCGCCGCGATGACGTGCAACACCGCCGTGCACCAGCCCGACGACGCCCCGATCCCCGCACCGTTGCGGCTCGCCCTCGGTCCGGGGATGCTCGGCCGCGCGACGGTCGTGACCCCGGCGTTCCTCGAGACCACCCTGGCCATCGCGCACCCGAAGCTCGAGCGGGCCGTCGCCGACGGCTACCGGGCGCCCTACCGCGGTGCCGCCCGACGCGGTGGCATCGGCGGGTTCGTCGCGGACATCCCCGTCGACGCCCGGCACCGGAGCGCACCCGAACTCGACCGCATCGCCGCCGGGGTCGCCGCGCTCGACGTGCCGGTGCTCCTGCTCTGGGGTCCGCGCGACCCGGTGTTCCTCGAGCGCTACCTGGACGACCTGACCGAACGCGTGCCGCACGCCGACGTCCACCGGTTCGAGGGCGCCGGGCACCTGCTGCCGGATGACGCCGACGTGGCGGGCGCGGTGTTCGACTGGCTCGGTGACCGCCTGCCGGACGGTGGCCGTCCTGCCCAGGCCCCCACGGGCCTCCAGTCCGACGCCGTGGACCCGGGCCAGTCCGCACAGGCGACCCCGCCGCTCTGGGCGCGGCTCGACGAACTGCGCGAGAGCGACGAACCCGCGCTGGTCGAGATGGCCGCCGCCGGTGGCCCCCGCACGATCACGTGGCGGCTGCTCGCCCGACGGGTCGACGAGATCGCCGCAGGACTCGACGACCTGGGCGTCCGGAGCGGCGACCGTGTCTCGCTCCTGGTGACCCCCGGTGCCGACCTGACCGCCGTCCTGTACGCCTGCGTGCGGATCGGGGCGGTCGTCGTCGTCGCGGACGCCGGACTCGGACTCGGCGGCCTGACCCGGGCCGTCCGCGGAGCCCGACCGGACTGGATCATCGGCGCGCTGCCCGGGCTCGGTGCCGCGCGTGCCCTCGGCTGGCCGGGGCGACGCATCGCGACGGTCTCGTTGCCCGCGCCGGCCCGGAAGGCGCTGCGCGTGGAGCACACGCTCGTCGACGTCGCCCGCCGGGGCGCCCGCCGTCTCGCGCACGGCACCGCGCTGCCGGCGGCCCCGTCGCCGGACGCACCCGCGGCCGTGCTCTTCACCTCGGGATCGACCGGGCCGGCGAAGGGCGTCGTGTACACGCACGGGCAGCTCAGTGCCGTCCGGGACGCCCTGGCCACCCAGTACGACGTCGGTGTCGGCACCGGCCTCGTCGCCGGGTTCGCACCGTTCGCGCTGCTCGGCCCGGCCCTCGGGGCACGGTCGGTCGCGCCCGACATGGACGTCACCGCTCCGCGCACCCTGACGGCGAAGGCGGTCGCGGCCTCGGTTGCCGCGGCTGACGCCACCGTGGTGTTCCTGTCGCCGGCGGCCCTGGCGAACGTCGTCGCGACCGCGTCGGAACTCACCGACGCCGACCGCCAGGCGCTGCGGGGCGTGCGGCTGTTCCTGTCGGCCGGGGCTCCCGTCTCGGCTGCGCTGCTCACCGCGGCGACCGAGCTGATGCCGAACGCCAGCGCGCACACCCCCTACGGCATGACCGAGGGGCTGCTCATGACGGACGTCGACCTGGACGGGGTCCGTGCCGCCGGCCGGTCCGATGACGAGGGGATCTGCGTCGGGGTGCCGGCAGCGAACGTCCGCGTCCGCATCGCACCGCTCGACGGTTCCGGGCGCTCGACCGGAGCCCTGACGGACGAGCCCGGGGTCACCGGCGAGATCGTCGTCGCGGCACCACACGTGCGCGACCACTACGACCGGCTCTGGCGCACCGACCGGGTCTCGCGCCTCGGCGTCGACGACCCGCGCGGGCACCGCACCGGGGACGTCGGGCACCTGGATGACGCGGGACGGATCTGGGTCGAGGGCCGGCTGCAGCACGTGCTCACCACCCCGGACGGGGTCGTCACGCCGGTGGGGCCGGAGCAGCGGATCGAGGGCGTCGACGGTGTCGGACGTGCCGGGGTCGCGGGCATCGGACCGATCGGCACCCAGCAGGTGGTGGCCGTCGTCGAGACCGACCCTGCGGTGCGCCGGCCCGGGCTGGCGTCGCCGGCGCTCGCTGCAGCGGTCCGTGCCGCCGCCGGAGTGCCAGTCGCCGCGGTGCTCGTCGTGCCCGTGCTGCCGACGGACATCCGGCACAACTCCAAGGTCGACCGCACCCGGCTGTCCCGCTGGGCCGGCTCGGTGCTGTCCGGCGGCCGGATGGTGCGCCCGTGAGCGGGGCGTTCGGCGCGTTCGGCGCGTTCTCACGCGCTCAGCGACACCTCACGGGCCGTCGGGTGCGTGAGGTGTCGGTGAGCACGAATCTCCGACCCGTCGCGGTTCGAGACGGCGGCCGGATGGTGCGCCCGTGAAGGTCCTGGTCACCGGGGCCAGCGGGTTCCTCGGGCAGGCCACCGCCGCAGCCGTGCGGGACGCCGGGCACGAGGTCCGGACCTTCCAGCGCCGTCCCTCCGGGGTGTCTGGCGTGCAGGACGTCGCCGGGACGATGACGGACGACGCTGCGATCGCCCGCGCGGTCGACGGGGTCGAGGCCGTCGTGCACCTGGCCGCGAAGGTGTCGCTCGCCGGGGACCCGGCCGACTTCGCCCGGGTCAACGTCGAGGGAACCCGCTCACTGCTGGGGGCCGCCCGCGCCGCCGGCGTCGGGCGCTTCGTCTTCGTGTCGTCGCCGTCGGTCGCGCACACCGGTTCGTCGCTCGTCGGGGCCGACGCCGGTCCGGCCGAACCGTCCCGTGCGCGTGGTGACTACGCCCGCACCAAGGCCGCGGCGGAGCTGCTGGCACTCGGTGCCGACGCCCCGGACTTCGCCGTCGTGGCCGTCCGGCCGCACCTGGTGTGGGGTCCGGGGGACACCCAGCTCGTCGGACGCATCGTCGAGCGTGCCCGAGCCGGACGGCTCCCGCTGCTCGACTCCGGCGCTGCGCTCATCGACACGCTCTACGTCGACAACGCCGCGACGGCCATGGTCGCGGCACTCGAACGCGTCACGGACGACGGCGTGCACGGCAACGCCTACGTGGTCACGAACGGTGAGCCCCGACCCGTCGCCGACCTGCTCGCAGGCATCTGCACGGCGTCGGGCGTCCGGCCGCCGCAGTGGCACGTGCCGGCTGCCGTCGCCCGGGCAGCGGGGTCCGTGGTCGAGGCCGTCTGGCGCGTCCGACCGGGCGAGGACGAGCCGCCGATGACCCGGTTCCTGGCCGAGCAGCTGTCGACCGCGCACTGGTTCGACCAGCGGCGGACCCGGCAGGACCTCGGGTGGACCCCGTCGGTGTCGATCGACGAGGGGCTCGAGCGACTGGCCGCAGCGGCCGCGGTTCAGGCTTCGTCGGCGGCGACGTAGACCCAGGCCGTCCGACCCGAGGCGAGTGTGACCCGCACGCGCTGGTAGTCGGCGACCTCGTACCCGTCGACCGCGCGGAGCTGCCACTCGTACCCTAGAGCCAGGGCCACCCCCTCGACGACGTCGTCAGGAGCGCCGCGGCGCAGGATCGGGTGCTGGTCCGAGCCGCTCGTCCGGATGACGTCCGGGTCGGTGATCGTCACCCGGTCGAGCCGCCAGCCGGGCAGGGAGTCCGGGGTGGTCGGGACGTGCTCGCCGAACAGTGACTCCTGCACGAGAGGCTGCTGGAGCGTGCCGTAGGAGAACACCCGCTGGGTCTGGCCGGGCAGGTGCTCGGGTCGCCGGACCGGCTTCGGACCGATCGTCGGTGTCGAGGTCCAGACGAGTGCCCCCGCGAGCCCGGCGAGCCCGAGGTGGAGCAACCCGACGACGGCGAGGACGCTGCCCCACAGGATGCTGCTGGTGTCACCGGGGCACGCGTACTGCGACCCGTCCTCGGCGTCGACGCAGGAAGCGGCACCGCTGCCGATCCCGACGGCGATGGCGATGATGCCGACGACGAGGCAGACGAGCGCGAACGTGCCGAGACCGATGACCCAGCGCTGGCCGGGGGAGAGACGCTTCACGTCGCGAGGGTAGCGGACCGGAGGCGCGGACCACGCGAGCCGATCGGCTCGCGTGATCCGCGCCTCCGGTCCGGCGACGTCACCCGCAGAACTCCGTCGGCGGCGACTGATCGACCTTGCTCACCCACACCGAGTCCGCCCGGTCGCCGGAGCCGAGCGGCGGGAACCGGAAGCTGACGAACACGCCGTTGATCGTCGTCGTCCAGCCGCCGTAGGGCGAGTCGGACGGCTGGCCGTCGTCGTTGCCGGGCTCCGTGTAGTGGAGGTCGGGGTACGCCGCCCGCAACTCGGCGAGCGTGCTGCCGACCCCGAGTCCCGCAGCCGTCGTCGGCCCCGCCACCTCGTCGGTGTTCATCCCGACCATGACGCTCGCGATCGTGCCGTCGTCCGCCTTCACGACGGTCAGTCCCGCCTTGTCGGGATCGTCGGAGTACCAGAACACGACGTTCGGGTTGAGGCACCCCTGGTCCGCCCTCAATACGCCGGTCAGGTCGTCCGTCTCGGCGGCGTACTCCCCGCCGAGCGCGATGGGTCCCACCTCGCTGCCGGAGATCGTCCACGTGTCCGGATCGGACAGCGAGTACGGCGGCCGGGTCGACGTCGGCGTCGGGGTCGGGGTCGGGTTCGCCGTGGGCGTCGGGCCGCCCACGACCGGGGCCCCGGACGAGGTCTCGGTCGGCGACGGCTCGGGTGTCGTCGTCGCGGTGGGGGCGGGCGCGGTGGTGATCGACGTCGGGATGAGGCCGAGCGCGACCCCGCCGCCCGCAGCACCGAGCACCAGCACCCCGACGACACCGATCGCGATGCCTGCCCGGCGGCCTCGTCGCTTCGGGCGAGGGGTGGCCCGCTCGAGGACGTTCTCCTTCATCGAGACGAGCATGCGCTGCAGGTCGTCTCCCTGGGGAGGTTCAGTGTTCATCGTGCGTCACCGCCTTCCTGAGTCGTCGGCGGGACCGGGAGACCCGCTGGGTGACCGCCCCGACGCTGAGTCCGAGCAGTTGTGCGGCTTCCGCGTAGGAGTACCCCTGCAGCAGGCAGAGTTCGCAGATCCGGCGGTCGGTCTCCGGCAGCGCGGCGATCTCGGCGCGGACCCAGCGGAGCTGCTCGGATGCTTCGGTGGTGTCAGCGGGGGCGGCGAGGTCGAAGGGGAGCTCGTCGCCGGCGTGCTTCTGGTTGCGCCGTCCCAGGTTCTTGGCGTGGTTCCGGCACACCACCAGCAGCCACGGCAGGAGTGTGCCGGTCGGGAGCTGCAGGCCGTCGGCTCGCTGCCAGAGCGTCAGGAACGTGTCCTGGACCAGCTCTTCGACGTCCTGCTTGCTCCCCGCGATCGCCCAGGCGTAGCGGGTCAGCGTCGGCGCGAACCGGTCGAACGCCGTCGCGAGTGCTGCTCTGTCCCCCGAGGCGAGGCGCCGTGCGAGGCCGGCGTCGTCTTCTGCGGTGTTGTCCACGGTGCTCCCTTCACTACGACAATGTCGTGAAGAGGCCGAACCTGACACGGATCACGACACGAGTCGTCCGTGTCGTGATCCGATGGTGATGTGGGAGTGCCATCCGCGCGCTCGGCGGCTTCGGCGATCTCCTCGCGGAGCTCCGTGCGGGCCCTGCGGGCGGGTGGTGGTGCGGGTGCCGCCGTGTCAAGCGGTGAAGCGTTGCCAGAGGTCGGCGACGATCGGCCAGACGTCACCGGCGCGGTCGGCGGACCCGACGGCGACGAGGACGACCGGGACGATCGTGACGGCGACGGCCACGAGGACGGCGAGCACGACGGCCGAGGCTGCGGTCGCGGTGTGCCGTCGGGTGAAGGCGAGGGCGAGCAGCGCGAGGACGACCAACGACCCCGCGATCGTGACGAGTGCCACCCGCACGAACGGGAACGGCACGAGTCCCGAGGTGGTCGCCGTGACGCCGCCGAGGAACCCGACGAGGGGCAGGAACGCCCCCAGCGCCGTGCCGAGGACCAGGACCACGCCGATGCCCGAGGCGATCCAGACGCCGCGTGGCCGGGGGCGACGGAGCTTCGCCCGGCGGTTCCCGGACCAGGCGGTGGTCACGGCTGCTCTCGGCGGTGCCGTGCTGCGTCGGTCTCGGCCGCAGCGGTCTCGGCCGCGTCGGCGGAATCGGCGGCAGCGGATGCGGCGTCCTCAGCGGCGTCGGCTGCGTCGGCCGCGGCGTCGGCGGCCCGCTCCGACGCCCGGGCGAGCGACTTGGCCGCGGCCTCACGCGCGTCCTCAGCGGTGTCGGCGGCGGTCTCGACGACGCGCTTCGTTGCGTCGGCGGTGGCGTCGGCTGCGCGCTTCGTTGCGTCGGCGGTCGCGTCCGCTGTGCGCTTGGTCGCGTCGGCGGTCGCTGCGGCAGCGCGTTTCGTCGCGTCCGCCGTGGTCTCGGCAGCCTGCTCGACGGCGTCGGTCGCGACCTCGGTCGCGCGGCCGAGCGGTGACTGCTCGTCGTCGAAGGGGCCGTGCACGTCGAGGACGCGGACGTCCACGCTCGTCGGGAGCTCGGACAGCTGCCGCGTCGCGGCGGTCACCTGCTTCCGCACCTCGTCGGCGACGTGCAGCACCGGCTCCGGGTAGCTGACGACGATGGAGACCTGCACGCCGAGCGCGCCGTCGTCCTCGTCGACCTGCACGCCGGCGGCGCCGGCGCTCCGGCCGAGCTGCTTGCGGAGCTGGTCGGCTGCACGGGCGGCGATCCCGCCGAGGTGGTGTACACCGGGCACGCCGAGTGCGGTCTCCGCTGCCGTCCGGGCGACGATCGTGACGGTGCTCGCGTCGTCGGGCAACGGCTCCGTGAGCTCCGCGGGCAGCGCCACCTCGGTGACCTGCGTGTGCGCGTTCGGGTCGTGCTGCATGGTTCTCTCCTCGTTCGGGTTCCGCCGGAACGCATCGGGGCACTCGACTGCGCGAGTGCCCCGACACGGTACGTACGACCTACTTCTTGAAGACGTCCTTGACGTCCTCGCCGGTCTGCTTCGCGCTCGCGGCGGCCTGGTCCTTCTTGCCCTCGGCGACCTTGGAGTCGTCGTTGGTCAGGTTGCCGACGGCTTCCTTCGCCTTGCCGGCGAGGTCCTGTGCGGCGTTCTTGATCTTGTCGTCGAGTCCCATGACGGGTCCTTTCGTCGGTGGGCGGTGCGCCCGGTGGTGTGGTGGTGGGCCGGGAGGCCCGGGGTGCGTCCTGCTGACGGCTGTCAGTGGACGCGGGTCGACTTCGCGAGCGCGGAGCGGGTACCGCCGGTCAGGTGCACGAGCACCGGGACCGGACGGCCGAGGGTGCGGTCGAGGACCGCGACGGCTCGGTCGACGGCGTCGAGCACGGTGACGGCGTCCCCGCCGCGGCGGACCGCGACACGGATCCGTGCGGCGCGCTGCCGGCGGACGAGGTAGGTGTCGACACGGGAGCCGACCACGTCGCGGACACCCGCGAGTTCGTGCTCGAGGACGTCCCGGACGAGTGCGACGTTGATCGTGACGGCGTCGTCACCCGAGTGCTCCCGGACGGCGACGGACGTGCCACCACCACCGCGGGTGAAGACCCACACGAGCGACAGGACGATCACGAGGGCCGCGGCCCCGGCAACGATCCACAGCGCGGACGCGGGCACGTCGAGGCTGCGGGGGAGGTCGACGTACCGCTTGACGGCGTCCTGGACGGCGGGCAGCACACCCGCGCCCATCGCGATCCCGACGACGACGGCGACGAGGCCGAGGACGAACAGGATGATCCGGTTGAGGGTCCGGTTGCTCTTGGTCATGCCAGGGTTCCCTTCTCCTCGACGCGGACGCGGACGCGTCGGCCGAAGCGCTCGTCGAGGCCGCTCAGGCGCTCCACGACGGCGGCGCGGACGCTCGCCTCGTCGACCGGCACACCGGTGACGGGGACGATGCGGACCTCGGTGGAACGGCCACGGGCGGTGGCGGAGGCGTTCCCCTCGGGGACACCGGCCGCCATACCGGCGGCGTTCGCCGCGGTGGAGGCGACGATGCGGGCGTCGATGACGACCGCACCGCGCTCGTGTTCGACGACCGAACGGTGCTGGCGGCCGGGCTTGAGCGCCAGGACGACCAGCACGACGCCGAGGACGACGAGTACACCCGCGATGACCTCGACGACGGTGACGAACGCGGCGTCCGGACGGAGCGCCGTGTCGACCACGGTCTGGGGATCGGCGACGAGCGGCGGGCGTCCGATGGCGCTGAGCACCGCCTCGGTGCCGATCCAGGCGGCCACCAGGGCGAGCACCACGAGGGCCACCGCCACTGCTGTGGAGCGGGAGCGGTGCACGCTCCGACGACGGATGCGTCGTTCGACGGAACCGTTGCTCATGATGGCCTCCTAGCGGGCACGGGACTCGTGCTCGCGCACGATCCCGGTGAGTTCGATGTGGGCACTGCCGACGCGGCGCCCGGTCAGGTCGCTCACGCGGCCCTTGACCTGGTCCGCGATCCGGATCGACCCGGAGACGATGTCGTCGCTCGCGGCGATCGGCCCGGTGATGTCGAGCGACAGTGCTCCCGACGCGTCGCCGAGTCCGACGCGCACCCGCTTGGCGGGGGCGCCGAGCCCTTCGGCTGCGACGGCCCGCGCCAGCGAGGTGAGCGCGCGTGCGGTGATCTCGACGCGGCCCGGGACGTCCGGGCCGGCGTTCACCGGGAGCTCCGGCGTCCGGTCAGCACGTCGGTCAGGGCACCGCGGTCGATGCGACCGGTGGCGAGGGCGGCCACGAGGGCCCCGATCGCACCGAACACGATCACGAGCACGAAGCCCCAGAACCCGAACTGCAGTGCCACGACGGCGAGGACTGCGCCGATGAGGGCGCCGATCAGCGTGTTGCTCATGCGACTCGGGCTTCCTTCTTCTCGTCGTCGTTGTCGTCGTCGTCACCCGGGATGTAGACGTCCTGGACGGTCACGTTGACCTCGGCGACCTCCATGCCGACGATCTGCTCGAGGGCACGGGCGACACCGGAACGGACGCCGTCCGCGACCTGCTGCAGCGACACCGGGTACTCGGCGACGATCACGATGTCCGCGGCGACCTGCTTCTCGCCGACCTCGACCTTGACGCCCTGACCGAAGTCGCGCTGGCCGATGGCGTCGCGGAGGGCACCGATGGCACGGGCTGCGCCGTTGCCGAGGGAGTGCACGCCGTTGACCTCGCGGGCGGCGATGCCGGCGACCTTCGACACGACGGTGTCGTCGATGACGGTCTTGCCGGTGACGCCGCTGGTGCCGGCGTGCGAGGTGGCACGGGTCGCCGTGGTGGCCGGGGTGGGGGTG
>Ga0308163_10003803_pt1 | contig 12413 bp, 18 predicted proteins | sample PhyTR1_FD_201037 | JGI IMG/M metagenome (GOLD analysis project Ga0308163, IMG submission 201037) | Phyllosphere microbial communities from UC Gill Tract Community Farm, Albany, California, United States - DLSLT.R1 | ecosystem: Host-associated > Plants > Phyllosphere > Unclassified | place: USA... | reverse complement strand
CAGAACCGCAACGGCGCTACCTACACCGCCGGCAACGCCACCAGCCGCGGCAACGGCGACCGTGCCATCAACGTCGGCTTCCGCCACGCCTTTTAAGCCCTTCGCCAAACATGCTACATTGCTGGTTTTATTGACCGGGAATGCAGCATGTACCTCACTTATTTCAACGGCACTTGGGCCGAGGGCAACGCGCCGCTGTTTGGCGCGATGGATCACAGCGTCTGGCTGGGCTCGTCCGTATTCGACGGCGCCCGCTCGCTACGCGGCCACATGCCGGACCTGCGCCCGCACCTGCAGCGCGTGATCACATCGGCGCAACGCGTCGGCCTGACTTGCCCGCTGAGCGTCGAAGAAATGGAAAAGCTGGTGCGTGAAGGCGTGGCCAAATTCCCGGCGGACGCCGAGCTGTATATTCGCCCGCTGGTGTTCGGCACCGACGGCCTGCTGATTCCTGTGCCGGAAAAAAGCGCTTTCGCGCTGACGCTGTTCGATGCGCCGATGCCGCCATTCACAGGTTTCTCGGCCTGCCTGTCCGGCCTGCGCCGCCCGGATGCGCTGATGGCGCCGACCGACGCCAAAGCGTCCTCGCTGTACGCCAACACCAGCAAGGCGCTGCGCGAAGCGCGCGATCGCGGCTTTGATAATGCGGTGGTGTGCGACAGCGCCGGCCATGTGGCCGAATTCGCCTCGGCCAATCTGTTCTTCGTCACGGCGCAAGGCAAGGTGGTGACGCCCGTGGCCAACGGTACTTTCCTGTCCGGCATTACCCGTGCACGCGTGATCGCGCTGCTGGGGCAAGAGGGTATTCAGGTGGCGGAGCGCAGCGTGCGTCCCGAAGAGCTGGACGCGGCAGTGGAAATCTTCAATACCGGTAACTACGGCAAGGTCACGCCGTGCGTGCGCTACGAAGCGCGGACCTTGCCGGTGGGACCGATCGCCACGCTGGCGCGCGACCGCTACATGGCGTTCTCGGACAGCCAGTAATTACTGCGGCCTGGCCGGGCAGGAGGCGCTTAGCCAGCGCCCGGTCGATTCCACTGTAGCGTTCTGCGGGCCGGCGCCGGAATTGTTGATGACGTTCATCGTCATCGTGTAGGCATTGTCGCCCTGGAAGCGGATCTGGCCGGTGCCGCTGGACGCCGGATCGGTACAGGTGAACGACACATTCAGGCCGCCTGGCACGGCATCCTGTTTCGAGGTGCACTTGCCTTTCTGGTTCAGTGGCAGTTCCTTGCGCGCGGCCATTTCCGGCGTGACGCAAGCGGTCAGCTTCAGGCTGCCGTCGCTGCCTGCTTGCGGCATCGAGACGCCGTTCTGCGCCATCATTGCCTGCACCCTGGCGCGCTGTTCCGGCGGCAGGGCGGCCAGTTGCGACAGCGCGGCGCTGACTGCGCTATCGGTTTGCGCATCGCCGGTTTTGATCTTGTTGGTCAGCTCCCACAAACCAGGCTTGACGGTTTGTGCGGAAGCTTGCACTGCGGCCAGCATCGCTAATGACATCAGCAAGCGTTTCATCTTTGGTCTCCTGAAAGTAATCAGCATAAATGAAAACGGCGCCCTTGGCGCCGTTTTACCTGGAGAGGTAAATCCCTATATGCCGCGACCGCTAATCAGACGCAGCAGCACCATGATGATGGCGACTACCAGCAGGATGTGGATGAAGCCGCCGATGGTGTACGAAGTTACCAGGCCCAGCAGCCACAGGATAAGCAGAACGACAGCGATGGTGTAAAGCATGATGATCTCCTCGGGTTGTGTTGAATCTATTATCAGCGGAAACTGTTGCTCTTTCTGTACGCTGGCGTACCTAATACGCCAGCGCTTTACTGATTCAGTGACTTGTTGACTTTGATGACTTAGTCCATCGAACGCAGCTGACCTTTGACGATGCGCACCGCATCGCCATTACGCCATTGCGGCGCCGACGACGAATGGATGGTGCGTTTGTTACCGTTATCCATGCGTACCACGACGTCCCAGCTGGACGTGGTTTTCATATTGCCTTCGATCTGGTTGCCGGCCACCGCGCCGCCGACCGCGCCTGCCACGGTCGCCAACTGACGGCCATGACCGCTGCCTACCTGGTTGCCCAGCAAGCCGCCCAGCACCGCGCCGCCCACCGCGCCGACGCCGCTGCCTTGCGGGCGATGGTCAATCTTGCGCACCGATTCCACCACGCCGCAATTGGCGCACGCTGCATTGCGGCCTTGTTGTTCGACCACGGGCGCGTTATTTGTTGCATTGTCTGGGGCATATGCGGCCGACGCGGCGCCTTGCGCCGGCTGGTTGTACGCCGCCTGCTGCGGTTGTTGCTGTTGCTGAGCTTGTTGTTCTTGCTGCACCGGCGGCATGCCGCTCACCTGCGTCGGCACGGTGGCGTTGGAGGTTGGCAGCCAGCCGAGCAGGGCGGCGCTGCCGACGCCGCAGAACAGCACGACCGCAACGGCAGCGATGACCATGACGGGATGGGTGGTGGGTTTGTTGTTATGCATGTCCATGGTGAGATCCTCGTGTATTGAATGCTCGGATTTTCCTATTGGACATGTTTTGCTTCCGTGCGTCACCGTACATACAGTGCAAATAATTGCCTTTAGGCTGATCCCATGCATACTTATCTCTCACATTCCCCCGACGAAGAACGCGCCCAACCCCGGTTGGCGAACAATCGCCTGCTTGCCAGCCTGTCGGATGACGACCAGGCCCAGCTTGCCGAGAAGTGCGAGACCGTGCGTGTAGACAATGGCCAAGTGCTGTCCGAGCCGGGACAGGAAGTGCAGTACGTCTATTTCCCAATCGACTGCCTGATTTCGCTGCTCGGCGTGGCCGAAGGGCGCATGACGCTGGAAATCGGTTCGGTCGGTCGCGAAGGCATGCTGGGCGCGTCGGTAGTGCTGGGCAATGAGGCGGCGCAGGTGCGCGGCGTGGTGCAGCGTTCAGGCCGTGCTTACCGCATGGCGGCGGGCGATTTCGTTACCGAGTTTTATCGGATGGAATCCTTGCAGCGCCTGCTGCACCGCTATACCGACAAGGCGCTGGCGCAAGCGATCCAGATTGCCGTGTGCAGCCGCTTTCACGTGCTTGAGGCGCGCTTGGCGCGCTCGTTGCTGATTACGCGCGACCGCCTGCAATCGGAAAAATTCCACATCACGCACGAATTCCTGGCGCATGCGCTGGGCGTGCGCCGCGTCGGCGTGACCAAGGCCGCCAGCGCGCTGCAGCAGCAAAAGCTGATCAGCTACAGCCGGGGCAATATCGAGATCCTGGATTCGACCGGGCTGGAATCCGCCTCCTGCCACTGCTACGAAATGTTCAAGGACAAATAATAAAGTGGCAGGGCCATAAAAAAACGGACCGAAAGGTCCGTTTTTCTTGGGCTGCTCACCAATTAACGTGGTGGCTTTTGTACCTGGTTGCCGATCACGCCGCCGACTGCTGCGCCGCCGACTGCGCCGACTGCACTGCCGCCCGTCAGGACCGAGCCAGCGACTGCGCCGACGCCTGCGCCGACTGCCGTGTTTTTATCCTGCGCCGACATGTTCGCACATGCGCTCAGGCCCAGGGTGGCTGCCAGCACGGTGGCGGTTGCTGCAATACGCTTGATGTTGTTCATGATTTTCTCCTCTGGCAGGAAAGGCGCGGTATTGCGCCTGCTCCAATGGCTACAGATTAGGCAAACCGCCGGGTCGCTTCCGTTCGCCACACCACATAGAACACAGATCAGCGGCTGGCCTTGCCCGGCGGCGGGGCGAGCGCCTTGCCGCCGACCTGCGCGATCAGCGTCTTGCATGCTGGCGTTTCACCAGGCGCGGTGCTGACCAATGGCACGATGGCGGCCACCGGCGCGACCACCGCCAGCGCCAGCGCACCGCCGGCGCGCAGGGCCAGCGCGCCCTTGTCGATGCTGATGTCGGGGTCCTTGAAACTGCCGCGCACATAAATCGGCGCGCGCAGCGAAATCACGCGTACTGATTTGGCGTCCGGCTTCAGCGTCAGGTCGAGCTTTTCGTTGCCGAGGTTGACGGTGCCGTTGATGTCAATGCGCGCCTCCGAGGTGTCCACGGCGAACAGCCGTGATTTCATTACGCCATTGCTGACGGCAAAATCGGTGACCATGCAATTCAGCTTGACCTGCTGGTCGCCCACCAGCCGGGTCAGCACCACGCTGCCGATGTTCAGGCCCATGGTCTCCAGCATCAGCTTGCTGACGCTGCCCTGGTTGATGACGCCTTTCAGTTCACCGTTGGACGAGCCCAGCAAGCCAGCCACCGAATTGCCGGTGGCGGACAGCGCAACGTCCGCATTGATTTCGCCGACCGTGGCCTGCATCCCATCAATCGATGGGAACAGCTGCTTCAGTTGCAGGCGTTTGGCGTCGGCTTTCAGCTCGGCGCGGATGGCGTCCGGATTGATCTTGCCGCTGCCATCGAGCATCACGGTGGACGTGAAGCGGCCGCCGGCAATATCGAAGTTCAGCGGCTTCAGTGCCAGCACGCCATCCTTCATGTGGACCTGGGTTTCCAGGTTTTGTATCGGCAAGTCCTTATCGCGCGTAATGCGCGCCGCCTTGAAGTTGACGTCGGCGTCGATGGCGGTCCAGCGTTCGGTGCGGAATTTCTCGACCGGCAGCACCTTGTTGCCCGGCTGGCGTTGCTCGGCGCCGCGCGCTGCCTTGCTGGCGTCGGAGTCGGCGCCTATCAGCGGGCCGAGGTCGGACACTTGCAGCAGCTTCGACTGCACTGCGCCGCTCAGCAGCGGGCGCGGCTGGCCGGTCTTGAATTCCAGCTTGCCGGCGATATCGCTCTGGCCAACCTTGCCGGTGAACTGGTCGTACACCCAGCGGCTGGCGTTGGCGCCGAGGTTGCCGGTCAGATGGCCTTGCGTGACGAAGGGCGGGGTTTCCGGCAGCAGCACGCCGGTCAGGCCGTACAGGCGCCCCATGCTGGGGCCGGACAGCTTGAGCTGCATATCGATCGCCGCCAGCGAGGCCGGCTTGGTCAGCGTGCCTTCAAAGCTGATGCTGGTGCCGCCGACATTCAGGCTGGCGGCCAGCGGGTAGGGCGCAACCTGCTGCAGCGCCAGCACGGCGCCGGCCTTGCCGCTGCCACTGACCTGCTGGTTGTTCCATTTGCCGCGCAACTGCCAGGCGACGCCGTAGCGCGCATCGTCGACGCTGTCGACCTGGGCGCTGGCGTCGACATGTGTCATGGCGTCGATATAGCGCACCGTGCCCTTGGAGAGCGCCACGCTGTGTACGTTCAGTTTCCATGTCGAGGGCTGGTCGTCGCGCTTGAAATGCCAGTTGTTCTTTCCGTCGGCGTCGCGTTGCAGCAGCAGTTGCGGATTCTCGAAACGCAGTTGCGGAATCTCGATGCGCTGGCGCAGCAGCGGCAGCAGCTCCACCGCAAACGCAAATTGCCCCACGTTGGCCATCTCGGCCGGCGCCTGCATGCCGCGTGGATTGCCGATATGGACGTCCTGCGCCACCAGGTGCGGCATCGGCAGCCAGCTGCCTTGCTGGCGCCAGGCGAGCGACACGCCGCCACGGATTTCGAACGGGCGGTCGATGGCGCCGCTGATCCGGTCGTTGAGCCAGGGACGTGCGCGGTTCCAGTCGACGCTGGCGAGGACCACGGCGGCGATTACCGGCAAGCCCACCACGACAGCGCCGACGGCGATGGCGATCCGGGTACGCGGCCGGAATCTGCTTGTGCTGGCGCTGGGATGTGTGTTGCTGTTGGTGCTGGTGTTAGCCTTGATGCGGGTATCGGACATGTTGCAACCTTTTTTATAGTTGCTTCATTTTACACACTCCGGCTTTTTGTGCGGCACCGTACTGATGCTGAGCGGACAAACGCCTATAACGTCATCTGTACCATCCAATTTTAAGGAGAAGAATAATGATGACGATGAACACCCAATGGCATTTGCTGTGCGGTCTGGCCATGCTGATCGGCCTGAGTGGCTGTGCCAGCGATAAGACGCCTGCTACCGCCGATGTGGCGGCCTCGCGTGCCCAGGTGGCGGCTGCCACCAGCGCCGGTGCGGCCGATCTGGCGCCAGCTGAAATGACCGCAGCGCGCGATAAACTGATGCGCGCCAACCAGGCGCTGGCCGCGCGCGATTACAAAACCGCGCAGGACCTGGCAACGCAGGCATCGGCCGATGCGCAACTGGCACAAAGCAAGGCCAACTCGGCCAAGGCTACCACCGCCGCCGACGAGCTGCAAAACAACATCCGCCTGCTGCGCGAAGAAGTGCAACGCGCCAGTGCTACCAACCAACAATAATAAGGAGTGCCCATCATGAAAAAACTCGCCCTGCTGCCGACCGTCTTTGCGCTGTCGGTGATGTTTGCTGCTTGCAGCACTACCCCGACCACCACCAGCCAGCTGGACCAGGCCCGTGGCGATTTCGTCGCCGCGCAAAGCAATCCATCGGTCGCCTCGAATGCGCCGCTGGAATTCAAGGCTGCGTCAGATGCGCTGGACCGCGCCAACGCTGCCGCTGCCAAGAAAGAAAGCCTGGAAGAGATCGACAAGCTGGCCTACATCGCCAAGCAGAAGATCGCTACCGCGCAGGAAGCCGCCAAGGCTAAGCAGGCCGAGTCTGAAGTCGCCAACGCCGCCCGCCAGCGCGACGAGATCCGTCTGGAAGCGCGCACCGTTGAAGCGAATAACGCCAAGGCCGCAGCCGACCGCGCCCGCACCGCGGCTGAACAGGCCAAGATGGACGCTGACAGCGCCCGTGCCCAGGCCGATGCCGCCTCCAGCTCGGCGCGCGACGAAGCCGCCAAGAACGCCGCGCTGCAACAGCAGCTGGCCGACCTGCAGGCCAAGCAAACCGAGCGCGGCATCATCATCACCCTGAGCGATGTGCTGTTCCAGGTGGATCGCGCCGAGCTGAGCGCCGAAGGCATGCGCACCGCGCAAAAAGTCGCCGATGTGCTGATGCAGGAACCGCAGAGCGTGGTGCAGGTCGAAGGCTTTACCGACAGCACCGGCACCTCGTCGCACAATCTGGATCTGTCGCAACGCCGTGCGGAATCCGTGCGTAACGCGCTGATCGGCCTGGGCGTGCCAAGCAACAAGGTCGGCACCCGCGGTTATGGCGAGGCATATCCGGTGGCCAGCAATACCGACGCCGGCAGCCGTCAGCTGAACCGTCGTGTGGAGATCGTGCTGTCGCAAAACGGCGCCCCGATCGCCAACCGCCGTTAATTCACATTTTTACTCAGGAAGGAAAGACCATGGCTGAATCCAATCCCACCCCACCGGCAGGCATCGACAAAGAAGCCATCCGCGCCGCCGCCCGTAATCTGGAAGACGGCCCGGTGACCGCAGGCTACCAGGGTGACCGCCAGGCCGTCATCAAGATGCTGAACGATGCGCTGGCTACCGAGCTGGTCTGCATCAACCGCTACAAGCGGCACTACTACACGGTCAGCGGTCGCGAGAACGCCGCCATCAAGGCGGAGTTCCTCGAGCACGCCAACGAGGAACAGGAACATGCCGACTGGCTGGCCGAGCGCATCGTCCAGCTGAACGGCGACCCTGATTTCAATCCGGCGACGTTGCTCGCACGTAGTCATGCCGAGTATGATGCGTCAGAAGACGTACAATCGATGGTGCGCGCCAACCTGATCGCCGAGCGTGTGGCCATCGAGGCTTACCGCCAGATGATCATCCAGATCGGCGACACCGATCCGACAACGCGTCTTCTTTTGATCAAGATCATGGCGGTCGAAGAAGAGCACGCGGACGATATGCGTGACATGTTGACCGAGCACGGTTAATACTACCCGACAGCGATTTGCTGTACAGTTTTCACATCAACAACCAAAACAGGAGCTTAATCATGCTGGAACAAAACATCAGTACCGTGAATAACGACGTGAAAACTCTGGTTAAAGATGCCCAGGCATTGTTCACCGCCGCTACCGCCCTGACGGGTGAAAAAGCGGAAGAACTGCGCGGCCGCGGCATGCGCGCGCTGGACACCGCACTGGCCAAGGCACACGACGCCCAGGTTAGCGCGGTGGCTGCCTCCAAGGTGGCAGCCCAGCACGCCGACGAGTACGTCAAGGAAAACCCTTGGCGTTCGATCGCGGCAGCGGCCGGCGTTGGCCTGCTGATCGGTGTCATCATCGGCCGCAAGTAAGCTGCAATGACACAAGACGAAGGAAATCGTCCACCGGGCTTGATCGCGTCGTTGGGTCTGGTGACCCGCAACGCGATCGGCCTGTTGCTCAACCGGATTGAGCTGGCCGCGCTGGAGCTGGCGCAGGTACGTAACCACTTGCTGCAACTGGTGGTGGTGTTTGCGCTGGCCTTGCTGCTGGGCGGCTTTGCGTTGATCTGTGCTACTGCCACCATCGTCTGGCTGGCCTGGCAGGTGATCGGCTGGGTCATCCTGCCGATTATCACCGTGGTGTTCCTGGCGTTTGCCATCGGCCTGATCTTGTTCGCACGCGCCATGCTGCGTAGCGGCAAGCTGACGCTGCCGGCGACCATGGCCGAACTCAAGTCCGACCGTGACATGCTGTTGTAAGGAGAGGCCATGAGCAAACACGAAGATGATGCCGCACTGGCGGCCGAAAAACTGCGCTTGGTCCGTGAAGGCGAGCTGCTGCGCATCAAGGTGGTACATTCCAAGGCGCTGCTCAGCCAGGCCATGCATCCGGATGCGCTGATGCACGGCGCCTTCGATCATGTGGTCGGCATGGCGCAGGCGCGCGTGGGCGGCTTGCTGCAGCCGGGCGGCCTGAGTGGATTCAATATCAGTTCGCTTAAATCGCTGATGCCGTATGCACTGACGGTGGGTTCGTTCATCGCGCGCAGGCGTTTGATCAAGCCGGCGCTGATGCTGGTAGCGGTGGCCGGGGCCGGTGCGGCCTGGCTGATGCGGCGCAAGCGCGGATAAGCAAGGCGCGGCAGACAGGGAAGCATAAAACAAGGGCCGCGATTGCGGCCCTTGTTGTTTTAGCGGTTGCTGCTGGCGACCTGTTGTGGCACGCGGGCCATGTCGGTCTGGTAGATTTCCTGCGCTTCCTTCAGGCAGCCAGCGCGCTCGCTGGCCGTTACCTGCTTGCAGGCCTGCTTGGCTTCGGCCAGCGCGGCGCCAATTTCCTTGCGCAGCGTGCGCGCCTGCTCAACGGTGCTGCGATCCGGCTGCGACCAGCGGGCTGGCTCGCCACGGGCGATTTCCTGCTTTTGCAACTGGACGTTTTGTGGCGGCGTGGTGTCTTCCTGGGCGTGCGCGGCCAGCATTGCGCACGTCAGCATCACGCCGGTAACGATGCGATGAACCATGATGTCCTCCTGAGGTTTATAACCTGCCAGTGAGCAGCATAATCAGCAGTATGACCACAATCAGGCCAGTGATGCCGCTGGGCGCGTAGCCCCAGTCGCGGCTGTGTGGCCAGGTTGGCAGGGCGCCGATCAGCGCCAGAACCAGAATGATCAGAATAATGGTGCCCATGGAATTCTCCTTATTTTAAGTGTGGGTAGTGCAGATTAGTAGCGGTACAGGCGGCCGTCGATCAGGCGCACGCGGTTGCCGACCCGCAGGTCATACACGCTGTCCTGCTGGATGATGCGGGTGTCGCCATTGTCCATGCGGACGCTGATCTGGTATTCCTCCTTGCCGGCGTTGCGGTTGCCTTCCACATTGTTGCCGACGACGGCGCCGCCGACTGCGCCGGCCACGGTAGCGGCAGTACGGCCGCCGCCAGAGCCGACCTGGTTGCCCAGCAGGCCGCCGATCAGGCCGCCCGTCACAGCGCCAACGCCGGAGCTTTGACGCGCCTGCATGATCTGGATCGAATCGATGGTGCCGTAGGTCGAAGAGTCATTGCTGATATAGCCGATCTGTTGCGGCTGCCGGCTGTCGGTGGCGCAGCCGCTTAGTGCCGCAGCGCCGGCCAGGATGGCTGCAGCTAACTTGGTTGAGCGTTTCATATCTTCCTCCTGGAAAAGTGTGATGCCACATTAACCAGAGTCCGCCGGGCGGTCTGTGCGATTGCGCACGATGTTCCCCCCGTGACGATTTTTGTACGCTAGCGTACAGAGAGATAGCTGGAAGCAGCGTTTAATGGCGACATCGGTAGCAGAGACGGTATGCACAACGTCCCGCTGGCTGACAAACTCATTGTTTTAATAACTCCAAGGAGAATCGCCATGAAAATCGCACATAAAATCGCTACTGCCCTGTTCACCGTGTCGCTGCTGGGCGCCATGACCGGTTGCGCTTCGACCTCGTCCAAAGAAGGCACCGGCGAATATGTTGACGATTCCGTCATCACCACCAAAGTCAAAGCCAGCATCTTCAACGAGCCAACCCTGAAAACCACCGAAATCAACGTCGAAACCTTCAAGGGCACCGTGCAGCTGAGCGGCTTCGTCGCCCAGCCTGAAGATATCGCCAAAGCCGGCCAAGTGGCCCGTGGCGTCAAAGGCGTGACCGCAGTGAAAAACGATCTGCACGTCAAGTAATTCCCCCTGGCTGGCGCGCCGGCATCACGCCGCGCGCCAGCGTTCTTCTGTGAGTCATCATGAATCAACCTGTTGATCTTCCCCGGACTCACGCACAGGCGGTCAGCGCCGACGCTGATGTTCCTGATGTTGCTGATGTTCCTGCGGTTCCTGCCTCTGCTCTCCCCCGAATTCCCCTGCATGTCAACGCACGCGGCCTGGCGCTGGGCGTGATCGCGACCGTCGCCTTTATCTGGGCGCTGCAATGGTCGCGTGATTTCCTGGTGCCGCTGCTGCTTGGCATTCTGATTACCTACATGCTGAGCCCGCTGGTGTGCTGGCTGGAGCGCTTGCGCATTCCGCGCGTGATCGGCGTAACGCTGGTGACGGCGGCGATTCTTGGCGGCTCGGTGCTGGTGATCGATAAGGTGCAAGGCCAGTTCCAGTCGATTGTCGAAGAGTTGCCGAGCGCCGGGCACAAGCTGTCACGCCTGCTATCAGAGCATTTGCACAGCGGCGGCCCGAGCGCCTTGCAGCGCATCCAGGATGTCGCCACCGAGCTGCAGCAAGCCACTACCGCTACCGCACAGGAACGCCGCGCTGCACGTCGGGCCGCTGCTTCCGCCGCGCCATCGCAGTTCCCGGTGATGGACTGGATCTGGGCCGGCTCGATGGGCGTGATCGGCTTCCTCGGCCAGGCCACCATGGTGATCTTCCTGGTGTTTTTCCTGCTGCTGTCGGGCGACACTTTCAAGCGCAAGCTGGTCAAGTTGACCGGGCCTTCGCTGAGCAAGAAAAAAATTACCGTGCACATCCTGGACGACATCAATATCTCGATCCAGAAATACATGCTGATGCTGCTGGTGACCAACAGCATGCTGGCGCTGCTGATGTGGGTGGCCCTGCGCTGGATCGGCCTGGAGAATGCCGGCGCCTGGGCCATCGTTGCCGGCCTGCTGCACCTGATGCCTTACTTCGGTCCGCTGCTGATCATGCTGGCCACCGGCGTGGTGGCCTTCCTGCAATTTGAATCGCTGCAGATGAGCTTCCTGGTGATGGGCGCTTCGCTGGCCGTCGCCACGCTGGTTGGCACCGTGGTGGCGACCTGGATGACCGGCCGCTTCGCGCGCATGAATGCGGCGGCGGTGTTTGTCAGCCTGCTGTTCTGGGGATGGCTGTGGGGCGTGTGGGGCTTGCTGCTCGGCGTTCCCGTGATTGTCATCGTCAAGGTGGTCGCCGAGCGGGTGGAAGGGATGGAAGTGCTGGCCGAGCTACTCGGCGAGTGACGTGCCGCGCAGGCTGCCCAGCTGCAGCGCATATTGTCGGGCGAACTCGGCGCCGAGGAAAAATATCTGCGCCGAGTAATACACCCACAGCAGCACCGCGATCAGCGAGCCGGCAGCGCCATAGCTGCTAGCCACGCCGCTGTTGCCGATGTAGGCACCAATCGCGTATTTCCCCAAGGTGAACAAGGCTGCGGTGCCAATGGCGCCAATGGTGACGTCGCGCCATGACAGTTTGACGCGCGGCAGCATCTTGAAGATCACGCCAAACAGCGCGGCGATCACTACAAAGCTGATCAGCATATTGATGACGGTGAGCGCGATGCCGGCGTCAGTCCAGTAACTTCCCCAGAATTTTTCCAGCAGCGTCAGCGCCGCGCTGATTACCAGCGACACCATCAGCAGGAAGGCCAGCACCAGCACCATGCCGAACGACAGCAGGCGGGTGCGCACGGTGTCCCAGACGGTGCCCTTGGTCAGCGGCGGCACTTGCCAGATCGCGTCCAGGCTGGCCTTGAGTTCGGCAAACACGGTGGTTGCGCCAAACAGCAGCAGGGCGCCGGCCACCATCGTCGCCAGCCGTCCTTCTTCCTTGTTCTGCGCGCCGGCCAGTACCGCCTGGATGGCTTCCGCGCCCTGGGCGCCGACCAGTCCGCGCAAC
>Ga0308163_10003801_pt1 | contig 12417 bp, 13 predicted proteins | sample PhyTR1_FD_201037 | JGI IMG/M metagenome (GOLD analysis project Ga0308163, IMG submission 201037) | Phyllosphere microbial communities from UC Gill Tract Community Farm, Albany, California, United States - DLSLT.R1 | ecosystem: Host-associated > Plants > Phyllosphere > Unclassified | place: USA... | reverse complement strand
CCTACAATCTGGTTATCGGCAACATTGAAAGGATTGTTCATTAATAAGGCCTTGATACCATTGGTTGCAGTCTGATTAGCTGCTGCTAAAGTAGCACCTGTACCACTGGCAGGATAAACAAGACTGTTTCTGTATGCCTGCCATGCTAATGGATAGTATTGGTAAGCATCTACAGTTTCATATTCAGGGATACCTCTTGAAGTAATACCCTGCATAATTCTGAAACTTAATTGCTCTTTGCCAGATTTACCTTTTTTGGTTGTAACCAGGATCACACCATTTGCCGCACTTGAACCATAAAGGGCTGAAGATGCTGCATCTTTTAATAAAGTAATGCTTTCAATATCATCAACATTGATGTTGGAGATATTTCCTGAAAACTGGATACCATCAACAATGTACAGCGGATCGTTTGAAGCAGAAATTGATCCGAAACCACGTACGCGGATAGTTGGACCAGCACCGGGCTGTCCGCTTCCGGCATTTACCTGTACACCTGGGGCAGCACCTGCAAGGGCACTGTTAAGATTGGTAACAGGGCGGTTAACCAGATTTTTGCTATCTACCTGTGCCGCAGAACCTGTAAAAGCACCTTTTTTAGAAGTACCATAGGCTACAACAATTACTTTCTCTTCTAATGTTTTGGTATCAGAATCCAAAGCAATACGCAGCATATTGGTACCCGTAACTTTGATTACCTTAGATGTCAAACCAACTGATACAAATTGCAGAGATGATCCGGGGGTTACACGGATACTGAATTCGCCTTTACCATTGGTAGTAGTGCCGGTTTTGGTTCCGACTAATTTTACAGATACACCCGGAACTGGCAAGCCGTCCTCTGTAGATGTAACCGTTCCAGTAACTGTCCTTTCCTGAGCAATCACCGAGCAGGCAATCAGCATCAATACGAACAAACTTTGTAGAAGTTTTCTCATAAAATTTTGTTTAGGGTTTTTAATAGTTTCCGCAATATATAAGATCGTGTATCAATTCCTAGACATGAACATAATAATTTTGTGAAATAGTCGTTAGACACCACTATTTAAAACTGAAAGGTTGTAATTTTATCAAAAAACTATATATAGATGTAATATTTTTAGGACAGGGCAGGAATTTTGCTACTTGTTTTTGATTTCACATCATTCTGACGTGTAAAGAATCATGATTTGACATGAAAAAGCCTATTTGGGCATCATTTGCATACAAAATCATGAGATCATAGCACCCAATTGTGCTCCTAAACAAAATCTGGATAGCATTACTTGTATTTTTAGGGAGCTTTCGGAAAAAGCAGGATGATTTAAGGTTTGTATAGACACCAGGTGGTCATACAGCGAAGGTTTTGCACATTGGTAGTCTTGATTGGTTCATGCATCCCTGCGCCCAAATAGGCTGTGTACTTTAATAAAGCCTGTTCATTAACTAGATAACGTGTTGAACCATCAGGTAACAGGTACTGACCATCACCAAGGTCTGTAACAAGGTTTTCTATACCAATGTCAGAAGCAAGACGGGCAAAGAAGAAACCTCCGGGACGAAGTACCTTCCACATACCCTTTAACATAGCTTCAAAATGCGCATCATTTTGTGCAAAATGAAGCACGGCACTGCAAATAACAAGATCAAAGGTATCAGGAGGAAAGGTAAGATTTTCTGCACTGGCAACTATAAAATTGTCAGCATTATTAGCAGTAGACAGTTGCAGAGACAATTTCTTTATCTGCTCTATAGCATCAGGATTAGGATCTGCAGCATAAACTTCGTAACCATTCTGCAAAAAGTACCGAAGATTTCTACCCCCTCCGGCACCAACATCCAGCACTCTGTGACAATGATCATAGGTACCTTTCAGCAGCTGATCAAAAAGATAAATATCAATATTGCCATAAAGCTGCTGCAGGTTATTCGTCATTATTTATAATTTTTTAATATCATTTAAACATTTCAGCTCAACCGTGTAATCTGCGTTGACTGACCTTTTGGCCATCACAATCTCCGTATAAATATTTATTGCACGCCATTTAGTATCTGTAAGTAAGGTTTTTTCTTCTATAAGGCTTTCTTCCAGCTGATTAAAAACTGCGTTGATAGCAGCGTATATTGTATTTGAATGTCTTAACATCGTTTTTTTTGTTTTAAGCTATGGTTATAAACTATAATGCAGTACCCTATAGACACGCCTGCAGCAATAAACCCCTATGCTGATACTATAAAAGGTTTAAGTCTTAAACGCACAGAAAAAGATTTATGCTACAATTTCAGAGAAATTAATACAAATTATTGTCAGCACTAGAAACAAAACTTATCGTTGTGATAAAGCGGGATAATGAATGAGGTTATCATCATTTATTTATACTTCCAATTGCGAATTTTGCCTTCGCTGATCCACTCTATAGCATTTAGCAACCGTTTTGATCTGGTGGCATCGGTTTTTGCTTCTTCAAACCAGGATTATATTCCTTCTTTTGCGAAGGACTAAATTTTTCAAACTGTGTTTTGGCCAGTGGGTGCTGGTCAAGTAGTGTGGTAAAATATTCAGGGATTACAATTTCAGCGCTGCTTTCAGTTTTCTTAACACGTGGCGCCGCTTTAACCCCTTCTGCATTCAGTGAAACCGCGTGTCTGATATATTGGATCAGGATTTCATCAGCAGGTAGGTCCTGAACTGAAGTAATGCGCCCTATACTTCCCGCGGTATCGGCTTCCTGGTTTAGTATCTGCTGCGGATCTTCCATTATCCCAGCTTTCCGAACCCAAATGCACAGTGCTGCTTAAAAGCAGCCATATGACAAACCGGACCTTTATGATCAAAGAATGGAGCACTCCATTTCATAGTTTCATTGAGTTGGGGGGCGGCCTGGTGTATCAGTTCACGCAGATGAGTCAGGATAGGCCTGGCAAAATCAGCGCTCTTTGCAATGTATGCTTCAACGCGTTCATCATATTGTTCCATGATGCAATATAATAAATAGCCTTGATAATACGACAAACGCCCCTGTTTCTGTCAGGAGCGTATGTAGCATTAAATTTGGTTAGTTTAGAGATTAATTATTTTGCCCCTTTTCTGAGGTATATATTTCCATAAGAAGAACTGATTTCATATGAAGGACCTTTGCCCGGCGATGCCGTAATAGAGGTATAATAGTTTTGTTCAATCACTTTACTCGGCTTCAGGTTGAGGTTACTGAAGATATTTCCATACCTGTTTGTAAGTTTTATCTGCCCGATCTGCTCCTCATTCAAGCTGGCATCAATACCACCATAAGTAGCTTCAACACTAATGGCACTGTTCATATGATCTAGTTCTACCATCCCATATACCGCATGCAGATCAGTAATAACATCAGATGGTACTTTAATATCTATTGTTACCTGTATATCCCTCTGCATGTAGGATGACAGATCTTGCCGGCCTTTATTTTCATTGATAAAGGATTCCATGTCTTTTTTGCTGCTGAAGCGGGTTTTTATACGGGCAAGCGACACATAATAGGTTTCCGGAATCTGTTTCATGTCTATCTGGTTACTGATAGCCAGTACTCCGTCTGAAAGATTTTGCTGAAGGGTGAAAGCATTGTTGTTTTCCCCGTCGTTGATTTTCACCGTAGCTTCAACAAGGACTTCTTTTTTATCCCAGCTGCTGATATGAATTACTTTAGGATAGTCGAAGTTCAGCCTTATTTTCTGACCAGCGGCAACCGGATAGCTTTTTGTAAGCCGGGTCTGTGACATTGCAATTATAGGGACAAGGCCGGCCAGTAATGCGATGATGATTGCTTTCATGTGCTGCATTATTTCTGTCTCAGATAAACATTGTTATAATTGGATTTGAAGATAAGATCTGTACCTCCCCCATTGATCGTTCCTTTGATACTTTCTGCGTCACGTGAAAAGCCGATTGTTCTGGAAAGGTTATCTGAACCGGTTACATAAACAGTACCTCCAGATGTAATAGTCCTCGTCCCGTTCATTTGTATATCTTTTGTATCAGTAAAATCAGTGATAGTTCCAGATCCACCCTTTTCAGCTTCTGCATTTTTTTTATCTCTAACAATTTTAAATTCTTCGGCGGCATACAGTTTCCCATATAAAGTACCAAGTTCTACCCTGGCTTTGGTAGCGGCGGGCATAGAAACATCTACATAACTATATACTGAAATGATTGACACCGGGCCTTTGATTACACCGTCGAACCGGGCATCTACAGAGCCATACATTGTTTTCACATTCATTGGTCCGGTATTATCCTCCAGCTTGATCTTGTTGTAGCTGGTTGAAACTTCTATTTCACTTTTGATATTCCTGATAATAATCTCTTCCGAGCGCATGTTGCTTTTGGTAATAACAGAGACTTTGATGGTGTTAGGTACTTTGATACTTAAAATACCTTGTGATTTCCTGCCAATCGGATTAACATTAATGTCATCACCATCAACGGTAACATCGAGGCCTAAGCCAGTATTATCTGTAAAACCTGATCCACTAATAGCTTTGAGGCCTTTTGCACGTTCATCTACCGCTTCTGTGTCCTGGTTCTGAACAGTAAAAATGATTTCGCTGCCTTCATAACCTTCTACTATGGCACCTCCAAGGTGAAGGTTCAGACGACCGCTTTTCTTTGTCAGTTTGTATTGTTTTTGTGCCCAGGCTGTTGTGCAAAGCGTCAACACTGTTAGTAGCAGGATAAATTGCTTCTTCATTATATTATGATTTAAGGTTAATTGATACGTTTTATTATAGTTTGTTTTGACTTAACAGTACACCGTAAGCTTCATTTTTTACAGCTTCGGTAGTATTAGGATCTTCGGCCAGGGCAAATAATCTGTTTTCAATTTTTACGTCGTCAACTTTTGCCAGCAGGTTGATTAGTCCGAGTTGTACATATGGATCATTTTGAGTGGCCAGGGATTGAACCAGCATTGACGAAACATATCCTTGATCCAGGTATCTGCCCATTACATCCAATGCTGCTAACCTTACATTGCTATTATTGTCATTATTTAGCGTAGCTGATAAGCTATTTAATACACCGTTGCTGATCTGATCTGTACCGGCAATTTCCAGGATAGCCGCAAGCCTGATACTGGCCGAAGTACTGTCGGCTAATCTGGAGTTAAGCTGGGCCAGCATTTGCGGCGGGGTATGACCATTACCAGTCGCAGCAAATTTCTGCGTATAGGTCTGGGCAGCTGCAGCTATATTAATTGAAGCCGTCTTGCTACTCTTTATAGCTGTGGAATCAATTATAGTAACTGGTGCCTGTGCAGCATAAGGCTTGCTATCATTTTGAGGCTTATACTGTGCCAGATCTTGTGTAGGTTTTACTATTGTACCATCATTATATAGATAGGTAACTGTAACTGCTACTAATACAGAGGCAGCCACCATCCATTTTGCCCATATGGCCTTATTGCTGAATAACGTGACTATTTTCTTTTCTTCACCCGCAATCAATACTGGCTGATCTGCAGCAGCCATTTCTTCGGCGGCCCTGGCTTTTAACCTGTTTTTGATCTGCGCCAGCATATCTGCAGGGGGCTCCATATGGTCGAAAGCCTCTCTGTTTTGCTCTACAAATTTCTTTATCGGATCAATCATAATAAGACTTGTCTTTTAATTGTGATAGTATTTTTTTCTTGGCACGGTGATATTGGGTCCTTACAGTACTGTGTGAGATTCCTAACATCCCGGCAATTTCTTCATGTGGCATATTCTCAAACAGATACAGGTTTACAATGGTCTTATATCCCGGAGGTAACTGTTCAATACTGTTTTTCACATCCTCTACCCTGCAGTCAAATATGTCATTCTCTTCTGTTGAATACTCGTTGTTATCTGCCAGCTCGGTAGTTGCCAGGTCTGCAAACATTATTTTCTTCTTTCGCAGATGGGAAATAGACCGGTTAATGGCAATCCTTTTTATCCAGCCTTCAATACTATTGATACCATTGAGTTTACTGATCTCCGAAAAGACTGTAAAAAAGGTTTCCTGTAACAGGTCTTCAGCCTCGGCAGTGTGTACCACGAGCCGGCTTATGGAATTAAATACTCCTTTGGCATATCTGTTATACAATACCGTATATCCAAAATCGTTACCATCCTGGCACATTGAAATCAGCGTTTGATCGGTAACTTTTTCTGTGGATTGCATTTATACCTTATTTGTCTCGTAACTCTACTATACCAATTGAACTGTTTTTCTATAGGGAAGTCGCAGTGTCTGGATATTTGTTGCACGGCAGCACAATTTTTTTTTAAAATACAAATAAATACTTGATCTGATATAGCATATAACCATAAGGTGGCGGCTCATCTACCGGAATTTCTCTATCTATATAATTTCATAACAATATAGTTTTTGACTATTACGCATAGAATTAAATGATTGTGATTACCGCTGGTAAAACCTTAATTTTATCATGCAAATCTTGCCAGGCGTAAGAAATAGAGTATTTAAATGACATAATATGGAAAGAGAATCAAACGACATTAGTAAATGTCCCTTTCACAATGGAAGTATGAAACACAATGTTGGTGGCGGCGGTACCCGGAATAATGACTGGTGGCCTAATCAACTTAAACTGAACATACTGCGCCAGCACTCAGCATTATCTGATCCGATGGGTGCTGATTTTAATTATGCAGAAGAGTTTAATAGCCTCGATCTGGAGGCGGTAAAAAGTGACCTGCATGCTTTAATGACTGATTCACAAGATTGGTGGCCTGCAGATTTTGGGCATTATGGCGGACTATTTATCCGCATGGCCTGGCATAGTGCGGGAACTTACCGTGTTGGCGACGGGCGTGGTGGTGCCGGGGCAGGTTTACAACGCTTTGCACCACTTAACAGCTGGCCAGACAATGTTAGTCTTGATAAAGCCCGCAGATTGCTTTGGCCGATCAAACAAAAATATGGCAGCAAGATTTCCTGGGCAGATCTGATGATCCTGACCGGAAATGTAGCTTTAGAATCAATGGGTTTTAAAACATTTGGCTTTGCCGGCGGACGTGCAGATGTATGGGAAGCTGATGAATCGGTATACTGGGGTTCTGAAACTACCTGGCTGGGTGGAGATAAGCGTTATGCACATGGATCTCCGGGAGTGAGAGAAGGACATGGTGTACTTGTGTCGGACGATGATGCAGATGGCGATATCCATACCCGCAACCTTGAGAAACCTCTGGCAGCGGTACAAATGGGGTTAATCTATGTGAACCCTGAAGGACCGGATGGAAACCCTGATCCGGTAGCATCCGCAAAAGATATACGCGATACCTTTGGACGTATGGCAATGAATGACGAAGAAACGGTAGCATTGATTGCTGGCGGACATAGCTTCGGAAAAACACATGGTGCAGCACCAGCTGATCATGTTGGAAAAGAACCTGAAGCCTCTGATATTGAAATGCAGGGCTTTGGCTGGCACAACAATTATGGTTCTGGAAAGGGCCCAGATACGATTACAAGCGGACTGGAAGTAACCTGGACCAAAACACCTACACAATGGAGCAATAATTTTTTTGAAAACCTCTTTGGTTTCGAATGGCAGTTATCAAAAAGCCCTGCAGGTGCACACCAATGGGTGGCTATAGATGCTGAAGCCATTATCCCAGATGCATACGACGGGTCAAAAAAACACCTGCCAACCATGCTTACTACAGATCTTGCCTTAAGATTTGATTCATCGTACGAAAAAATATCACGTCGTTTTCTGGAAAACCCTGATGAGTTTGCTGATGCTTTTTCGAGGGCCTGGTTTAAACTTACCCACCGTGATATGGGCCCAAGGGCACGTTACCTGGGTACTGATGTACCAGCAGAAGAATTATTATGGCAGGACCCTATCCCTGCGGTTAATCATCCTTTAATTACAGATTCTGATATTGATGGCCTTAAAGCTAAACTACTAGCTTCTGGTTTAACTGTAGCGGAATTGGTTTCTACGGCCTGGGCTTCGGCATCCACCTTCCGTGGTTCAGATAAGCGTGGTGGTGCTAATGGTGCACGCCTGCGTCTGGCACCGCAAAAATACTGGCAGGTGAATAATCCTGTACAGCTTCAGAAAGTGTTAAATGTGCTTACAGGAATACAAACTGAGTTTAATGCCCTGCAAACTGATGGTAAAAAAGTATCTATTGCAGACCTTATTGTGCTTGCGGGAACTGCAGGTATTGAAAAAGCAAGCGAAGCCGCTGGTTACAAAACAACTGTACCGTTTACTCCGGGTCGCATGGATGCGTCACAGGAACAGACAGAGACTGAATCTTTTGGTTATCTGGAGCCCGCAGCAGATGGTTTCAGAAATTACCGGAAAACTAAGGTGCCGGTATCTACTGAAGAGTTGCTTGTTGACAAAGCACACCTGCTTAACCTGACGGCACCTGAGCTTACAGTGCTTGTAGGTGGTATGCGTGTACTGGAAACTAATTTTGACGGTTCGAGACATGGGGTTTTCACTGACAGACCGGGACAGCTGACAAATGATTTCTTTGTAAACCTTCTGGATATGAACACCGCCTGGAAAGCAGTAGCTGCAGATAAGGAAGTTTATGAAGGGAGAGACAGAAGTACTGGTGAAGTAAAATGGACCGGCACACGTGCAGATCTTGTATTCGGTTCTAATTCCGAACTGCGTGCTGTTGCCGAAGTATACGGCAGTGCCGGAGGTAATGAGAAATTTGTTAAAGATTTTATTGCCACCTGGACTAAGGTGATGAACCTGGACAGGTTTGACCTGAAAGCGTAATAGCTTATAAATTTAATCTGATGCCCCGTAATCCATAATATTGGTTACGGGGCATTTTTATACATTGATCTTAATACATCAATACACTTTGATATCTAGATATAAAATAGCGCTCAATAGACTCTTTGGTTGCACAAAAAATATTGTAAAATCATTTTCATCTAAACAATTGAGGCTGTTATTAGTTATATGACAGTTCTAAATTAAATTATCCGTCTTGGCCTCAGAAGAAAAACAGCATTCCGCAAAGGGATTGAACGTATTGAAATTAGTATTAATCCTAGGCCTGAGTGTACTTCTGGCTGCAGAAGGATATTTTGGTTACCGTTTATATGCACTTTCTCATCAGCAGAAAGAGATCAAAGAAGATTATTCAGATCTGAACAATATCACCTTCGGCCTTTTCTCTGTAGATCAATGGCGTGATGAGGTTGCCGGTATTATTAACCATCAGGTGCGTCATTTTACTTTAAACCGTAAACAGAAAAAACAACTGCAGACGGAGGTAGAAGAGATTATTACTGCATTAATCAACAAGGCAGAAGCTTTGGTAAAAAAGCCACAGAAATCTGTTGGCGGAAAGATCAAGGTGTTTGCTATCAAAACCTTTGTAAATACCGACAAAATCAGAGCACAGGTTCCGGGATTTGCTAAAAAGATAATTGCCGAAGTTGATAACCCTGCCAATAAAAAACAGTTAAGTACCATGGCCATGGGTAAATTTGCGGCACTTGAGCAGGGCGACTATATTGATAGTACCACCACCGCTCATGAGGCTGTTATCAATAAAATGTACAGCAAATACAAAGTCTCTTCACAAGAACAGTTTAATAATAAACTTATCAATTCGCTCAATAATATACGCGGGCAGACCTATAATTACTGTTTTGGCATGTTAGGTTGTATAGTAATTGTATTGTCCTTCTGGTGGGTTTTCCGTAAAAGGACAGAATTGCATGCAGCACTTTTCATTATGTCGCTCCTGTTTGCCTTTATCTTACTGGGTGTGGGTTTAACAGCATCTATGATTGAAGTTGATGCCAGGATTAAAGCATTAGATTTTATGTTGTTAGGGGAACATGTGGTGTTTAAAAACCAGGTACTCTTTTTCCAAAGCAAGAGCATTCTGGATGTAGTAGAAGTACTGGTTAAACAACCTGCGGTTGATTCTATTGCTGTAGGTATTCTGATCCTTGTGTTCAGTATCCTTTTTCCAATAATGAAGCTCAGCTCTACCGGTATACACTTGTTAGGCAGAAAATCACTGGCAGAAAATAAATTCATTAAATACTTTGCTTTTCAGTCAGGTAAATGGAGTATGGCCGATGTAATTGTGATTGCTATCCTGATGGTTTATATTGGGTTAAATGGCTTGCTTGAAAGCCAGTTAGCTGCATTGAATATCAAAAGTGATGATTTAAGCATTATCACTACTAACAATACTGCCCTTCAGCCAGGCTATATTATATTTATCAGTTTTGTATTATATGGGCTCACCTTATCTACCATCCTGAAATATATAACACCAAATGATTCGCATTAAGACCTTCAAGCCCCTATTTATCTTATATTTTAATTCATCAAGACATTGATCACTCAGCAAAACAATACGAAAGTTAAAAAATTTGGTCTTCCGAATTTGCTTCTGATTATCGGTTTAAGCGCATTACTTTGTGGTGAAGCGTATTTTGGTTATGGCTTGTATAAACTATCAGGTGAGCAGGTACAGATCAAGGAAGATTACAGTTTAAACAACAGTATTACCTTTGGCCTATTTTCTGTAGACCAATGGAGAGAAAAGATAACCGGTGTAGTTAACGGGCAGGTACAAGATTACAGCATGTCTGCAGCGCAGAAGAAAGCTTTACAGAAACAGGTTGAAAAGCAGTTGAGCGGCCTGATCAGTAAAACTGTTGCCGAAATCAATAAACCGCAGAAATCTCTTGCTGGGAAATTGAAGAAGTTTGCCTTTAATCAGTTTGTTGATGCCAAAGATATACAGGCGCAGGTTCCATCATTCGCTAAAACTATTATTACCAAAGTAAACAGTCCGAAAAGCACCAACAGGCTAAAAGATATTGCAACCAGCAAGATCAACCAGCTGGCCAATGAAACTTATGACAGTACTGGGCTTGCCCGTAAGGCAGTTACAACAAGCTTGGCTAAAAAATATCATGTTAATACAGTTGATCAGTTTGACCGCAAGGTAAATAACCGCCTTACTGCTATCAGCAGCTTATCTGATCAATATCTATATGGAATGATAGGATGTGTAATCATCGCATTATTCTTATGGTGGATCATGCGTAAGCAGGTTCATATGCAGAGTACCTTGTTTATTATGTCGCTATTATTTGCGGTAGTGTTGCTTACTGTAGGAATAACCGCTTCCATAATAGAAGTAGATGCAAGGATCCAGTCGCTCAACTTTATGCTTATGGGTGAAAAAGTAGTGTTCGAAAATCAGGTTTTATTCTACCAAAACAAAAGTATACTTGGTATTATCCAGGTGCTGATTGAGCAGAGTAAACCAGATTCTGTAGTAGTGGGTGCCTTAATTATGTTATTCATTATCATTTTACCTTTGTTAAGGCTGATTGCAAAAGGAATTCATATTCTAAATAGGGACAGTGATAGCCATCAGGAAAATAAGGTTGTTAAATATATTACTTTTGAGACAGGCAAATGGGATATGGCTGATGTAATGGTTGTTGGGGTACTGATGACTTACATCGGGCTGAATGGAATACTGCAAAGTCAGCTTACAAACCTGAATATACATAACAGCTTTTTAAGTACCACTACAGTGAACAATACATCGTTACAGCCGGGGTATTATATATTTGTGGCTTATGTAGTATTTGATTTTATTCTTTCTTACATCCTGAAAAAAGATGAGGCAGCGAAAAAATCAGCGGCGGAAACAGAAGTTACCTCTGTGCAGGCCTAGCCATTGAACAATTTATTTCTTTTTATAGGCTTCCCTTGCCTGATTAGAATTGCGTGGTAGAGGCTTGGCACATCGTTTTCCCATTTTCTAATAGTAAAGAGGATCGCGATAATCTCTATACGGGTAATAAGGCCAATATAGAAACAGGTCGTAAATATCCAGGCTGAACTGCAGGTACTGATGACCTGAATTAAGGTAGCAAGAATGGTTAAAGTCCACACTTTGGAAAGTATGGCGTGAGTTGCTACCTCTTTCCTGAATCTCAGGTAACTGATCATATAGGTTAGGGCTTCTGCACCCAGCAGCAATATAAATGATATGGCATTCTAAACATATAATTTTTATCAAAGAAAAAAGGGGCTTCATCAGATGAAACCCCTTTTTGTGGAGCCGAAGGGGTTCGAACCCTTGTCCAGTTGTGTGGCAAATTATGCCTTCTACATGCTTATTTTCCAATTGATTTTCGGGATCTGCCGGGCTGGAAACCGACCTTGACTTTCTCCTTAGATACTTTATCTTACAACTGTACCGTACCTTACAATTGCCAGCGTCATTTATTTCGATGCCCCGGTTTCTGGCCTAAAAACGCGGCAACCAGAGGGACAAAAGCTATTTAATTCTAAATTAAGCAGCTAAGGCGTAGTTATTTTCGCCAATCAAAGTGTGAACGTTCTCTTTAAAGTGCTCTCCGTACAACGCACTGCATGCTAACATACG
>Ga0308163_10003798_pt1 | contig 12419 bp, 12 predicted proteins | sample PhyTR1_FD_201037 | JGI IMG/M metagenome (GOLD analysis project Ga0308163, IMG submission 201037) | Phyllosphere microbial communities from UC Gill Tract Community Farm, Albany, California, United States - DLSLT.R1 | ecosystem: Host-associated > Plants > Phyllosphere > Unclassified | place: USA... | reverse complement strand
ACGTTGGGCGCAGATTTCGTGGCGGGACCACTTGCGATCAGCGGACGCGACTTTGCGACCTACGGCGTTACGCCCGCATCAGTTTTCGATGCCTGCTCGCTCGCGCATATCGATGATGGGGCGGCTGGCACGCCAACAAGCGGTGCGCCGACGGTCTCGAATGTCGCCGCGCTGGTCCGGCGCGCCTTCGGCGCCCGGATCACCGACACGATCCGCGCTATGAACGCGAGCTACGGCGCGCGGTATAGCTGGCACAAGGTCGGCCAGGCGGTCGATTTCGTGCCGGCAGGCGGCGTCAATTCGATCAACCGCGATCAAATCCGCGCGCTCATGGGACAGAGCGGGATCCATCTGATCGAGCTGCTAGGCCCGGGGGATCGCGGCCATTCCAACCACTGGCACGTCGCCTTCGCGCGTCCGGGCCAGGTCCTCGATCGGACGGGGCTGATCGAGGAGGATGAAGACTGGATCGTCAACGTCGCCAGCGCTGATGCGCCGGTTTCGGCGCCGGTCACGACCGATGCGCACAGCGCGCCTGCCTCGGTCCTGCAAACCGCAGCAAAGGCCCCGCCACAATGGGACGTCTTCGCCAGCGCGGCTTGGCGCGCTTCTCAGGGAGGTGGTTCATGATGCGACGTGTTCTGAGCGGTGCCACGGGAGGGGTCGCGCTGTGCGCGGGCGGTTTGATCGCCGTCGCGGCGCCCCAACCGGCCTATGCCTCGGATTGGGGCTGCCAGGTGGTCCTGTGCCTCGCAACTCCGGGGTCGCCGACAAAGTACGCGGAGTGCGTGCCTCCGATCACGAAGCTGTGGAACGCGCTGGCGATGGGCGGCGGGTTTCCGTCCTGCACCGGGGTCGGCATAAAAACCAAGTCGGCGAAGCATGGTTATACCATGACCGTGACCCAGCCCGACGGCAGCACGTCGCGCTACTCGCTGGATACGCGCTACCAGACGGTGACGCAGCAATGATGCACGCCGTTGCCGCCCTCACCGTGCTGGTGCAGCAATGCGCGTCCGAGGTCGCGACCGAAGCGGTCGTGCCGCTCATCGTTACGGAGAGTGGCGGCGACGACCTTGCGATCAACGTCAATCGTGGCCCGCGCGTGCGCGCCGGCTCTATTGCCGAGGGTGCCGCGTTGGTTCGGCGCTATATGGCGCAGGGCTACACGGTCGATGTGGGCTTGGCACAGATCAACTCGGCCAATTTCGCGCGGCTTGGTGTCACGGTCGAACAGGTGTTCGATCCGTGCACGAACCTGCGTCTCGCGTCCTCGTTGCTGCAAGAGGGCTATGGCCTCGCCAGCCGCCACTACAGCGGCCTAGACGCGATTTCCGCGACCTATTCGCTCTACAACACCGGCACGCTGACGCGGGGCTTTCGCAACGGATATGTCGGTCGCGTGTGGTCGTCCGCGAGCGGCATGGGCACGATTCAGGCCGCGCCACCTATTCCGGGTGCGCCCGCTGTGACGGCCGCTGCAACCAGCGCGGCCAAGCCTGCCAGTAGCGGCGATAGCTGGGTGGTCGGTCAGATCGCTTCCAACTCAGTCGAGGTCTTCAAATGAGCGTGGACAATATCGTTGCGCGGCCTGGGCGGGACGTGGAGCCTGAAGCCGGAGAGGCTGGCTTCAAGCTGCCGCCCGATCTCGCAGAGCGGTACGACGTTCGGGTCGTCTCGGCGAAAGACCCCAACGAAGTCCGTATGGGCATGTTTCGGGCGGGTGATCGCGGTGACCCGTCGATCGAAATCCTGGGCAACGGGGATCGGATCGTTGCTCGGAAGGAGGACCCTGAAACCGTCGCGGCGCTCGTGAAGATCGCCAAGCATAATGGTTGGGAGGGGATCGACGTCGATGGATCGCCCGAGTTCAAGAAGGCCGTATGGGAGGCCGGATCGCGCGAGGGGCTGACGGTCCGCGGTTATGAACCGAGCTTCGCAGAACAGGAGCGGATGGCGGATGTGCGGCGTGCCGAAGAAGCACGGCGCGAACGCGAGGCGGCTGCAAAGCCGGCGTCGGTCGTGGAACAGGTTGCGCCGGTCGCGGCGGTCGTCGCGATCGAAGCGACGGTCCCAGCGCGGTCGGCCGATGTCGGTCGGGAAGCCGTTGCGGAAGCAGCGCCAGCGCAAGGCAGCACGGAGTTGTCGGATGCCGACAAGCGTCTGCTGCTGACGCTGAGCGTCTATACCCAAGACCATAAGGCGCTCTCCGAGAGCCTCACACCGAACCTGGAGCCGATGGAACGGGAGTTCCGGTACGAGCGCCTCGATGTGAACAAGGAAGCGCTCAACGGTGCGTTGGAGCGTGCGCTCGAAAGCCCGACGCTGGTCAGTTCGTTCTCCAAGGCGGGCTACGAGCCCGACGATCTGCGCAAGATGGCGCGCGCGGGTGAGTGGGAGGGTGAGGTCGCGGATGCGGTCTACATCGTTCGGTCGGGGCTCAATCGCCATGAGGTGGCGAAAGAGTTGGTCGCGTCGTTTGTAGAGTCGGAGCGGGCGGACGAACGGGCCGGGACGTTGATACCGTATCCGCATCAGCAGTCCGAACCGGCAATCGTTCGCGAGGAGCGGGTGCACGGCGCTAACGCCGCGCGAGACGATAATGAGGAATTGGCGGAGCTGTTCCTGCGCGGCAACGCCGAGCGGATCGCGGCCGACCCACGTCTTGCCAATGCGGTCGAAGCGCAAGCGGCAATGGAGAAGCATATTAGCGCGGCTTTTGAGGGAGACGCGGACCGGATCATGTCCGCCAACCTCGAGAGCCGCGAATTGATCTCAGCCGCGCTGTCGCGCGGCCTGGATGTTTCGGTGCGTGAGCCAACGCCCGTTCGGCAAGTCGAACCGATGCAAATCACCCCCGACCTCGAGAGGTAAACGCAAGCCATGGAGACCCGTATGAAGTTCACTCAGCCGATGGGCCGGATGATGTTTGATCGCCGTGCACGCCAAATTATGGGCATCGCAGGTGCGGTTGCCCTCATCACGATCGCGCAGCCCGCCCTTGCACAGAGCGGCGGTACGTCGATCGAGACCGGGCTCGGCACGATCAAGACGTGGATGACGACGGTCGCCTCGGTCGTCGGCGTGATTGCCGTGATGGCGGTCGGCTATGCCAAGCTGACCGGCAGGATGGACTGGGGCAAAGCGGTCACGGTGCTGATCGGTATCGGCATCATCTTCTCGGCCGCGACAATCGTCGGCTGGATGGGCGGCTCGGCATAACATGGAAGACAAGCTCGCCGAGGATAGAGTGTTCCTTGCCCTGACCAGGCCATCGGTGTTCATGGGATTGCCGCTCGAGGCGATCCTGCCGATCATCATGGTCTGCATGGTGTTCTGGGGGATATTCCATAATCCCTTCTACCCCCTGGCCTTGTTCGGGGCGCTCTACCTGCCGGCACGCGCGATCTGTCACTACGACTTCAACGCGTTCCGGCTGTGGGGCCTGTGGTTCCAGACGGGCTTTCTATCCAAGAATCGCAAGTTCTGGGGGGGCGGAAGTTACTCCCCCGTTCGCCTCGCCAAAGGCGTGAAGCGGAAGCATTTCGGCAATGACTGAGTCCAAGCTGAAGCATAAGAAGATCGCGCTTTGTGAGACGGATGACATCAAGTTCATCCCCTATACGCGACACGCCGACGACACACTGGTCGCGCTCGAAGACGGCTCGCTCATGCGCATGTACCGCGTCGATGGGCGGCCGTTCGAGACCAGCGACATCTCCGACCTCAACACATGGCATAGCAAGCTCAACATCGCGTGGCGCTCGATCGGTGATGATCGCGTGGCGATGTGGACGCATCTTGTGCGCACTGCGACCGACCCGGTTCTCGGAGGCGATTTTCACTCCGCCTTCGCGCGTCAGTTGCAGGACAGGTACGCGGAGACGCTGCGCGAGAAGGTTCTCTACCACAACGAGTTTTACGTCACGATCCTTGTGCGCCCGTCGAGCATGGCCGGCGATCAGGTGGGGCGCATTTTCTCGAAGAAGCAGGCCGACACACAAATCGATGATCGCGCGATGACGCTCATGGCGGACAAATGCCGCGATTTTGAATCGCTGCTCGCCGACGTCGCGCCGGAGGCGTTGTCGCTCTACGAGCATAACGGCGTCATGTTTTCCGAACCGATGGAGGTGTTGCACTTCATCCTGACGGGCGATCGCATTCGTATCCCACTGCTCAACGGCAGGCTCGGTCAGGCGCTCTATTCCTCGCGCATCGTGTTTGGTCGCGAAGCGGCCGAGATCCGCTTGCCGCACAAATCCCATTACCTCGGCATGTTCGGGGTGCGCGAATATGTCGCCAGCACGCGGAGCGGGCAGTTCAACAGCCTGCTGACGCTCGATTTCCCGTTTGTTCTGACCCAGAGCTTCGCGCCGCTGGTGAAGTCGGTTGCGAGCGATCGCTTCACGAAAAAATACAAGCAGATGGTGTCGTCGGACGACGCCGGTGTCAGCCAAGCGGAGGAGCTGCTCGAGGGTGTCGACGATCTCATGGCGAACCGCTTCGCCATGGGTGAGCATCATCTGTCGATTTCGGTTATCGACGAGGATCCGAAGCGGCTGCTGGAGCGCCTGTCGATCGCCCGATCGGCCGCGGCCGATACGGGCATGGTGATGGCGCGCGAGGACGTCGCACTGGAAGCCGCCTTTTGGGCGCAACTTCCCGGCAACTTCAGGATGCGCGCGCGCCCCGCGGTCATCAACACACGCAATTTCGCGGCGCTCAGCCCGTTCTACACCTTCCCGGCCGGTCGCAAGTCGGGGAATCACTGGGGCGATGCGGTCACGCTGCTGAAGACGCGGGCGGGCTCGTCGTTCTGGTTCAATTTCCACCGCGCCGACATCGGCCACACGCTCATCATCGGCCCGACAGGCGGTGGTAAGACGGTGCTGCAAAACTTCCTGCAAGCGCAGCTCGAAAAGACCGGCGCCAAGCAGGTCTTCTTCGACAAGGATCGCGGTGCGGAGATCTTCGTGCGCGCTTGTGGCGGCACCTATCTGGCGTTGCGTAATGGCGAGCCGACCGGCTTTGCACCGCTGAAGGGGCTGACCGCCAGCCCACACAACATTGCGTTCCTGCGGCAGTTCATCCGCGTGCTGGTGCGCCGCGAGAACTGCCCGCTCAGCGTCGCCGAAGAGCGACTGATCGACGACGGTATCGACGCTGTGATGCGCCTACCGGCGCCATCGCGTTCGTTCAGCGCGCTGCGCGAGATGCTGGGCTACGCCGATGCCGAGGGCATCGGCGCCCGTCTCGAACGCTGGTGCCTGGGTGGACCGCTCGGTTGGGCGTTCGACGGGCCTGAGGACAAAGTGTCGATGGCGGCGCAGTTCGTCGGCTTCGACATGACGGACTTCTTGGAAAACCCGGAGATCCGCACGCCGACGATGCTGTACCTCTTCCACCGGGTCGACGAGCTGCTGAATGGGCAGCGTGTCGTGGTCGATGTCGACGAGTTCTGGAAAGCACTGGAGGATGATGCGTTCCGCGCCTTTGCGCAGGACGGCCTGAAGACCTTCCGTAAGCGCAACGCCTTCATGGTGTTCGGCACGCAGTCGCCGGCTGACGCGCTGCGGTCGCCGATCGCGCACTCGATCATCGAGCAGACGGCGACCAAGATTCTGTTGCCCAATTCGGATGCGAAGCGGTCGGATTATTGCGACGGCTTGGGCCTAACTGAGGCGGAGTTCCGGTTGATCCGGGAGGATCTGACGCCGGAGAGCCGCACCTTCCTGGTCAAGCAAGGACATACCTCGATCGTAGCGAAGCTCGATTTGGGTGGGATGCCGAACGAGTTGAAAGTGCTTTCTGGCCGCGAGGAAACGCTCGTCGCGATGGAAGAGGCCATTGCCCATGCGGGCAACGATCCCGTGGCGTGGCTGCCGCACTTTTACGCCAACCACAGGAGAAGCTGACATGTCGCTAAAGCACATCATCATGGTTGCAGCCGCGCCGGTCGCGCTCGCTGCGTTCGCGTCGCCGGCCGCTGCCCAGGGTATCCCCGTGTTCGATACCTCGACCTACGTCCAGGCGCTCGCGCAGGTCCAGAATACGGTCGAGATGATCGACCAGGGCAAGCAGCAAATTCAGCAGGCGCAGGACTCGTTCAATTCGCTCTCGAAGCTGACCAACGTCAACAGCATCGCGCCGCAGCTCCTCAATTCGCAGGTGCGCAACCTCCTTCCGAACACGACGATCGATGCGTCGACGCTTCTGAGCGGCGACCTGTCGAAGATGGGTTCGCTCGGCACACTCGCGTCGAGCATTCAGGCTCGGTACGCGCTGCCCTCGACTGGCTCCGATGCTGACGCGGCCTATGCCCAAGCGTTGAAGGGTGCGACCGGCTCGTCTGCGGCAATGGCCGCTCTTGGCGAAAATACCCTCAGCGTCACCCAGACGCGCATGCAGGGCCTCGATCAGCTTCGCGAGCAACTGTCGAGTGCCAAGGATCCCAAGGACGTGATGGATCTGCAAGCGCGGATCACGGTCGAGCAGGCTCAGCTTCAGAACGACATGCTCAAGATGCAGGCGATCCAGATGGCGCAAGCCGGTCAGGCAAACATGCAGATCAGCGCGGCCCAGATCGCGGCCGGTCGCGAAGAAGCGGACTTTTTCACGGCTAACACCATCAGGAAGTAATTATGCGCAAGATACTCTCCCTATCGGCTTTGCTCATTATCTGTGGGTGCCAACAGAACGTCGTGGTGCCGACTGCCAAGGAACTGATCGCAAGTCCGTCACTCCTCGCTGAGTGGCGGGCGAAGTGTGAGACGGGAGAGTATAGCCACCTCCCTGCCGAGCAGAAGGCCAGGATGTGCGCGACCACAGGGGACGCCACGATCTCAGTTACTCAGGTCAAGGCCGGGAACGAAGAGGCCGACTTCTTCGAGCAGAACACGATCAGAAAAAAGTAACAGTCCTTGTTGCGCCTTGATCGCTGAAGATCGGAACCTGACGTAATGCCCGCACTCAATATCATGACGCTGTTCACGACCATGTATGGGTACGTGGAGACGGCTATTGCGACTTCGGTTGCGAGCTTCGGGTCGGGGCTAGTGAGTTTTGTCGCAGCGCCCTTGGCGCTGGCGGCGATCATCTATTTCCTGTTGCTTGGCTTCGCCGTGCTTCGCGGCGCGATTCAGGCGCCGCTGCGCGAGCTGGTGTTCCAGGCCGGCAAGGTCGGGTTCGCGCTCGCGGCTGCCAGTGCCGTCGGCTATTCGGCGTTCGTGGTGAACGTAGTCACCAACCTGCCTAGCGAGATCATCGCGGCCGGATCGGGAACGCCCGTCACGAACCCTGGCACCACCTTCGATACCTATGTCTCGGACACCGGCAAGCTCGCGGGTAAATTGGTCAAGGCGAACCTGAAGGTTCAGTCGCAAGAGCAGAAGGGTTTCACCGATTTCCGCACGCCAGTGATCCAGCTCAGTGCAACGCTGATAACCTACTTTTGCATTGGCGTGCTCTACATCTTCGCCTTCCTATCGGCGTCGATTGGCTTCTGCATTGTAATTTTTGCCAAGCTGTCGGTAGCGATATGTGTCGCCTTGGCGCCCCTTGCGTTAGCATGTCTGCTCTTCAATTCATCACGCTGGTTGTTTGATGGTTGGTTGAAGCAGACCGTCAACTTTATCCTGTTGATGGTCGTCATGGCGATCATGACGAAGTTCATTACCGGCCTTCAAGAGGCTGCGATGGACGGCATTATGGGAACAGTTCCCGAGGATGGTTCGTCGTTCGTGATGGCGCAGGACGGTTATATCGTTCTGAAAGCGGCGGTTATGCTGGTTGCGACGATCGCCTGTTCGGCAATCTACATCGTCGGCACGATCTTCTTTTTCCAATCACCGGCTATTGCCGCCGGCATTGCGGGTGGCGCTTCATCGGGCGGTCACGGCTTCTTGCAGACCGGTTCGAACATGCTGGCCAACCGGCTCATGTTCAAGCGTGCCACTTCGGCGAACAAGCCGGGTGGTGGCTCAGGTGGGTCGCTTAATCGATCGAGTTAGTCGGACCGCTGCTCTCAATCACGTCGATCACGCATACCGCCCGCGCGGCAACGATACGAACGGAGACCGTATGAAAAGGCTGACCATCGTGGCGATAGGCGCGGTCGCGCTTAGCAGTTGCACTGGGACTCACATCAAACCTGTCTCGGTGTGTGACGGGAAGCACCGTCGTCCTGCCAACCTTTACGGGACGGTCCTACCCAGCCTTCCCGTGCCCCTGCCGCCGTCTCAGCAAGGTCCCGGTCAGTCGATGGTCGCACCTACCGGTGCAGCATCTCCGGTGCCGGCGCCGGCACCTGTTCCAGACCCAGTGCTGATGCGGGATGACACGCCCGCTTTGGCACCCACGCCTTCCCCATCCCAGACGCCTGACACAGCACCGGCTGCGCCGATCGGCCCTGGGGCGATGAACATTCCGCGACCAGCGCAAGGTATGCCCCAGCCGGGTGTCGCACTGTCCTACTCCTCCTGCTGAAGGGATCGACGCCATGGGCGCGGTGAAGTCCGAAGATAAAGAGGAATACTTCGAGACGTCGAGGACGTGGGAATACGACCGTATGCGGGCGGCTATCCAATCCAGGAAGCTCGCTTGGGGTGTAGCCGCGGGGGCCTGCACCCTCGCCGTAGCGTCGGTTGCGGCCGTGGCGATGTTAGCCCCGCTAAAAACCGTCGAGCCCTATGTCATCCGGGTCGACAAATCGTCCGGCGAGACGCAGGTCATCACGGCCCTGAAGGGTCCGCAGCCGCGTACTTATGACGATGCGGTCAACCGCTACTTCATCTCGCAATATGTTCGGCTGCGCGAAGGCTGGCTGAACGACGCAGCGCGCGAGAACGCTTATACTGTGATGCTGATGAGCGATCAGCTCGAGGGTGCGCGTTACCTGAACGGCGTCTCGGCGAACAACAAGAACGCGCCTTCGAATATCTACGGCAACAAGGGCTTTGTCTCGATCTCGATCCGGACGATCAGCTTCCTCAGCCCGACGGTCGCGCAGGTCCGCTACACCAAGATCATCACCATCGGTCAAAACACACCGGTCGCGCAGAATTGGAACGCGATCCTGACCTTCCGGTACACCACGGCGCCGGAGCATGAGAAGGATCGCAACATCGATCCGCTCGGCTTCCAGGTCGTCAATTATCGTTCCGACCCGGAGGCGTGAGATGAGCGATCAGCCAACAATTCCGGACGATCGCGAACGCGTCGTCGTCCCCTTCATGCCAGAGCTTCGCAAGAAGCTGGCTGTTCGCCTATCACCATCAACGACAGAATTGGTGGTGACAGATACCGGCTCGAAAAGCTGGTTCTGGCGCTCGGTTGGTGCGGTGTGGCAACGCCTCGTTGCGTTGTCGATCGTCGGCGCTTGTGCGATCACGTTGATGCCGCAAGCGGCGTTTGCGTCGGAGACCCCCATCCCCGGCGGGAAGGACGCGCGCGTCCGTAACGTCAATTACGATCCCGACCAGGTGGTGACGATCGTGGGGAGTTTCCGCCACGCGATCGAGATCCAGTTTGGTCCCGGCGAGACGGTGACGCAGGCAGCACTCGGCGACACGGTGTCATGGCAGATCGCACCGGTCGGCAATATCCTGTTCCTGAAGCCACGCGAAAAGGCGGGCGGGACGAACCTGATCGTCATTACGAACGCGGGCGGAACGCCGCGAACCTACCATTTCAATCTATCGCTCGGAACGGGCGATACGATGTACGGTGTCCGCTTCCGTTATCCGCGCGAGGAACGCGCCATGGCGGCGCTTCAGGTGCAGCTCGCCCAAGCGCAAACCGCCAAGGCGATCGAGACGAACGTCGCCCAGGCAGCGCTCGACCATGCCGTGATCGAGGGCACTCGGAACATGCATTATACGGTGCAGGGCGACTCCGCGCTGCAACCGACCGAGATCTCCGACAATGGCGAGTTCACGGTACTGCGCTATCCAGGGCACGCCGACATTCCCTCGATCTTCGCGGTCGACGTCGACGGGACCGAGACCATCGTCCCCTACGATGTTCGCGAGGATTTCGTCGTGATCCATGCGGTCTATCGTCAGATCCGCCTCCGGCGCGGTTCGACGGTGCTGTGCATCTACAACGAAGCTCCGCTGCGCAATGATCGCGGCGATCGCACGGGCACCGTCTCCAATGTGGTCGAACGTAAAGTGAAGGGACAGTAACATGGTCGGCACCGTCATTGACCGGGGCGGCGAAGTCGCTGCGGATACCGTCCCTTCGAGCGACATCGATAGCCCGGCCGCACGCAGTGGCGGGTGGGGCAACATCGCCTTGATCGGCGCCGGGGTCGGTCTCCTCGGCACGATGGGTGGCCTTATGATCGGCTCTAGCGCGTTCCACCAGTCCGCCAGCACGGCGTCGGCAGCTCAGCCCGCTAAGGCCAGCGAGCGATCTGTGGACGATGTGATGGGTTCTGCGAACGCGCAGCGGGCGGCGCTGGCGGACCAGCTTGGGCAACCTAACGCTGTACAGACTGACGTGTTCGGGCGACCGATCACGCCAGCGGCTGGCAACCAGGTTGCGGATGCGAACGGGAACCCCGTCTCGGCAACCACCACCGCGTCAAACGGGCAGCAGTCGCCGGCGCAGCGACGGGCCGAGCAAGCGAGCGCGATGGCGGATGCGGCGCGGCGATCGCCGATCATGGCCTTCGGCAATACCGGCACGGCAGCGGCTGTGCCTGGCGCGGCCACGGAAGGGCAGCAAGGGGCGGGCCAAGGCGATGGGTCGCGTGGCGGGCAATCCACAGTTGCGCGACAAGGGTTCGGCGCAAGCGGGTTCGGGCCGTCAGGTGACGATGCGCCGGCTGCGCCGGCAAAGGGCGCGACCGATTTCAACGACCAACTCAGCCACTCCGCGATCCAGACCGTGCGCGCCACCATGGTCGCCGACCGAAACCTGCTGCTGAGCGCCGGTACGGTGATCCCGTGCACGCTTCAGACCGCGATCAATTCGACGCAGGCCGGGTTCGTGTCGTGCGTCATCAATCACGATGTCTATTCCGAGAACGGTCGCATCATCCTCATCGACAAGGGGACCAAGGTGCTTGGGCAGTATTCGGGCGGCATCACGCAGGGGCAGGCTCGCCTGTTCGTGCTTTGGACCCGCGCTCTGACCCCCCGCGGTGTTGCGATCGATCTCGGTTCACCCGCGGCCGACAGTCTTGGCCGCGCAGGGCTTCCAGGCGGTGTGGATACGCAGTTCTGGGCGCGGTTCGGCGTTGGGCTCGTCATCTCGGTGCTGGAAGATGCCTCGCAGATCGCCGGTCGGGCACTTGCCAATGAGGGTAGCAACACGACGCAGGTTCCGGGGCAAACCGGGCAAACGGTGCTTCAGAATACGATGAACATCAAACCGATCCTGAAGAAGAACCAGGGCGACACCGCTGCGATCTTCGTCGCCAAGGACTTCGACTTCCGCTCGGTCTATGACGTGGGGCTGAGGCGCTAAGCCGATGGCATCCAGCCCTACGTCGCTCATCTACGAGCATAATGCCGAGCCGATCCGACGGCACCTTCTTCGCGACGACGTGACCGAGCTGGTTATCAACGAGCCCGGGGTGATCGGTCTCGAGACGCGCAACGGGTGGGAGTGGCATGACGAGCCGGCGCTCGACAACGCCGCTCTCATGACGCTGGCCAAGCTGATCGCCGGTTTGACCAAGCAGGACATCAACTCCGAATATCCAGTCTGCTCCTCGGTCCTGCCCGGGGGCGAACGCGCACAGGTCGTCGTGCCCCCGGCCGTCGAGCAAGGCTTCATCTCGATCACGATCCGCAAGGCGTCGGGCGTGACCATGAACATCGACGATTTCGAACGTGCCGGTCTATTCAGCGAGGTCCGCGCACACGGGCTCTACGGAGATGTCGATGCCGATCTGCTGCGCTTGCGCAAGGCGGGCGACTGGCGCGGCTTTTTCAAGCTTGCGGTCGAGGCGCGCAAGAACATCCTGATTTCCGGCGCTACCGGCTCGGGCAAGACGAGCTTCTCAAAGGGGCTAATTAAGCTGATCCCGGACTATGAGCGGATACTGACGATCGAGGACACGCGCGAATTGGTCGTGCCGCAGCGCAACCACGTCCACATGATGTACGCCAAGGACGGGAAGAGCCTCCAGAAGGCCGGCGCCAAGGAGTTGCTGGAATCGGCGCTGCGGATGCGACCCGATCGCATCCTCCTGCAGGAACTGCGCGATGGCACGGCGTTCTTCTACCTGCGCAACGTCAACAGCGGCCATCCCGGCTCGATCACGACTGTCCACGCCAACACGGCCGAGGGCGCGTTCGAGCAGCTGACCCTTCTGGTCAAGGAGTCGGAAGGCGGCAACGATCTCGACCGCCACGACATCCGGTCGCTGCTGCGCTCGCTGGTCGATATCGTGGTGCAGATGCACC